>Ga0307517_10002279_pt1 | contig 30952 bp, 28 predicted proteins | sample 23_EM_MG_FD_194515 | JGI IMG/M metagenome (GOLD analysis project Ga0307517, IMG submission 194515) | Populus trichocarpa ectomycorrhiza microbial communities from riparian zone in the Pacific Northwest, United States - 23_EM | ecosystem: Host-associated > Plants > Roots > Unclassified | place... | reverse complement strand
GCACCCGGTCATGCCCTTCCTCACCGAGGAGCTCTGGGCCCAGACCGCCGACCTCGGCGCGCCCCGCGACCACACCGGCTTTCTGATGGTCGCCAAGTGGCCGGAACTGCCCTCCAGCCTGATCGACGCAAAAGCCGACGCCGAGATCGGCCTGATCATCGAGGCCATCTCCGAGGGCCGCTCGGTCCGTTCCGAGCTGAACGTCCCCAACTCCGCGCGCCCGCCGCTGCTGGTCGTAGAGACCAGCGCCGCCCAGGCCAAGGTGCTGAAGGACGCGAGCCCGCTGATCTGCCAGCTCCTGCGCGTCGCCGAGATCCGCTTCGTGGACGCCGTGCCGGAGGGCGCCATTCCCTACGTCGTCGAGGGCGCGACGCTCGCCCTGCCGGTCGCCGAGTTCATCGACCTCGCCGCCGAACGCGCCCGCCTCGGCAAGGAGGTGGCGACCCTCGGCTCCGACATCGAGCGCACCGCCAAGAAGCTCGACAACCCCGACTTCATCGCCCGTGCTCCGGAAGAGGTGGTCGAGGAGAACCGCGAACGCCTCGCCGAAGCCGAGGCCGCCAAGGCCAAGCTGGAATCCGCGCTCAGGCGCCTGGGCGGCGTGGCCTGAGGACAGACCGACATTCAACCGGGCTCGTCACGGCTAACAGCTTCTTAGCCATTTCCGGCGCTCCATGCCGCTGCGCGTGACGCGCCGAAGCCATGGGAGGACGCCATGTCCACCACTCGGATGACCAGCCTCAGGCGGACGGTCCACGACCACTTCGAGCCGGACGAGGCTGCCGATCCCAAGGCGCAGCGGCAGTTGCGCGGCCAGCTGGAACAGATCGACTACGCCGCCTACGACGCCAACCGCAAGGTCCTGGGCGCCACCCTGGGCGGCGTCGACGTGCAGAAATTCCAGCGCCTGGCGCTCGCCACCGCCCAATGCCGGGCCCGCTGGGTCGCTGCGGCGCTGGCCGCCACGGAGGGCGCGGCCGTGCCCACTCCCGACCAGATCCAGAAGCTCGCCCAGCTGCGCTGCGCCTACGAAGAGCTCGCCGAGGTCTACGACGCCATGCGCCGCATGGTCGAACGCGGCTACCTGACCTACCCGGCCGCCTGAGGGTTCTGCGCTGGAAGAGGTAGTCGCCGGGGTCGCCGTACGTCGCCAGGCGGGCTGACGACCCGCCGGCATGGTGTTGCGCTCAATCCGCTCATAGCGCGAAAATCTATCGCCGGTTTAACTTGCGGACGCCCCGATCTTGGCCATCTTGGCGCGATCGGCGGGAGGATTCTGCTTATGCGTAGGTTGATGCTGGCGGCCATGGCCGCGGTGACGCTGTCGTCCGGCCTTTCGGCGACCTCGGCCGCCTTCGCCGCCGACGATCCTCCCAAGGCCGACGCGAAGGACAAAGACAAGGACAAGATCGAGCTGCCGCCGTTCCCGGTCGACGCCACGGTCAAGCAGGTCACCCACGTCGCCGGCAAGACCTTGAGCTATACCGCCACCGTCGGCTCGCTGCCGGTGCGCGACGAGAAGGGCAAGAAGGTCGCCGAGGTGGTGTTCACCGCCTACATCCTCGACGGCCCCAGGAACCCCGACCGGCCGGTGACCTTCGCCTTCAACGGCGGCCCGGGCGCGGCCTCGGTCTACCTCAACCTCGGCGCCATCGGGCCCAAGCGCGTGCAGTTCGGGGCCCAGGGCGACAGCCCGTCGGACCCCGCCAGGCTGATCGACAATCCCGGCACCTGGCTCGACTTCACCGACCTGGTGTTCATCGACCCTGTCGGCACCGGCTTCTCCCGTTCGCTGGTCGACAAGGACGAGACCAAGAAGCGCTTCTATTCGATCAAGCCGGACATCGAGTACCTGTCGCGGATCGTCTATGACTGGCTGCTCAAGAACGACCGCATGGCCTCGCCCAAATATGTCACCGGCGAGAGCTATGGCGGCTACCGCGCGCCGCGGATCACCTACTACCTGCAGACCCAGCTGGGCGTCGGCGTGAACGGCGTGGTGATGGTCTCGCCCTACCTGCAGCCGGGCGCGGAGACCTCGCCGGACTTCTCGCCGATGCCGTGGGTCGCGACCCTGCCGTCAATGGCCGCCTCGAACTACGAGCGCCAGGGCAAGACGCTGAGCCCCGCGCTGATGACCGAGGTCGAGACCTACACCCGCGGCGAGTTCGTCACCGACCTGATGAAGGGCCGGCGTGATCCGACGGCCGTCGACCGGGTGGTCGGCAAGGTCACCGCCTACACCGGCCTGAACCCGGCCTTCGTGCGCGCCTCGGGCGGGCGGATCGACAGCCGGGCCTACCTGCGCGAGCTCTATCGCGACACCGGCAAGATCGGCTCCTGGTACGACTCCAACGTCACTCAGGACGATCCCTTCCCCTGGGCGCCGCAGGGCCGTAGAGGCGACCCGATCCTCGACGCCATCATCGCGCCGACCACCAGCGCCATGGTCGACTTCGACGTCCGCGTGGTCGGCTGGAAGGTCGAGGGCCGCTACAACGCGCTCTCCGACGACGTTGGCCAGAACTGGGAGAACGGCGTCGAGCTCACCGATCCGACCGGCGACCTGCGCCAGGCCATCGCCGCCGACCCGAAGATGCGGGTGTTGATCGTCCACGGCTACGACGACCTCTCGTGCCCCTACTTCATCTCGCGCCTGGTGATCGACCAGATCCCGATCAGCGGCGACCCGAACCGGGTGAAGCTGTCGCTCTATCCGGGGGGCCATATGTTCTACAGCCGCCCCGCCAGCCAGGCCGCGTTCCGCACCGACGTCATGGCTGTCTTTGGCGCTCACTGACTGGCGCCATCTTCGGGGTTATGTTTGATCACCTATGAGGACGCGAGGGGCGGAAGACCCCGCACGCGAGCATTAGGAGTGACCCCTTGTCCGAGGCCCAACTGCCGCCTGGCTGGCCAGCCATGTCGATCCAACAGGCCGATGCGATCCTGACGGCGCCCGGCATGCCGGGCGAGGTCGCCGATGTCGAGATTCGCGGTATCAAGACCAAGGTCTGGAAGAACCTGCCGCCGTCGCTGCGCTCCTTGGTCGAGGCGTCCCGCGCGTACGGCGAGCGCGTCTTCCTGGTCTATGAGGACGAGCGCGTCAGCTTCGAGGCCTTTCACCGCGCCGTGGCGGCGCTGGCGGCCGAACTCGCGGTGCAGGGCGTCACCAAGGGCGACCGGGTCGCGGTGATCATGCGCAACATCCCCGAGTGGGTGGCGGCCTTCTATGCCGCCGCCGCCCTGGGCGCGGTGGTGACGCCGCTGAACGCCTGGTGGACGGGGCCCGAGCTGGAATACGGCCTCACCGATTCCGGGACCAAGGTCGCAATCATGGACGCCGAGCGCTACGAGCGCCTGACCGAGCACCTGCCCAACTGCCCGGACCTGGTCCGTGTCTACGTCAGTCGTGAGCGCGATGAGATCGCCCACCCCCTGGTCACCAGGTTGGAGGAGGTGATCGGCGCGCCCGACGCCTGGAAGGACCTGCCGGACGCGAGCCTGCCCGCCGTCGAGATCGCGCCCGACGACGATGCGACGATCTTCTACACGTCGGGCACCACCGGAAAGCCGAAGGGGGCGCTGGCCACCCAGCGGGCGGTGAACTCCAACATCATGGCTGCCGGCGTGGCCAGCGCCCGGTGCTTCCTGCGCCGGGGCGAGACGCCGCCCGCGCCGGACCCCACCGGCCCGCAGCGGTCCGCGTTGCTCTCGGTGCCGTTCTTCCATGCGACCGGCTGCATCGCGGTCCTGAACCCCAGTCTGCTCGGCGGCGCGAAGCTGGTGATGATGCGCAAGTGGGAGGTGATCCGCGCCTTCGAGCTGATCGAGCGCGAGAAGGTCCAGCTGGCCGGCGGGGTGCCGACCATCGCCTGGCAGCTGATCGAGCATCCGGCGCGAGTGAACTATGACCTTTCGTCGCTGGATACCGTCTCCTACGGCGGCGCGCCCTCCGCGCCCGAACTGGTGCGCAAGCTCAAGGAGGTGTTCCCCGGATCGATGCCGAGCACGGGCTGGGGGATGACGGAGACCTGCGCCGCGGTCACCAGCAACGGGGCCGAGGACTATATCAACCGCCCCGACAGCTGCGGCGCCCCCGTGCCGGTGTCCGAGCTGCAGATCCGCGATCCGGCGGACGGGGTGACGCTCCTGCCGCCGGGCGTGGTGGGCGAACTCTGGGCCAACGGGCCGCAGGTGGTGACGGGCTACTGGAACAGGCCCGAGGCCACCGCCCAGACCTTCGTCGACGGCTGGGTGCGCACCGGCGACCTCGCCAAGCTGGACGAGGAGGGCTTCTGCTTCATCATCGACCGCGCCAAGGACATGCTGATCCGCGGCGGCGAGAACATCTACTGCATCGAAATCGAGAACGCTCTCTATGACCACCCCGCGGTGATGGACGCCGCGGTCGTCGGCATTCCCCACCGGACCCTGGGCGAGGAGCCCGGCGCCGTCGTCACCCTGAAGCCCGGCGCCCACGCCACCGAGGACGAGCTGCGCGCCCACCTGGCCGAGCGGCTGGCGGCGTTCAAGGTGCCGGTGCGGGTGAAGTTCTGGCCCGCGGTGCTGCCGCGCAACCCGACCGGCAAGATCCTCAAGAACGAGCTCAAGAAGCTGTTCGAGGACGAGTCCGCCGGCGCCTGACGCCGTGACCCGCAAGCGTGCCGACGTGCTGCTGGTCGAGCGCGGCCTCTTCGAGAGCCGCGCCAAGGCCCGCGCCGCCATCGAGGCCGGCGGGGTCAGGGCCGATAGCCGGGTGGTGGCCAAGGCGTCGGAGCTGCTCGACGAAGGGGCGGAGATCGCGGCGGTGGCGGCCCATCCCTGGGTCGGGCGGGGCGCGCTGAAGCTCGTCCATGCGCTGGAGATCTGGCCGGTAGCGGTCGAGGGGACGGTAGTGCTGGACCTCGGCGCCTCCACCGGGGGCTTCACCGAGGTCTGTCTGGCAAAGGGCGCGGCTCGCGTCTACGCCGTCGACGTCGGGCGCGGGCAGCTGCATGCGAGCCTGGCAGCCGATCCCCGCGTGATCAACCTCGAAGCCACCGACGCGCGGGAGCTGACGCCGACGCTGATCCCGCACGCGCCCCGGCTGATCGTCACCGACGTCAGCTTCATCGGCCTCGCCAAGGCCCTGCCGGCCGCGCTCGCCCTGGCGGGGGAGGGCGCCGACCTCATCGCCCTGGTGAAGCCCCAGTTCGAAGTCGGGCCCGAGCGGGTCGGCAAGGGTGGCCTGGTCAAGGACCCGCAGGCCCGCGCCGACGCCCTGGCCGCGGTGGAAGCCTTCCTCGGAGCCTCAGGCTGGACGGTCCAGGCCACCGCCGACAGCCCCATCGAGGGCGGCGACGGCAACCGCGAATATCTGCTGTGGGCCACGAAAAAGCCGCCCAGCCTGGGCTGAGCGGCTCTCGACAGGCGACGCCCGGAAAGTCCTAGTCGACGACCTGGTAGCGGCCCCGGTCATCCTGGCAGACGCGGACGAAGCGCATCTGGGTGCGACCGTCGGGCATGTGGATCGGGCTTTCGGCCAGCGTGCAGCCGTCGGCGCCGACGCGGCGCTCCTCGACCACGCGGAAGCGCTCGCCGCGGCGGCCGTAGGCGTATTCGTCGTCGCGGTCATAGCGCTGGCGCTCGATGCGCTCGGCATAGTCGTCGCGGCTGTATTCGCGGACCTCGGGCGGCGGGACGTAGCCGTCGTTGTACGCCACCGGCGGCGGGGGCGGAGCGTCGCGATAGGGCTGCTGGACATAGCCCGGGCGGCAGGCGGCGCTGTTGCTGCCGACCGCCGCGCCGCCGAACGCGCCCAGCGCGCCGCCCAGCACCGAACCGTCGGTGCGGTGACCGCGCGCGGCGAGCTGCGAGCCGACCGTCGCCCCGATGCCCGCGCCCAGCAGGGCGCCGATGATGCCGCGGTTGTTGGAGTCGCGGCGGCACGGATCGTAGTAGGAGTTGGAACCGCCGTAGGGTTGGGCCTGGGCCGTAGCCCCGGCGCTCAGCGCCATGAGGCCGGTGACGGCGGCCAGGGCGACCCGGGCGAAGGTGGAAGGCTTGGACATGGATATCCCTCTCTCGAATTCTTGGGCGTACCTTCCGGCCGCCTTGAGGCCTTTTCTGGGCCGGTGAAGCTGAACGGCCGTTGATCGGGCCGTTCATCTTCGTTCACCAAGCCTTACCCCAAGCCTGCCAGGACCCGTTTCAGCCATGCGCTCCGCCCATCGACGACACCGGCCCGACCTGCGGCCGAAGCCCGCCTCCGGGCCGCCCGTGGAGGTGCTGATCGAATCGATCGGCGGGGAGGGCGACGGCGTCGCGGCGGGGCCGGTCTTCGCGCCCTTCACCCTACCGGGCGAGCGGGTGCTGGTCGCCGGCTCCGGGGAGCGCCGCGAGCTGGTCGAGGTGCTGACGCCCAGCGCCGCGCGGGTGGTCCCGCCGTGCCCGCATTTCGGCGCCTGCGGCGGCTGCGCCCTGCAGCACTGGGACCATGCGCCCTATCTGGCCTGGAAGATCGAGCGACTGCGCGGCACACTGGCCAAGCAGCGCGTCGAGACCGACATCCTGGCGCCCTTCGCCGCCCAGCCCGGCACGCGCCGCCGCCTTGCCCTGCACGCGCGGTCCGGCAGCCGCCAGGAAGCGAAGCTGGGCTACAAGGCGCGCAAGTCGTGGGACCTGGTGGACATCAACGGCTGCCCGATCGCCGATCCGCGCCTGCAGGCGGCGATCCCGGCGCTGAAGCGCCTGGCTGCGCCGTTGTTCGAGCATGCGAAATCCGCGCCGACGCTGCACGTGACGCTCACCGCGACCGGGATCGACGTGGATATCTCCGGCGTCGAGAAGAAGTCCGGCGGCCTTTCCGCCGACGCCCGCGTACTGCTGGCCGAGCGGGCGGCGGAAGCGGGCTTCGCGCGGGTGACCCTGGATGGCGAGGCCGCCTACATGGCGCGCCTGCCGCAGGTGAAGCTCGGGCCGGCCGTCGTGGCCCTGCCGCCGGGCGCCTTCCTGCAGGCGACGCGCGGCGCCGAGGCCGCCATGAGCGCCTTCATCGTCGAGCAGGCGGCCGGCGCCGTCCGCATGGCCGACCTCTTCTGCGGCGTCGGCACCTTCACCTTCGCGCTCGCCGGCGTCGCGCCGGTCCATGCCGCCGACGTCGCCCCCGAAGCTATCCAGGCGCTGATCTCGGCGCTTGCCGGCGCGCCCGGCCTGCACGGCGTCACCGCCGAGACCCGCGACCTCACACGCCGCCCGATGCTGGCCCAGGAGCTGAAGAAGACCGATCTCGCCGTCTTCGACCCGCCCCGCGCCGGCGCGGTCGAACAGACCGCCGAGCTCGCCCGATCCGCGGTTTCGCGGGTGATCGGCGTCTCCTGCGCGCCCGCCACCTTCGCCCGCGACGCCCGCGTCCTGCTCGACGCCGGCTTCACCCTGGAGCGCGTCCTGCCGGTCGATCAGTTTCTCTGGTCGCCGCACATAGAACTCGTGGGCGTGTTCAACCGCTGAGGGATACCTATATGGCGGCCATGGTTCCTCTCTCCGTCCTCGATCTCTCGCCGATCCTCGAAGGCTCAGACGCGGGCCAGTCGCTGAAGAACAGCCGCGACCTGGCGCAGCACGCCGAACGGCTGGGCTACAATCGCTTCTGGCTGGCCGAGCATCACAACATGCCGGGCGTAGCGAGCGCCGCCACCGCGGTCTGCATCGCCTATGTGGCCGGCGGCACCTCGACCATCCGGGTCGGCGCCGGCGGGATCATGCTGCCCAACATTGCCCTTGGTGATCGCCGAGCAGTTCGGGACGCTGGCCTTGCTGTTCCCCGGCCGCATCGACCTTGGCCTCGGCCGCGCGCCGGGCACGGACCAGATCACCGCCCGGGCGCTCCGCCGCACGCTCAGCGGCGACGTCGACCGCTTCCCGCAGGACGTCGTGGAACTGATGGCCTACTTCAAGCCGGCGCAGCCGGGCCAGATGATCCGCGCCGTGCCGGGCGCCGGTCTCGACGTGCCGGTCTGGGTCCTCGGCTCCAGCCTCTTCGGCGCCCAGCTGGCCGCGGCCCTGGGCCTGCCCTTCGCCTTCGCCTCGCACTTCGCGCCGGCCCAGATGGAGGATGCGATCGCGCTCTACCGCCATCGGTTCGAGCCCTCGGAACAGCTCGACAAGCCTTACGTGATGCTCGGCCTGAACGTCGTGGCCGCCGAGACCGACGCCGAGGCGCGGCGCCTCTTCACCTCCCTGCAGCAGGCCTTCCTGAACCTCAGGACCGGCCGCCCCAGCCCGCTCCCGCCGCCGGTGGACGACATCGAGGCCCGCTTCGCCGCCGTCGGCATGGACACCGCCATGCAGGGGGCGCTGAAGACCGCGGTGGTCGGCGGTCCCGCCGTCGTCCGCGCCGGCCTCGAGGCCTTCGCGGCGCGGCACAAGCCCGACGAGATCATGGTCACCGCCCAGATCTACGACCACGCCGCGCGCATCCGCTCCTTCGAGATCGCCGCCCAGGCGCGCGACGCGCTCGCCGCAGCCGCTTAGCTGAACAGGTCGATCTGGGCGCCCGGCTTGGGCGGCACGCGGAACTGGGTGATGTCGAGATCGCCCAGGCGCTTGGTCAGGCCGTAGCGCGTCTTGGCGCCGGCGAAGCGCCGCGACATCAGGGCGGCGATGGGCCCTTCACCCCTCATCCGCTTGCCCCATTGGCTGTCGTACTCCTTGCCGCCGCGCATCTGGCGCACCAGCGACATCACCCGGCTGGCCCGGTCGGGATGATCGGTGGCCAGCCATTCCTTGAAGAGGTCGGCGATCTCCAGGGGTAGCCTGAGCGCCACATAACCCGCGCCCTTGGCCCCGGCCGCCGCCGCGCGCTCCAGCACCGCCTCCATCTCATGGTCGTTGAGGCCGGGGATCGAGGGCGCGAACATCACGATCACCGGCACGCCGGCGTCGGAAAGGCGCTTCACCGCCTCGAGCCGCTTCTCAGGGGTGGCGGCGCGCGGCTCCATCGAGCGGGCGAGCCTGCGGTCCAGCGAGGTTATCGAGATCGCCACCCGCACCAGGTTCCGCGCGGCCATGGGCGCCAGCAGGTCCAGGTCGCGCAGGATCAGCCCCGACTTGGTGATGATCGAGAACGGGTGGTTGAAGCGGTCCAGAACCTCGATGATCTGGCGGGTGACCCGCAGCCGCCGCTCCTGTGGCTGGTAGGGATCGGTGTTACCGCCCACGTGGATGAACTCGGGCACATAGCGCGGCTTGGAGAGCTCGCGCTCCAGCAGCTCCGCCGCCTGCGGCTTGAAGAACAGCTTGGATTCGAAGTCGAGGCCGGGCGAGAGGCCCATGTAGGCGTGGGCCGGCCGGGCGTAGCAATAGATGCAGCCGTGCTCGCAGCCGCGGTAGGGGTTGATCGAGGCCGAGAAGCCCACGTCGGGGCTGTCGTTGCGCGTGATGATCACCTTGGCCTTCTCGGGCGACACAGTGGTGGTGAGCTGCACCGGCTCCACGTCGTCCGGCGTCCAGCCGTCGTCGAAGGCCTCGCGCGTGTCGGACTCATAGCGGCCGGAAGCGTTGGAGCGCGCCCCGCGCCCGCGGATCTGCTGGGTGAAGGTGGACATGCCTTCCAGACTATCGCCGATAGTGAACAAAACAAGAACCAATTGACGAAGGCGCCAAGGCAGAGGCTTGTCCCCCCATGCTTACGGTGATCGTCGAGGCGGGGGATTCGAGCGACAGGCTGCCGGCGCTGCTGGGATGCCTGACGTCGGCGGCGGTCGACGGCCTGGTGCGCGAGGTGCTGATCGCCGGCGGCGGTCCGCCGGAGTTGCTGGCGGTGCTGCGCGAGGAGACCGGGGCGGAACTGGTCACCAGCATCGCCGGCGCCGCGGCCACCGCGAAATCCGCTCAGATTCTGCTGCTGCCGGCCTCGGTGCGGCTGAAGCCCAGCTGGCTCGCCGCGCTCGGCGAACATCTGCGCGGCGGGGGCGGGGAGGCGATCATCCTGGGCGTCGGCGGCTTCCTGCGCCGCGCGCCGTTCGGGGTGCTGGCGACCCAGGCCAGGGTGCTAGCGCATCCCGATCTGCATCGGCTGCGTCGCAACCTGGGTGGCCGCGCCGCCCGCCTGGGCTAGGTCGAGCCGCGCGTCGATGAAGCGGGCGCCGGTCGCCACAGCGTCGAGGGTCGGTGAGCCCAGGCCCCACATCTTGCGATAGGTCCAGTAGCCGGCCATCACCTTCTCGACGTAGTTGCGGGTCTCCACCGACGGGAGGCACTCGATGATCAGCAGGCTGTCGGCCTCGTCGCCGACCATCTGGGCGGTCTTGATGAGCGTACCGGGCCCACCGTTGTAGGCCGCGACCGTGCGCAGGATGTCGTAGCCGACGCCGCGCTCCATCAGCCAGGTTACATAGTCCTGGCCGACCCGCAGGTTGAAGGCGGGATCGAACAGCGGGCTCATGTCGGTCTTCAGCTTGTCGTCGCCGGCGGCTCGCGCGGCGGCCTCGGGCATCAGCTGCATCAGGCCGGTGGCGCCCACGGGCGAGACCGCCATCGGATTGAAGCGGCTTTCCTGGCGCACGATCGCATAGACCAGGGCGCGGTCGATGGTGAAGCCCGACTTCGGCTCCAGCGAGGGCATGGGATAGTCGAGGTCGGCGCCCCGCGGCGCCTGGATGCGGTCGGCGAGCTGGGCGCCCAGCTCCACCGCCAGCGCCATCCAGCGGTCGCGCTCGGCGGAGGTGGCGGCGAGCGTCAGGCCGGCGCGCAGTTCCTGGGCGGCGTCGCCCGAGCGGCCGATCTGGGCCAGCGCCGCGGCGCGGTGCGCCCGGGGGTCGGAGGCCATGAACGGCGCAAGGTTTGTGGCCGCGACGGGCCAGGCGAAGGCGGCCGGCGTCAGCTGCACCCGCGGCGGCGCGTCGGAGAGCGCCAGCTGGCGGCGCGCGATCATGCCGTAGAAGGTTTCCGGCGCGCGGGCCGCGGCCTTCAGGAGGGCGGTGGCCGTGCCCTGGTCGCCCTGGGCCTGGGCCGAGCGGGCGCCCCAGTACCCGGCGGCCGAGCGCAGCCAGGCATCGGCCGCGTCGTCGTGTGCGAGTTCGCTGAAATAGCCTTCCGCGCGGTCGTAGGCCTTCAGCCGGTAGGCCGCGAGACCCGCGATCCAGCGCTCGCCGGCGGCGGGCGCCAGCGCCAGCGCGCGCTTGGTGTTGCCGGAATAGAAGGCTTCGCGCGCCGCGCGGCCCCTGTCCGAGACCGGCCGGGAGATCTCGCCGCTGGCGCCCATGGCCACGGCCGGCGCGGGCAGGCTCGCGGCGTCGTCCGGCTTGCGCTTGGCGGCGAGCGCGAAGATGCGGTCGGCGACGGGCAGGTCGCGGAACTTCCCCAGCCAGCTCACCAGCTCGTCGAAGCCGGCCTTGTGCGCCGTCGGGTGCATCAGCTCCTTGAAGGAGAGGTAGCCCAGCAGAGATTTGTCCTGGACTTCGCTCGCCTGCATCTGGGCGTCGATGAAGTCCCCGCGCTCGGTGGCCTCGAAGGCCATGGCGTAGTGCTGGGCGTCGGCGGCCGAGAGGGCCTGAGGAATCGCCGCCCCGCAAGCGGTGGCCATAGCGGTGGAGCAGACAAGGATCGAGACCCCCAACTGCAGGCGCTTCATCAGCGTCATGCCGTCTTCCGCGAGCTCGTCTTGCGCGAGCTGGTCCGCGGCCCTTTTCTCGAAAACCAAGCGGGGAGGCTAGGCAGACACGCCTTAACGAGCAAGCCTTTCCTCGGCGATATGGTGAACCTCCAGCGCGTGGTGCATCGCCGCAGGCAGGTCGGAAAAGTGCGCCTCAGGCGGGGCGGTCTGGGCGGTCCAGCCGCTCGGTCAGCGTCAGCAAGTCAATCCAGGCGCGCTTCTTGGCCGCCGGCTGGCGCAGCAGGAAGGCGGGATGCAGCGTCGGCATGGCTGGCAACTCGATCGCCCCGTCCGCCGAGCGCCACTCGTGCCAGCGCCCGCGCATGGAGAGGATGCCCTCGTCCTTTTGCAGCATGGACTTGGCCGAGGCCCCGCCGACCAGCAGCAGCATCTTCGGCTGCACCAGCGCGATGGCGCGCTCGACGAAGGGGGCGCAGACGGCCTGTTCCAATGGCGTCGGTGTGCGGTTGCCGGGCGGTCGCCAGAAGACGGTGTTGGTGATGAACACCCGATCCGTCAGTCCTGCGGCGCCCAGCATCCGGTCCAACAGCCGCCCGGCGCGCCCGACGAAGGGCTCGCCCCGCTGGTCCTCCTCCTGGCCGGGGCCCTCGCCGATCACCATCAGCGGCGCGTCGACGGCGCCCCGATAGAATACCGCCTGGCTGGCCGCGCCTTCGAACTTGAGCGGGCAGCCGTCGAAGGCGGAGATGGCCGCGGCCAGCGCCTCCAGGCTGTCGGCCGTGGCCGCTGCCGCCCGGGCGTTGGCGAGGGCGGCGGAGATATCGGGCAGGTTGGCCTGGGCCGGCCGGGCCGCGGCCGCCAGGGGCGCGGCCTTGCGGGCCGGCGGCGTGGGTGGGGCGATCTTGCCCGCCGCGATCCGATCGACGGGACCGTCCAGCTGCATGGCGTCAACCCCCGCCTCGCTCCAGAAGGCGAGCAGGCTCTCGGCGACCTGGGCGTTGGTGGGCTGGGCGGCGGACATCGGGCGCAAGTCTTGGCGGGCGGGGCGGCGCTTGTCAGCCCCCGCGCATCATTTCGGCTTCAGGTCGGGCCGTGAGGCGAGGAAGGCCGCCTTTTCCGCGGCGGTCAGCACCTTGGCGGGCTTCTGGCGCGAGACCTTGGGCGTCGGCTTGTCGTAGGCGCTGGGCGGGGCCGGCTTCTTCAGGTCGGCCAGGCTCTTGAGCGGGAATTTGGACATCGGGTCAGGTCACCGTTTCTTGAAGCGCTTGGCGTCGGCCGCCAGCGCGGCGCCCCAATCCTTGTCGGGGCGGTCGTCGTCGTCGGGCTGGAACGGCAGGGTCCCCGCCACGCCGCGGACGGCGAGCCAGAGCTGCTGGTTCCAGTGGCCAAGCGTGCGTAGCGGCCGGCGCTTGTCGTCGGTGACGTCCCAGCCGGCGTCCTCGAAGGCGAAGACCTGTTTCTGCACGGCTTGCGTCTCGACGCCGTCCCAGCCGGCGGGGCGTTGCGTTTCCTCGGCCTGGTCGGCGGTGAGCCCAAAGATCGCCAGCGAGCACTCGTCCAGCTCGGGATGCTCGGCGCGGGCTTCCGGCTCGGCGAACTCGCGCTTCATCACCGCCTTGAACTCGAGATCGGCGACGCCGGGCAGGTCGATGAGTCGGCGGAGCTTCGCGGCCATGCCCCTGCCGTAGCGCGGATGCGCCGCCGTGGCGTCGAAAAAGCGCCGCGGATGTCGGAACGTGTGCGCGCCGAACGTCCTTTGGGCCCACAAACCCGGCTCATGCGAGGACGCCATGCAGAAGATTTCCCCGTTCCTGTGGTTCGACACGGAGGCCGAGGAGGCCGCCAACTTCTACGTCTCGGTGTTCAAGAGCGCGAAGCTGGGCGAGATCGCCCGCTATCCGGAAAACGGCCCTGCCGCCGCCGGCTCGGTGATGACGGTCGAGTTCGAATTGAATGGCCAGCAGTTCACCGCGCTCAACGGCGGACCGGTCTTCAAATTCAACGAGTCCATCTCCTTCGTGGTCGACTGCGCCGACCAGGCCGAGGTCGACTACTACTGGGAGAAGCTGACCGCCGACGGTGGCAAGCCCGTCCAGTGTGGCTGGCTCCAGGACAAATACGGCGTCTCCTGGCAGATCGTGCCCCGCGCAATCGCCGAGACCACCCGCGGACCCGACGCGGCCGGTCGCCAACGCGCCTTCGACGCCATGATGAAGATGGTCAAGCTGGACGTGGCCGGGCTGAAGGCGGCCTACGCCGGATAGGGCGGGTTGCCGGCCGAACCGCCCTAACGGAACAGCGCCAGGTCGACCGCGTCGCCCATCGCCCGGTATCCCGCGTCGTTGGGATGCAGCCAGTCGCCGGCCTGCAGGTTCGCGCGCATGCGCTCGGGCCTGGCCGGGTCCCGCACCGCGGCGTCCAGGTCGATGACCGCGTCGAAGTGGCCGGGCGCGCGGATCCAGGCGTTGAGCGTCTGGCGCACCGCTTCCCCGGCCGGGCCGAAATAGCCCGCGCCGCCATAGGGCAGGATGGTCGCGCCGATCACCTTCAGGCCGTGGGCGTGGGCGCGGTCGATCATCTGGCGATAGCCGAGGATCAGGCTGTCGGCGGTGGGCGGGCTGGCCTTGCTCGACCCCAGGTCGTTGACGCCTTCGAGCACGATCACGTCGGTGACGCCGGCGATCGACAGCACGTCGCGGTCGAACCGCGTCAGCGCGCTCTGCCCGAATGCGCCGATAACCCCGTCGCTCAGCACGCGGTTGCCGCCGATCCCGGCATTGGCCACCGCCATGGCGCGGCCGGGATATTTCGCCGCCAGCCGCTCGGCCAGCCTATCCGGCCACCGCCGGTCGGCGCCCACCGTCGCGCCGAAGCCGTCGGTGATGGAATCGCCGAACGCCACCACGACGCGCGCGGGCTGGGCGGTCTTGACCTCGACGCCGGAGAGGAAGGCCCGGTACTGCGCCGAGCCCTTGGCGGCCGGCACGGTGCGCTCGGTCCAGTCGCCGGGCTGCGAGACGCGCACCCGCTCGTTGCCCTGCAGATGGCAGGTGCAGACCGGCGCCTCGCCCGGCAGATAGAGGCTGACCTGCAGCCGGGCCAGCGGCCTCGTGGGCAGGTCCACCAGGTCGCTGAGCATCGGCGCGCCGGCGGGAATCGTGGCGGCCTTGGCGCCGGCAAATGTCACCGACCGATCGCTGCCCGCCACCAAGGCGTTGTCCGGCCCCACCAGCGCGACCCGCACGGCGCCGATGGCCAGCGGCTTCGGGCCATATTCGTTGGTCAGGCGCAGGCGCAGCTGGGAGCCTCCGGTGCTCAACCGGACGACCTGAACGATGGTCTGGTCGTTGAAGGCGGGCGGGAGCATGGACGCGAACAACCCCGTCCCGGTCGCCGCCATCGGCGGGGTGGGCGAGGCGGCCCAGGTCCCGATCCATCGCGCGCTCGCGGCCTGCGCGTTCGCCGCCATGAGCGCCAGGGCGCAGACTAGAACCGACAGACGCATCGCGTTTCCCCCAGATGCTCGATAGGAGGCGGACTGTCGGCGCGCCCGTGGGACTTGTCAGCCCCCCTTGTCGCCAGCGGCGCCCGCGCTTTTGCTTGACCGCGGCCCCGTGACCTTCCGATAAGTCAGCCAGGGACGAAGGAGCGCCGGGGCATGAGCGAAGCTGTTGAAACCGTTGAACGCGAGGCGATGGAATATGACGTCGTCATCGTGGGCGCGGGGCCGTCGGGCCTGGCCGCCGCGATCCGGCTGAAGCAGCTCGACGCCAACCTGACGGTCGCCGTCGTCGAGAAGGGCGCCGAGGTCGGCGCCCACATCCTCTCCGGCGCGGTCATCGATCCCAAGGGCCTCAGCGAGCTGATTCCCGACTGGAAGGCCAAGGGCGCGCCGCTGGAGACCGCGGTCGTCGAGGACAAGTTCCTGGTGCTGGGTCCCCAGGGCAGCATCGGCCTGCCGATGTGGGCCATGCCGTCGTTCATGAACAATCACGGCAACTACATCGCCTCGCTTGGCAACGTCTGCCGCTGGCTGGCGACCGAGGCCGAGGGCCTGGGCGTCGAGATCTATCCGGGCATGGCTGCGTCGGCTCCGGTGTTCGACAAAGACGAGCGGGGGGGCGACAAGCTGGTGGGCGTGGTTGCCGGTGAGTTCGGCCTCGGCAAGGACGGCAAGCCCGGCCCCAACTACGAGCCCGGCCTCGAACTGCGCGGCAAGTACGTGTTCATCGGCGAGGGCGTGCGCGGATCGCTGGCCAAGATGCTGCGGGCGAAATTCGACCTCGGAAAGGACGCCGACCCCGAGAAATACGGTATCGGGATCAAAGAGTTGTGGCAGGTTCCGGATGCGGTGTTCCAACCCGGCATGGTGCAGCACACCACCGGCTGGCCGCTCGACACCAAGACCGGCGGCGGCAGCTTCCTCTACCACTTCGGGGACAACTTCGTGGCCATCGGCTATGTGGTCCACCTGAACTACGCCAACCCCTGGCTCTCGCCCTTCGACGAGTTCCAGCGGTTCAAACACCATCCGGACGTCCACAGGTACCTCGAGGGCGGCAAGCGCATCGCCTATGGCGCGCGCGCCATCAGCGAGGGTGGCCTGCAGTCGGTGCCGAAGCTCTATTTCCCGGGCGGCGTGCTCCTGGGCGACAGCGCGGGCTTCGTGAACGTGCCGCGCATCAAGGGCAGCCACAACGCCATGAAGAGCGGGATGATGGCCGCTGAGGCCGCTTTCCACGCCATCCAGGCCGGCCGCTCGGGCGACGAGCTCAGCGAATACGGCGAGGCCTTCGACAAGTCCTGGATCAAGAAGGAGCTGCACGTCGTGCGCAACGCCAAGCCGATCCTTGGCAAGTTCGGCACGATCCTTGGCGGCGCGCTCGGCATGTTCGACATGTGGACCACCCACCTCCTGGGCGGCTTCTCATTCTTCGGGACCCTGCACCACCCCAAGAGCGACGCGGACTCGACGGGCCTGGCCAAGGACTTCAAGCCCATCGTCTATCCGAAGCCGGACGGGGTGCTCTCCTTCGACAAGCTCTCCAGCGTCTTCCTGTCGTCCACCAATCACGACGAGAGCCAGCCTGCGCACCTGCACCTGCGCGACGCCACTGTGCCGATCGGGGTCAACCTGCCGGAGTACGGCGAGCCGGCGCGGCTCTACTGTCCGGCGGGGGTCTATGAGGTGCTCTACGACGCCGAGGGCAAGAACCCGAAATTCCAGATCAATTTCCAGAACTGCGTCCACTGCAAGACCTGCGATATCAAGGATCCGTCGCAAAACATCAACTGGACGACGCCCCAGGGCGGCGATGGGCCCAACTATCCGAACATGTGACGCTCTGTGACGTCGGAATGCGGGGTCGCCGCCTTGCGGCGGCCTTGCTTCCGTCCGAAGGTCCGGGGCATGCGCCTACACCTGCTCGCCGCCGTCGCCCCGCTCGTCCTGCTCACCGCCTGCGCGGGACCCGCTTCGCCGCCGCGCCACGGCCCCTATGGCGCGGTCGACGTCACCTCCGGGCTCTCGCCCTACGGCATGTTCCTGGCCGGCGAGGCGGCGCTCAACGACGGCAAGAGCGGCCAGGCGGCGCACTTCTTCGACCAGGCCCGGCTATCGAGCGCCGACGTCATGGTCTCCGAACGGGCATTTACCGCCGCCTTGCTGGCCGGCGACATCGACAAGGCTGCAGCCCTGGCGCCCACCGGCGACGAGGCCACCGAGGCCGGCAAACGGCTGGGCAAGCTGGTGGTGGCGGTCGACGCGCTCGCCCACGGCAAGGCCAAGCAGGCCAAGCTGCTGCTGGGCGGCGAGAACATCGCTTTCCCCCACCGCTCGGCCGCGGCGCTGCTGAGCCCCTGGGCCGCGGCGCTCGCCGGCGACACCGAGAGCTCGCTGGTGCGGCCGCAGGTGCGCGGCGACCGCGCCGTCGACTATTTCGGCCAGCTGGGGCAGGGCGCCCTCTTTGAGCGCGCCAAGCGCTATGATGAGGCTGAGACCGACTTCAAGGCCGCAGCATCGCCGATCAACCCCAGCGTCATTGCGGTCATGGCCTATGGCGAATTCCTGGAGCGCCGTGGCCGGCGCGTGGACGCGCTGGCGCTCTACGAGAGCTACCTGGCCAACGAGCCTTCCAGCCTGCCGGTGAAGCTCGCCAAGGCCCGCGCCGCGGCGGGCAAGGCTGCGCCGCCCCAGCCGACCATCCGCGAGGGCGCAGCCCAGGCCATGCTGGGCGCCACGGCGACCATGATCCAGGCCCAGCAGACCCAGACGGCGCTGGCGTACCTGCGCCTGGCGCTCGACCTTGATCCGCAGAAGGACGCCGCCTGGGTGATGGTCGGCGACATCATGCAGGCGTCCGGCGACACCGACGCCGCGCGCGCCGCCTACGGCCATCCCAAGCTCGGCTCGCCAGAGTACGGCGCAGCCCAGGCCAAGCTCGCCTGGACCTACCAGTCCGCCGACGACAAGGTCACCGCCCTGAAACTGGCGCGGGCTGGCGCCGCCTCGGGCGACGTCGATGCCCGGATCACCCTCGCTGACCTGCTGCGTTCCAACGAGCAGTACGACGAGGCGGCCCAGATCCTCACCGGCCTGATCAACGAGGCCAAGACCCCGGACTGGCGCCTGCGCTATTCGCGCGGCGTCGCCTATGAGCGGTTGAACCGCTGGCCCGAGGCCCAGGCCGACCTGCAGGCGGCGCTGGACGCCCGGCCGGACGAGCCGGAGCTCTTGAACTACCTCGGCTACTCCCTGATCGACCGTGGCGAGCGGCTGAAGGACGCCATGGCCATGGTCGAGAAGGCCGTGGCCTCGAACCCGCGCTCCGGGGCCATGATCGACTCGCTCGGCTGGGCCTATTACCGGCTGGGCGACTACAGGAAGGCCGTCGAGAAGCTGGAGCAGGCCGTCGAGCTCGAGGCCGGTGATCCCGATATCAACAACCACCTGGGCGATGCCTACTGGAAGGCCGGTCGGCGCGACGAGGCCCAGTTCCAGTGGCGACGCGTCCTGACGCTCAATCCCGACCCCAAGATCAAGGCGAGCGCCGAGGCCAAGCTCGCCTCGGGTCTGGGCCCCGACGGGCCGGCGCCGAAGGTCGCGGACAAGTAGACCTGTGGCGCTGACCATGCTCGCGCCGGCCAAGGTCAATCTGTACCTGCACGTCGGTGCGCCGGGCGCGGACGGCTATCACCCGCTTTGCAGCCTGATGGCTTTCGCCGACTTCGGGGACCTGCTTTCCACGCACGAGGCGGATGTCTTCGAGCTGGACGTGCGCGGGCCGTTCGCCCGCGGCCTGGCCGCCGACGCGGACAACCTGGTCGCCCGCGCCGCCCGCGCCCTGATCGCCGAGGCCAAGCGGCCGCTGCCGCCCGTGGGGCTCACCCTGGATAAGCGGCTGCCGGTGGCCTCCGGTCTCGGCGGCGGGTCCAGCGATGCCGGCGCGACCCTGCGGCTCCTCTGCGACGAATTCCGCTTCAGCCCCGGCGACGAGCGCCTCGAAGCGCTGGCCGCAAGCCTGGGCGCGGATGGCGCCGCCTGCCTGTGGGGGCGGCCGGTGACGGCGCAGGGCAGGGGCGAAAGGCTCAGCCCGGCGCCGGGCCTGCCGGAGCTCGACGTGGTGCTGGTCAACGCCGGCGTCCCGGTTTCGACCGCGGAGGTCTATCGCCGCTTCGACGCCGCCGGCCGCTTCGGCGATATCGCGCCACCGCTCGCGCCGGAGACCTTCGAGAGCGCGGCCGAGCTGGCGGGCTGGCTGGGCGCGCAGCGCAACGACCTGCAGGCCGCGGCCATTGCGGTCGCGCCGGAGGTGGGCGCTGTCATGGAGACCCTGGCCGACGAACCGGAGACCCTGCTGGCGCGCGTGTCGGGCTCCGGCGGCACCTGCTTCGCCCTCTGCGCTAGCGACATCGAGGCCGAAAGCCTGGCCGAGCGCCTCGAGGCCATGGTCCCGAACTGGTGGGTGAAACGCTGCCGCCTCGGCGGCCCCTGGCCCGACCCGAACTAACCCCCAAACGAAAACGGGGGCCCGCGAGGGCCCCCGTTCCGTACGCAACTAAGGGTCTTGATCAGGCGTGGTAGGCGCGTTCGCCGTGTTCGGCGATGTCCAGGCCGTCTTCTTCGACTTCATCGCTGACCTTCAGGCCGACGGTGAACTTGATGATGAAGAAGACGATGGAGCTGGCCACGGCCGACCAGGCGACCGAGACGGCAACCGCCTTCGCCTGGATGATGAACTGGCCCATCATGGTGTAGCTGGCCAGCGCATCGCAGGTCGAGAAGTCACCGTCGGCGCCGCAGGTCGTGTAGTCGACGATGCCCGCGCCGCCGAGCGAGGCGGCCACCAGGATACCGGTGGCCAGCGCGCCGACGATCCCGCCGATGGCGTGGATGCCGAAGGCGTCCAGGCTGTCGTCGTACTTCAGCGCGTTCTTCACGACCGAGCAGAAGAAGATGCAGATCGGGCTGACGACCAGACCCAGCACCAGGGCGCCGATCGGGCCGGCGAAGCCCGAGGCCGGCGTGACGGCGACGAGGCCGGCGACCAGGCCGGAGGCCATGCCGAGCATCGAGGCCTTCTTGCGCGTGATCCATTCCGTGGCGGCCCAGGAGAAGCCGGCGGCGGCAGTGGCGAGGAAGGTGTTGATCATCGCCAGCGAGGCGTAGCCGTTGGCTTCCAGGTTGGACCCGGCGTTGAAGCCGAACCAGCCCACCCACAGCAGGCCCGCGCCGACCAGAGTCAGGGTGAGGGAGTGCGGCGGCATCGGCTCGGAACGGTAGCCTTTCCGGGGACCGAGGATCAGGCAGCCCATAAGGGCGGCCACACCGGCGTTGATGTGCACCACGGTGCCGCCGGCGAAGTCCAGTGCGCCCCAGCCCCAGAGCAGGCCGGCGTGAACCGGATCCTTCGGCGCGTGGGCGATCGTGTCAGGCCCCGGCCACCACCAGACCATGTGCGCGATCGGGTAGTAGGAGAGCAGTGGCCAGAGCACCGCGAAGATCACCACGGCGGAGAACTTCATCCGTTCGGCGACCCCGCCCAGCACCAGGCAGGCGGTGATGGCGGCGAAGGTCATCTGGAAGCAGATGAAGGTGATCTCGGGAATGTAGACGCCTGTGGAGAAGGTGGCCGCAACGCTGGCCGGGGTCACGCCCTTCATGAAGAGGCGGCTCATGCCCCCGAAGAAGAGGTCGTGCGACCCGCCGTCCGTAAAGGCCAGGGAGTAGCCCCAGAACGCCCAGGCCATCATGCCGATGACGCAGACGGTGGTGGTCTGCATCAGCATGGAGAGCATGTTCTTCTGGCGGACCAGGCCGCCATAGAAGAGCGCCAGCCCGGGCACGATCATCAGCAGGACGAGGACCGCGGAGGTCATCATCCAGGCGTTGTCGCCCTTGTCGACGGGCGTCGGCAGGGCGGCGGGCGCGGCCGGAGCCGGGGCCGCAACTGCGGCGGCCGGCGCTGCGACCGCGGCCTCAGGCGCAGCGGGTGTCGCAGCGGCTTCCGGAGCGGGCGCAGCCGCGGCGGGCGCCGCTTCGGGCGTCTGGGCATGGGCGGGCGCGGCTAGCGGGCCCCCCAGCACGGCGGCGGCGAGCAAGAGCCCGGCCAGCCGTTTGAATCCAAAGAATTTCATTGTGATTGTCCCCTTCTCACTGTCCGCTAGAGCGCCGCGGCGCCGGTCTCGCCGGTCCGGATGCGCACGGCGTCCTCGACGGTGAGGACGAAAATCTTGCCGTCGCCGATCTTGCCGGTGGCGGCCGCGGCCTTGATGGCCTCGACGGCCTTGGCGCAGGCGGCGTCGTCGACGACCGCCTCCAGCTTCACCTTGGGCAGGAAATTCACCTGGTACTCAGCGCCCCGGTAAATCTCCGTCTGCCCCTTCTGACGGCCGTAGCCTTTGACTTCCGAGACCGTCAGGCCCTCGACGCCGGCGCCGACGAGCGCTTCGCGCACGTCGTCCAGCTTGAAGGGTTTGACGATCGCCATGATCAGTTTCATCCGCTCGCTCCCGCGCGACCCCCAAGGGTGGGCCGGCCCGTCCTAAGTTGACTTCGCAAAACCGCTGCGGATGTCCCCATCCCCTTTTCGCAGTGGTGTCCTGACGCTATCGGCGCCGCGGGATCGCGCAGTCCGGCGGGTGGGCGAGCTGGAGCGTAAAGGCGTGATGCGCCCAATATATGAGCAACTTCGCGGCGTGAAGCCTAAAAAAAGGGCGAATGTGGCTTCCAGCTTGACCGGATTGTGAGGTTAAGGCTGACGTTCACGGCGCGGTGACGCGGAAAGTTAACAGCGCCGCGCGTCGGGCCCACGAACTTCGCCGTGGTCCGCGCGTTCCGTTCCGCGAGTTCGCCCCAAGCCTGAGGATCCGATGACATTCAATCGCCTGCTGACCACCGCCGCCGCCGTCTCCCTGCTGGCGGGGGCAGCGCCGCTCGCCGCCCAGGCGCAGAGTTCGACGCCGAAGACCGAGAAGGCGGCGGCCGCGGCCACCGGCAAGGCCAGCACCGACGCGCCCGCGACCACCGCGGTGCAAGGGACGGCGAAGGCTGTCAGCCAGGCCGCCGTAGACGTCCAGGCGACCTCGCCGGCCGCGGCTCCCCCGGCCGCCGCGCCCGCGCCCGCGCCCGCTGCGCCGACGGCTTCCAGCGTCAAGCTGGTGGCCAACGGCGACACGACGGCGACCCTGCGCCTGAATGCCGACTTCTCGACCTTCGTGAAGGCGCTGGATGCGACCAACCTGGCCAGCCTGCTGCAGACGCGGCCCAACATGACGGTGTTCGCACCGACCAACGCCGCCTTCACCGCCCTGCCGCCGGGCAAGCTCGACGCCCTGATGGCCAACAAGGCCGACCTGCAGAAGCTGCTGCTGCACCACATTATCAACGCCCCGGTGCCGGGGTCCAAGATCAAGGGCTCGCGCGGGCCGATCCCGTCCGGCGCCGGCGACACCATCATCATCGACGGTTCGGGTGAGGTCCTGAAGGCCGACAACGCGAACATCATCCAGGCCGACGTGGCCTCCGCCAATGGCACCATCCACGTGGTGGACCAGGTGCTGATCGCGGGCTCGGCGCCGGCCACCCTGCCTGAGCCGCCTGCGGCCGAGCCGACCCCGGAACCGACGCCTGCCGCGCCGCCGCCCAAGGCCAAGGCGTCCGCAAAGAAGAAATGAACCTTCACCGGCGTGGGGCTTTTAGCAGGAGAAGCAGGAGACCCACGCCATGAAGCTCAACATCATTCTGACCGTCGCCGCCGCGTCCGCCCTGATGAGCGGCGCGGCCTTCGCCCAACCCGCTCAGGCCCCCGCGCCTGACTCGGCCGCGCAGGATCCGACCGTGCCGGCTGGCCAGAGCGCCACCACGACGACCACGACCACCACTGCCCCGGTCGCCGCCGACACCGGCGCGGCCACCTCGACCGCGGTCACGACCAGCGACGCCGCCACCGGCGCGAGCGTCACCGTCACTACCCTGACCAACGGCCCGGTGCCCGACACAGCCGAGAACCGCGCCAAGTACGGCGGTCCCATGTCCCACGCCGGCAAGCACACCGCCGCCAAGGGCAACTAAGGGCAAGGCAAATTCACCGCCTGCGGGCGGGTTGATGCGACAGTCGGCGGGCCCTATGGTCCGCCGACTTTTTTTGCGCCTGCGAACAAGCCTCAAAAACCCCGATGCCAGACAAGCCGCTTTCGTTTCAGGGCCTGATCCTGAAGCTGCACGACTATTGGAGCGCGCAGGGCTGCGTGATCCTGCAGCCGCATGACGTCGAGGTGGGGGCAGGGACCTTGCACCCTGCGACGGTGCTGCGCGCGCTGGGCCCCAAGCCCTGGCGGGCGGCCTATGTGCAGCCTTCGCGGCGTCCGGCCGACGGGCGCTATGGCGAGAACCCCAACCGGCTGCAGCACTATTACCAGTACCAGGTGATCCTGAAGCCGAACCCGGACAACCTGCAGGACCTCTACCTGGGCAGCCTCGACGCCATCGGCCTCGACACCCGCCTGCACGACATCCGCTTCGTCGAGGACGACTGGGAAAACCCGACGGTCGGCGCCTGGGGCCTCGGCTGGGAGGTCTGGTGCGACGGCATGGAAGTGACGCAATACACCTACTTCCAGCAGGTGGGCGGCCTCGACGTCTGGCCGGTGGCCGGCGAGCTGACCTATGGCCTGGAGCGCCTGGCCATGTACCTGCAGGGCGTGGACCACTTCACCCAGCTGGCGTTCAACGACCCCGACGGCCCGGCGCCGATGACCTATGGCGACGTCTTCCTGGAGAACGAGCGCCAGCAGTCGGAAGCCAACTTCCACCTCTATGACGTCGATACCTTGAAGCGGCAGTTCGAGGACATGGAGACCCAGGTCCCGCGCCTGCTGGAAGGCCGCGGTCCGCAGGGCCAGCGCACCGTGCTGCCGGCCTACGACCACGTGCTGAAGGCCAGCCACCTGTTCAACCTGATGGACGCGCGCGGCGCCATCGCGGTCGCCGAGCGCCAGAGCTACATCGGCCGCATCCGCGACCTGACCAAGATGTGCGCCGAAGCCTGGGTCGCCAACGAAGGCGGGAACGCCTGATGTTCGAGCACACGCCGCAGTCCGCTGGCGCGACCGTGCGGGCGCGCCGTTTCCGCCAGAGCGCCGGCATGGCGGAACAGATTCTCTGGCGCGAGCTTCGCAAGCTCAAGCTTTCAATCCGCAGGCAGGCGCCGATCGGATCGTTTGTTGCGGACTTCGCCTGTCACAGCCGCAAGCTGGTGATCGAGGTCGATGGCGGAATCCATGAACGGATCGCCGAGGTCGCAGCCCGCGATCAGGCGCGCACCGAGTGGCTGGAGAGCCGCGGCTACCGCGTGGTGCGCTTTACAAACAATCAGGTCGCGAACGACGCCGCCACCGTCGTCGAGGAAATCCAGAAGCTCCTCGCCCTCCCCCTCGACGGGGGAGGGTTGGGTGGGGGTGTGTCTGCTGAGTTGACGATGGGGCTCGAGATGGCGCCGTCGCCGGACAGCAGCCTTCACCCGGACGTCCTGCATTCGCCCCCATCCCCGACCCTTCCCCCGTCGAGGGGGAAGGGAGAGTAGCTATGCCCCAACTGCTGATTGAGCTTTTTAGCGAAGAGATTCCCGCGCGCATGCAGGCGAACGCCGCGCGCGACTTCGAACGCCTGGCGCGCGAGAAGCTGGCCGCCGAGGGGCTGCTGCCGGAGGCGTTGAAGACCTTCGCCGGGCCGCGCCGCCTGACCCTGGTGGCCGAAGGGCTGCCCGTGGCCCAGAGCGACCGGCACGAGGAGCGCAAAGGCCCCCGCGTTGGCGCGCCCGACCAGGCCATCGAGGGCTTCCTGCGCTCGACCGGCCTGACGCGCGACCAGCTCACCGAGAAGGACGGCGTCTACTTCGCCCATACCCACAAACCCGGCCGCCCGACCGCCGAGATCGTCGCCGAGATGGTCGACGCCATCGTGCGCAATTTCCCCTGGCCGAAGTCGATGACCTGGGGCCGCGGCACGCTGAAGTGGGTGCGCCCGCTGAAGCGCATCCTCTGCGTCTTCGACGGCGAGGTCGTGCCGTTCCAGATCGACGGCATCGAGAGCGGCGACACCTCCGAGGGCCACCGGTTCATGGGCGACGCCCAGCCGTTCAAGGCGCGCGACTTCGACCAGTACGCCGACGGTCTCGCGAAGCACTTCGTGGTGCTCGATCCGGAAGAGCGGAAAGAGCGGATCATGGACGCCGCGCGCACCCTCTGCTTTGCGCGCAACCTGGAGCTGGTCGAGGACGAGGGCCTGCTGGATGAGGTCGCGGGCCTGGCCGAGTGGCCGTCGCCGGTGCTGGGCGACATGGACCCGGATTTCCTCGACCTGCCGCCCGAGGTGATCCGCACCTCCATGCGCACCCACCAGAAGTATTTCGCGGTCCGCGACCCGGCGACCGGCGGCCTTGCGCCCCACTTCATCACCGTCGCCAACATCGAGGCGGCCGACGGCGGGGCGGCCATCGCGGCCGGCAACGCCAAGGTGCTCTCGGCCAGGCTCTCCGACGCCCGGTTCTTCTGGGACGAAGACCTGAAGATCCGCCTTGAGGACCGGCTGGAGACCCTGAAGGGCGTCACCTTCCACGCCAAGCTCGGGACCATGTACGAGCGGGTGGCGCGGATCACGGCGCTGGCGGTGGAACTCGCCCCCTACGTCCGCGATGACGCGGAGACCAAGACGCACGCACAGTTGGCCGCAAAGCTCTGCAAGGCCGACCTCGTCACCGGCATGGTCGGCGAGTTTCCCGAATTGCAGGGCGTCATGGGCGGCTACTACGCCGAGAAGGAAGGCCTCGACCCGGAAGTCGCCGACGCCATCCGCAGCCACTACCGCCCGCAGGGCCCTAACGACGACGTGCCGGTGCAGGCGGTGGGCGCCACGGTGGCCCTGGCCGACAAGCTCGACACCTTGGTCAGCTTCTTCGCCATCGACGAGAAGCCCACCGGCTCGCGCGATCCCTTCGCCCTGCGTCGCGCAGCGCTTGGCGTGATCCGGATCCTGCTGCAGACTCGCACGCGGCTGCCGCTGCGCGCCTTCGTGTCCGAAGAGCTTCTGGCCTTCTTCGCCGACCGCCTGAAGGTGCTCATCCGCGAGCAGGGCCAGCGGCACGACTTGGTCGACGCCGTGTTCGCGCTGGGGGACGACGACCTGGTGCGCATCGTCTCCCGGGTGAACGCGCTCGAGGCCTTCCTGGCCACCGACGACGGCAAGAACCTGCTCGCCGGCTACAAGCGTGCCGTGAACATCCTCAAGGCCGAGGAGAAGAAGGGGCCGCTGCCCGTCGGCGATCCGGCCGACCTGCCGGGCGCGCCCGCCGAGGAGGCCGTCCTGATCAACGAGATCGGCCACATGGAGATCGAGGTCGGCAAGGCGCTGGCGACTGAGGATTTTGCAGGCGCCATGACCCATCTCGCGGCGGTCCGCGGCTCGGTGGACGCCTTCTTTGACAAGGTCTTAGTGAACTCCGACATACTGACGGAACGGGACAACCGGTTGCGACTTCTGGCCAAGGTGCGCGATGCCATGGGGCGCGTCGCGGATTTCAGCCTCGTGACGGGATGAGGGAAGAGGGACAGCGATGAGCGCCGCAACGATGGTCAAGACGCGCTGGGTCTATGCCTTTGGCGGCGGCAAGGCCGACGGCGACGCCTCCATGAAGGACCTGCTGGGCGGCAAGGGCGCGAACCTGGCCGAGATGTCGTCGCTGGGCCTGCCGGTGCCGCCGGGGTTCACGATCTCGACGGAGGCCTGCGTCCACTACTATGCCAACGACAAGCAGTATCCGGCCGACCTGCAGGAGCAGGTGGCGGCGGCGCTGAAGATCGTTGAGGACCAGACCGCCAAGGCGTTCGGCGACGCGGCCAATCCGCTGCTGGTCTCGGTCCGGTCGGGCGCACGCGCGTCCATGCCCGGCATGATGGACACGGTCCTCAACCTTGGCCTCAACGACGAGACGGTCGACGGCCTGGCCAGGCTCTCCGGCGACCGGCGCTTCGCCTTCGACAGCTACCGCCGCTTCATCCAGATGTACTCGGCCGTGGTGCTGGGCCTGGATCACCACATGTTCGAGGAGATCCTCGATGAGCATAAGGATCGCCTGGACGTCCACGTCGACACCGGGCTCTCCGCCGAGGACTGGGAAGCCGTCGTCGCCGACTACAAGGACGCCGTCCAGAACGAGCTCGGCAAGCCCTTCCCGCAGGACCCGGCCGAGCAGCTCTGGGGCGCCATCGGCGCGGTCTTCGCCAGCTGGATGAACGACCGGGCGAAGTTCTACCGCCGCATGCACGACATCCCGGAAAGCTGGGGCACGGCGGTCAACGTCCAGTCGATGGTGTTCGGCAACATGGGCGACACCTCGGCCACCGGCGTCGCCTTCACCCGCAACCCCTCCACCGGTGAGAACCGGCTCTACGGCGAGTTCCTGCTGAACGCCCAAGGCGAGGACGTGGTCGCCGGCATCCGCACGCCGCAGGCCCTGACCAAGATCGCCCGCGAGGAGATGGGCGAGAAGAACCCGTCGATGGAGGAAGCGCTTCCCGACGTCTTCGTGCAGTTCAAGGCCGTCGTCGAGCGGCTCGAGAAACACTACCGCGACATGCAGGACATCGAGTTCACGGTCGAAAAAGGCCGGCTCTACATGCTGCAGACGCGCAACGGCAAGCGCACCGCCAAGGCCGCGCTGAAGGTCGCTGTCGACCTCGCCTCCGAGGGCCTGATCACCCGCGAGGAAGCCGTGATGCGGGTCGATCCCAACTCGCTGGACCAGCTGCTGCACCCGACCATCGACCCGACCCAGAACCGGGAAGTGATCGCGACCGGCCTGCCTGCTTCGCCCGGCGCGGCCACCGGCAAGATCGTCTTCACCGCCGCCGAGGCCGAGATCCAGGGCGGCTCGGCGGGCTCGGTGATCCTGGTGCGCGAGGAGACCAGTCCCGAGGACATCCGCGGCATGGACGCCGCCCGCGGCATCGTCACGGCGCGCGGCGGCATGACCAGCCACGCCGCGGTGGTGGCGCGTGGCATGGGACGTCCCTGCGTCTCCGGCGCCGGCGAGGTCCATATCGACATGAAGGCCGGCGAGTTGCGGGCCCGCGGCCGCACCTTCCGCGCCGGCGACATCATCACCATCGACGGGTCGACCGGCGAGGTGCTCTCGGGCGCGGTGAAGATGATCGAGCCGGAGCTTTCCGGCGACTTCGCCACCCTGATGGAATGGGCCGACGGCGTGCGCCGCCTGAAGGTTCGCGCCAATGCCGAAACCGCCGTGGACGCGCGCACCGCGCGGCAGTTCGGGGCCGAGGGCATCGGGCTTTGCCGCACCGAGCACATGTTCTTCGATCCCGCCCGCATCGCCGCCGTGCGCGAGATGATCCTGGCCGATGACGAGGCCGGCCGCCGCGCGGCGCTCGCCAAGATCCTGCCCATGCAGCGCGACGATTTCGTCGAGCTGTTCGGGATCATGGAGGGCCTGCCGGTGACCATCCGGCTGCTCGACCCGCCGCTGCACGAGTTCCTGCCGCATACGGAAGAAGACGTCGCCGCCGTGGCCGCCGCCACCGGCCTCGACGCCGCCAAGCTGATGCGCCGCGCCCAGGAGCTGCACGAGGTAAACCCCATGCTGGGCCACCGCGGCTGCCGCCTGGGGGTCTCCTATCCCGAGATCTACGAGATGCAGGTGCAGGCGATCATCGAGGCGGCCTGCGAGGTCGCCGCCGCCGGCCGTCCCGCGCCGATCCCGGAGATCATGCACCCGCTGGTGGCCAAGGGTGAGGAGATGAAGTTCCTGCGCCAACTGACGGACAAGACTGCGAAATGGGTCATGGCCGAGAAGGGCCGGACGATCGAATACCTGGTCGGCACCATGATCGAGCTTCCGCGCGCCGCCATCCGCGCCGCGGACCTGGCCGAGAACGCCGAGTTCTTCTCCTTCGGCACCAACGACCTGACCCAGACCACTTTCGGCATCAGCCGCGATGACTCCGGCCGGTTCCTCAACGCCTACATCGACAAGGGCATCTTCGACAAAGACCCCTTCGTCAGCCTCGACCAGGAAGGCGTCGGCGACCTGATCCGCATCGCCGCCGAGCGCGGCCGCGCGGTGAAGCCCGACGTCAAGCTCGGCATCTGCGGCGAGCATGGCGGCGACCCGGCCTCGATCCAGTTCTGCGAGACCATCGGGCTCGACTACGTCTCCTGCTCGGCCTACCGCGTGCCGATCGCCCGCCTGGCCGCCGCACAGGCCGCTATCGGCGAGCGCGAGAAGGACCGCTAGCCACCCTCAGATTCGTCATGGCCTAGCGCTTCCTGACGACGAAGCGGGCGTGATAGCACGCCCCTGCCGGCCGTCAGCGCCATTGTGACCCTGAAAACACACACGGCGTTCGCCTTTTGGGTGTCGGCGAACTGACCCTCTGCCGCCGCGTTTGGCGTCGATCCCGAAAGGGCGAACCGGGCTGTTCGTGAGTTGGAGTACAAACCTATGAAGACCTTTATCGCCGCCGCTTGCGCCGCGACCGCCCTTTGCAGCCTGCCGGCGCTGGCCCAGGCTCAGGAGGCGCCCACCGGTGTCTACGGCACGCTCGGTTACGCCGATGCCCACAGCAGGCACACCGACCTGGGCGCGATCCAGGGCCGGCTCGGCTACCGGATCATCCCCTACGCCGGGGTCGAGGGCGAAGTCGCCTTCGGCGTCCACAAGGACGACACCAACGTGCTGACCGCGCTTGGGAACGTCAATGGACGCGCCGAACTGAAGCACCAGGAAGCCATCTATGGCGTGGGCTTCCTGCCGCTGTCGCCGAACACCGACCTTCTGGCCCGCGTCGGCTATGGCTCGAGCCGCATCCGCGTCAGCGTTCCCAGCCAGACCGTGGGCGGCGTCACGCTTCCGGCCACCGCCGCCTCCGATTCCGAGGGCAGCTGGAACTTCGGCGTCGGCGCGCAGCACCACTTCGACGGCAAGAACGGCGTGCGCGTCGACTACACGCGTCAGGAATTCACCAAGGACAGCTTCGGCCACGCCGACGTCTACTCGGTCGCCTATACGCGTCGGTTCTAGCCATCGGTCAGGCGCGGCGGCGGAGTTTCGTCGTCCCTCCAGGCCGCCGCTGCGTCGGAAAGCCCTCCCCATCTGGGGAGGGCTTTTTCTTGACCGGATACGGATGAAGCGCACAACTTCGCGCCACACGAAGGGCAACGCGCTTGAGCCAGGCTTTTCTGATCCAGACGGCGGCGTCCGCCGCGGCTGTGGCGATCCTGGTCGGGCTGGCCGCCTGGGCGAAGATCGCCAGGCCGGGCGCACCGCTCGACGAAGCCCGGGCGCTGAAGCTGCTGGGCGAAGACTTTCCCGGCCGCACGATCGACGAGCTCTGGGTGGCGGTCGACGGCAAGGGGGCGATGGCGAAATCCGGCGCCAGCGCGCTCGTGCTCTGCGAAGTGGGCGACGGCTATGTAGCGCGGCAGATCCCCTGGGCCCAGGCGCTGGCCGCCAGCTTCAAGGACGGCCGGATCACCGTGAACCTGGCCGACATCGGCGCGCCCAAGGCGGTGATCGCGCTCGCCGCCTGGCCGCCCAAGCCGACGAAGCCGCACAAGGACCTGGCGGCGTGAAAGCGGCCTTCGACCCGGTCACCCTGGCCACGCCGTTCTTCATCGTCACGGTCATCCTCGAGATCCTGCTGGCCCGCTTCGCCAAGCTCGACGCCCGCTACGAGACCCGGGACACGGCGGTCTCGCTGTTCATGGGCCTGGGCTCCAGCCTCGCCGGCCTGCTGACGGCGGGGGGCAGCTTTGCGGCGGCGGTGTGGATCTACGAGCACCAC
>Ga0307517_10002278_pt1 | contig 30957 bp, 24 predicted proteins | sample 23_EM_MG_FD_194515 | JGI IMG/M metagenome (GOLD analysis project Ga0307517, IMG submission 194515) | Populus trichocarpa ectomycorrhiza microbial communities from riparian zone in the Pacific Northwest, United States - 23_EM | ecosystem: Host-associated > Plants > Roots > Unclassified | place... | reverse complement strand
CGTCGTAGGCATGCATCAGCAGCACCGCGGTCGTGGCCGCCGCGACCTTGCCGATGCCCGCCAGCACCAGCACGACCGGCTGGTCGTGGATCACGCCATGATGAAAATCGCGGCCGGCGAGCCGCACGGTGTGTCGGTCATTCAGCAGCGGCAGCAGCGCGCGCAATTCCTCGTGCATCGCGCTCACGATGGCCGCGGGGCGATGCGGCATGGCCGAATGGACTCAGGTGAAGAGCGCCGGGCCGCGCCAAGAGGCGGTCATGGCTTGCTTCAGCCGCCGTACAGCGCGCGCCGTGCGACGGCCGCGCGCGCCTCGCCCTTGCGCTCGGCGATCTGCGCGATCGTGCGGTCGGCGACGGCGCGCAACTCTTCGATGGTGCCGGCCTTTTCGACCGCCAGCGTGAGCACGAAGCCGCGCAGGCCGAGCTCGGCCGAGATCATCTGCGTCAGCGCCGCAGTGAATTGCCCGTAGTCGAGCGGTGCGGCCGGCGCAGCCGGCTCCGTCGGCACCGCCGGGGCGGGCGCAGCGGTGGGTGCAGAACCCCCCGGCGCGACATTGGCGCCGCGATGCGGGCGCGCCGGGGCTTCCGCCAGCGGCTCGATCAGGCCAAGTTCGTGCAAGGCCTCGAAGTCGGCCTCCGTGATGCCGGCCAGGCCACCGAGCAGCATCGCGTCGCTCTTCACGCCGTCGATCAGCAGCAGCAGATTGCGGCGTGCGCGCTCTTTCACGAGTGCGCGTGTCTGCATCTCCAGTCGGCCGGCGTCGGTCTTGCCCCAGATCACGAATATGTTCCCATCACGACTTGCGCGGCCCGCATCGGGCCACACGTGTAACAGCGCGAAATGTAGCAGGGGTCACGCCCGAGGTAGCGTGATGGAACACACTGTCGCGTCGGTCTTGGATCTCCGAGTCGCGCGATCTGTGCACTCAGACCTTATCGCGCAGCTCGCGCCGCAGGATCTTGCCGACATTCGTCTTCGGCAGCTCGGTACGGAACTCGACCAGCTTGGGCCGCTTGTAACCGGTCAGGTTGGCCTCGCAATAGGCGCGCACGTCGGCCTCGGTGACGGCCGGGTTGCTGCGCACGATCACCAGCTTGACGGCCTCTCCGGCCTTCGCGTCGGGGATGCCGACGGCGGCGCATTCGAGCACGCCCGGCATCTGCGTGACCACGTCCTCGACCTCGTTCGGGTAGACGTTGAAGCCGCTGACCAGGATCATGTCCTTCTTGCGGTCGACGATCTTGAAATAGCCGCGCTCGTCGACCACGCCGATGTCGCCGCTGCGGAAGAAGCCGTCGGCCGTCATGACCTTCTCGGTCTCGTCGGGGCGCTGCCAGTAGCCGGCCATCACCTGCGGGCCCTTGATCGCGATCTCGCCCGGCGTGCCCAGCGGCACCTCGTTGCCGTCGTCGTCGATCAGCTTGAGTTCGGTGTTCGGCATCGGCAGGCCGATGTTGCCGCTGTACGCGGTGCTGTCGACCGGGTTGCAGGTGGCCGATGGCGAGGTCTCGCTCAGGCCATAGCCTTCGACGATCGGGCAGCCGGTTTTTTCGAGCCAGAGCTTTGCGGTCGCACTCTGCACCGCCATGCCGCCGCCGACCGAGATCACCAGGCCGCTCCAGTCCACAGAAGCGAAGTCGGGGTGATGCGCCATCGCGTTGAACAGCGTGTTGACGGCTGGGAAGCTGTGGAACTTCTCGCCCTGCAGCTCCTTGAACACGCTCGGCAGGTCGCGCGGGTTGGCGATCAGGATGTTGGCGCCGCCCATGCGCATCGCCAGCATCATGTTGGTGTTGAAACCGAAGATGTGATAGATCGGCAGCGCGCAGATCGTGATCACCTGCTGGCCCGCGGGAATCTTTTTCAACGCCGGCTGGTACCAGGCCTCGGACTGCAGGATGTTCGCGACCAGGTTGCGGTGCAGCAGCACCGCGCCCTTGCTGACGCCGGTCGTGCCGCCGGTGTACTGCAGCACCGCAATGTCGTCCGGGCCGACGGTCGCGGGCTTGAAGCTCTTGCCGCGGCCCTGCGAGATCGCGTCGTTGAAGTTCACGGCGCCCGGCAGGTCGAACGCCGGCACCATCTTCTTCACCTTGCGCACGACGTAGTTGACGATCAACGACTTCGGGAAGCCGAGCATGTCGCCGAGCGCCGTGAGGATGATCTTCTTGGTCGGCACGGCCGGCAGCACCTGCTGCAAGGTGGTCGCGAAGTTCTCGACCATGATGATGATCTTGGCACCCGAGTCCTTCAGCTGGTGCTCGAGCTCGCGCGGCGTGTACAGCGGGTTCACGTTCACGACCACGTAGCCGGCGCGCAGGATCGCGGCGACCGCGACCGGGTACTGCGGCACGTTCGGCATCATCACCGCGACGCGGTCGCCCTTGTCCAGCCCCTGGGCCTGCAGATAGGCGGCGAGCGCGCGCGAGGCGTCATCGACCTGGGCGAACGTGATCGCCTTGCCCATGAACTTGTAGGCCATGCGGCTGCCGTACTTCTTGAAGCTCTCGTCGAGCAGGCCGACCAGCGATCCGTATTGCGCCACATCGATGTTGGCCGGCACGCCCGCCGGGTACTGCTTCAACCACGTCTTTTCCATCAGGTGCTCCGGGAAACAGCGTCGGATTCTGACGGAGTGCGGGCACCACTCGCCTAGGGTGTTTCGATACATCCCTCCCAAAGCATCCAGGGACAGGGGTCGGCTAGCATTCGGACACCAGACCGGAGACCGACATGCGCAACGCCACCGAGCTGCTGACTCAGTACGCCGAGTACCACCGCGACCGCCGCAACATCGCGACCCATCTGATCGGCGTGCCGATGATCGTGTTCGCGGTCGGCGTGCTGCTGGCGCGGCCGGCGTTCATGCTCGGCGGCCTGGCACTGAGCCCGGCGTGGGTCGTGTTCGCGCTGACCGCCGCGTGGTACCTGACGCGCGGCCACCTGGTGATCGGCGCGGCCGTGACGGCCGTCGTCGGCGTGTTGCTCGTGCTGGCGCACGGCGTCGCGTATGGCAGCACGGCCGGCTGGCTCGCCTGGGGCCTGGGCTCGTTCGTCGTCGGCTGGGTGATCCAGTTCGTCGGCCATTACTACGAAGGCCGCAAGCCAGCCTTCGTCGACGACCTCGCCGGCCTGCTCGTCGGCCCGATGTTCGTCACCGCCGAGGTGGTGTTCGCGCTCGGCCTGTGCCGGCCGCTGCATGACGAGATCGTGCGCCGTGCCGGGCCGACGCTGATCCGCGCGCGCCAGCAAACGCACGCGTAATGTCGCACCGGGCCGCCGTGCCGGGCCGCCCCAAGCAAGGCCCGACCCTCTCGGAGGGTCGTTCGCTGTACTCGGCGAACGGGGTGCTCCATTGAAGCCTGTGCTCGTGATGGGCGCGGGCGCGATCGGCTGCTATCTCGGCGGCTGCCTGCAGGCGGCCGGAGTGCCGGTGGTGTTCGTCGGCCGGCCGCGGGTGCTCGCGACGCTGCGTGAACACGGGCTGACCCTGACCGACCTCGACGGCGGCAGGCGGCGCCTCGACCCCGCTGCGCTGTCGCTGCACGCGCAGATCCCGGCCAGCATCGCCCCGTCGCTCGTGCTGCTCGCGGTGAAGAGCGGCGCCACGGCCGATGCCGCGGCCCAGCTCGGCGCCGCGCTGCCGAGCGGCACACCGGTCGTGTCGATGCAGAACGGCGTGTCGAACACCGCCACCGCGCACGCGGCGGCACCGTCGCTCCGGCTGCTCGCCGGCATGGTGCCGTTCAACATCGCGGAACTCGCGCCCGGCCACTACCACCGCGGCACGACAGGCGCGCTCGCGGCGCAGGACGACGCCGCGCTGCGCGCGCGGCTGGCCGATTTCGAACGCGCCGGCCTGCCGCTGCATCTGCACGCCGATCTGCGCGCGGTGCAGTGGGGCAAGCTGCTGCTGAACCTGAACAACCCCGTCAACGCGCTGTCGGGCCTGCCGCTGCGCGCGCAACTGATGGACCGCGGCTACCGGCAGTGCCTGGCCGCGTTGCAGAGCGAAGCGCTGGCCGTGCTGCGCAGCGCAAATATCCAGCCAGCGCAGGTCGGTGCGCTGCCGCCGCACCGCATCCCGCCGCTGCTGCGCCTGCCCACGCCGCTGTTCCGGCTGATCGCGGCGCGCATGTTGCGCGTCGACCGGTCGGCGCGTTCCAGCATGGCCGACGACCTGTCGAACGGCCGCGCCACCGAGATCGATGCGTTGTGCGGCGAAGTCGTGCGGCTCGCCGAGTCGCGTGGACTGGCGGCGCCGATCAACGCGCGCATGGTGGCGCTCGTGACCGCATGGCCGCTGCGGCCGCGGCCGATGAGCTCGCGCGAGATGCGCGCCGCACTGATCCCCTGAGTCCCCGACCCGCCTGTCACAAGGCTGTGATCTGCGCATGCCAGCATGGTCGACCACACCGGAGGATCACCATGCCACTGAAGACCACCATGCTCGCTGCGCTGCTGGCGTTCGGAGGGATTGTTGCCCTGCCCGCCAACGCGGTCGACCTGATCGCGATCGGCAAGTTGCCGGGCAACGCGATCGACTACTCGGGGCAGAGCAGCCTGCTGGAGAACGGCGTTCGCGCCGACCTGCTGGGCGGGATGGGCTCGGGCCTGGCGTGGGCCGGCGGCAGCACCTTTCTCGCGCTGCCCGACCGCGGCCCGAACGCGGTGGCGTGGAACGACGGCGTCGACAGCACGACCAGCTACATCCCGCGCTTTCACACGCTGAACCTGCAGCTGGTCGCGCAGGCCGACGCGAGCACCGGCCTGCCCTTCACGCTGTTGCCGACGCTGCAACACACGACCTTGCTGTACAGCGAGCGGTCGCTGAACTACGGCGGCACGGTCGCCGGCTACGGTGCGACGCCGTCGATCAACCGACGCGGTCACTTCTACTTCTCGGGTCGCTCCGACAATTTCCGCGCGAGCTCCGCGTCGTCCGACCCGCGGGATGCACGCCTCGATCCCGAAGGCATTCGCGTCTCCCGCGACGGCGAGAGCGTGTACATCTCCGACGAGTACGGCCCCTACCTCTACGAGTTCGACCGCCGCAGCGGTGAACGCCTGCGTGCGTTCAGGCTGCCGGCCGAGCTCGCGGTCGCGGCGAAGGCGCCGACCGGCGCGGCCGAGATCGCGGGCAACACCTCGGGGCGCGTGGCCAACAAGGGCATGGAGGGCCTCGCAATTTCGCCCGACGGTCGCACCCTGTTCGGCTTCGTGCAGAGCCCGCTGATCGAAGACGGCGGCGACGGCGGGCGCGCGAACCGCATCGTCAAGGTCGACATCCGTTCCGGCGAGACCACGCAGTTCGCCTACGACAACGACTTGGCCGACAAGGCCAAGGCCTACAACAGCAGCGAAGTGCTGGCGCTGAACGGCCACGAACTGCTGGTGCTCGAACGCGACGGCAAGGGCCTGGGCGACGACAGCAAGGCCGACGTCAAGCGCATCTACAAGATCGACCTCGCTGGCGCGCAGGACGTCTCCGGCCTGAGCGGCGCGGACGCGCTGCTCGCCAAGGCGGTCGGCAAGACGCTGTTCCTCGACGTGGCGGCGGCGCTGAAGTCCGCCGGCCTGACGGCTGCGCAGATCCCGGCCAAGCTCGAAGGCATGGCGTTCGGCGAGGACGTGGTGGTGGGCGGCGTCGTGAAGCACACGCTGTACGTGGCGAACGACAACGACTTCATCGCGACCACGCCCGCGGGCAACGCGAACCCGAACCAGTGGTTCGTGTTCACCTTCACCGCCGACGACCTGCTCGGCTCGGTGTATGTCGAGCAGAAGATCGAGCGCCGGCACCACGGGCGTGACCGGGATCGCGACCGCGACGAGCGCGACGACCACGGGCACTGACCCGCGCGGCTACTTCGGCGCCGGCTCGGCCATGTGCCAGCCGCCGCCCAGCGCCTGGATCAGCGCGATCGCCGAGGTCTGCCGGTTCGCCGCCAGCTGCGACAAGGTGCGGCGTGCGCTCAACGCCGACGCCTGCGCGGTGACGACGTCGGTGTAGCTGACCTGCCCGGCCTTGTAGCGGTTCAGCAGCTGCTGCTCGGTCAGATCGGCGGCCTCGGACGCCGCGCGCCGCAGCTCGGCCTGTTCGGCCAGCGAGCGCGCGGCGCTGAGCTGGTCCTCGACGGCCTGGAACGCCGCGAGCACGGTCTGCCGATACTTCGCCACCGCCGCATCGCGGCCGGCCTCGGCCTGCTCGACGCGGGCGCGCGTCGCGCCGGCATCGAAGACCGTCTGCGCCACCGAGAGGCCCAGCGACCACAGGTTCGTCGACGCGCCGAACAGGTCGGCAACGCGGCTCGCGCTGCTGCCGGCCGAGGCGCTCAGCGTCAGGCTCGGGAAATAGGCCGATCGCTGGATGCCGATCTGCGCGTTCGCCTGCGCGACGGCACGCTCGGCGCTGGCGATGTCGGGGCGGCGCTGCAGCAGCTCCGACGGCAGGCCCAGCGGCACCGCCGGCACGGTCATGCTCCAGGTCGCCGGCGCGAGCGAGAACTCGGCCGGCGGCTGGCCGATCAGCACCGCGATCGCATGCTCGAGCTGCGCGCGCTGCGCCGTCAACGAGGTGAAGTCGGCGCGCGCGTTCGCCAAGGTCGTCTGCGCCTGCAGCACGTCGGTGCGTGGCGCGATGCCGGCGTTGTAGCGGTTGGTGGTGATCTGCAGCGCGCGCTCGTAGCCCTCGACCGAGCTGCGCACCAGCACGAGTTCGTTGTCGGCATCGCGCAGCCCGAAGTAGTCGGACGCGAGCAGGCCTTGCGCCGACAGCCGCGCCGCGGCCAGATCGGCCTCGCTCGCCTGCGCGCCGGCCTGTGCGCTCTCGACCGAGCGGCGCAGCGCGCCCCACAGGTCGGGTGCCCAGCTCGCGCTGACGCTGGCCTGCAGGCTGTTGCCCGTGCCGGTGTTGGACGCACCGCCGCCGCTGCGGGTCGCGCTGCCGTTCGCGCCGACCGTCGGGAACAGCGACGCACGCTGCTCGCGCACCAGCGCCTGCGCCTGCGCATAGGCCGCGACCGCCACGGCCACGTTCTGGTTCGACACCTCGACGCGCGGCATCAGCGCGTTCAGCTCGGCATCGTTGAACAGCTGCCACCACGGGCCGCGGTCGAGCATATCGGCCGGCGCCGCGGGGAACCAGCCGGCCTCCGCGGTCGGCGCTTCCTTGTACGCGCCGAAGGTCGCCACCGCCGGCCGCTGGTAGTCCGGCCCGACGGCACACGCGGACAACAGCGCGGCGGAGGTCATCACGAGCAGAAGGGTCGTTTTTTTCATGAGGCTTGTGCGGGCGTCTGCGCGGCATCGCCGCCACGGCTCAGGTGGCGTTCATCGGCGCTGCGACGGCGCAGCTTGTCGAGCAGCAGATAGACGACCGGCGTGGTCAGCAGGGTGAGCAGCTGGCTCGCGATCAGGCCGCCGATGATCGCGATGCCGAGCGGGCGGCGCAGCTCCGAGCCTTCGCCGAAGCCGATCGCCAGCGGCAGCGCGCCCAAGGCCGCGGCCAGCGTCGTCATCAGGATCGGACGGAAGCGCAACAGGCAGGCCTCGCGCACCGCGTCGAGCGAGCTCAGACCGCGCGAACGCTCGGCCTCGAGCGCGAAGTCGATGATCAGGATCGCGTTCTTCTTGACGATGCCGATCAGCAGGAACACGCCGATCAGCGCGATCAGCGAGAACTCCATCCTGAACATCAGCAGCGCGAGCACCGCACCGACACCGGCCGACGGCAGGGTCGACAGCACCGTGATCGGGTGCACCAGGCTCTCGTACAGGATGCCGAGCACGATGTAGATCACGACGAGCGCGGCGATGATCAGCAGCGTCTGCTGGCTGTTCGACTGCTGCGCCGACAGCGCACTGCCGGCGAACTCGCCACGCACCGTGGTCGGCAGGCCGATGTTGGCCTCGGCCGTCTTGATCGCGGTGCGCGCGTCGGCGAGCGTCTCGCCCTCGGCGAGGTTGAACGAGACCGTCGTCGCGAGCTCGGTGTCCTGGTGGTTCACCGAGGTCGCGGTCGACTCCTCGACGAAGCGCGCCAGCGTCGACAACGGCACCAGATTCGTCGGCGTGTTGCTCAGCACGTTGCCGGTCGAGGCATTGCGCAAGCCGGGGTTGGCGGACACGGTCGTCGCGGTCACGGTGGCGGCCGTCGTGCTCTCGACCGCCGTCGCGGTGCCGCCGCTCTCGACGATGCGTGTGGCCGGCACGTAGATGTCGGCCAGCGCGTTCGGGCTCGTCGTGTAGCCCGGCGCCCACTCCATCACCACGTGGTACTGGTTCAGCTCGGTGTAGATCGTCGCGACCTGGCGCTGGCCGAACGCGTTGTACAGCGCCGAATCGATCGCGCTCGAACTGACGCCCAGGCGCGTCGCGGTGTCGCGGTCGACCTTCACCATCGTCTCGACGCCGTTCTCCTGCTGGTCGGTGTCGACGTCGGTGAGCGCGGCTTGTTGCTTCATCTCGTCGGCCAGTTTCGGCGCCCATTTTTTCAGGTCAGCGAGGTTGTCGCTCTTCAGCGTGTACTGGTACGTCGAGTTGCTCGAGCGGCCGCCCGAGCGCACGTCCTGCACCGGGTTCAGGAAGACCTGCAAGCCGGTCACGCGCGCGAGCTGCGGGCGCAGCCGCGCGATCACCGCGAGGCCCTTGTCGGTGCGCTGGTTCGCCGGCTTCAGGTTCACGAACATAAAGCCGCCGCCGGCACGCGCGCCGCCGGTGAAGCCGACGACGGTGTCGACGGCCGGATCCTTGTGCACGATGTCGACGACCTGGCGCAGCTTCTCGCCCATCGCCTTGGTCGAGATGCTCTGGTCGGCGCGCAGGCCGCCATTGAGCTGGCCGGTGTCCTGCTGCGGGAAGAAGCCCTTGGGCGCGGCGGCGAACAGGTACACGTTCAGGGCGACCACCGCGAGCAGGATCAGCATCACCAGCGCCTTGCTCGCGAGCGCCCAGTCCAGGCTGTGCTCGTAGCGGCGCAGCACCCATTGGTAGCCTCGCTCGGCCACACGCGCGACGCGACCCGGCGGCTTGTCGTGCTCGCCGCCCGGCTTGAGCAGCCACGCGCACATCATCGGCGTGGTCGTCAGCGAGATCACCAGCGAGATCATCACCGCGACCGACAACGTGATCGCGAACTCCTTGAAGAGGCGTCCCTGCTGCCCGCTCATGAACAGCAGCGGGATGAACACCGCGACCAGCGAGACGCTGATCGACAGCACCGTGAAGCCGACCTCCTTGGCCCCCAGCAGCGCCGCCTGCATGCGTGTCATGCCGGCCTCGATGTGGCGGCTGGTGTTCTCGAGGACGACGATCGCGTCGTCGACGACGAAACCGGTCGCCACCGTCAGTGCCATCAGGCTCAGGTTGTTCAGCGAGAAGCCGAGCAAGTACATCACGCCGAAGGTGCCGAGCAGCGCGGTGACGGTCGCGACCGCCGGCACGATGGTCGCGCGCACGCTGCGCAGGAACAGGCTGACGACCAGCACGACCAGGATCACCGAGATGATCAGCGTGACCTCGACCTCGCGCAGCGACGCGCGGATCGTGTTCGTGCTGTCGGAGGCGACCTGCAAGGTCACGTCGGCCGGCAGGTCGGCCTGCAACGCCGGCAACAGTGCGCGCACCGAGTCCACGGTCTCGATCACATTGGCCGAAGGCTGGCGCGTGACCAGCACGATGATCGCCGGCTCGCCGTTGAACAGGCCGAGCGTGCGCGTGTCCTCGACGCCGTCGACGACCTGCGCCACGTCCTGCAGCCGCACCGCGGCACCGTTGCGCCACGCGATCACCATCGGCGCGTAGTCGCTCGCGCGCAGCGCCGGGGTCTGGGTGTAGATCTGCAGGCGCTTGGCCGAATCCTGCACCGTGCCCTTGGGCCGGTTCGCGTTGCTCGCCTGGATCGCGGCGCGCACGTCCTCGGTGCTGATGCCGTACTTGTTCAGCGCGAACGGCAGCAGCTCGATGCGCACCGCCGGCAGCGAACCGCCGCCGATCTCGACATCGCCGACGCCGTCGACCTGGGACAGGCGCTGGCTGATGATGTTGGAGACCGAGTCGTAGATCTGCCCCGGCGTCTTCGTCTTCGACGTCAGCGCGAGGATGATGACCGGCGACGCCGCCGGGTTCGCCTTGCGGTAGGTCGGGTTGCTGCGCAAGGTGGTCGGCAGATCGACGCGGCTCGCGTTGATCGCGGCCTGGACCTCGCGCGCGGCGCCGTCGATGTTGCGCGACAGGTCGAACTGCAGGGTCACGCGCGTCGAACCGGTCGAGCTCTGCGAGGTGATCTCGTTGACGCCGGCGATCGTGCCGAGGTGGCGCTCCAGCGGTGTCGCCACACTGGTGGCCATCGTGTCCGGGCTCGCGCCGGGGATGTTGGCGCTGACCGAGATGACCGGGTAGTCGACCTGCGGCAGCGGCGACACCGGCAGCACGAAGAAGCCGGCGATGCCGGCGAGTGCGACACCGACGGTCAGCAGCACCGTGCCGATCGGGCGACGCACAAAGGGTCGCGACAGGTTCATGGCGACTCGTCGTTCACGCCGACGCCCCCGACGCGTCATCGAGCTTGCGCGTGCTGCCGCCGCCGAGCCGGTCGAACGCGAGGTAGATCACCGGCGTCGTGAACAAGGTCAGCAGCTGGCTCACGATCAGGCCGCCGAAGATCGCCAGGCCGAGCGGCCGGCGCAGCTCGGCGCCGTCGCCCCAGCTCAGCATCAGCGGCACCGCGGCGAACAGTGCGGCCAAGGTCGTCATCAGGATCGGCCGCAGCCGCAGCAGCGCGGCCTGGTGGATCGCCTCGCGCGCGCTCTTGCCCTCGCTGCGTTCGGCGTCGATCGCGAAGTCGATCATCATGATCGCGTTCTTCTTGACGATGCCGATCAGCAGGATGATGCCGATGATGCCGATCACGCCGAGGTCGTTGCCGGTGATCATCAGCGCGAGCAGCGCGCCGACGCCGGCCGACGGCAGGGTTGAGAGAATCGTCAGCGGGTGCACATAACTCTCGTACAGCACGCCGAGCACGATGTAGACGCAGATCACCGCGGCGAGGATCAGCCAGAGCTGGTTCGACAACGAGCGCTCGTAGGCGCCCGAGGCACCGAGGAAGGTCATCGTCACGCTGCTCGGCAGCGCGATGTCTTTCGCGGCCTGGCGAATCGCATCGACCGCGTCGCCGAGCGCGATGCCGTTCGCGGTGTCGAAGTTCAGCGTGCTCGCCGGGTATTGCGCGACGTGCGTGATCTGCAGCGGAGCCTGTTGCTCGGTGATGCTCGCGAACGCGGACAAGGGCGTCGCGATGCCGCCGCTGGTGATCAGGTTGAGCTTGCCCAGATCGGCGGCGTTGGCGACGAGGCCGGGGCGCGCCTCGAGGATCACGCGGTACTGGTTGGTCTCGGTGAAGATCGTCGAGACGATGCGCTGGCCGAAGGCGCTGTACAGCGCATCGTCGACCGAGCTCGCGGTGATGCCCAGCCTCGACGCCGTGTCGCGGTTCACCTCGATGCTCGCCGCCAAGCCTTGCGCGCCCGCGTCGCTGCTGACGTTGCGCACCTCCTTCACCTCGCGCAGGCGCTCGATCAGCTTGTTCATCCACAGCGTGATGGTCGCGCTGTCCACGCCCTCGAGCGAGACGCGGTACTGCGTCGGCCCGGTCTCGGCATCGATCGTCAGATCCTGCGTCGGCTGCAGGTACAGCGTCACGCCCGCGACCTGCCGCACGCGTTCGCGCAGCCGGTCCATCGTCGCCTGCTGGTTGCCGTGGCCTGCTCGAAGATTGATCAACATGCTGCCGGCGTGCAGCATCGTGTTGTTGGCCGCGTCGACGCCGACGAACGAACTCAGGTTCTCGACATCCGGGTCCTCGAGAATGGCCTTCGCGGCCTGCTGCTGCAGCAGCGCCATGCGCTCGTATGACACATCCTGCGCGGCCTGGATGCGGCCCTGCAACTGGCCGGTGTCCTGGGTCGGAAACAGGCCCTTCGGGATCATGATGTAGAGCAGCACCGTCAGCGCGAAGGTCGCGAGCGCGACCACCATCGTGATCGCCTGGTGGTCGATGACCCAGACCAGCGAACGGTCATAGCGATGCATCACGCCGCTGTAGAAGCGCTGCACGCGCACCGCGACCGCGTTGGGCTTCTTCGCGTGCTGCGCGTCGTGCTTGGGGCCGAGCCAGCGCGCCGACATCATCGGCACGAGTGTGAGCGACACCACCGCCGAGATCAGGATCGTGATCGCCAGCGTCACCGCGAACTCGCGGAACAGCCGCCCGACCACGTCGCTCATGAACAGCAGCGGGATCAGCACCGCGATCAGCGAGACCGTCAGCGAGATGATCGTGAAGCCGATCTGGGTTGCGCCGGTCAGCGCCGCCTTCATCGGCGGTTCGCCCTCTTCGATGTAGCGCGCGATGTTCTCGATCATCACGATCGCGTCGTCGACGACGAAGCCGGTCGCGATCGTCAGCGCCATCAGGCTCAGGTTGTTCAGGCTGTAGCCGAGCAGGTACATCAGCCCGAAGCTGCCGATCAGCGAGATCGGCACCGCGATGCTCGCGATCACGGTCGCACGCAGGCTGCCGAGAAACGCGAAGATCACCAGCACAACGAGCACGACCGCGAGGATCAGCTCCATCTCGACATGCTCGACCGAGGCGCGGATGCCGTTCGTGCGGTCGGCGAGCACCTCGATCTTCAGCGCCGCCGGCAGGCCGGCCTGCAGTTCGGGCAGCTTGGCCTTGATCGCGTCGACCGTCGCGATCACGTTCGCACCGGGCTGGCGCTGCACGTTCAGGATGATCGCGGGGGTCAGTGTCTTGCCCGCGCCGCCCGCCCAGGCACCGAGCTGGTTGTTCTCGGCGCTGGTGATGACGCGGGCGACATCGAGCATGCGGACGGGAGCGCCGTTCTTGTACGAGACGATCAGGTTCTTGTAGTCGTCGATGGTCAGCAACTGGTCGTTCGAGTTGACCGTGTACGCGCGCTTCGGGCCATCGAAGCTGCCCTTTGCGGCGTTCGAGTTCGCGCCGGTGATCGCGGTGCGCAGCGTGTCCAGGCCGATGCCGTAGGACGCGAGCGACTGGGTGTCGGCCTGGATGCGCACCGCCGGCCGCTGCCCGCCCGACAGCGACACCAGGCCGACCCCGCCGACCTGGCTGATCTTCTGCGCCAGCCGGGTGTTGACGAGGTTCTGCACATCGGTCAGCGGCATCGAGTCGGACGTGACGCTGAGCGTCAGCACCGGCGCGTCGGCCGGGTTCACCTTCGCGTAGACCGGCGGCGCGGGCAGGTCGGCCGGCAGCAGCGAGCCGCCGGCGTTGATCGCGGCCTGCACCTCCTGCTCGGCGACATCGAGTGTCAGGCCGAGCGTGAACTGCAAGGTGATGATGGACACGCCGGCCGCACTCGTCGAGGCCATGCGGTCCAGGCCCGCCATCTGGCCGAACTGACGCTCCAGCGGCGCGGTCACGGTGTTGCTCATCACCTCGGGGCTGCCGCCGGGGTAGAGCGTCTGCACCTGGATCGTCGGGTAGTCGACCTGCGGCAGCGCCGAGAGCGGCAGGAATTTGAAGCCGACCATGCCCGCGAGCACGATCGCCAGCATCAGCAGCGAGGTCGCGACCGGGCGCTCGATGAAGGGACGTGAAGGGCTCATCGCTGCGGCCTGCTCGTGCTGCGCAAGGTGGCGACGCGGTTCAACGCGGCGCGCTCGCAGCGCCGTCGCCGGCGGCGTTGGAGGCCCGCCGATGCCGGCCGGCGCCCGCGCCGCTCGCGCCCTCCGGCCCGCCACCCCATGCCCCGCTGGCGGCGCTGGCGCCCGCGCCGCGGCGCCCGCGTCCGCCTGACGCCGCGCCCGAGGCAGCGCCCGCCGGCCGATCGACGCTGGTCTGCACCTTGGCGCCTTCCTTCAGCCGATCGCCGCCTTCGGTGACGACCTGCTCGCCGAGCTCGAGGCCGGTCGTGATCGCGACGTTGTCGACGCCGGACTCGCCGCGCGTCACGTTGCGCAGCGCGACGGTCTTGTCCTCCTTGACGATGTAGACGAAATCACCGTTCGGGCCGTGGCGCAGCGCGGTCACCGGCACGACGACAGCGCCCTCGATCGTGCGCAGCAGCAGCCGCACGTTGACGAACTGGTTCGGGAACAGCGCGCCATCGGCATTCGCGAAGCGCGCCTTGGCCTTCACGGTGCCGGTCGTGGTGTCGACCTGGTTGTCCAGGGTCGAGAACACGCCGGCGTCGAGCCGCCTCAAACGCGCGCGATCCCAGGCGCCGACCGGCAGCTGCAAGCCGTCCTTGAGGCGCGCCTGGATCTCGGGCACGCGGTCCTGCGGGATCGCGAACTCGACATCGATCGGCGCGACCTGCGTGATCACCGCGACGCCGGTCGTGTCGCCGGCGGCGATGTAGTTGCCGGCATCGATCGGCCGCAGGCCGACGCGGCCCGACACCGGCGCGACGATGCGCGCATAGCCCAGGTTCAGCCGGGCCGTGCCTTCGTTGCCGCGGTCGATCGTGACCGTGCCTTCGAGCTGCTTGACGAGCGCGGCCTGCGTGTCGACGTCCTGGCGTGCGATCGAATCTTGCCCCAGCAGCGTGTTGTAGCGCTGCAAGGTGACGCGGGCGGCCTCGAGCTGGGCTTCGTCGCGCTGGCGCGCGCCGACCGCTTGCGTCAGCGCCATCTGGAACGATTGCGGGTCGATGGTGGCGAGCAGCTCGCCCTTCTTCACCATCTGCCCCTCCTTGAACAGCACCTGCGTGATCACGCCCGAGACCTGCGGCCGCACCGTGACATTGGCCGCCGGCGTGACGGTGCCGAGCGCCTCGATCACGACCGGGATGTCGGCTTTGCGTGCGAGCGCGACCCCGACCGTGCTCGGCGGCGCGCCCCGCCCGCCGCCTCCGCCTGGACCTCCCGGACCACCGGGTCCACCGGGCCCGCCCTGCGCCGCCGCGGCGCCACCGCCGCTCTTCGGCAGGTGCGTCAGGTACCACGCGAGCCCACCGAGCAAGGCCAGGCAGGCGATCGCGATCAGGCTGCCGAGCCAGCGGCGGCGCGGTCGCGCCCCGGGTCTGGCGGAGGGGCTGGGTTCGGCAGGTGGTTCTGGTTGGTCCATGGTGGGCGCTAGTGTGATTCGGCGCGGCGCGCCAGCACGTCGATGATTGTTCCAGCCGCGGAAGCCGCGCGCTGTCGGACAGACGCCCGCCGACCCGGGCAAACCCGATGTTGACGTCGATCGCCGGCGTCAACTATTCTTTACCGAATTGGTCAGGCCACTTGGCCAGTTCCTCCCCATGCCGATCCAGACCATCGAACCCCGCCGCCTCTACCGTCAGATCGCCGATCAATTGCGCGGTTTGGTCGAGCGCGGGGAGTATGCGGTCGGCACGCGCTTGCCGCCAGAGCGCGACCTGGCGCTGCAGCTCGGCGTTTCGCGACCGTCAGTGAGAGAGGCGCTGATCGCGCTCGAGGTCGAGGGCCTGGTCGAGGTGCGCATGGGCTCGGGCGTCTATGTGCGCCCGCACGACCCGAAGCAGCTCAAGCGCGTCAGCGGCGAAGGCCCGCTGGAGATCATCCGCGCGCGCCAGCTGATCGAGGCCGAGCTCGCCGCGCACGCCGCGCGCCACATGAAGAAGGCGCAGATCGCCGGGCTGCGCAACGCGCTGGCGCTGATGCAGCAGGAGGTCGATGCCGGCCACATGCCGACGCGTGGCGACCGGCTCTTCCACGAGCGCATCGCCGAGGCCTGCGAGAACTCGGTGCTGCAGCGCATCGTCGCCGACCTGTTCGACGAACGGCACAACCCCTTGTTCGAGCAGCTCGGCAACCATTTCGAGACCGTGCGCAGCTGGACCATCGCGATTGCCGAGCACCAGGCCATCGTCGACGCGATCGCGAGCCACGCGCCCGAGGCCGCGCGCGACGCGATGGCCACGCACCTCGCGCGTTCGCACGACCGCTTCACCGCGAACTGGCCGGCGAAGACGCCAGTCGCAGACGCCACCGCCACGCCCCGCAAGACCACGCGCCGCAAGGCCGCCTGAAGGAAACACGATGACACTCACCTGCAGAATCCACGGCGCGAAAGACCTGCGCCTCGAAGACGACGGCCCGGCCGAACTCGGTCCGACGGATGTCGAGATGCGTCTCGGCGCCGGGGGCATCTGCGGCTCGGACTTGCACTACTTCCAGCACGGCCGCGTCGGCGCGTTCGTGATGCGCGAGCCGCTGATCCCGGGCCACGAGGTCTCGGGCACGGTGGCGCGCGTCGGCTCGGACGTGACTCGCGTGAAGGTCGGCGACAAGGTCGCGATCAACCCGTCGCACGCCTGCGGCCACTGCGATTACTGCAACGCCGGGCGACTGAACCTGTGCCGCCACATGCGATTTCTCGGCAGCGCAAGCGTCTACCCGCATGTGCAGGGCATGTTCCGCGAGCGCTTCGTGATGGGCGAGCGCCAGCTCACGCCGGTCACCGAAGACATCTCGCTCGGCGAGCTCGCCTGCGCCGAGCCGCTGTCGATCGGCCTGCACGCGGTGCACCGCGCCGGCAACCTGACCGGCAAGACGGTGCTGGTGACCGGCGGCGGCACGATCGGCTCGATGAGCGTGATCGCGGCACGACTCAACGGCGCGGCGCACATCATCGTCTGCGACATCGCGGACCGGCCGCTGGAGACGGCGAAGAAGGTCGGCGCCGATCAGACCATCCGCAGCGACCAGGCCAGCGAGACGGAGCTCGCCGACATCGCCGACATCTGCATCGAAGCCGCCGGCAGCCCCGCCGCACTCGCGACCTGCCTGAAAGCGGCGCGCCGCGGCGGGCGCATCGTGCAGGTCGGCACCTTGCCAGCCGATGGCGTGATGTTCCCTGCCAACAGCATCATGGCGCGCGAACTCGACTATGTCGGCGCATTCCGCGCCGCGCACGCGTTCGACTGGGCGGTGCAGTACCTGCGCACGCGCCGCGTCGACGTGCGGCCGCTGCTGAGCGCGCAGATCCCGTTGAGCCGTTCGCTCGAGGCCTTCGAGCTCGCGGCCGACCGCAGTCGCAGCACCAAGGTGCAAGTGGTCTGCGACTGATCGATTGATCTTTCTCTCACACAAAACGACAAGCTGGAGACAAGCATGCAGACGATTCTGAAGACCGCGCTCACCGCGCTCGCGACCGTCACTTTCGCAACCGCGAGCACCGGCACGTTCGCGCAGACCAAGCTCAAGTGGGCACACGTCTACGAGACCTCCGAACCCTTCCACACCGCGTCGGTCTGGGCCGCGGCCGAGATCGAGAAGCGCACGGCCGGGCGCTACCACATCGATGTCTACCCGGCCTCGCAGCTCGGCAAGGAAAACGACATCAACCAGGGCCTGACCCTGGGCACGGTCGACATCATCATCTCGGGCTCGAGCTTCGCCGCGAAGACCTTCCCGCGCATCGGCGTCACCTACTACCCGTACACCTTCCGCGGCGTCGAGCACCTGCTGGCCTATACCAAGAGCGACATCTACAAGGAGCTCACGAAGGGCTACGAGGAGAAGAGCGGCAACCACATCGTCGCGACCACGTATTACGGCGTGCGCCAGACGACCAGCAACAAGCCGATTGCGAAGTGCGCCGACATGAAGGGCCTGAAGATCCGCGTGCCGGACGTGCCCGCGTACCTCGCGATGCCGCGCGCCTGCGGCGCGAACACCTCGCCGATCGCGTTCGCCGAGGTCTACCTCGCGCTGCAGAACGGCACCGTCGAGGCGCAGGAGAACCCGCTGACGACGATCGAGGCGAAGAAGTTCTTCGAGGTGCAGAAGTACATCGTGTTGACCGGACACATCGTCGACCACCTGAACACCGTGGTCTCGGGCGGGCTCTGGAAGAAGCTCTCGGATGCCGACAAGAAGATCTTCGCCGACGTCGCGCAAGAGGCTTCGGTGAAGGCCTCGGCCGAGGTCGCGGCGCGCGAGAAGGAGCTCGTCGGCGTCTTCAAGGCCAAGGGCCTGACCGTGACCGAGATCGACAAGAATGACTTCCGCGACACGGTGCTGAAGAACGTCACGTTCGAGTCCTTCGGCTACCAGAAGGCCGACTGGGACAAGATCCAGGCGATCAAATAAGGCCGCACGATGTCCGCCATCGTTGAGAACATCGGCGGCGCGCACCCGCACGCCGCAGTCGCCGCCGAAGAACTCGTCAAGAGCTTCGCCGAGGCCGATCACCACGTGGTCGATCTCTCGGGCTTCTCGTTCGAGGACTGGGTCTGCTTCGGCTTCTTCTGGGTCATGTCGGCGCTGGTGTTCCTGCAGTTCTTCAGCCGCTACGTGCTGAACGATTCGTTCGCGTGGACCGAGGAGCTCGCGGTGTACTGCCTGATCCCGGTGGTGTTCATCGGTGCGGCGATGTGCGTGCGGCGCAGCCGGCACATCCAGGTCAACATCCTGTACCGCTACCTGCCCGCGCCTGCCGGGCGCGTGCTGGCGACGCTGGTCGATGTCGCGGCCATCGTGTTCTTCGGCTACGTCGCGTGGCTGGTCGCGCGCTATGCGCTCGCGGTCAACAACGAACCGATGACGACGATCGACTGGAACAAGAGCCACGTCTACTGGCTCGCGTTCGCCGGCTTCGTGCTGATGACCGGCCGCGCGATCCAGGTCAGCTGGATCAACTGGCGCCAGGGCTATTCCATCCTCGAACGGCCCGAGGCCTTCGATGGCGCGGACGAGTAGGAGCACCGCAGCATGGCCATCCTGATTCTTGGTTTTCTCGCGCTGATGCTGCTCGGCCTGCCGGTCGCGGTCGCGATGGCGGGCTCGTCGCTGCTCTACATCCTGGTCTCCGGCAGCGTGCCCGACATCGTCGTTGCGCAGCGCATGATCGCCGGCATCGAATCGTTCCCGCTGCTCGCGGTGCCGTTCTTCATCCTCGCCGGCAACCTGATGAACGTCGCCGGCATCACCGGCCGCATCTACGACTTCGCGGTCGCGCTGGTCGGCTGGATGAAGGGCGGGCTCGGCCAGGTCAACATCATCGGCTCGGTGATCTTCTCGGGCATGAGCGGCACCGCGATCGCCGACGCGGCCGGCCTCGGTTCGATCGAGATCAAGGCGATGCAGGACCACGGCTACACGACCGAGTTCTCGGTCGGCGTGACGGCCGCGTCGGCGACGCTCGGGCCGATCATCCCGCCGTCGCTGCCGTTCGTGATCTACGGGATGATGGCCAACGTCTCGATCGGCGCGCTGTTCGTCGCCGGCATCCTGCCGGGGCTGTTCATGACCTTGCTGATGATGGTCACGGTGGCCTACTTCGCGCACAAGAACGGCTGGGGCGCGGACACGCCCTTCGTCTGGAAGCGCCTCGGCCAGGCCACGCTCGAGATCGTGATCGTGCTGGCCTTCCCTCTTGCCGTGTGGCTGATGACCAAGGCCGGCGTGTCGGTCAACATGGCGGCCGGCGGCGCGTTCGTGCTGCTGCTCGCGCTCGACTGGTATTTCAACTTCTCCGCCGTGATGGCGCTGATGGCGCCGGTGATCCTGATCGGCGGCATGACGATGGGCTGGTTCACGCCGACCGAAGCGGCGATGGCCGCGGTGATCTGGGCGCTGTTCCTCGGCCTGGTGCGCTACCGCTCGATGAGCTTCAAGACGCTCGCGAAGGCGAGCTTCGACACGATCGAGACAACTGCGTCGGTGCTGTTCATCGTCACCGCCGCGTCGATCTTCGCGTGGCTGTTGACGACCACGCAGGCGGCGCAGATGCTGGCCGACTGGATTCTGAGCGTGACGCAGAACAAGTGGGTCTTCCTGCTGCTCGCGAACGTGCTGATCCTGTTCGTCGGCTGCTTCATCGACACGATCGCCGCGATCACGATCCTCGTGCCGATCCTGCTGCCGATCGTGCTGAAGCTGCACATCGACCCGATCCACTTCGGGCTGATCATGACCTTGAACCTGATGGTCGGGTTGCTGCACCCGCCGCTCGGAATGGTGCTGTTCGTGCTCGCGCGCATCTCGAAGATGTCGGTCGAGCGCACGACGATGGCGATCATCCCGTGGCTGGTGCCGCTGCTGCTCGCGCTCGCGGCGATCACCTACATCCCGCAGATCACGCTGTGGCTGCCGCAGCAGATGGGGATGCTGAAGTGAGTGTTGCGCGCCGCATCGTTGCGGTCGACCTGCTGCAGGTTGACTTGCCGCCGCCGGTGCCGCGCAGCGACGCGATTCAATCGTTCGTCACCCAAGAGACGCCGATCGTGCACATCCGCTGCGACGATGGCAGCGAAGGCACGGGCTACAGCTACACCATCGGCACCGGCGGTTCGTCGGTGATCGCGCTGCTGCGCGACCACCTGGCACCGCGGCTGGTCGGCCGCGACCCGGCGCTGATCGAGGCGATCTGGCGCGAGCTGATGTTCGCGACGCACGCGACCACCGTCGGCGCGATCACCAGCCTCGCGCTCGCAGCGGTCGACACGGCGCTGTGGGACTGGCGCTGCCGCCGCGACGGCCAGCCGCTGTGGGTCGCGGCCGGCGGCGCGAAGCGGCGCATCCCGGTCTACACCACCGAAGGCGGCTGGCTGCACCTGCCGGTGGCGTCGCTGGTCGAGCAGACGTTGGCCGCGAAAGAGGCCGGCTTCAAGGGCGCGAAGATCAAGGTCGGCAAGCCGCATGTCAGCGAAGACGTGGCGCGGCTGTCGGCGGTGCGCGCGGCGGTCGGCGACGACTTCGAGATCATGGTCGACGCGAACCAGTGCTTCACGCTCAGCGAGGCCTTGCGCCGCGCGCCGCACTACGCCGCGCTCGGCATCGCGTGGTTCGAGGAGCCGCTGCCGGCCGACGACCTGATCGGCCACCAGCGCCTCGCCGCGGCGAGTGCCGTGCCGATCGCGGTCGGCGAATCTCTGTACTCGCCGGCGCAGTTCGCGGCCTACATCCAGAGCGGCGCGGCGTCCATCATCCAGGTCGATGTGGCGCGTGTCGGCGGCATCACGCCGTGGCTGAAGGTCGCGCACCTGGCCGAGTGCTTCAACCTCGCCGTGTGCCCGCACTTCCTGATGGAGCTGCATGTCTCGCTGTGCGCCGCGGTGCCGAGCGCGGCCTGGGTCGAGTACATCCCGCAGCTCGACGCGGTGGCCACGAGTCGCATGGCCATCGAAGGCGGTCACGCCGTCGCGCCCGACACGCCGGGCCTCGGCATCGCGTGGCGCTGGGACGAACTCCAGCACCGCGCACGTTCCACCCACACCCTCACCTGAACGAGAACACCACCATGAGCAACCGTCTCCAAGGCAAGACCGCCTTCATCACCGCCGCCGGCCAGGGCATCGGCCGCGCCACCGCCGAAGCCTTCGTGCGCGAAGGCGCACGCGTGATCGCGACCGACATCAACGAAGCCCTGCTCGCCGATCTGGCGAAGGCCACCGGCTGCACGACGCGCCGGCTCGACGTGACCGATGCGAACGCCGTGCTCGCCGCGGCGAAGGAGGCCGGCCCGGTCAACATCCTGTTCAACGGCGCGGGCTACGTACACGCCGGCACCATCCTCGACTGCGACGAGAAGGCCTTCGACTTCTCGTTCGACCTCAATGTGCGCGCGATGTACCGCATGACCCGCGCGTTCCTGCCGGCGATGCTCGACGCCTTCGAGAAGGAGCAACGCGGTGGTTCGATCATCAACGTCGCATCGGTCGCCAGCAGCATCAAGGGCGCGCCGAATCGCTTCGTCTACGGCGCGACCAAGGCTGCGGTGATCGGCATGACGAAGTCGATCGCGGCCGACTTCATCACGCGCGGTGTGCGCTGCAATGCGATCTGCCCCGGCACGGTCGAGTCGCCGTCGCTGCGCGACCGGATGGCCGCGCTCGCGCAGTCGACCAACCAGACGATCGAACAAGCCGAGGCCTGGTTCGTGTCGCGCCAGCCGATGGGGCGCGTCGGCAAGACCGAAGAGATCGCCGCGTTGGCCGTCTACCTCGCGTCCGACGAATCGGGCTTCACGACCGGCACCGCGCAAATCATCGACGGCGGCTGGTCGAACTGAGTAAGGAGCGCACCATGGCCTCTTTCGGAATCATCGAAGGCACCGGCTTCGAGGTGTTCGACCCCGAATTCGCCACCTGCCTGGCGGGGCCTGAGCGCGTCGCGCGCCTGTGGACCGGTGGCCGCTGGTGCGAGGGGCCGGCGTGGTTCGCCGCGCATGGCACGCTGGTGTGGTCCGACATCCCGAACAACCGCATGCTGCGCTACGACGACCTGAACGGCACGGTCGGCACGTTCCGCGCGCCGTCGAACAACGCCAACGGCAACACCGTGGACCGCGAAGGTCGCCTCGTGACCTGCGAGCACCTGGCGCGCCGCGTCACCCGCACCGAGCACGACGGCCGCATCACGGTGCTGGCCGACCGCTGGCAGGGCAAGCGGCTGAATTCGCCGAACGACGTGGTGGTGCGCTCCGACGGCTCGGTGTGGTTCACCGACCCGAGCTACGGCATCCTGTCGGACTACGAAGGCGCGCCGGCCGAGAGCGAGATCGGCGCCTGCCATGTGTACCGCATCGATCCCGACACGGCCGCGGTCGAGCGCGTCGCCGACGACTTCGTCAAGCCCAACGGCCTGGCGTTCTCGCCCGACGAATCGCTGCTCTACATCGCCGACACCGGCGCCAGCCACGATCCGGACGGGCCGCGCCACATCCGGCGCTTCCAGGTCAGCAGCGACGGTTGCTCGCTGAGCGCGTCGTCGCTGTTCGCCACCTGCGGCAACGGGCTCTTCGATGGCTTTCGCCTCGACACCAAGGGCCGCCTGTGGTGCAGCGCGCGCGACGGCGTTCACACCTACGCCGCGGACGGACGGCTGCTCGGCAAAATACTCATCCCGGAAACGGTGGCCAACGTCTGCTTCGGCGGGCCGAAACGCAACCGCCTCTATATTTGCGCGACGAGTTCGCTCTACGCGGTCTACCTGAAGGCCAACGGCCTCTGACTTTCTTGTTTGTCACTCTCGAAGGATCCTCTCCATGAAACTGATGCGATACGGCGCCAAGGGCGCAGAGAAGCCCGCCCTCGTCGATGCGAACGGCGTCGTGCGCGACCTCTCCGGTGAACTGGTGGACATCACCGCCCAGACGCTGACGCCGCTGAGCCTGCAGCGCCTGCGCGACATCAATCCAACGACGCTGCCGGTGGTCGAGAACCCCGGCCGCACCGCGCCGCCGTGGAGCGGCATGGGCAAGTTCATCTGCGTCGGCCTGAACTACGCCGACCACGCCGCCGAGTCGAACCTGCCGGTGCCGGCCGAGCCGGTGCTGTTCACGAAGACGATCAGCAGCCTGGTCGGCTGCAACGACGCAATCGTGATGCCGAAGAACTCGGTCAAGACCGATTGGGAGGTCGAACTCGGTGTCGTGATCGGCAGCAAGGCGCGTTATGTCGATGAGGCCGAGGCGCTGAAGTTCGTCGCCGGCTACTGCGTCGTCAACGACGTCTCGGAGCGCGAATACCAGATCGAGCGCGGCGGCACCTGGGACAAGGGCAAGGGCTGCGACACTTTCGGCCCGGTCGGCCCGTGGATGGTGACGGCCGACGAAGTGCCCGACCCGCAGGCGCTGTCGATGTGGCTCGAGGTGAACGGCAAGCGCGTGCAGAACGGCAACACCAAGACCATGGTGTTCGGCGTGGCGCATCTGGTGAGCTACATCAGCCGCTTCATGACGCTCTATCCCGGCGACCTGATCAGCACCGGCACGCCGCCCGGCGTCGGCATGGGCCAGAAGCCGAATCCGTGGTACCTGAAGGCCGGCGACGAGATGCGGCTGGCTATCCAGGGCCTGGGCGAGCAGCACCAGCGCGTCTACGCGTGGGACCCGGCATTGATCGACAACTGACCGGAGACGCGCGATGTCAGATCAACTCGTGATCCGAATCCACCCGGCCGACGACGTGGTGATCGCGCGCCAGCAACTCGTCGGCGGCACGCGGCTGGATGAACTCGGCGTCACCGTGATCGGCCTGGTGCCGCCCGGCCACAAGATCGCGGTGCGCGCGATCGAACAAGGCGCGCCGGTGCGGCGCTACAACCAGATCATCGGCACCGCGAAGCAGCCGATCGCCGCCGGCCAGCACGTGCACACGCACAACCTGGAGTTCAGCAGCTTCGCGCGCGACTACGCGCCCGGCACCGGCACGCATCCAACCCAGTTCGTGGCCGCGCCGGCGACCTTCATGGGCATCCGGCGCGCCGACGGCCGCATCGCGACGCGCAACTACATCGGCGTGCTGACCTCGGTGAACTGCTCGGCGACAGTCGCACGTGCGATCGCCGACCACTTCCGGCGCGACATCCACCCCGAGGCGCTCGCGAAGTACCCGAACGTCGACGGCGTGGTCGCGTTGACGCACGGCGGCGGCTGCGCGACCGACAGCGCCGGCGAACCGCTGCAGGTGCTGCGGCGCACGCTGGGCGGCTATGCGCGGCATGCGAACTTCGCGTCCATCCTCGTCGTCGGTCTGGGCTGCGAGACGAACCAAATCTCGGGGCTGATGGAGCAGGAGAGTCTGGCGACCGGCACGCAATTCCACACCTTCAACATCCAGGACACCGGCGGCACCGCGAAGACCGTGGCGCACGGCATCGAACTCGTGCAATGGCTGCTCGAAGAAGCGAACCGCGTGCAACGCGAGCCGGTCAGTGCCGCGCACATCACGGTCGGCCTGCAGTGCGGCGGCTCCGACGGCTACTCGGGCATCAGCGCGAACCCGGCGCTGGGCGCAGCGGTCGATCGGCTGGTGCGCCATGGCGGCACCGCGATCCTGTCGGAAACCCCCGAGATTTACGGCGGCGAGCACCTGCTGACGCGGCGCGCGGTCAGCACCGCGGTGGCCGGCAAGTTGATCGATCGCATCAAGTGGTGGGAGCAGTACACCGCGCGCAACGACCAGGAGATGGACAACAACCCGTCGGCCGGCAACAAGGCCGGCGGGCTCACGACCATCCTCGAGAAGAGCCTGGGTGCGATCGCGAAGAGCGGCACGACCAACCTGACCGATGTGTTCGAGTACGCCCAGCCGGTCACCAGCAAGGGCCTGGTGTTCATGGACACGCCGGGCTACGACCCAGTTAGCGCGACCGGCCAGGTCGCGGGCGGCGCGAACCTGATCTGCTTCACGACCGGCCGCGGCTCGGCCTACGGCTGCGCGCCGTCACCGTCGCTGAAGCTTTCGACGAACACCGCGCTGTGGCTCAAGCAGGAAGACGATATCGACATCAACTGCGGCGAGGTCATCGACGGCAGCAGCAGCGTCGACGCGATGGGCGAACGCATCTTCCAGCTGATGCTCGCCACCGCCTCGGGCACCAAGACCAAGAGCGAACGGCACGGCTACGGGCAGAACGAGTTCGTGCCCTGGGCGCTCGGCGCCGTGATGTAGGAAAAAAGGGCCGTCAGCCGACGCGGCGCACGCCGAGGCTGACGATCAGGCGCAGGTACTCGAGGCGCGCGTTCAGTTCGGCCAGCTCCTGGCGCAGCTTCAGCCACGAGCGCAGCTGTTCTTCGTCGGCCACGCGCCGATGCGGGGGTTCGGAGGGGTGGGGGGTGGGCGTGTTCATGGCGCGACGGGCGGCTGGGGTAGATGGCTGCATGGTCACGGCCGTCGGCCAGCGGGTCAACCCCGCGATCAGGGGCCCGCGCGGCGCGCCACGAGTTCGGCGTAACCGGTGGCTGGATCCAGGTCGCGGGTGAGGTGTTCGTCGGGCAACAGCGCGAGCAGCAACTCGGCCGTGGTGCGCACGAGGCAGCCCGGCGCGACATGGCCACCGAGCACGCGGCCGTCGGCCTCCGCCACGCTCATGTGAAGGTGCACGCCGTTCGCGGCGATGCTGCCCGACAAGGTGAGGATCTCGACATCGCCATCGAGCACCTGCGGCGCCTCGGCGCCGGCCAGCCGCAGCCGGGTCTGCGCCAGGCTGCCGATGCCCGCCAGCACGAACGCCGCGGTGCAGCCCTGCGCCGCGACCGCCGCTTCGAGCGCGCCGCGCAGATCGTCTCCGGGAAGCAGGCGCAAAGGCCAGGGCTTGATCATCGTGGCCGCAGCCTATCGCATCCACGGCGCTGCGGGAGCGATGCACTCCCGCGAACCTCAGCGATCGGCGTTTCGCAGTTCCAGCGCCGCGGCCACCATGTTGCGCAGCGCCGTCTCGGTCTCGGGCCAGCCACGCGTCTTCAGCCCGCAATCGGGGTTGACCCAGAGGTTGCGCGCCGGGATCACCGCGGCGGCCTTGCGCATCAGGCGCGCCATCTCGTCCTGCGACGGCACGCGCGGCGAATGAATGTCGTAGACGCCGGGCCCGATCTCGTTCGGGTACTTGAAGTCGCCGAAACCCTTCAACAGCTCCATGTCGGAGCGGCTGGTCTCGATCGTGATCACGTCGGCATCCATCGCGGCGATCTCGGGCAGGATGTCGTTGAATTCGGAGTAGCACATGTGGGTGTGGATCTGCGTCGCGTCGCCCACGCCGCTGGCCGAGACGCGGAACGCGCGCGCCGCCCATTGCAGGTAGTCGCGCCACTGCGCGCGGCGCAGCGGCAGGCCTTCGCGGATCGCCGGTTCGTCGATCTGGATGATGCCGATGCCGGCGGCCTCGAGGTCGACGACTTCGTCGCGCACCGCGAGCGCGATCTGCAACGCTGTGTCGGCGCGCGGCTGGTCGTCGCGCACGAACGACCACTGCAGGATCGTGATCGGGCCGGTCAGCATGCCCTTCATCGGCCGCGGCGTGAGGCCTTGCGCGTACACCGTCCAGTCGACCGTCATCGGCCGCGGCCGCGACACGTCGCCGAACAGAACCGGCGGCTTGACGCAGCGCGATCCATACGATTGCACCCAGCCGTTGGCCGTGAACGCGAAGCCTTCGAGCTGCTCGCCGAAGTATTCGACCATGTCGTTGCGCTCGGCCTCGCCGTGCACCAGCACATCCAGCCCGAGCGCTTCCTGGCGACGCACCGCGTGCTCGATCTCGCGCTGCATCGCCGCGCGGTACTGGTCGTCGTTCAGCTCGCGGCGCTTGTAGGCGGCACGCGCAGCGCGGATCTCGGCGGTCTGCGGGAACGAGCCGATCGTCGTGGTCGGAAACGCCGGCAGGCGGAAGCGCTCGTGCTGCACACGCTGGCGCCGCTCGAAGCCACTCAGACGCCGATCCGCATCGGCGCCCAGCGTGGCGATACGGCGCGCCACCGCAGGGTTTTTCACGCGCGCGCTGGCGGCCCGCGCAGCCACTGCGGCGCGGGAGACGAAGAGCTCGCGGCGCACGCCCTCGTCGCCCTCGACGAGCGCGCGCTTGACGATGTTCAGCTCGACGAGCTTCTCGGTCGCGCCCGCCATCCAGCTGCGCAGCTCGCCGTCCAGCGACGCGTCCTGCGCCAGCGTCACCGGCACGTGCAGCAGCGAGCACGACGGCGCGAGCCACAGGCGGCGGTGGCGGCGTTCGAGCAGCGGGCGCAGCTGCACCAGCACCCGGTCGAGATCGGTGCGCCAGATGTTGCGGCCGTCGACGATGCCGATTGAGAGTTCGCGCTCGGCCGGCAAGGCCTCCAGCACCGCCTGCAGCTCATGCCCGGCATGGATCGCATCGATGTGCAGGCCGGCGACCGGCAAGCGGCACGCGAGGCGGAGCTGCGCCTGCAGCGGCGAGAAGTAGGTCGCGAGCAGGATCGACACATCGACCTTGTTCAGCGCGTCGTAAGCGCGCTCGAACGCCGCGACCCACGGTGCGGGCAGGTCCAGGCCGAGGATCGGTTCGTCGACCTGCACCCACTGCACGCCGGCCGCCGCGAGCCGGTCCAGCAGCTCGTGGTAGACCGGCAGCAACTGCTCCAGCAGGCTCAGGCGATCGAAGCCCGCGGCCTTCTCCTTGCCCAGCCACAGAAAGCTCAGCGGCCCGAGGATCACGGCCTTGACCGGGTGGCCGAGCAGCAGCGCTTCGGCCACTTCGGCGAGCAGGCGGCGCGACGCGAGCCGGAAGCGCGTCGTCGCGTCGAACTCGGGCACGAGGTAGTGGTAGTTGGTGTCGAACCATTTCGTCATCTCCAGCGCCGGCTTGCCGCCACCGCCCGCCTGCCCGCAGCCGCAGGCCTCGTCGTGCGGGTGCTCGGCAGCGACGCCGCGCGCCATCGTGAAGTAGCGCGCCAGCTCGGGCTCGTCGCCGCTGAAGCCGAAACGGACCGGCTCGCAGCCGAGCATCTGGACGTGGTTCGCGACATGGTCGTAGAACGCGAAGTCGCCGACCGTGACGAAGTCCAGCCCCGCATCGCGCTGCAGCGCCCAGTGCCGCACGCGCAACTCGCGCCCCACGTCCTCGAGCGCGGCGACATCGATCTCGCCGCGCCAGTGGCGCTCGAGGGCGAACTTCAGTTCACGTTGCGCGCCCATGCGCGGGAAGCCGAGGGTGTGGGTACGGATCATCTGGAGGGCCGAGGAAATAGTTGCATCCGCGATGATGGTCAAACGCGGACTATGATTCAAACGAAACTTTTCGTTGATCATCCTGAACAGCGCTCATGCAATCACTGCTCGAACTGCGCCACCTGAAGACCTTGCTCGCGCTGCGCGACACCGGCAACCTGTCGCGCGCAGCGCAGCTGCTGAGCCTCACGCAATCGGCGCTGTCGCACCAGCTGAAGGGCCTCGAAGACCACTACGGCGCGGCGCTGTTCGAGCGCAAGTCGAACCCGGTCAGCTTCAGCGCCGCCGGCCAGCGCCTGCTGCGCCTGGCCGAGGCCTCGCTGCCGCTGGTCGACGAGGCCGAGCGCGACGTGCGCCGGCTCGTCAGCGGCTCCGCCGGCACCTTGCGCATCGCGGTCGAGTGCCACACGTGCTTCGATTGGCTGATGCCGGCGATGGATGCGTTCCGCACCCGCTGGCCCGAGGTCGAACTCGACATCGTCTCGGGCTTCCAGGCCGACCCGGTCGGCCTGCTGCAGCAGAACCGCGCCGAGGTCGCGATCGTCTCCGAGGTCGATGCCGACGAAGCCGGCGTCGCGGTGCATCCGCTGTTCAGCTTCGAGATCGTCGCGCTGCTGCCCAAGGGCCATGCGCTGCTGGCCAGGCCCTGGCTGGCCGCGGGCGACTTCGCCGACCACACGCTGATCACCTACCCGGTGCCCGACGACATGCTGGACGTGGTGCGCCGGGTGCTGCAGCCGGCCGGCATCGCGCCGCCGCGCCGCACGACCGAGCTGACCGTCGGCATGCTGCAACTCGTCGCGAGCGGCCGCGGTATCGCCGCGCTGCCGCTGTGGGCGGTCAAGAGTTACCTCGATCGGGGCTATGTCGCGAGCCAGCGCATCGGCGCGCAGGGCCTGACCGGCCGGCTCTACGCCGCGGTGCCGACGCACCTTGCGGGGCGGCCCTACCTCGACGAGTTCGTGCGCCTGATGCGCGAGACCTCGCTGCTCACCCTGCCCGGCGTGACGCTGCTGTAGCGCGCCACGCCACGTGTTGGTCTCTCTATCTATCGCGCGCGGCGCGCGGCGTCGTTGTCCGGCAGCTTGAACACCGCGACGACCTGCACCAGCTGCTCGGCCTGCAGCTTCAGGCTCTCGGCGGCGGCCGCGCTCTCTTCGACCAGCGCCGCGTTCTGCTGGGTCGCCTGATCCATCTGCGTCACGGCCTCGCCGACCTGGGCCACGCCCTGGCTCTGCTCGACGCTCGCGGCGGTGATCTCGCCCATGATGTCGGTGACACGCCGGATCGAGCTCACGACCTCGGTCATCGTGCTGCCGGCCGAATCGACCAGCGCCGTGCCCTGGTCGACACGCTGCACGCTGTCGTGGATGAGGTTCTTGATTTCCTTCGCGGCCTCGGCGGAGCGGCCGGCGAGGCTGCGCACCTCGCTGGCGACGACCGCGAAGCCGCGGCCCTGCTCGCCGGCACGGGCCGCTTCGACCGCGGCGTTCAGCGCCAGGATGTTGGTCTGGAACGCGATGCCGTCGATCACGCCGATGATGTCGGCGATCTTCTTCGAGCTCTGGTTGATGCCCTTCATCGTTTCGACGACCTGCTCGACGACCTCGCCGCCCTTGATTGCGACGAGCGAGGCGCCTTGCGCGAGCTGGTTGGCCTGCTGCGCGTTCTCGGCGTTCTGACGCACCGTCGAGCTGAGCTGCTCCATCGACGCGGCGGTCTCTTCGAGCGCGGAGGCCTGCTGTTCGGTGCGCTGGCTCAGGTCCATGTTGCCGTGAGCGATCTGCGAACTCGCGGTCGCCACCGATTCGGAACCCTGGCGCACGCGTCCGACGATGCCGGTGAACGCATCGCGCATCGACTTGATCGCATGCAGCAGGCTGGTCTGGTCGTTCGGCTTGAGCGCGATCTCGACACTGAGGTCGCCGGCCGCGATGCGCTGCGTGATCTGGGTCGCGTAGCCCGGCTCGCCGCCGAGCTGGCGCAGCAGGTTGCGTGCGATCACGAGGCCGACGACCAGCAGCAGCGCCGCCAGCACCACCGAAGCGATCGAGAACGCGATCACGCGCCCGCCTATCGTCGCGTCGATGGTGTCGATGTACACGCCCGAGCCGATGACCCAGCCCCAGGGCGCGAAGCCCTGGACATACGAGACCTTCTGCACCGGCTTGTCGCTGCCGGGCTTGGGCCACAGGTAGAACACGAAGCCCGAGCCGCTGGCCTTGACGGTGTTGACGAAGTCGATGAACAGGTGCTTGCCGGTGGGATCCTTGTTCTCGGACAAGTCCTTGCCATCGAGCTCGGGCTTGATCGCGTGCATCACCATCGTCGGATGCATGTCGTTGATCCAGAAGTACTCGCTGCCGCTGTAGCGCAGCGCCTTGATCGCGGCGATCGCGCGCTGCTTGGCCTCGTCCTCGCTCATCTTGCCCTTGCCGACCTGGTCGTGGAAATGCGCCGCGAGGCCATACGCGACCTCGACGGTCTGGCGCACGCTGCTCTGGCG
>Ga0307517_10002277_pt1 | contig 30968 bp, 21 predicted proteins | sample 23_EM_MG_FD_194515 | JGI IMG/M metagenome (GOLD analysis project Ga0307517, IMG submission 194515) | Populus trichocarpa ectomycorrhiza microbial communities from riparian zone in the Pacific Northwest, United States - 23_EM | ecosystem: Host-associated > Plants > Roots > Unclassified | place... | reverse complement strand
AATATGCGCTTAGCTGGCTCAACCAGCAGCCGGGCAGCGCTACGGAATACCTGAACTACAGCCCGGGAGGCACCAATATCAACACTTTCATCTATCTCCAGGGTTCCCTGGACTATGTGAAGCGGCTCGGGGATCATTCCATCAGCAGCACCGCCATCGTTACCCGGCAGCAGACGGTGTATGCCAATGCCACCAGCCTGGTCAATTCATTGCCGTATCGAAACCTGGGGGTGGCAGGCCGCGCCACTTACTCTTTTAAGAGCCGCTATTTCCTGGAATTCAACTTCGGGTACAATGGATCGGAACGTTTCTCCGAAAACCACCGGTATGGTTTCTTCCCCACGATCGGCGCCTCTTATGTATTGTCGGAAGAAAATTACTGGGACTTTTTACGCCCTATCCTTACCCGGGCAAAGATCAGGGCCAGCCATGGCCTGGTGGGTAATGACGCCATCGGTAGCCAACGGTTCTTCTATCTCTCGGACGTTAACTTAAATAATGGCGGCAGCACCAGCGCCAGCTTCGGGACCAATGGGAGCTATAGCCGCAATGGCGTACGCATCAACAACTATCCTAACGAGGACGTCACCTGGGAAACATCGCGACAGACGAACCTGGGGCTGGAGGTCACGATCCTCAAGAACCTGAACATCGTGGCGGAGATCTATAAGAACCACCGGTATAATATCCTGCAGAAACGGACCTATATCCCTTCCACCTCCGGCCAGGAAGCCGATATCTATGCCAACATCGGGTCCGCCGACTCGAAAGGCATCGACCTGTCTGCCGATTACAAGCAGACCTTTCATAACGGGTTGTGGATCTCCGGACGGGGCAACCTGACCCTGGCCACCAATAAATATGCGTATGTCGAAGAACCAAAATATGCGGAGCCCTGGCGGTATTTCACCGGGCAGGCCATTAACAGGGGATATGGCTATATCGCCGAGCGGCTGTTCGTGGACGATGCGGAAGCGCAGAGTTCCCCTACACAAATATTTTCCAGCAATGGTTCGGCCCCTAAAGGCGGCGATATCAAATACCGCGACCTCAATCATGACGGGAAGATCGACGTCCTGGACCTGACCTTCATGGGCTTCCCTTCGGTGCCGGAACTGGTATACGGATACGGTCTCTCCGTGGGCTTTAAGAACTTCGACCTTTCCGCCTTTTTCCAGGGCCAGGCAAGGGTGTCCTTCTTTATCGATCCTAACAGGGTCAGTCCTTTCGTACCGAGCCCGGATTGGTGGGTCACCGGCAATACGCAGGTGTTGAAGGCTTTTGCCGATGACCACTGGTCGGAAGGGAATCAAAACCTCTATTCTTTATACCCGCGCCTGGGAACGACCAGCAGCAATATCAGCAACAATGTCCAGCAGAGTTCCTGGTGGTTGCGCAGCGGCAGCTTCATGCGGCTCAAATCCATGGAAGTCGGTTATACCCTGCCCAGGAGCCTGCTCAAAAGGATGAAGCTCGATAACTGCCGGTTCTATTTCAATGGACTTAATTTATTTACCTGGAGCGCCTTTAAGCTATGGGATCCGGAGCTGGGTGGAAATGGATTCGCCTATCCCATCCAGAAGGTATTTAACGTGGGCGTAAACGTTAATTTATAAACGGCCCTATTAAAAAATTCATCGTAAAAGATAAAAAATGAGATCGAAAACCATATATATCCTGCTGGCGGTACTGCCCTTCCTGGGCGGGTCCTGTAAAAAATACCTGGACGTGACGCCCGATAACGTGGGAACGCTGGACTATGCGTTCAGGAACCGCAATGAGACGGAGAATTATCTCTTCACCTGCTACTCGACCTTACAGGCCCTGAACGATGCCTCCGCCAATGCGGGGTTCACTACCTCTTCGGAGATCATCTATCCCAATGACCTGCAACAGCATCCGTTGAACGAAGCGGGCTTTAACATTATCAGAGGCCTTCAGACCGCCAATTCGCCCGGACTTAATTTCTGGGATGGTTCCGGAGGGGGCCAGCCTTTGTACCAGGCGATCCGTAAATGCAATATCCTGCTGGAAAATATCGATAAACCCGTCGACCTGGGGTCCGTGGAAAAGAATAAGTGGATCGCGGAGACCAAGTTCCTGAAGGCCTACTATCATTATTATCTCTTCCGGATGTATGGCCCCATCGCCCTTGTCGATAAGAACCTTCCCATCAATGCGACTGCCGAGGAAGTGAGGGTCAAACGGCAGCCCGTCGACAGCGTAGTGAATTATATCGTGCGCTTGCTGGACGAAGCGATCGCCGGCCTGCCGCCTGCTATCCTCAACCAGGCAAAGGACCTGGGCAGGATCACGAAATTTATTGCGATGTCCGTCAAGGCGGAAGTGCTGACCACCGCCGCCAGCCCCTTATTTAACGGCAATCCCGACTATGCGGGATTCAAAGATAAAGCAGGCACTGTCCTGTTCCCCGCGACGGCAGATCCGCAGAAATGGAAGCTCGCCGCCGATGCCTGTAAAGCAGCCATTACGGAATGCGAAGCCCAGGGCCTGAAGCTATACAATTACGTTCCCCCTGTCAATATCACGAGCCTGACGGATTCCTTAAAAAAGGTGCTCACCATACAGAATGCCGTGACGGAACGATGGGAGCTGAATTCGGAACTGATCTGGGCCCTGACCTCGATCTTTCACGGACAGGAATATTGCATTCCGCGGATGACCTCTCAGGCGGTCGCCAACAGTGGGTCCAACCCGGCTTATTTCGCCGTGCCCATTTCTACGGCGGAACTTTTCTATTCCGACAAGGGCGTTCCTATCAATGAGGACAATGGCTGGGACTATGCCAACCGGTATGACCTGCAGGTCGGGAATGACGCGGCCGGCTTCTATGTAAAGAGTGGGTATACGACCATCAAAGCGCATTTCAACAGGGAGCCGAGGTTCTACGCGAATATCGGTTTTGACGGAGGCATCTGGTTCGGCAATGGGGTGCTGGATCAATACAATGCGCGTTATGTGCAGGCCAGGGGCAGCTCCGCACTGGCGGGTCCGAAGGATATCCAAAAGCGGAATATCACCGGCTACTGGCCCAAGAAACTGGCCAACTATTTAACGGTCTTCGACAATGGGATCCAGTGGATAGACTATCGCATGCCCATTATGCGGCTGGCGGGATTATATCTCCTGTATGCGGAGACGCTGAACGAAGTGGGAGGTCCCACGGCGGAAGTATATTCTTACATCGATAAGGTGCGGTTGCGCGCTGGTCTGCCCGGTGTGCAGGCCGCCTGGTCGACCTACTCGAAGAACCCTTCCAGGCCCAACACGAAAGATGGACTTCGACAGATCATTCACCAGGAAAGAAGGATCGAATTATGTTTCGAAGCACAGAGCGGCTGGGACCTGCGCCGGTGGAAGGAATTACAGGCGGTGCTCAGTACGCCCCTGCAGGGATGGAGCATCTATGAAGAGCAGGCCGCTAACTATTACCGGCCGCAGACGGTGCTGGAACCCGTATTCGGGTTAAGGGATTATTTATTCCCCATCCAGAGTTACGATATCATCGTCAATGACAACCTGGTGCAGAACCCTTACTGGTGATCCGAGCCCCTGGCATAACGCAGGAATTCCATTGATAGCAGATAAAAAAATAATTATGAAATATAGTAATAAGCTCAGTTCTCTCTCCCTTCTTCTCTTACTGTCCCTGGTCATGGCCTGTAAGAAGGACGACGGCAGCCGGCATCCTCTCTCCGACGATACGACAAAACCCGGGGTAGTGACCAATGTCCAGGTGAAGAACATCAACGGGGCAGCCATTCTTACGTACACATTGCCTTCCTCGGAGAACCTTTTATACGTAATGGCGGACTTCAAGATCAACGATACCCGGAGCCGGCAGACGAAATCCAGCTATTATATCGATACCATCCTGGTAGATGGTTTTGCAAAAAGCCAGGATTATGAGGTGAAGCTTTATTCGGTGAGCCGGGCGGATATTATGTCGGATCCTGTTATCGTGCATGTCCATCCTGATACGCCCTGGTACCAGCTGATCAAGCGTAGTACGAATATCCAGCCTGATTTCGGCGGGCTGAATGTAGTGGCGAATAACCCTGCACGCAGGGCCGTATCGGTAAGCCTCGTCGCCACGGACCCCGACCTTAACAAGCTGCAGATCCAGAATCAGCATTATGGCAACGAGGACAGCATTAACTATTCGGTAAGGGGCTACGAGTCCAAGCCCCGGCAGTTCGGATATTTTGTGACCGACCAGTTCGGCAATGTGTCGGACACCAGCTTTGTCACCGTGACGCCCCTGTTCGAAAGATTGCTGGATAAGAGCAAGTTCTTTAAATATCCCCTGCCCAGCGATTCACAGATCGGGTATGGATGGGAACTATTGTATCTGTGGGATAACAAGACGGACGGGAGCTCGCCGGGATGGCATACCACCGGCGGCAGCATTCCCATTCAATGCAGTTTCGGGTTCGGGGAGACGGCCAAGCTTAGCCATTTCATTCTTTGGGAGAGACCGGACGGCAGCGTATACGGATATGGGGAACCGAAGAGCTTTACATTGTGGGGATCGAATGCCGATGCGCCGGCGGATGCCGCCATGCAGCTGAATGCCCCGCAGGGTACCGTGATCGGGGACTGGACCAGCCTGGGGACCTTTCGTTTTCCCGATCCTCCTTCCGGGCTTCCTCCCGGCTCTACCAATGCGGCGGACGAAGCTTTCGTAGAGGCGGGCGTTAACTTCAACGTATCCATCAACAACCCGGCGATAAAATTCATACGCTTCACGGTGAACAGCACCTGGGGCGGCGTTGACTATGCGCATATAATGGAACTTTCATTTTATGGCAATTGAAAAATGCCTGCCGGAGCAGGTCTTTACTCATCATCTAATAAGCTAGCGATATGATAAATATATTTCGGTTATCCTGCCTGGGCCTGCTGCTGGTGCTGTCGGGCTGTACCAAAAAGGACAAGGATTATGAATCCTTCTTAAAAGGCGGGGAGATCATTTACCCCGGGCTCATTTCCCATACGGGTTTCAGGACGGGCAACCTGCGTACGCAGCTGCAGTGGAGCCCCAGCCCCGATCCCAATGTAAAGAGCTATGCCATTTATTGGAATAACGGGCTGGATTCCTTATTGGTGCCTTCGGCCAGCAATGATCCCAGGGATACCGCATCGGTGCTGATCACCGGCCTGAAGGAATATGTTTATTCCTTCATCGTTTACTCCCTGTATGCAAAAAGCAACAGCCGGTCGGTGCCCACTACTATCAACAATGTAAAAGTATACGGACCGGTGTACCAGGGAGGCTTGCTCAACAGGGCCATCAATGCGGACAACCCTTATGAATTCAATTCGTCCGGGTACCTGACGTTGCATTTCAATAAACCGGACACGATCAATACCGGCACCGTCATCCGGTATACGGACCTCCTGGGGAACGGCAGGGATACGATCCTGGCGCCCGACAGCAATTCCATCGTGCTGCCGGACTATAAGACCGGGACAAAGATCCGTTACCAGTCTTCCTATATCCCCTTGCGCGGATCGATCGACACCTTCACCGTGACGCAGGCGGATGATTTTCCGACAGTCCTTTCTCCCGTCCTCTGTGATAAATCTTTATTCCAGCCCATGCACCTGGCCAATGATGTGAGCGATGCCTATGGATGGGTGCTGCAGAACCTATGGGATGGCAGTACGAACGAGCCGGGTTTCCATACGCCGGGCCAGGACTTCCCTATCTTCTTCACTTTCGATATGGGAGCGCCATATACCTTATATTCTTTCCGGCTCTGGCAGCGTACTTCCGGACTATTCAATTACGGCAATCCCAAACGTTTCGAAGTGTGGGGCAGCAGCACGACCCCGGATCCCAGCGGCGACTGGTCTTCCTGGACTCAGCTGGCGACCTTTACTTCGCATAAGCCTTCGGGTCTGCCGGTAGGGCAGAATACGGCCGAGGATGCTGCTTATGATGCGGCAGGGGAGCCTTTTATCTTTCCCACCGGCCTGGCGCCGGTAAGGTATCTCCGGTTCAAGATCCTGGAGACCTGGGGCAGCACCAATTATTTCCATGCGCTGGAATTGTCATTCTATAATGTAAACCCTTAAAAAGAAGCAGGCTTTGTATCATCGTAAGACCCTCCTTTTTGTCCTGCCCTTCCTCCTATTCTGCGCGATCCTGCAGGCACAGCCGGGAAGGATGACACTAAACAGCAATAGTAAGATCGAATGGAAGATAAAGGCCTGCGCGGAGGTAAGGGATGAAGGGGAGAAGATAGGGCGGCCTGCTTACGGGGCCGGAGACTGGGTCCATGCCCGGGTGCCGGGGACTGTGTTCGCATCGTATGTAGAGGCCGGCCTGGAAAAAGATCCGAATTTCGGAGACAATATCTATAAAGTAGAAAAACCAACATACGACCGTGATTTCTGGTACCGCACGGAATTCAGGGTCCCGGAAGATTTCACCAAAGAAAAGATCTGGCTGAACTTCAGGGGCGTCAACCGGAAAGCGGATGTTTACTTCAATGGGTCGAAGATCGGCAGCCTCGACGGCTTTATGCAAAGAGGACAGTTCGACGTCACGGACCTGGTGAACAGGCGGGGCCTGAACGCGCTGGCCGTTCTCGTTTACTGGCCGCGGACGCCTCTGGCGAACTATAGCAGTCCTACTTATCTGCCCAGCGCCGGCTGGGATTGGATGCCTTATGTGCCGGGCCTTAACATGGGCATTACCGATCAGGTATACCTGAGCAACACAGGAGGCCTCACCATCCGGGATCCCTGGGTGCGCGCGCAATTGCCTACCAATGCAAGAGCGGACCTTTCCGTCGCCCTGGAAGTGAAGAACACTACCGGTAAGCCCCGGCAGGGGACCATAGAGGGGAGGATCCAGCCGGGGAATATAACCTTCTCGCAGAAAGTATTCGTCGGCCCTCATGAGATGACCGAGGTAAAACTGGACTATCGCCGGTGGTCCCAGCTGGTGATCCATAGCCCGCGTCTCTGGTGGCCGAATGGTTATGGCCGGCCGGACCTGTATACCTGTCAATTCAGGCTGACCCTGGACGGGGAAGTATCGGACGAGCGGTCTGTCTCCTTCGGGATCCGGAAATATGCTTACGATACGACCGATCATGTCCTGCATGTTTCCATCAATGGAAAGAAGGTCTTCCTGAAAGGCGGCAACTGGGGTATGTCCGAATATATGCTGCGTTGCCGGGAAGGGGAATACGATACCAAGGTAAGGCTGCACAAGGAAATGAACTTCAATATCATCCGCAACTGGACAGGCGCCACCACGGATGACGACTTCTATGAGGCCTGCGACCGGTATGGCATCATGGTATGGGATGATTTCTGGCTGAATGCCAATCCCAACCTGCCAGCGGACCTGCAGGTCTTCAACGCCAATGTGATCGAAAAGATCAAGCGACTGAGGAACCATCCTTCCATCGCCGTCTGGTGCGCCGATAACGAAGGCTGGCCGGAGCCGCCGCTGAGCGGCTGGCTGAAAGAAGATCTCCGGACCTTCGATGGGGACGAACGCTACTACCAGCCGAACTCTCATGCCGAGAACCTTACGGGCAGTGGTCCCTGGGCCAACTTCGATCCGCGTTATTATTTCATGAGCCCCCCTGCGGGCATCGGGGGGAACAAGGGATGGGGGCTGCGTACAGAGCTGGGTACGGCCGTGTTCACCAATTTCGAAAGCTTTAAAAAATTCATGCCGAAGGAGAAATGGTGGCCGCGGAACGAGTTCTGGAACCTTCACTATTTTGGACCACTGGCTTTTAACGCGGGTCCTGACAAATATGATGAGGATCTCCGTACCCGTTATGGCCAGCCAAATGGCATCGAAGATTATTGCCGCAAGGCCCAGCTGCTGAATATCGAGACCAATAAAGCGATGTTCGAAGGCTGGCAGGACCATATCTGGGAGGATGCTTCGGGGATCATGACCTGGATGAGCCAATCGGCCTATCCGTCGCTGGTATGGCAGACCTATGATTATTATTATGACCTGACGGGCGCTTTCTGGGGCGCTAAAAAAGCCTGTGAGCCCCTGCATATCCAATGGAACCCCGCCACGAATTCCGTAAAGGTGATCAACACGTCGGGACAGGACGCCTATGGACTAACGGCGGAATGCAGGGTCTATAATCTCAATGGAGAACCTGCGCAGCGCTATGCGATGGTCAAAACGATGGATGCGCCCGCCAACAGCGCGGCCCACTGTTATACTATCCCTTTCGACGCACTCCGGCATAACCTCGCATTGAACAGGCCCGTCTTTGCTTCTTCGACGACCTATGGCGAGCCCGCCCTGGCGACCGATGGCAGGGGAGACACCCGCTGGTCGAGCGCGTCCGGGGACGATGAATGGATCTATGTGGACCTGGGAGAGGAAAAGGAAGTGAACGGGGTGGGGTTGAACTGGGAAGATGCTTATGCCAGGTCATTCCGCATCCAGGTCTCCCGGGATGCAAAGAGCTGGAAGGATGTAGCTGCTTCTACGGACGGCGCCCCGGGCGAACAGCATCTTGATTTCCCGGAGCTGAGCGCGCGCTATGTGCGGATGCTGGGTGTGGAACGAGGCACTTACTGGGGCTATTCGCTGTGGAACTTCGAGGTCTATGAGGGTAACCGGAAGAGCGACGACCTCAGCGACGTACATTTTATCAAACTTCAATTAAAGGATAGCCTGGGCCGGCTGCTGTCGGATAATTTTTACTGGAGGGGCAACCGCCGGAAGGATTTTACGGCCTTGAACAGCCTGCCGCCCGTGCATTTGCAGGTATCGGCCCCTAAGATCGTGCAGGCTGGCGGAAGGATGATCCTCACAGCGCGGATCACCAATCCTCTATCTTCTCCCGCCCCCGCCTTCGCCATTCGCGTACAGGCTGTCCGGTCTTCCAACGGGGAGCAGATCCTGCCCGCCATTGTCAATGACAATTATTTTTCCCTGCTGAAAGGGGAGAGTAAGGAGGTGAGGATCGAGTTCGATGCTGCGATCCCGGGAGCAGATACTATTAAGCTGTTGGTGGCGCCGTATAATGACTAGCTTATCGGCAACGCGACTTTGATCGCTCCTTTCACCGCGGTGGCTACAATGGCCAGCACCCCGTTCACGATATTCTGCGCCGTAACGAGCCCTATTCCCTTGATGGCGAGGAGCACGTTCTGCAGCGCCAGCTTCTGCAGCTGTATGCGGCTCTTCAACTCTTCATCGTCGATGGTCTTTTTCAATTTCAGGTTCGCCAGGAACAGGGCGTCCTCGGCAAATTGCTGGAACTGGTGCTCGGCGAAGGGTTTCAGTTTATTAAAGGAAGAACCTGCCTCGTTCTTCGCCAGGGCGATGGAGTCGGATAATATTTTTTTGTAATCAAGGGCCTGGAGGCCTTTGCCGATGTCGATGGAGGGCATATAATAAAGGTTTTAAGATGATCAGTTAGGTTTTCCGGTGGTCTTGAGGGATTCCTGGAGGATGATGATCGCGTCAAAGGAGGAATTGATGGCATTCTGATCTGTGTGGTGATCGTCCCCCTGCCTGTCCGGGATTCCCCGTTTGTGCATGGTGATAAAGACCTGGAAGGATGAATCCAGTTTTTCCACCTGGTCCTTTACGATCTTCGCTTTACCGTCCAGCACGCTGGTCCTTGCCTTGATGGTGATGAGGTCCGCCTGGAGGTGGTCATAGTAATCCAGGAAGTTCTCGAATTTCTGATTGTTCGGGTCGGAATCCTGGATGGTGCGGGCGAGCTTGATAAAATGAACATTGAAATCCGTCTTCATCCTGTTCACTGTCTGGTCCAGTACTTCGTCGTAGCCGGTAATGAATTTTACCGTGAAGCAGGCGACGAGCAATAGGGGCATTAAAAGGGCGACAACAATCCTGTTTTTCATTGTGTTAGCTTTATTCGGGGTCAAATTATCGATTCTACCCTGAATTATAAAGTTTTTATCCTATATGGGAACAAAACCATGCTTTCCGGCGGGCAGGATTTTCCCAACGGTGTAGCGGGAAGTAGGCGGGGAAGGACTTTAGTGAGGCGGCGTTTCATTGATGAAATGAAAGTCCTGGTCCATCAGCCGGAATTTTTTCAGGTCGAATTCCTTCAGGAGGATGGATACGGTGTCCGTCCATAAATTCCCCCGCAGGAGCAAGCCCTCCTTTCCGGTAAGCGAATAATCCAGGTAGGATCTTTTTGCCGTATCATCCGGGCTAAAGAGCTCCAGCTTTCTTTTCACGCTGTCGAGGGTATAACTATAAACCTTGCTCCTGTCATCCATGGACCGGACTACGATATACTCCTTTGTCGCGACGATGAATTTGCGCCAGCGGAGGGTATCGGTGATTAGAGGTGCAAGGGTATCCTTATTCTTTACGAAGGTTTGCACCTCGTAGATGCCATATAAGGGCGGATGCGGGGCGCCATCCCCATAGGCATTCCTGTTGGTGACGGATTCGGAGAAAAGGCCGGCCGTGACCAGGAGCAGGAAGATATATTTAAAGGGAGGAAGGCCCTTGCGAAGCCATTCCCTATGGAACAGGGGCTGGAGATCAGGTTCGGAATCAGCCGTCCTGTTCAGCAAAAAGAAATTCAGCTGCGCGCGCCAGTTCTGCCAGAGGAGGAATAAAGCAGATAGGCCCAGGAAGGTGGAATAAAGCTTCACGCAGATATCGTAGTTATAATTGATGGCGATGATGTTGAGCACCACGGTCAGGGATAGCAGGGATCCCAGCCGTTGTGTGCGCCTGAACAGGAGCAGGACCCCGCATAGGCATTCGGAGAACCCCATAAAATAATTGTACCCCTTTGAATAACCGAAGAAATACCAGGCCAGCCGGAAAGGAGATGAATCACCGTAATTGAACAACAGCCCGGAAAGACCCGGAAAGGGGAACTGCATTTTGACGATCTTTCCCGAGCCATATTTGATGAGGATAATGGCCAGATAATAGCGCACCAGGACGATCAGCCAGTAACGGAGGGTATTATAGCTGGTGCGGCGCCGGTCGGTGAGGGTCCATAATACGGCGCCAAGGGTGGCGACAAGGATGACGAAGAAAACTTTAAGGATGTCATAGATCCTGTCTCCACTGCCTGTCTGGGCGGTATTGACAGGACCGGAGATGCCCAGGAGATGATGGCCCATCCAGATGATCGGCTTGCTGAACAGGAGAGGATACCAGTCAAGAAGGGCATCGCTGTAGGGGAGGACACTGTTCGGAGTGAGAAAAATGAACAGTAGAAAGAAAAGGAAGGCGAACCGGAATGCTATTTTCCGGTGGTTGCTCCAGGGCAGCGAACTACCGGGCGAAAATCTACCAGGTAAAGAAATGGTTTTGAGTTGTTCCATGTGACGGCTACAGTTTATTGGCAAAGGGGATAAAGTTACCGGCTAACCGAAATGATCCTATCCCCGATGATCTACCGGCGGTTGCGGGAAGACCTGCGGTAAGTCCGATGGTGCAAGCGGCGGGCCTATGGCCCCTTTCCCGGTGGGGCGGGGATATTGGCGATTGCCCGAAAAGAGATACATTTAAGGAAACAATCTGGATGAAAGCCTATGTATTGCTTTGCCTATGCTGCTGCCGGCTCCTGTCCTTCGCCCAGGCGCCCGTAGACCTCTCTGATTACGATAAGAACGGAGCTGCCCGGGTCATACGGCAGGGCGACCTGCTGACCCTGCAATGGCCGGCGGGGAAGCGGTCTGGTATAGAAGAGAAGGCCCGGCTGGTGCTGGACCTGGGGAAAGGCAAGCCCCTGTTCCGAAGCATCGAAATGAGCAGCCGTGGAAAATGGAAGGAGATCGCAGCGGGACTGGATCCCGCCTTTATATTGACGATAGGGAAAAGGACACTGGACCCTTCCTCCGGCGGGTGGGATGTCTTTTTCGACAAGGTCCCCACAAGACCATACCGGTCCTATACAGTGGACCTGGTCAAGCAGAATGCCAGCGTTACAACGACAGGGACGCGCACCGTCCTGCGGATCGGCCGGCTGACATCAGCCTCTTTTGGAGGCGCCCTGGAGATCACCCTCTATAATGGAAGCCCTTTATTCGATGTAGCCGCCGTCCTCGCCACGCAGATGGATAGCACCGCCATACTCTATGACGCGGGTCTAGTCTGTAAGGCAAGGACCTGGAAGAGGATCGCCTGGTCCGGCACCGATGACCATTTGCAAACAGCCGCGCCGGATACTGCGGCGAAGAGCAGTAACCTGGCCGTTAAATACCGTACGGTGATCGGCGGGAATGATGGAGGCAGCCTTGCGCTCTTTCCCGCTCCGCATCAATATTTCTATCCACTGGATGAAGCGTTCAACCTGAAGTTCACCTGGTATGGGTCACATTACCGGGAACTGATCCCCGGTTTTGGTATCGGCATCCGGCAGGACCTGCAGGGAGATCACCGGTACGTGCCCTGGTTCAACGCGCCTCCGGGGACGCAGCAGCGGTTGCATTTCTTTTGCCTGTTAAGCACGGGAGACCCGGCGCCTGCACTGGAAGCGGTAAAGCAGTTCACGCATGATGACGCCTTCGAAGCCTTGCCGGGATATAAGACCATGCAGAGCCATTTTCATAATGAGTTTACCAGCAGCGTCGTGCTGGCGGGAAAGCCCATTCCGGAAGAACCGAATTTCGTAAAGGTCTTCCGGCGTATGGGGGTGAATATCGTCCACCTGGCGGAATTCCATGGGCCCGGGCATCCCAAAGGACCGGATGAAATACGATTGAAGGAGCTAAGGGCCCTCTTCGGGCAATGCCAGCGTCTCTCGAAAGATAGTTTCCTGCTGCTGCCGGGAGAGGAAGCGAATAATTTCTATGGCGGTCATTGGCTGGCGTTCTTTCCCCGGCCCGTGTATTGGATCATGTCCCGGAATGCCGATACTCCTTTTATGGTCAATGATCCTCAGCTGGGAAAGGTCTATCATGTAGGGAACAGAGAGGAGATGCTGAAGCTATTGGAAATCGAAAATGGTCTGTCCTGGACGGCGCATGCGCGGACCAAGGCATCCGTGGGCTTTCCCGATGCCTATAAGGGGGAGGAATTCTTCCTGTCGGACCACTTCTTCGGCGCAGCCTGGAAGGCCATACCGGCCGACCTTTCCCTGCCCACCCTCAGCAAACGGGTGCTGAACCTGATGGACGATATGAATAATTGGGGATTGAAAAAACATATCATCGGCGAAGAAGATGTCTTTACCATCGAGCCGGAGAATGAGATGTATGGGCACATGAATGTGAACTATCTTCAAATGGATACCCTGCCTGCTTATGACAACGGCTGGCAGCCGGTGCTGGATGTCATGAAAAACGGAAAATTCTTTACCACGACCGGGGAAGTGCTGCTGCCTTCCTTTACCGTGAACGGGAAAGGCGCGGGAGAAACTACGCAAGCGGGCCCGGACGGCAAAGCAACGATCCTGCTGTCCGCCCGCTGGACCTTCCCTCTGGGTTTTGCGGAGATCATCAGCGGCGATGGCCGCCAGGTCTACCGGGAAAGGATCGACCTGCGCAATACGCAAGCCTTCGGCGAACAGCTCTTTACTTTTCATCCCGACCTGCGGAACAGGAAATGGGTGAGGGTCGAAGTATGGGATGCCGCCGCGAATGGCGCGTTCACGCAGACCGTATGGATCAATTGAATTTAATGACCTCGAAGCTCGAAGCCTTTACCGTCCCCAGCTTCTGAAGCTCATCGTTATCCCATCGCTCGTCTGTTGCGCCGGTGAGATACATATCGCTGCCGATGTCGGCCAGGATGAGGCCATATTTCTTCATAGCCGTCAGGATCACCTGCAGGTGCGGGGAAAAATGACTGATATCATAGCTGGCTTTCAATCGTAACCGGGCGCCGAATGGGAGCGCCGTCTGCATCGTGCCGGTGCCATTCCCTTCATGCCGGGCGGGGGAGATATGTGCGGCCACCGTATGGGACTTTGCAAGCGTGAAGCGCAGCGCATGGTTGATCGTGCCTTTCAGCATTTCGTCATAGCGCACCAGTCCGGGAAAGATAGGCAGGCCCGCGGCGTCGGCGGATGTCCAGCCGTCCTGCCTTAGCTTATTGGACTTAAGATCGAAGATAGCGCCGCTGGAAGCTTCCCAATGATCTCCGTTCACGTTGGCGTTATATAATTCGTATAAAAGGCTGTTATCCTTGTCTACCGCTATCACATGACCGTCGCCGGGCTCGATGGGCGCGCTCAAAGGAATGGGATAAGGGCCGGGATCGCTCTCGTTGCCATAATTGTCATCATAGCCATTGCCCCGGTATTTTATAACAAGCTTCTGCTGGCTGCTGCATACGACGATAAAGGGAATGCCTATGATCTTACCGTCATACAGGCCACTGCCGAAATCGGCATGCAGGCCCGTGCCGGAATATTTGGAAAGGATCTGTGTGTTATAAGCGTCTGTGTCCGCATGGGAAATATCCTGGTGCCAGGGATTGTCCGAAGGAAAGATGGAGATCGTTTCCGCATCGGCGGCCTTCGTATTGCAGGAAGAGGCGCCACCTGTTCCGGGAGCGGGATCTGCCGGGTTATTGTTGCCGGAATGTGCCGGGGGCGGCGATTCTTTTTTCGAGCAGCGGGTGAGACCGCAAACGAGGAAGAGGAAAAATACGATGGGGAAAATACGTGTAGCCGTTTTCATATGCATGGATTTGATGCCAGTATAGCTCAAAATTCATACCGGGAATGGCTATGGGAGATCTATTTCGGGGATAAAAAAGGGGAAAGCGCCGGATGGCCGCTTTCCCCGATCAGTTCCTATACGTATACGCTTACGCTACTTTTTCTTCTTCCAGTTCTTCCACTAATTCCAGTTCGGCGGATTTGACCGTCTTGATGATCCGGCCGGCTACTTTATAAGGATCGGCGGCGCTGTTGGGCCTGCGATCTTCCAGCCAGCCTTTCCAGCCTCTTTCGACAGTGCCGATGGGGATCCTGATAGAGGCGCCGCGATCGGATACGCCATATTTGAATTCATGGATGGCTGCCGTCTCGTGCTTACCTGTGAGACGCAGGTGATTGTCGGGACCATAGGCGTCGATATGTTCCTTGATCACGGGGCGGAAGGCTTCGCATACTTTTACGTAGGTCTCGCTATTACCGCAGGTCCTCAGCAGTGAATTGGAGAAGTTGGCGTGCATGCCGCTGCCGTTCCAATCCAGGTTGCCCAGGGGTTTGCAATGCCAGTTGATGGCGATGCCATATTTTTCACCGATCCTTTCCAGCAGATAGCGGGCCAGCCAGACCTGGTCGCCGGCTTCTTTGGCGCCTTTGGCGAAGATCTGGAACTCCCATTGGCCGGTGGCTACTTCGGAGTTGATGCCTTCCACGTTCAATCCTGCGTCCAGGCAGGCGTCCAGGTGTTCTTCCACCATGGCGCGTCCGTAGGCGTTGTTCGCGCCGACTGAGCAATAGTATGGGCCCTGGGGCCTGGGATAACCGCCTTCGGGGAAACCGAGGGGCTTGTCCGTTTCGGAATTCCAGAGGAAATATTCCTGTTCGAAACCAAACCAGAAATCAGCGTCATCGTCGTCGATCATGGCACGGCCATTGCTGGGATGCGGTTCGCCGTTGGGGCTCATTACTTCGCACATGACGAGGAAACCATCTTTACGCTGGGGGTCCTTCACTAAATATACGGGCTTGAGCAGACAATCAGAAGAGCCGCCGGGGGCCTGTTCGGTGGACGATCCATCGAAACACCAGACGGGACAATCTTCCAGGAGTCCGGAAAAATTTTTTTCGATCTTGGTTTTGCTACGCAGACTTTGGATGGGCTGATAACCGTCCAGCCAGATGTACTCTAATTTCGCAGTTGCCATATTGCATCAGTTTTTATGGTGATAAAATGAAACCTAAATTTTCCCGGGCGTGTGGATTTAGAAGGATTTGGAGTGGGTAAAGGGCAGAACGAAAATAGAGAAAAATTAATATCCTGAAAATACATAAAAAACGTAATATGTTAGTTTGTGCAAATTTTGTCAGGAATTATTGACAAAAAGTAGAAAGGGTGGCGAAATTTCGAATTATATCAATTTTTTAAATAAAAAAACTCTAAAAATAATCATAGTAATAATATTTATAATATAAGTGGAAAACTGAGAAATGGCGTAAACTCAATAAATTTCAAGATGGTAAGCATTAAAAGCCCGGAAGGCAGGTGGATCATGGTTTCGGCCATCCTGGCCTCTTCTATGGCCTTTATCGACGGAACGGCGCTCAACGTGGTCCTTCCCTCTCTGCAACAAGGGCTTAGGGCGACGGGCGCCGATCTGTTCTGGATCCTGAACGCGTATCTTCTGATGCTGGCGGCGCTGATCCTTATCGGCGGCTCCCTGGGCGACCGGTTGGGCCGGAAAAAGATCTTCATGGCCGGCATCTTTATTTTCATTGCCGGGTCGGGGGCCTGCGGCCTTTCTTCGAACGTATTTTTTTTGATCCTCTTCAGGATCGTCCAGGGCATCGGCGGCGCCTTGATGATCCCGGGAAGCCTGTCACTGATCTCTTCTTCCATCGATGAGAAGGAAAGGGGCAAGGCCATCGGCACCTGGAGCTCTGTCACGACGGTCGTCACCATGGGAGGACCCATACTGGGAGGCGCCCTGGCGGACGCGGGATTATGGCGGTATATATTCTTTATCAATATTCCCATCGGGGCGGCCGCACTGCTGATCCTGTGGAAAAAAGTAAAAGAAAGCAGGGACGAACGCACGGACCCGGGCCTGGATTATAAAGGAGCGGTCACTATCGCTTTGGGCCTGGCCCTGCTGACCTTTGGCTTCCTGCGCATACCCGCTGCCGGGTTAACGCATTGGCAAGTCTATACTTCCCTGGCGGCGGGACTGCTGCTGCTGATCGGGTTCCTGTTCATCGAAAGCAAAAGCAGCCACCCGATGATGCCCCTGCATTTATTCGCCAGCCCGATCTTCAGCGGGGCCAACCTGCTGACCTTTTTTTTATATGCCGGTCTGGGTGCCGGCATGTTATTCCTTTCCCTGAACCTGGTGCAGGTACAGGGCTATAGTCAGCTGCAGTCAGGACTTACCTTCCTGCCTTTTACCGTCCTGATGATCTCCCTGGCACGCTATGCCGGCAGCCTGGCCGATAAATATGGCCCCCGACTTTTACTGATCGCCGGTCCCGCGGCTGCCGGCGCCGGATTATTGCTCTTATCTTTTGTGCGGCAGACAGGCGGGGCAGGAGACTACTGGACGAGCTTTTTCCCGGGCATCCTTGTCCTGGGCCTGGGAATGTCCTTTACCGTGGCTCCCCTGACAACAGCCGTAATGGGTGCGGTGAACGATCGTTATTCGGGAACGGCGTCGGGCGTCAACAATGCCCTGACCAGGATCGCCAATGTCTTTGCCAATGCCGTATTCGGGGCTTTGGCAGTCATCTTCTTTTCAGGGGCCTTACAACAATCCCTTAAAAAGACCTCGCTGCCTTCGGATCAACAACGGGCCGTCCTGGCCGAGGCCGCCAACCTGGGCAATGCCAAGGCGCCGCCCTCAGTTAAAGAAGCGAATAAAGCCCTTGTAACAAAGGCTTACCACGAAAGCTTTATTGCTACCTATTCGAAGATCCTGCGCGTGTCGGCGGTATTGGCTTTTGCCGGTGCGCTGATGTCCATATTATTTATACGGGGAAAGAGCGGGCGGCCGACCGGTGGAATTGCAAAAAATGAGTAAAGGGCCGGGAGCGTCCTATAGTATTTTGCCGTATATTTCGCCCTCGATTTGAATATTATCTTTCAACGACTTATCTATAATTTATGATGAATAAAGGTTTATTTACAACCCTATGCTTTGCATTGGCGATGAAGGCAGGGGCGCAGCAGGGCGCAGCGCTGACCATGCAGGATTATGAACGCGCCGAAAGCAGGATGAGCTACAATACCGAAAGACTGGTAGACAACCAGGCCCCCCGTCCGAACTGGCTGCCGGGAGACCGGTTCTGGTACCGGATCCTGACCGCAAAGGGCAGCGAATTCATATTGGTCGACCCGGCCAAGGGCACACGGGTCCCTGCTTTCGACCAGCAGAAGCTGGCGTCGGCGCTTTCAACGGCCAGCGGGCAAAAATACGAGGCCTTTCAATTGCCTTTCCAGGCCATTGGTTTTTCGGAGGACAATAAATATATCAGCTTCCGGGCAGCCGGCAAGGCATGGAAATATGATCTGCAGAGCGCTGCCGTTACGGAGAACAGCGCTCCGCCGGCGATGACCACCCGCAGTGAAGGCAGGAGAGGCGGGGGTAACGAGGTGCTTTCACCCGACGGCAAGAAAGCGGCATTCATCAAAGAGTATAATTTATGGGTCCGTGATGTTGCGACGAATACGCAGACGCAGCTGACCACGGACGGGATAAAGGATTTTGGCTATGCCACGGACAATGCGGGCTGGAGCCATAGCGACCGCCCGGTGCTGGGCTGGTCGCCCGATAGCAGGAAGATCGCTACTTTTCAGCAGGATCAACGTAAGGTCAGCGATATGTACTTGGTCACGACCAATGTGGGGAAGCCTACGCTCAGGGCATGGAAATATCCTTTGCCGGGCGATAAGGAGATCGCGATGATCCAACGCGTGATCATCGATGTGGATGCCCCGAAAGTGATCCGGATACAAGTGGCGCCCGATCCGCACCGCGCCACCCTCAGCGACGATATTTCCAGCAGCGGGACCTTCGACGACGTGAACTGGAACGAAGACGCTTCGCAGCTGGCCTTCGTCAGCACCAGCAGGGACCATAAGCAGGAGAAATTCCGTATTGCCGACGCCGCCACGGGCGCGGTACGCGAGGTCTTCGAAGAAACGGTGGCCACGCAGTACGAATCCGGCCGCAGCGCCATCGACTGGCGGTACCTGAACAAGTCCAACGAGATCATCTGGTATTCCGAGCGTGACAACTGGGGACACCTTTATTTATACGACGCGACAAGCGGTAAGCTGAAGAACCAGATCACCAAAGGCGAATGGGTCGTGACCCGGCTGTTGAAAGTGGATGAGAAGAAGCGGCAGCTGTATTTCCTGGCCGTTGGCAGGGAAGGCGGTCATCCTTATTTCAACCGCTTGTACAGGACGGGCTTCGACGGGCAGCACCTTACCTTGCTGACTCCCGAGGAAGGCAATCACCAAGTCACCCTTGCGCCTTCGGGCAATTATTTTATCGACAGCTATTCCAAGCCCGATGTTCCCGCAGTCACCGTGCTGCGGACCCTGGACGGCAAGCTGGCCGCCAACCTGGAAAAAACCGATATTTCCCGTCTGACCGCTACCGGTTGGAAAGCGCCGACCCCGATCACGCTCAAGGCGCATGACGGGAAAACGGAGATCTATGGATTGCTGTTCACACCACAAAACCTCGATCCGAATAAAAAATATCCCATCGTAGATTATATTTATCCCGGTCCGCAGGGTGGCAGCATCGGCAGCTGGTCTTTTGCATCTGCCAGGGGAGACAACCAGGCGCTGGCGGAACTGGGGTTTATCGTGGTAGCCATCGAAGGCACCAGCAATCCCTATCGTTCGAAGAGCTATCATGACATGAGCTATGGAAATATGGCGGAGAATACATTGCCCGACCAGATTGCCGGCATACGGCAGCTGGCGCAGCAGTATCCTTATATCGATACGAACCGGGTAGGCATATGGGGCCATTCGGGAGGCGGTTTTGCGACGGCCGCCGCTATGTTCCGTTACCCCGACTTCTTCAAGGTGGGGATCTCGGAATCCGGCAATCATGATAACCGGAACTATGAGGACGATTGGGGAGAGCGCTATGACGGCCTGACGGCTAACTCGGATTATGAAGCGCAGGCGAATCAGAACTATGCTAAAAATTTAAAAGGCAAGCTGTTGCTCGCGCATGGCCTGATGGATGATAACGTGCCCCCATCCAATACCTTGTTGGTGGTGGATGCGTTGATCAAGGCCAATAAGAATTTCGACCTGGTAGTATTTCCGAACAGCCCGCATGGATATGGTCCTTTCGCACCGTATATGACGCGCCGCCGCTGGGATTATTTCGTGAAGAACCTGGCGGGAGCCGAGCCGCCGCAGGAATACCTGATGAAGATGAAGCCCGATCCGCGGAATGCCATGCAGTAGGAAGTTTTCCGTGCAGGTTATCCGGGGAAGACTGACGAACTCAGTCCATGGACTAGCCCATGGACCTTTTTAATTTTTCCAGCAGGGCCCTCACTTTTGTTGAGGGATCGCCTTCGCCCAGGGTCTCTATCGGCAGGTAGCCCTTATAGCCGGAGCCACGGATGATGCCCAGGAGTTTATCCAGGTCGGTGTCTTTTTCCGCGCCATCGATGAATATCTTTTCTTTGATCTGCCAGTTGACGGCATGCTTAACGGAACGGGCGATCTCCTCATAGGGATCCAGCACCCGGTAGCTGCCGGTATCCAGTATCAGACCCAGCCATTCCGAATGAATGGCTTCGATGATCTTATTCACCTGGTCGGCCGTTTGTATAAAGTCATTGTGATTCTGCAGGCCGATGACGACCCCGTGCTGCTTACCATAATCCACGCAGGTCTGAATATCCTTCAGCATCCAGTCCGTCACTTTCTCTTTGGCGATGCCTTCATTCTTTTGATTGCCGGCGAAGATCCTTATGACGGGTGCGCCGATCTTAGCAGCCACTTCTATCCAATTTTTCACCAGCGCTACTTCCTGCTGACGTTTGGCATTGTCGGCGATCGTAAAATCATTCCGGACGCCCGTTCCGCTGATCTCCACTCCCAGCCGGAAGGCCTTTCTTTTTATCTGGAAGAGGTAGTCGTCGGAAGGCGTTTGCGGATACCCTTTAAAATAATAGCCGGTGATGTCCACTCCTTCGAACCCGCTGGCTGCACAGAAATCCAGCATATCGGAGATGGTCATCGACCCGTCCAGCAGGGGTCCATTGAAGGAAAAGGCGTTCAGACTTGTCTTGAGGCCGCCGGCGACAAGGGGGCAGTTAGTGGTGGCGTGCATTCCGGAAGATAGTATCGCAGGCAGGCCGGCCATGGCGGTAAGGAAGTTCCGGCGATGAAGAGGAGTATTCATATCAGACGATTTTTTTATTAACCAAAGGAATGGTCGCTTGTTCCTTGCTGTTGCCTTTTATTGTAATGATCACCAGTATGGCGGCCACCAGCAGCGAAGCGGACATAAAAACATAGGAAGCGCCGAAGGCGCCCGTTCTTGCATTCAGGTAACCGACGAGATAAGAACCGGCAAAGGACCCCAGCGCTCCGAAGCTATTGATCAGGGCGATGGCGCCTCCTGCGACATTGGCCGGCAGGATCTCCGTAATAACGGCGAAAAAAGGACCATAAGGAGTATACATGGCCATGCCCGACAGGCTCAGCAGTGCGAAGGAAAGCCAGAAATTAGTCGTGCCGACCAGGTAAGAACAATAAAAGGCAATGGCGCCGATCAGCAGGCAGGGCCAGATGAACGACTTTCTTTTTAAAGTTTTATCGGAAAAATAAGAGGCGACCAGCATGCCGATGATCGACAGTAAATAGGGAAAGCCGGACAGCCATCCCGTCCGGACAATGCTCATGCCCGGGGCTGCTTTGATAATAGAAGGCAGCCAGATGACAAACCCATATACCCCGATACTCCATAAGGCGAAGAGCAGGCATAATAAGATCACCCTGCGGGAACGGAAAGCCTCGCCGTAGTTGCGGACAGGCCGGATGGACAGCTGCTCTTTTTGCAACTCCTTCTCCAGCTCTTCTTTCTCCGTCTGTGAGAGCCATGTCGCATCTTTCGGCTTATCCGCCGTCAGCCTCCACCAAAAGAAAGCCCAGACGATGGCGGGAAGTCCTTCCCAGATGAACATTCCCCGCCAGCCCAGCGCATTTATCAAATATCCGGACATGACGGACATCCACAGCATCGTTACCGGGTTGCCGAAGACGAGAAGGGTATTGGCCCTCGAACGTTCGGCCTTGATGAACCAGCGGCTTAACAGGAGCAGCATGGAAGGAAAGACGGCGCTCTCCACCACGCCCAGCAGGAAGCGGATGACCATCAACGCTTTTATATTGCTGATCATTCCTGTAGCCATCGCGCAAAGGCCCCAGAAGATCAGGGACCAGAAGATCAGTTTTTTGGCGCTCTTATTGGCGGCATAATGGACACCGGGCAACTGGAAAAAAAAATAACCCAGGAAGAAAAGCGATCCTAACAAAGAAGAGGTAGTCGTATCGATATGCAGGTCGCGGGCCATTCCTCCCGCCATGCCGAAGCCGAAGTTGGCCCGGTCCAGGTAAGCCAGGCTGTAGGTGATAAATACCACGGGTATCAGGCGATACCAGCGGGCTGCGGCAAGCTTCGTTTCATTGGCCATATGAACTGTTTTATCGGTCGTTAGCAGGTCTGCGGGCGAGCCTTCAGGGGGTCATCTTCACCGGCAAGATATGGCCGTCCTTGTCAAAATGCATTTCATCGATGCATACCACCCGGTGATTGGCTTCCGTTTCGCCCAGTGGCCGGCGATGGTAGACGATATAATACTTATCGTCGCTGGGCGAATGAATGACGGAGTGATGGCCGGCGCCCGTCGCTACCGCGGGGTCCTGCTCCAATACCGTAGCCAGCCTTTTAAACGGCCCGAAGGGAGAGTCCGAGATGGCATAGGCGACTTTATAGTCCGGTCCGCCCCATCCTCCTTCCGACCACATGAAATAATAATGACCGTCCTTCAGGAACATATAAGGCCCCTCCACATAACCCTGCGGCGTGATCTCCTTATACAATGTGCCGTCCGGGAGGGGCTGGATGCCGCTGAAATCCGGCTTTAGCTTCACCAGGTTGCAATGTCCCCAGCCGCCATAGTACATATAGTAAGTGTCGTCCTTATCCTTAAAGACGAACTGGTCGATGGGCTGTGCGCCGTTCACGATGTCATTGATGAGGGGATGTCCCAGCAAGTCCTTATAAGGGCCATCCGGTCTGTCCGATACGGCCACTCCGATGCCACCGACCTCACCCTTATGGACATCGTTGGCGCCGAAGAAGAGATAATATTTTCCTTTTTTTTGCAGGACGGCAGGGGCCCACATCGCCCGGCGGGCCCATTTTACAGCGGAAGTATCCAGGATCTTCGGATGCTTGTCCCAGTGCACTCTGTCAGCGGAAGAAAAAGCATCGAAAAAGACCTGCTCGTTGTACCGGGCGGAATAAGTGGGATAGATCCAGTAGGTGTCACCATATTTGATACCTTCCGGATCGGCGTACCAGCCAGGGATGACCGGGTTGCGCTGTGCCCGGAGAGCAGGAGAATAGAAGAATAAAAGGCTGAAGGCCAACAGGAAAACCCTGGAAAAAGACCGGTGTATGTAAGAATTCATGGGAGAACAATTGTGCTCTTGAAAGATAAGGCAAAGCTTCGACAAAAGGAGGCAGTAGTACAAAAATACCATTGCCGGGGGACGGCGGCCGACGCATATTTGCCGAAAGAATATGTATGAAAATGATAGCATCGATCACCGCGGCATTTTTAGGATTAGTGGTCTTCACTACGGGAAACGAACTCACCGGCAGGTGGGAAAGTAAGCCATCGGTGAAAGGCAACGTAACGGGCGTCGTATTTAAATCCGACAGCAGCTTCGAAGGGTATGTCAATAAGAAACCTTTTACCAGCGGGCGGTATCTCTTCGAGAACGGCCTCTTTTCCTTTACGGATAATGGCTGCGAAGGTAAAAGGGGGATCTATAGAGTGATCTTCTTCCATAACGGGGATTCCCTCCGTCTGGAGCCGGTGTCGGACAGCTGCGTCCAAAGAAAAGAAGGAATGAGCAAACTTATCCTCGGAAGAGTAAAATGATCGCCGCGGGTATGAGAAAATATTTCCTGCTGAGCCTGGCTGCGATGGCTATCGCCTTCCTGCAAACGGCTTTCCGCGACAAACGGACCCCCGTTGACAAAGCGGAATTGGGCAAGCTCTTATTCTTCGATCCCATCCTTTCCAGGGATAGCACCATCAGCTGCGCCAGCTGTCATAAACCCGCCTATGCGTTCGCGGATACCAGCGCCGTAAGCCTCGGCGTCGACGGCAGGAAGGGCCGGCGGAATACGCCTTCGGCCATGAACCTCTCGTTGCCGCATTTTTTCTTTTGGGACGGAAGAGCGGGCAGCCTGGAGGAGCAGGGATTGGCGCCTATCGAGAATAAGGACGAGATGAATTTACCCGTAGAGGAAGCCCTGGTCCGGTTGAAGAACAACATGGTGTATGTTCAGTATTTCAGGCAGGCATTCAATAGTGGACCGGACCGGGCTACTCTTAGCGGGGCCTTGGCGGCCTTCGAGCGCACGCTGGAGACCAGTGACAGTCCCTTCGACAACTGGAAATTCTCCGACAGGCCCGATGCCATCAGCGATGCGGCCAAAAGAGGGTTTACGATCTTCAATCAAAAGGGAAAATGCATTCAATGCCATTTCGGCGCCGACTTTACCACGAATGAATTCCGCAATATCGGCCTGTTCGATGGCCGGGCATTGAACGATAGCGGACGTGCCGTCATCTCGGGAAAGCAGGAGGATGCAGGGAAATTCAAAGTGCCTGCCCTTCGCAATGTCGCCATCACGGCTCCCTATATGCACAACGGGCAATTAAAGACCCTGCGGGAGGTCATCGATTTCTATAACGAGCCGGATAAAGTAGTGCCTCATTCCATTAACAGGGATAGTGTGCTCTCCAAACCTCTCGGGCTGACGCAGCAGGAGAAGGGCGATCTCGAAGCCTTCCTCCTTTCTCTTACGGACAAACGTTTTCAATAATAGTATAAACAATATAGATGGAGCAGCAGCAAAGAAGAAAGACGAAACGCGTATTGTCCAACCCGGCTTACAAGGACAGAGCTACTATCCTGAAGACTTCGCACGAAACGGGAGGATTGTATTCCCTGGGAGAGCTGGAAGTAGCGCCTGGCGGGGGTAATAACCCGCATATCCATACCGCTTTTGTCGAGACCTTCACGGCGGTAAAAGGTATCCTGGGGGTCATGTACCAAGATAAGAAGCTCTACCTGAAGCCCGGCGACAGCCTTAGCATTCCCCTGCGGACGCCGCACTATTTCTTCAACGCCGGCACCGAGCCGATCACCTGCCATGTCCAGTTGACACCCGGACACGAGGGATTCGAAAAAGGGATCGCCATCGCCTATGGTCTGACCGCCGACGGAAAGGCGGGTAAGAACGGATTCCCGAAGAGCCTCACGCACCTGGCCCTGGTGATCGACCTTACCGATACGCGGCCTGCGGGTACGATGGGCCTGCTCATGCCCTTGTTCAGCTGGCTGGCAAGACGGGCCAGGAGAAAGGGGATCGAGGCAGCCTTACTGGAGAAGTATTATTACTTGTAAAATGCTGCGGGAGCCTCTTCGCCAATGCGGTAAAATACCTGCCGAAGCAGGAGAATAGGTCCTTTTGGATACGATCATTGAATAGTAGGAGGGTTAACTTTGGGAGTTATTTATTACGAACTAAAACCATGCTTATGTACTCCCGTAAATTTTATCCAGGGTCGGCCCTGGCCGTCCTTCTCGGATGCTGTTGTCTTAAAACCCTTGCTCAAAACAATGGCCAGGTCCTGCAAAAAGCCGATAGCGTAAAAGCCTTTCCCTGCACGGCCAATCCTAAACAACATGCATTCGACTTCTGGCTGGGAGAATGGGACGCCTATGTTACGGGCACCAGCAAACTGGCTGGTCATAGTGTTATACAATCCGCCTCGGGTGGTTGCATGGTCCTGGAGAACTGGGAGTCCGCAGGGCAGCCATATAATGGAAAGAGCATGAATTTTATCGATGCGGCCACCGGTAAGTGGCAGCAGGTATGGGTAGGCTCGGAGGGTGGGGGGCAGCATGTCTTCGTCAACGGGGAGTATCACGACAGCGCCATGCGTTTCGAATTCGAGGAGAAGGACAAGGAAGGCAGGAAATTGAAAGGGCGGTTCAGCTTTTTCAACGAAGGACCGGACCAGGTGCGGCAATTGAACGAGACCTCTCCCGATAATGGCCAGACCTGGACCAAGGTCTACGACTTTACCTATGTCCGGCGTAAAAAGTAGTGTCTCCCTGACGATGCGATAGATCCTGCTTTACTTTACCTTCACCGGGTAGGGAGGCCGTACCGGATCTGTCTGTGGATTCTTTTCCAGTTCCTTCAAGGCTATCTCGATGGCTTTTTGCAGCTGAGGGTCATTCCCTTTGATCACTTCTGACGGGATCTGTTCCACTTCGACATCCGGGGCCACGCCTACATTCTCCACTACAAAACCTTCTTTCGTCCATATACCGACGTTAGGAGCCGTAACTCCCCCTCCGTCGATGAATTCGGGGAATCCCAGGATGCCGACCAGTCCTCCCCAGGTGCGCTTGCCTACCAGGGTGCCCACCTTGAATTTCCGGAACATCCAGGGCAGCATATCGCCGCCGGAGCCCGCCGTCTCGTCGATGATCATCACTTTCGGTCCCTGGATCGAAGCGCTGGGGGATTTCAGGTCTTTGCCATAGCGCATATTCCAATAGGCCTGGTAGGGTTTCTGTAGCAGGTCGATGTAATAATCGGCCAGCTGTCCGCCGCCATTGAAACGTTCGTCCACGATGACGGCCTTTTTATTCGCCTGGGGATAGAAATAGCGTTTGAAATAATCGTGGCCCAGGCCGGCTGTGTTGGGTACGTATACATAGGCTACCTGGCCTTTCGTCGCCTCGTTCACTTTCCGCAGATTGCCTTCCACCCAGTCGCGGTTGCGGAGCGCGTATTCATTTTCCACCGGCACCACTTTCACCGTCCTCGCTCCGTTGTGATCCGGTCTTGCGTTTAGCGTGAGCTCGACTATCTTGCCGGCGGTGTTCTCGAAGTACTGGTAGATATCTTCCGCGGCCGTCAGCTCATGACCGTTCACGGCCAGGATATAATCGCCTTCTTTGGCGTTGACGCCCGGTTCCGTCAGCGGTGAACGCAGGTTAGGGTTCCAGTTCAGTCCCCCATATATTTTTTTCAGGCGGTAGCGATTATCGGCAATCTCATAATCCGCGCCCAGCAATCCGCCCGGAACGGGCAGGGGATGGGCCAGTCTGTCCCCGCCATCCGTCAGGCGGTGATGACCAACGGATAATTCGCTGCACATCCATTGGATCAGGAAGTTCAGGTCATTGCGACAGGCCAGGTCGGGCAGGAAGGCGGCATATTTCTTTTTCATGGCCTCCCAGTTGACGCCATGCATGCCCGGGTCATAAAAATAATCCCGGTTGATGCGCCAGGCCTCGTCGAAGATCTGCGGCCATTCCGCTGCCGGGTCGATCTTAACCTGTATGTCTGCGACATTCAGCAGTCCTTTACCGGGTTCCGGCTTATCGCCGGCATTGACGATGCCCCAGTTGCCTCCCTTGGTATACAGCAGCTTCTTACCGTCCGCGGAAAGGAGGTAGGCGTCGAGGTCCATTACTTCGCTGTCGCTGCGTTTTTTAAAATTATATTTATGCAGGGAGCCCGGGCCATTCCCGTCGGGGTATTCCATGTACAGGAGGTCGTCCTTGCTGACGCCCAGGCGTCCGTAGTTCCCTGCTTTTATGGGCAGGTCGACGATACGGTTCTGGATGCCCTCCCAGTCGATGCTCAGGAGTTCCGGCCTTTTTGCGGCTGCCGCCGTATCTTTTCTTTCTTCGTCGCTTTCTTTTGCGAAGGGAGAGATCGTGGAATTCTGCAGGGTGACCAGGTAGATGGAATTGGTCTGACGCATATCGGCGTTCGATTGATCGAACCAGTTGACCACCGGTCCGGCATCGGTGGAGGAAAAGAAATAGACGTATTTACCGGAAGGATCGAATTTCGGTTCGGACGCATTGCTGAGCCCGTCGGTGAGCGGGGAAGACCTATCCTGGTCCAGGGAATAAAGGAATACCCGCCGGAACTGGGTCTCCGTCACTTTCGTATACGCGATCCAACGGGAGTCATAGGACCAGTCGCTGAAGATCTCGCGGAAGGCGCCCGGGGTATAAAAGTCGTCGGAAACTATTTTTTTGATAGCGGAAGTGGCGAGGTCGATGACATAGAGGTCCCTGCCATTATCCGTGTAGCAGATCTTTTTACTATCGGGAGACCATTTGGGATAGGCATAGAAGCCGGTGCCGGTCAGTTTGATGATCTTCGGGTCGCCTTTACCGTCCTGGGGTCGGATGTACAGCTGGTATTCGCCGGAGGCGTCGGAGAAATAAGCGATGGACCGGCCGTCCGGGGACCAGGACGGATATTTTTCGTGCGCCCCTGTGGTGAGGGTCAGATTGCGATAGTCGCCTTTTTCAGCGGGCACGGTGAGGATATCTCCTCTGAAATCGAAGACGGCGCGGGAGCCGGAAGGAGAGATATCGGCGCTGCGGATATAGCGGGCGCCTTTCACGAAGCGGGGTCTCAGCTCCAGCAGGTCGGCGGCAATACCGATGGTGAGCTTTTTCGGCGCCGCGGCGCCGGGCTCCCAGATATGGAGATAGCCGGCCTGTTCGAAAATGATCTTGCCATTTCCGCCGGAAGCGTTGAGAATAGGGAAATCCTTGAATGCCGTCAGCTGCCGGATCTCTTTGGATGCGATATCATAGGAAAATAAATTGAATTCGCCGTTGCGGTCACTGCGGAAATAGACTTTATTGTCCATCCAGATAGGGCCGGTGTCGTTGCAGCCTCCTTCCGGCTGTGGCACCCTGGCTGCGGCATTGCTGCCGAAGGAGAAGAGCCAGATATTGGCGATGGAGCCTCCCCGGTAATGTTTCCATTGTTTGAAGGCGTCGCCGAGGGGGGTATAGGCCATCTGTTTACCGTCGGGGGAGTAGTCGGCAAAGTTCGCGTTGGGGATCTCCAGCCTCGTCGCGGGCCCTCCCTTTACCGATACGGTGAAGAGCTGCGCGTAGCGGGCCGTGAAGACAGTCCTTTGCGAACTGAATAAGACGGACTTCCCGTCCCGGGTAAAGCCCCGCACGATGTCCGCGCCGGGATGCCAGGTCAGGCGCCGGGGTATGCCTCCTTCGACGGGTATGATGAACACGTCGATATTCCCGTCATACTGCGCGCTGAAAGCGATGAACTTGCCATCGGGTGAAAAAACAGGATTGGATTCGACGCCTTCGTCCACGGTCAGCCTGCGGGGCGCTGTGCCGTCGGCATTGGCTACCCAGAGGTCCTCCGCATAAATGAAGGCGATATGGTCGCCACCGATGGCGGGCTGGGAAAGCATACGGGTGTCTTTTGTGTCGATGGCCCGGGCGACGGGAGGACAGAGGATGCAGCAAACGGACAAGCAGACTAGGAATGCAGAGAGTTTTCTCATGATCTTGGTATTATAGCGGTTAGCGTTAAAAGTTACAGCAAATAGGAATAATAATCAAAATTTCATGAAAAAACTACTGGCGGCGGTCGTCCGTTCCCTGTTGCTTATCGCGGTCTTCGAATTCTTTTCCTGGTCCCGACGTAGTTTGGTGACCGGGCTGAATCCTGCTGCAAAAAATGTGAAGTAGTGTAAAACGAAAAAATGTAGGAATAAAAAAAGCCTGAAGACCATTCAGGCGTATGTATTTCATAATTTATTTACTCAGCAACCGCCTTTGCGAGGGGCACGTTTATAAATTATTTTACCATCTCGTTCTACATAGTCGCCCCATACTATTGGATATGAATACTTGGGCGCAAATGATACGGTACGGCTTTTTATAATTATTTTGTCGTTAACTTTCAGGCTATGCAATTGCTCAAGTTGAGACTTTTCCGGCTCAAATTTTACAATATAATCGACACCATCAATCCTGGCCATCACACCGAAACCTAATCTTGATCCTGGCGGAAGAGAAAGAGAGGTTACAACAGCCTCCATATTGGTAAAAGTACTTATATGCTTCCTTATGTTAGCAGCACCGGCAAGCACTTTTTTACCTTCGGGAGACGCTTCCCAGTTTTTGTACTTTATGCCATCAGGGGTAGCCTCCCATTTTTTCAATTCGGCTTCCCTTTCAGCAGCAGAGAGTGGCTTCTGGGTTGATTTTTTAGAAGTTTCATTTTTGATTTCGCGATTAGCAAATACTAGTCCGCTTACCACAACCAGCGGTAAGAACAGCGCATAAATAACTTTTTTCATATCCTATTAAAGTTTGATACAGCGAAACTACTTTGATTCTTTCAGCTTGAAGGGTCAGGATTGTAAATTAAAGTGTAAACTTTGTAAATTATTGTAAATAGGGTCCCTGATGGGTCTGCAGGATGATTCCTTTAATTGCCTTACTTTCCCGTAAGGGCTAAACCCTAATTTTACGATTACCCGGCCATTATATGGTGCTCAATGAGGAAAGCTGCCCTATATTTGTCCTATCCAATCCGAATGAAAACCGAACACTTAAATCCTTATCCTGAGCCCGTTTCGTACCCTACCTATTGAAGACTGTAAATTCAATTTCTCTGAAAAACCTCCGAATAAAATTGGAGGTTTTTTCGTTTGTAACCACTCCCATTTATTTATTCTTCTTCAGGAAAGACAAAAATAATCTTTCATCGCCGTGAAGGCCGCCGGTGGTGGAACGATCCGCCCCTTTCGCCCGGATCTTTTGCAGGAAGGGATAGAGGGTTCCCTGCTCGTAGCTCAGCAAGAGCTGGGGATGGACATAATATTTTTTGCAGACGGTGCGCGTGTTTCCCAGCTTGCAGGCTACGCCGTCGATAACGGTAACGACATTTTGCTTGTATTCGGCCTGGGTATTAAAAGGAGCCAGTTCGGCCAGCAGGTGCAGGGCATGGACGGAACCGGCCCAGGTCCGGAAATCCTTGCAGGTAAAATCGTCTTCCGTGCAGGCCTTCAGGTATTCATTGACCTCTCCGCTATCGATGCCTTTAGGGTCGCCCTTCTCGTCGTAATACTGGAACAGCTCCTGGCCGGGGATCTCCTTTACTTTTTGGAGTAACCTGGCCA
>Ga0307517_10002276_pt1 | contig 30977 bp, 23 predicted proteins | sample 23_EM_MG_FD_194515 | JGI IMG/M metagenome (GOLD analysis project Ga0307517, IMG submission 194515) | Populus trichocarpa ectomycorrhiza microbial communities from riparian zone in the Pacific Northwest, United States - 23_EM | ecosystem: Host-associated > Plants > Roots > Unclassified | place... | reverse complement strand
GAGCCGGCGGCAGCCGTATAAGGGATACGCTGCCCTTTTATCGTGACCTCGCTTTTAGTGATGACGGCCGAATCGATGTTCAGGGTCCGGCTGGGGCTGGGGCTCATCCGGTTTTCCGCGGCCGGCGCTTCCGGCGCAGCTCCGGGAGCTCTTCTCTGTTGTGCGGATAGTTGATAGCTCAGACCGAAAAAAAATATCAGAACAGAAAGGAACGCAGGCGATTTTTTCATACAATGTGTTTGGCGAACAACGAATATAGCAAAGGAATCGGAAAAACCCTAAGCCATTGCCGGATCGCTGACGCCATCTTTTCCTGTTTCTACCCGCCCTGCGAAACGATGCTCGAAAAATTCATCTCCTTCCACAAAAATGCTAATATCATACCAGCCGAAGTTAATATCCGGGAGGAAGCTGCTCACCATTTCCGGCGAGCCCGCCTTTGCAAGGACCTTATACTGATCGTCTCCTTTTTTTGCATGGTCCCGGAAAATGATCTTTGGAGATGGCTGATCCCCGGTATTCAGCACCTTGCATTCGATACGGCCCGTGGGCTCGAATTTCTTATTCAGCTCATAGAAGATCTCGATGGTCAGCGGCGCATCTTTCCCACTGCCCTTAAAGGCCCTGAAAAAGCCATTGGGTCCGTATACACGCAGGTCATATTGACCGTTGCCGAATTCGTTCAGCGAAAACTCATCCAATAGCTGGTCCGTCGCTTTTACCGCATAATCACGGACCTTCACCTCCTTTCCATGACTGTATACGATGAAGGGCGCTCCGGCGGCTCTTCCGTCGGGGAATACGCTCTCCACACGCATGCCGATCAAAAATCGTTCATGGTCAGCCGTTAGTTTCCCATTGACATACAGCTGGTAGGGCAGGGCGCAGGAAGGACGCGTCCCTTTTTCCTGCTGCGGCAGTAAAGGAGAAGCATGAGGATCATGGCGGAACTGCTCTATTTCTTCTTTCGCCAGTTTCCTGAAGCTGGAAGGCAGCTGCCGGAATTTCGCTTTGTGCACGCTTTCGATGAAGGGCGTCCTGTCGACAAAAACAGGCAAGCCTATTTTTTCTCCCTTATACGGACGGAATACGGAAGTAAGGTCTCCGCAAACGGTACGCCGCCAGCTGTTGATATTGGTCTCTTCGATCTTCTTACCGGTGCGATGCGACAGGAATTTTTCCAGGAATTGCAGGATGGAGGTATGATCGAAGACCTGTGAATTGACATATCCCCCCCTGCTCCAGGGCGAAGCGATGACCAGGGGCACCCGGTAGCCCAACCCGATGGAGCCTGCGCGCGCTTCCTGCTGGTCGGACCTTTCCAGGTCCTGCTCGCGGGTCATATGTTCCAGGCCGGCGTCGATGCCGGCAGAGACCTTACCCGTCTCCGGCTTGTCGGGATGCGGGGCCGTGAAAGGAGGAACATGATCGAAGTAGCCGTCGTTCTCATCATAGCAAAGGATGAAGATCGTCTTCTTCCATACTTCCGGGTTTTTGGTGAGGATGTCTACGGTCTCGGAAATATACCAGGCCCCATACCAGGCGGAAGAGGGATGGTCCGAGAAATGTTCCGGGGCCACGAGCCAGGATACCGTGGGGAGCTTGCCCTTGTTCACGTCTTCCCTGAACTGGTGCAGCACATCCCCCTTGGGTATGCGCAGTTGCCTGCGGACGCCTTCATCCTCGTATTCCAGGCTCGTCAGCTCGTGGTAGTCGGGGTGACCGCTGTTGGTGCAGAAGGCTTTTTCGTGCAGGTTCTTCTCTCTTTGCGGCAGCTTGTCAAAGTTCTCCTGCGTATAGATCTTTTGCTCTTCCCGGAGCGTCTGCAGCAAGGTCTGCAACTCCTGTAATTTTTTTTGCGCCTTCGCTCTTTCCTCTCCTGTGACGGAAGCCCCGGCCAGCTGTCCTTCTAATTTACCGATGTCCGCCGTAACGGCAGCGATCTTTACGGGCAGATGCCGGCGATAGGCAGGCAGGAATTTTACATGGTATTTTGAAAAGAATTCGATGGGGCTGTCCCCGAAGTTGCCAAGCCAGGCATCATGGTCCTCATCGAAACCCAGGTCCAGGCTCGTCTCGTTCTGGTAGATCTTCCAGGAAATATCGTTGTCTTCCAGCCGCTCGGGGAAGGTCATCCAGTCCGCGGGTATCCCATAGTCGATGTCCTCATTACGTACCCGGGGGCGGCTATGGACGTTCTGCTCGTCGCGTATGGTGCCGGTCCACAAATGCAGCCTGTTCGGCGTGGTGCCGGTCTGGGAAGAACAGAAGTTCTGGTCACAGACGGTAAAGGCATCCGCCAGGGAGTAATAGAAAGGGATATCCCTGCGATCATAGTATCCCATGGTCAGCGGCATCCCTTTATAGTCCGGGTGGCCCGAATGCTTGGCTTGCAGCCAGCCGTCATATTTACCACCGTTGCGGGCATCCAGCTGGTTGGTCCAGGAATGAGGAAGGGATCCCATCCAGGTGGCGTTCGTGCCTTTGATGTCCAGGCGGAAGGGCGCATAGGTCTCGCCGGCCGCGTTGGTCTGCAACCATACCGGGTTCTTGTCCGGCAGGGTGATGGCGCGGGGATCGCGATAGCCGCGGACCCCTTTCAGATTGCCATAACAATGGTCGAAGCTGCGGTTCTCCTGCATGAGGATCACGATATGCTCCGCATCCTGCCAGGTAGTGCCGGGCGGGGGATCGATGGCCATTGCTTTTTGAATGGAGGCGGGCAGCGCGCCGAAAAGACCCTTACCGCCTGCCAGGAGCCCGGCTTTTCTGATAAATTCCCTTCTTGTATCCATAGCTTGAATAATAATATTGGGAATGTAATATTAGCGATTCGACCCGGCCTCCTTCGGGACGGAGCCGGAAATAATTTTAAATTAATGTACGGCGGCCTACTCCACCCCTTTCACCCGCATCGGCACGATAAAAATAGATTCGGAAGCGGTAATGAATAAGGTCTTCCTGTCCTTACCCGAAAAACAGAGATTGGCGGTCCATTTAGCAGGGATAGAGATATGCGCGATCTTTTTGCCGGTGGGATCATACACGGTCACGCCGTCTCCCGTAAGGTAGACATTGCCGCGCTCGTCCAGTGTCATGCCGTCCGATCCCCGGGCTACGAACAACTGCCGGTCCGTAAGACGGCCATCCTTGCCAATACAGTATTTATAGGTCTTTCCGCCTTTGGCGTCGGCCACGTATAAATAATGGCCGTCCGGCGTTCCCACGATGCCATTGGGCCGTAGCAGGCTATCGGCAGCTACCTGGGGCGTCTTTCCTTTGGCCATATAATATACTTTCTCTTCGGTGAGATCCGGCTGGCTGCGGTCCCAGTATGGACGCTGGTAATAAGGATCGGTAAAATAGATGCCTCCCCGGGGGTCGATCCACAGGTCATTTGGTCCGTTGAGACGGTGTCCCTGGAAATCCTTCAGCAGGACCTTCACTTTTTTATCAGGGCCGATCGACCAGAGCTGATCGTTCTCATCCGCGCAGGTCAATAGGTTGCCCCTGCTGTCGAAATAGGTCCCGTTCGAACGGCCGGCGCTGTCCAGCCAGAGGCTCAGCTGTCCCTCCGCCGAATACTCCCAGATCTTATTATTGGGCTGGTCCGTAAAGAAAACATTCCCCTTCCTGTCCACGGAAGCGCCTTCCGTAAAGCTGAACTGGCGGGAGATCAGCTGAGGTTTTGCGCCTGGCGCGAGGAGTGAATCCGTATCCGGATCGCTTGCCTGCTGCGCCGATAAAGGCCGGATCGAAAAGAAGGAGACCGCGAATAAAATAGACCGGAGAATATTCCGCATAATGAAAGATTGATTCCTGGTGAATAGGTTCATTTCTTCTCCACTTCCACGCTCCACTCATTGCCGCTGCTGACCTTATAGGTCGTTGCAAAATTCTCCTGGTTCAGCGCGAAAGACAATTGCAGCAGGCTATTCAGGTAAGCCAGTGGTTTGCCCAGCGGCACGGCGCCGAAAGTGGCGGCATACGGCATATCGCCCTGGTATACCTGCCGGCCTTTATGCAGGAGGGTGACATGCAGGACATCGCCGGCGGACACCTGCAGCTTTGCGAAAAGATCGCCGGGTATATTCGTCCATACATTACCGTATTGTATATCCAGGATGGGGATCGTGCCCCTGATCTTCTTTCCTTCCAGGGTAGCTTTCTGGTAAGGGATGGTCACTACCTGTTTGGGCAGGGCAGGTCCTACCTCCTCGTAAGAGATCACGCCTGCCGCCAGGCGGGCGGCCGTATAGGCATATACATCCCGCCCGTGGAAAGTATAGGATTTCTGCGAATCCTTCCGGCGGTTCAGGGTCTCATCGATCTGCCGGACCTCGGCAATGCCCAATGATTCGGCGATCAGCGTGAGCGTGCCATTATCCGGCGTCACGATATACTGGCCCGTGCCCGTCCTCAGGACCACGGATTTCCTTTCCGTGCCCACGCCCGGATCCACCACGGAGACGAACACCGTCCCCGCCGGCCAGTAGGGCACGGTCTGCTGAAGCCGGTAGGCGGCCTCCCAGATATCGTAGGCAGGGATCTCGTGGGTGAGATCGAATAATTTCAGGTCCGCCGATACGCCCATCGCCACTCCCTTCATCGCCGACACCGCCCCATCCTTCTGTCCGAAATCGGATTGGAAAACGACGATCTTATTCTGCGCGGGGGCAATGGCCGCCAGCAGCAGCTGGCCGAGGACAAGGAGAACAGCGGAAAAAGATTTCATCATAAATGCCTATTTGGGATCACTGTGCCTCCGGCAGCTCTACCGTCCTGAACCAGTAATGAATGAATGTTTTTATCTTGAAGATCGTGTCGGCATAATTATCCGGCTTTTTGATATAGCTGTTCGCCCCCGTCCGGTAGGTCTTCTCTACTTCAGACGGCAGATCGCTCTCGCTCAGCACGACGATCGGTATGGAACGATACCCTTCCGTCTCCCGCAGGAGCCTGATAAGGGAGTTCGCGTCATACGGCTGAGCATTCACGCTCAGGAGGATCAGGTGAGGTCTTTGCGGGGTATCCTCTATATAGCCCGCCAGTTCCCTGCCGTACACAAAATCCACATCGGCCTGGAAGTCTTCCGACCGGAACATCTCATCGACCAGGAAGCGGTCATCCGGGTCATTTTCGACCATCAGTATTTTTGCTTTCATACACACCTGCTTTAGGGCTGTAATTTAAACAAAAAATCGTGCCGGACTATCTTCCCGGTAGCGGCACCACGGGCAGGCTCTCGTTTCCCGTCTGGGAAACGGACTGCACCCCATAAAAATAATTATCTTTCGAATAGGGGATGGTGAGCTCCGTCTGGGTAGTGAAGATCTTCTTCTGCCAGACAGGGCTGGTGGTCTCCCGGATGAGGATATAATAACCCCTGGGCTTCCCAGTCTGGGGCGCGGCCCAGGATAAATGGCTCATATTGCTGAGACTACGCACTTCTATCCGGACGGATTCGGGGACAGCGGGCCCTTTTGCCAGGTTGGCGAGATTACAGAGATTGAGCGCCGTATTCTTCCGCAGGTATTCGAAGTCCATGAATTCCAGCAGGTCGCCGTATTGCACCCCTTTTTCGACCCGCACGTCCTGGTGCTGGTGATCGAAATTCTCGTTCATCTCCGTGATGCGTGCGGCGGTAAAGCCGTTCTCCACATAGGGCGAATGGTCGCCGCCGCGAAGGAAGCGGTCATTCCGGTAGACCATCACTACCTGGAGGTTATCCACGTAACGCTCGCCCGTCTCTTTCACATAGCGCGCCAGCTGGCGGGCCTTGCCGTCGTTCTCCAATCCCAGCTGACGGATCTGTTTAGCCTGCTTATCCATCTCATAGGAAGGAAGGCCTTCGCTGAAGACCCTTACCTGGGTATTATTGATGATCCTTGTCTGGCTGCTGTTATTGCTGCCCATGATATCGTTATTCAGGACCGCCTCGATGTTCCAGCTCTGCGCCTTAGCTTTTTTAGCCATATAGGTGGACCCCAGCAGTCCCTGCTCTTCCCCGCTGACCGTGACGAAGATAATGGTGGCCGGAAAGCTGTGCCGGCTCATGACACGTGCGCATTCCAGCACGGCGGCGCTGCCGCTGCCGTCATCATTGGCGCCCGGGGCGTCGTTGGTCCCGTCCATGACATTGATACGCCGGCTGTCCATATGGCCGCTGATAATAAAGACGCGCGTATCCTTCGGGTCCGTGCCTTTCAGCGTCGCCACGGTATTGCCGAGGCTGATGGCCGACGCCACCCGCTGCCCGTCCGGATTATAAGTGCTGGTATCCACAAAGGCCGTCAGCCTGCCATTGGACGCGGCGGCAAACTGGTTGAATTTGGACAGGACCCAGTTCCTGGCGGCTCCGATCCCTTTTTTAGCGTCGGTGGTGGAGCTGACCGTACTGCGGGTCCCGAAGGATACCAGGGTCTTGATATAGGATTGGAGGGAATCGGCATTCACCTCATTGACCATGCCCTCTATCTCGGGATCCCTTTCGACGATGGTCTGCGCATAGCTGGTCGAGAGGACGCCCGAGAACAGGACGATGAGAAAGCTCTTTTTCATGTAACGGTGTTTATGTTGCCCGCTAAGATATTAAAAGCCCCCGTATCTACGGGGGCTTTTAATGTTATGACCTGGCGTTGGGGTCGTTGGCTATTTGAGTCCGATCGTTATCCTCCCGCTGCCGCCGTCCAGTTTTACCGGGATACCGCCGCCATTGAGGGAACCATCGATATGCTTTTCATCCACATCGCCTTTGAAATTTTTCATGACCGAAGACGCCTTGACCCTGCTGGCATAAGCCTTCAGATCGACGCCCTGCCCGCCGGGCAATTCCAGGTCGATGTCACCGCTGGAATTGGTAATGGTGATAAATTTACCCAGCGCTTTCATGCTGACTTCGATATCGCCCCCGCTGGTGGATGTTTCCAGGCTGCAAGAGAGATCCCTCATCCGGACGTTGCCGCCCGAAGTACGGGCGAAAAGCTCGCCGCCGACCTCTTCCGCCACTACATTCCCTCCGGAAGTAGTAGCCCTTGTATTGCCCTGCAAAAGGCGCAGCTTCAGGTTGCCGCCCGAGGTCGAGAGCCGGATATTGCCATGGCAATTGCTGGCGTCGATATTACCGCCGCTGGTCGTTAGGTCGAGCTCGTCCTTCGAATCGGATACATTGATATTGCCGCCGGAGGTCCTGCCCGTTACCTTCCCGCTCACCTGGTCGATGTCCAGGTTGCCGCCGCTGGTGCGAAAATCCTGGCTGCTGCCCGAGAGGTTCTTCAGGTTAATATTGCCCCCGCTGGTGCGGAGCATCGTGGATACCGCCTGCGGAACGAAGATCTTAAAGGAAATGCTCAACCCTTTCTTCCAGTTGCCATTATTCATTCCCTTCGCCTTTGCGATAACGGTCAGCTTATTATTCGCCGTCGAGATCGAGAACGTATAGAATTCATCCAGTCTTTTCTGGATCTCTTCCTTCGAAAGGTCTTCGTCATTGTGATTGCCGCGTGCATAGACCTCTATACGGGCATCCCCTGCGGACCCGCCCGTCACCGAGATATTGCCGCCCGTGGTCTCGGCGCTTACCTGCTGGATGGATTCACCGGAAAGGGATTTAACAAGAAAAGGAGGAGTGCGGCCGGACTGCGCGCTGGCGCCGAAGAACAAGGATCCGGACATCAATAAGAGTAAAAATATCTTTTGCATGTGTAGTGTATTTGTAAGAAAGTCGGGAATGGAATAAAAAATGTTGCACGAATGTAGAAGAAATCCCCCGGTAGAAAAAAGAAGGTAGAGCAGGACAGGCTATAAATAAAAAAAGGAGCAGTATGAAAATACACTCCCGTTTTAAATCCAATATCCTATGAAAAACCATATAGGAGAATTCAATTTGCGTACCGGAATTCAATGAATTGAATATCAATTATTTATAAAAATACCGGACGCCAAACCCTTCCCGGGATGGGAAAAAAAGTTGCAAAAAGGGAAAACTGCCTGCGCCTAACCCCTCAGTTCCACCACCGCATTGATGGTGAGTGCGACGATCACGGTATTGAAGATGAAGGACAGCAACCCGTGCAGCAACACCAGCCGCCGGATCGCCCGGGAAGTGATCTCGATATCCGACACCTGGAAGGTCATCCCGATAACAAAGGAGAAATAAGCGAAGTCCAGGTAATCGGGCCAGAGCTCATTGGGGATCTGCAGACCGACCGAACGCTCGTCGGGATTGGTGGGATGGTCCCCGTAATACAGGAGGGCATAGCGGTAGGTGAAGATGGCATGGAGCAGGATCCAGGAAAAAAATACGCCGGTGATATAGATGGCCGTTTCCAGGGTTTTATTCAGGATCCAACCATTTTTGTTGCCCAGCAGGATCAGGATACCGACCAGGCTACCCATGGTAGTGATCAGCACGATGAGGAAAACGACGATCCGTCCGGCATCCTCCGACTTGGCATAGACCCGGATCTCGCGCGGCCGCATGCTCAGGAAGAGGACGAGGCTGATCAGGATCATGCAGAGACTGAATATATCCCAGCCGATCATGATGCGGGTCATCGCCTCCATACGGAAAGGCCAGAGCAATAAGGAGACCAGGACCGTCACGCCAAAACTCGCTCCCAGCTTATACATGGAAGGCAGTCGGTGCACCCACTCCGGGCAATAGATATAATCCATGAAAGCAAGTTAAGCTAATTAACGGCTAAGATGTATTTTTACCTAAACGACCAAAACTACCCGGCTATGAACCAACCCTCTTTTCGTTGTCGCGTCCTTCGCCTGACCTGCCTGCTGATGCTGACTGCCGCCTTCCGCTCCCCCTTGTTGGCGCAGTCCTATAATCCTGTCATCGACGTGCAGCACTATGAATTTTCCCTGCAATTGAGCGATAGCAACGACCTGGTGAAAGCTACGGCCTCCGTCGCCCTGAAATTCCGGCAAGACGCCCCTTCTTTCTCCCTGGACCTTGTCAAAAAGAACAGCGCCGGGAAGGGCATGGTGGTCAGGGCCGTCACCGAAGCAGGCAGGAAGATCCGCTTCGGACAGGACAACGAACGGCTGACCCTTTATTCAACAGCAAAGGCGGGCGAGTCGCACCGGTATACGATACAATATGCGGGCATCCCCGCGGACGGGCTGATCATCGCTAAAAATAAATTCGGACGCCGCGGTTTTTTCGGGGACAACTGGCCCAACCGCGCGCATAACTGGCTGCCCTGCGTGGACCATCCCTCCGATAAGGCGACGGTAGATTTCCTGATCACCGCCCCCGATCATTACGAAGTGGTAGCCAATGGGAAAAAGATAAAGGAAACCCTGCTGCCCGGTCATTTGAAGCTCACCCGCTGGAACGAATCCGTCCCCCTGTCGCCCAAGGTAATGGTCATCGGAGTGGCCGATTTTGCCGTGGACCATCCCGGCGACGTGCAGGGCATTCCCATCTATAGCTATGTATTCAAAGAGAACAGGGAGACAGGCTTTCGCAGCTATGCGGTCGCCACGGAAATACTGCCTTTCTATATCAAAAAGATCGGGCCTTACGCTTACGAGAAACTAGGCAATGTCCAATCCAAGACCCGCTTCGGAGGACTGGAAAATGCCAGCGCCATTTTTTATTTCGAGAATTCGGTGGACAGCAAGGGCATCGAATCGCTGATGGCCCACGAGATCGCCCACCAATGGTTCGGCGATGCCGCCACCGAAACGGAATGGCATCATCTCTGGCTCAGCGAGGGCTTCGCCACCTATATGACCCATTGCTACCTGGAAAATAAATACGGGATCGATACCCTGAAAAAAGGGTTGGCATCGGACAGGTCGAAGCTGATCGCCTATGAGAAAAGAAGGAATACGCCCGTCGTGGACACGGCCGTCAAAAGCGATTATATGCAGCTGCTCAACCCTAACAGCTATGAAAAAGGAGGCTGGGTGCTCCACATGCTGCGCAGGAAGCTGGGGGACGAACGCTTCTGGAAAGGGATCGATGATTATTTTGCCTCCTATAAGAACCGCAATGCCAGCACCGAAGATCTCCAACATGTGATGGAAGCGGCCGGCGGCCAGCCCCTCGATACCTTCTTCCACCAATGGCTCTATACCCCCGGGCACCCCAGCCTGTCGGTCAGCTGGAAATTCGAGGCAGCCACGACGGGCAGCGGAGGAACGCTGGTCATGGAGATCCGCCAGCGGCAGAACACGCTCTTCGAATTCCCGCTGGAATTTTCCGTCGACGGGAGCTTGCATACCGTCCCCCTGAAAGACAGGACGACCTCTGTAAGCATTCCCGTGGATGCCCGGCCCTCGGCGCTGGTCATGGACCCCAATGTGAATGCATTGGCAGACTTCGAGGTCAGCGGCCAGTAAAAAAAAGGTCGCTCCAAAACAAATTGAAAAGCGACCTTACAAACTAACTGTTCGCACCGTCCAGCAGGAACTTACTTAACGCCCGTTCCCGTTATCGTTATACTCGGGGCCATTGTCACCGTCCTGAGTCTTGTTCTTATTGTTGTCGTTGTTCCCGTTATTATCGTTCCTCTTGTTGTTGTTGTAACGCTGCCGTATATTATCGTAGTAATCCCTTTTCGCCTGGGTGATCGCCTCTTCCCTTTCATGTTTTATCTCGCGCACTTTTTGCCTTTTTTCCTTGCCTGTCAGGCTTTTGTCGTTGCGCGTATCGTCGATCTGCGCCTGGTAAGCGTTCTTGATGTCCTCTATCTTCGATGCCAGCTTGGGAGAGACAGCGGAATGCCCGTAATAGGGATAGCCATAAGGATAGCCAAACGGACTGAAGGGACTATATCCGAATCCATAGTAGGGATAAAAAGGCGAGTAGGCACCTACCCCGACCCCAACGACGATGCGGGGCCTGGAATAAAATCCTCCGCCATGAACGATGTGCCCTCTCTGTGCTGATGCTCCCAGGGCCAGTCCGACCGAAAACAGTATGATTAATAGCTTTTTCATGATGTTTAATTTTTGTTCTTATATACATAGACGCAAAAAGCAGACAAAGGTAAAAGCAGCAGTAGGGTTATAACGATTCTATAACAGTCCTTTCACGTCTCTTTAGCAAGCAGGCTCCTTTCTGGCAGCCTACTGCCCGTCCGGGACATTTTCACCTCCTTTTTGACCTGTACACCTGTCAGCCTCCACCATTTTGACAGCCCCGTCAGCTAAGTATAAACTCTTATCCATGGTAGAAAAAGGCCTCAGCTTGAAATTACCGATAGGCAATGGCCGTTAAAACCCTGAACCTCATGCCGTCCTTGACCCACAAAATACTAGTAAGCCTATTCCTGTTCCAGCAGCTTTGCAGCTTCCCGGCAATAGCCCAGCGGCAAAACCTGAAATTCGACCACCTGGATATCAATGCCGGGCTGTCGCAGAACAATGTTCTGTGCGTCCTGCAGGACAGCAAAGGATTGATGTGGTTCGGAACAAGGGATGGCCTGAACAAATACGACGGCTACAAGATCACCGTCTACCGGAATGATCCGAAGGACAAGACCAGCATCAGCAATAATTTTATTTCCGCCATCATCGAGGACGCTAAAGGATCCATCTGGGTAGCGACCCGGGGAGGCGGCCTCAACCGCTATGACCGTGAAAAAGATCAGTTCGTCGCCTACCGGGCTGACCAGGGTGATCCCCATGCGATCTCCAGCGACCTGCTGAGCAGCGTTTGTGAAGACGGCGATGGCAATCTGTGGATCGGCTCCGAAGATGAAGGATTGAATTGCCTTAACCCCGCAAGGCGGCAGTTCGACCATTTCAAATATGATGCAAAAGATCCGGCCAGTATCAGCGGCGACTATATCCGCTCCGTATTTGTCGATAGCCGGCAGCGTATATGGGTCGGCACCTATGGCAGTGGCCTGGACCTTCTGGACAGGGCCAGGCGGACCTTCACGAGGTTCAGCCATAACAGCAAGGACAGCTCCTCTCTCAGTGAAGATAAGATCTGCTCCATCTTCGAGGATAGCCGGCACCAGCTATGGATCGGCACGGACGGGGGCGGCCTCGACCGGATGGAAGACCTCGCAGGGCATTTCCGGCATTTCAAACACCAGCCCCATAACAGTAACAGCGTTCCAGGGAATGTGATCTACTCCCTGGGAGAAGACACCCAAAAGAAATTATGGATCGGGGTGGAGAATGGAGGGTTCAGCATCTACGATCCCATCGCCAATACCTTCGACAATTATACGCACGACGATGTCGACCGGAGTAGCCTCAGCAATAACTCGGTGCACTCCTCCTATAAGGACAATAACGGGAATATGTGGGTGGGCACTTTTGCCGGCGGGATGAATATCCTTAGCAGGGACGCCAGCCGGTTTGCCCATTACAGGCACACAGGAGATAAGAACAGTCTCAGCAATAACAATGTGCTTTCCATCTTCCAGGATTCCAAGAAACAGATATGGATCGGTACGGACGGAGGCGGCCTCAACCAGTTCGATCCCCTGACGAAAAAATTCACGCATTTCCTTCATGAAGAAGGCAACTCCAAAAGCATTTGCGGGAACTATGTGCTCTGCACCGGCGAGGACAGCAAAGGCAATTTATGGATCGGCACCTGGGCGGATGGCATCACCGTCTACAATCCTTCCACCCGCAGCTACCGTCATTTAAAGCATGATCCTTCCAACCCCCGGAGCCTTAGCAATGACAATGCCTATGCGATCCTGATGGACAAGGAAAAAAATATCTGGATCGGTACCTATGGCGGCGGCCTGGACCTCTATCATCCCGAAGACGGCAGTTTCAGCCACTATGCTTATGACGAGTCCAACCCGGCCAGCGTCAACAATAAAAAGATCCACTCCATCTTCGAAGACAGCCAGGGTTATCTATGGCTGGGGACAGACGGAGGCGGCCTTTACCAGTTCGAGAAAAAAACGCGCAGCTTCGTACACAGCTACCTGCACGACGATAAAAAGAACAGCCTCAGCGATAACAGGGTCGGTGAGGTCTACGAAGACGAAAAAGGCAACCTCTGGATCGGCACCATGGTGGGCCTCAGCTATTTCAACCGGCAACAGAATAGCTTCCGGACCTACACGACGGAAGACGGGCTGGCCAATAGCGTCATCTTCGGCATCCTCCCGGATGGAAATGGCAATCTCTGGATCAGCACGAACAGGGGAATATCCCGGTTCAATATCACCTCGAAAAGCTGCAGGAACTACGACGTATCCGATGGACTGCAATCTTATGAGTTCAAGGAACATGCTTATTGTAAAGGCAGTTCCGGCGCCTTGTATTTCGGCGGCGTCAACGGTTTCAACGAGTTCTTCCCGGACAGCATCCGGGAGAACCCCTTCGACCCGCCCCTGCTGGTAACAGGTTTTAAGATCTTCAACAAGGATGTCTCCATCGCCCGGGACAGCAGCGACCCCTCCCCTCTTAAAAAAGCGATCACGGAGACCCGGGAGATCACCCTCCCTTATACCAGCTCGGTCATCACCTTCGAATTCGCCTCTCTTAATTATACAGCGCCTGAAAAAAAACAATATGCTTTTATCCTGGAAGGGTTCGACAAGAGCTGGAGCTATGTAGGTCGCAAAAGGACCGCCACCTATACCAATCTCGACCCGGGGACCTATACCTTCGTCGTGAAAAGTATGAACTTCGAAGGCGAATGGTCGCCCCGCCGCGCCACGATCCGGCTGATCATCACCCCTCCTTTCTGGCTTACCTGGTGGTTCAAGCTGGGCGTGGTCCTGGCCATCGCCGGGGGATGTATCACCTTCTTCCGGGTACGCATCAATCTTATCAAATCGCAGAAGCGGCAGCTGGAACATCTCGTGCAGGAAAGGACCGAGCAACTGGCGCATGCCATGGAAGATGAACGGAATGCCCGCATCAGCGAAGCAAAGGCCCGCAAGGAGGCCGAACAGGCCAACCAGGCCAAGACCGTATTCCTGGCTAATATGAGCCATGAGATCCGCACCCCTATGAACGGGGTCATCGGGATGGCCGCCTTGCTGGCGCAAACTCCGCTCGACAAGGAGCAGCAGGGTTATACCGAGACGATCCAGAACTGCGGGGAAGCCCTCCTGACCGTGATCAACGATATCCTGGACTTTTCCAAGATCGAATCCGGTAAGATGGAGCTGAAGGAAGAAGAAGTGGACCTGCGTGTCTGCGTGAAAGAAGTACTGAACCTCTTCGGTGCCAAGGCGAAAGATGCAGGGCTGAAGCTCCATAGCGAGATCGCCCCGGACATACCTGCCTTTATCCTTTGCGATGGCGACCGGCTGCGGCAGATCCTCATCAACCTCGTCGGGAACGCCATTAAATTCACCCACGAGGGAGAGATCCTCGTTCGCGTCTTCGTCCAAAACGCCAGGGACAAAGTACTGCAGATCGGCTTCGGAGTAAAAGACACCGGCATCGGGATCCCGGCCGATAAATCCGATCGCCTTTTCAAAGCTTTCTCCCAGGTGGACCCTTCCGGAACAAGAAAATACGGAGGCACAGGCCTGGGACTGGTGATCTGCGAGAACCTTGTCCGCCTGATGGGCGGCCGCATCGACGTAAAGAGCGAGCCCGGGAAAGGCTCGTTATTCTCCTTTTCGATCAAGGCCCGTAAATGCTCCCGGTCTCCGAAAGAACTCCCTGCCGTCGAAGAGCCGGCGACCAACGGCCAGCTATCCGGCTGCTTTTCCCAAAAATATCCCATCCGCATCCTGGTAGCCGAAGACAACCCTATCAACCAGCAGCTGATCCTGATCATCCTTACCAAAATGGGCTACCAGCCCGAACTCGTGGAGAATGGCCGGCAAGTGCTGGAGAAATTAAAGACCAGGCATTTTGACCTGATCCTCATGGACGTGCAAATGCCCGAAATGGATGGACTGGAAGCCACCCGTCTCATACGCGAACAGGGCAGCCCCCAGCCTTTTATCATCGCCGTGACGGCCAACGCCATGGAAAAAGATCGCGAAGAATGCCTCGCAAGGGGAATGGACGACTATCTCAGCAAGCCCGTCAAGCTCGAAGAACTCCTCCGTGTACTGGAAAAATGGGGCGCCCGGGTCAAAGCAAGGGCCTGATCCCCTATAAAAAAAGGGTTGGTCATCATATGGAAAAACTCATGAAACCCTTTACCGGCGGGCATTTTAACATTTCAAACACAGGGTTAGCCATGATAAAAACCCTCAAAAGACAGCTTGTACAAGGGTCAAATAGACTTTACTTTTGTATCAGATTCAACTGAAGGATTGCTTCCCCCCATTGCTTCGCCACTTCTACTTCCCCGATTGCCACGCCTGATTGTCTGCCATCCAGCTTTTTTAACTGTATCTCGATTTCGTAAATGTAAATTTAATAATATGAACGCAAATTTTGTAAGTACCCGTGTAGTTAAAGCAGTTTCTGCAGCAGTAATGGCCGTTGTTTTACTCGTATCCAATCCCCTGAGTGGTCATGCCAATGGCATCAACGATAAAAAAACACCTTCCGGTCTGTCCAGGGACGAAGTGAGCATACAATATGTCGGCTCTACGGAAAGCAACGTGGTTTTCAGTGTAAAATTCGAAAACCCTACCGCCCAGAAATTCTGGCTGATCGTTAAGAATGATGCCGGTGAGACCGTTTACCGTCAGCAGTTCAGCGACGCCCATTTCTCCAAATCCATCTACCTGGTAAAAGATGAAACGGAGATCCATCCTACCTTCGTTATCCGTAAAGGAAATGACGAAGTGTCTCATAGCTTCTCTATCAACAGGACGCTGGTGGAGAATGTAGTAGTGACCAAATTATAAGTAAGCACTTCAGCTATCGATCGTTAATAAAAAGGCCCCGGCAGCTGCCGGGGCCTTAGTGTTTTTGAGAAGGTTACCGGATCTATTTCCCTTTTACTTTCTGCCATTTGATCCCGTTGATCGCCCCCGCCCTTCCGTCACAGGCATCGTTGATCAGGGTGTATAGGATGTCGTCGCTGGTGATCGTCAGCTTATAAATGCCGTCCTGGCCCTGGCAGGCATATTGCCCGTCATAGTCCCGGATGGTGATCGTATCCCTGGACATTTTCCAGACGGAACGCACGACCACTTCTCCGCTGCTGAGCGTGACATAACTACTGTCGGAGGAGGTAAAATGCATGGTCAGCGTATCGTTGAGCCCCGCGGTGACAAAAGTCTTCCAGGACGTATTGGCTAAAGATTGTGCCTGGAGCTTGCAGGCCCCGGCAATGAAGAGGAACCCGATAAGAAGGGATGTTTTTCGCATGGTGAATGATTTTCCCAAATCTAGGCAATCTCTTTCAGGGAGCATAAGAAAGGGGAGAATTAAAAGAAAGATAACGCCGGTAATAGGCCCGCACGTCCTCCCATCGGTAATAAGGATAGCGGGTAGTCGGCAACGGTAAGGCTACCTCTTTTTCATTCAGCAGGGTCTTGACCAGGTAATCCTTCCCATTGGAATACAGGATCCACTGGATATTTGCGCTGAGGGGTATGACCGTCCCCGCCTGCCAGTGCCGGCGGTACTGGTAGATGGAAGAGGCGGGAACGCTGGCCGCCGGTATGCCGAGCAGGGCGGCAAAAGGCGAGATCGCTTCGGCATGGGTAAAGCGCAGGACGGCGTCCAACGCTACTTTCCTGCTGACCGCAGCGTCCATGCTGGCGAGGAAATCCTCCAGCAGCGGTGTGGCAATGCTCACCTGGATACCCCGGACGTCGGCGCCGGGACCTTTTTCCAGGAAATCCTGCGCGCCGTTCACGAAGTCCAGCCATTCCAGGTCTTCCTTCCCGAAAGCGCTTCCCAGCTCCCTGCTGTTCCGGACATATTCCTCCCTGCCCATCTCCTTCGAGAGGGAGAACTGCAGGCAGTACAGGTCATAAAGATCGCCGGCAAAAGACAGGCTGTCCAGCCTGACGCCGAAGGCCGGCGTAAAGATCCTTGCACAGATATGCCGTACAGCCCCGCCCATGCGCAGGTCCCTGTTCAGGCTGTCGATAGGCGCCTGGACCGCTTTGCTTTTTTTATACCGCAGGTAGGCGGCGGAAAGGTCGTAGAAACGCAATACAGAGTCCTCTCCCTCCGGTCGCATGGTATATTTCTTTTTCCCGCTGTAATCCGCTAGGCCCTGCAGGAAGGCTTCGGCGCTTTGCTTCGTCCGCACCTTATAGGTCGTCACCACTTCCAGGCCCCTTCCTTTGAAAGCCTCCCGGTATCCCTTCCGGATCCTTGCCCCGATAGCGGCCTGTTCCTCCTTACCCAGGGCGCTGATCAATTCGTAATTGCCTTTTTCAATAGCAGCCAGGCGCCCTACGACCCCCGCCAGCCGGATGCCGAGTGGCGTCAGCGCTTTTCTTTCTTCCGCCGACCGCAGCAGCTGCAATACTTTCTCCTCCGTCCCGGCCTTGGTCATAAACCTTGCCCCATGCCTGCCGACATGGTTTATAAATATGGGTTTGTACCCGGCAGGGGGCAGGGTATGCTGCTCCTGCTGTGGCTGATAGGGTGTCTTGGTCCCCAGGAAAGGAGGGACCTTCTGCGCGCCGGCAGTGGCAGATAACAATAGAAATAAGAGTGCCTGCAAAAAGTTGAATTTTCTCACGCCGATATTTTATTTAAGACTCGAAGTATAATGCTGGTTACCCGATCCATCCGAAGGAAAGGCGCCCATGTCCACATTAGGGTCCAGGGTCGTCGCTCCGTAATCCCCGCCCTGCGGCACCGTCCGCAATGCCTTGAAAGAAGTATTACCCTTTTTTGAAGCCGGGCTGCTCTGCAGCAGCGTAAAATTATAATCCTGGTCCGTGAGGATGCTCAAAGGCAGTTTGGACAGGTCCACGGGCGGATTGATCGACGTAAAATCGAACTGGTCCACGTTGTAGGAGTTGAATCGGGGATTGTTGTCCTTAGGCGTCGCGCTGACCAGGTCCCCGCTCTTCGGAGTTCCCTTTCCGTCTACCGTATAGAACTGGTTGATCAGGCGCTGATCGTTGGCGTAAAAGAACTGGTTGTCATAGGTCGTATTGACCAGGTCCGCGTCCGGCGTCAGCCGGAAGCCAAAGCGGCAGTTGATGATGACATTGTTATAGATCTTCCCCTGCGCGCCCTTCTCGTAGTCGATAGAGCCGCCGCGGCCCGCTTTCAGCTGACCGAACCCGCTGTTCAGCATAGTGTTATTGTACAGGTTCACCTTCGTCTGCACCGCGCCCCCTCCGCTGTTGGATATTTTAAAGGCGTTCGTGGCGGCCCCGATCACCAGGTTGTAAGCGACATCGCCCACACAGCCATTCTTCAGGTTAAGGGCTTCGCCGCCGGTGGTGCCGCAGACTTCGAAGGTATTGCGCATGACGCTGACATGGCCGTGCAGGATCCTCATACCATCATCCGTCGTTCCGTAGATCCAGGAATCTTCCAGGATAAAATTGCCGTTCAGGTTCGTATAGCTCAGGCTGTTGCGGGGATCGCCCGCCGCGAATACGGCCAGGTCGGGAGTTTGTCCGGCCGCGCCGCCGGCAAATTCCATATGCGTCCATTTGATGATCACGTCCCCGCTGCTGGCGCCGCACTGGATGCCTCCCCAAAGGCCTTTCCCGATGCTGGCGGTGTTGCGACGGGCGTCTGTCACCGTTATATAGTTCTGCTGCGCGGGCGTACCCAGGCTGATGAACGTGCCGTTCATGGTGATCTGCGGGCTCGTGGCCGGCGTCAGGCCATCCCCGACGGCCACCAGGCGCGAACCGGGCTGCATCAGCAGCGTATCGCCAACGTTGACGGTGATGTCCGCGGAAAAATAATAGGTCTTGCCGGTCAGCAGGGTGCCCTTGACCGTCCCTACCAGCGAATCGCTGGTAATAGGCTGGCTGGCCGATATTTTAGCCGTGCTGACGTTCACCAGTTCCGCTTTATGACAGGCGGCCAGGAAGAGCAGACCGGCGGCCAGCAGGGTTGTTTGGATCCTTGTACTATAAGTATACATGAGCTGTCTTTTAAAAATGGAGGGTTGCATGGTAAGAAGATTACATTTTGAATTTTACGCCTAACAGGTAATTCGCACCGTAAGTGTCTTTCCGGACAAAGGTATTCTTACCCTGCTCCTGGAAGGGGGCTGCATTCGCGGCTCCCTTATTCAGGTAAGGTTGCCGGATCTCCAGCTCATAAGGAGTGTTGAGGATATTATTCACCTTCGCATAGAGATACCAGTGGCGCACCAGCCTTTTCTCGATGGAAAAATCCATTTGCTCGAAGTCCTTCTGCCAGATATCATTGTCCAGGAACTGGCTGACGGTGTTGATCCGCCGGCTGGTATAGCCAAATGCCAGCTGGGCATTCAGCCCGAGATGGTTGTCATCCTTGAACAGGAGGGACAGGTTGGCGATATGTTTGGATTGTCCCTGCAGGGGGCGTTCCTGGTCTACCATCCGGCTGCTGGTGCCGCCCGGGATGCTGAAATTAAGCTGCTTGCTGGTCGTGATGGCAGAATGGGTATACGTATAGTTCAGCTTTACGCCGAACCATCTCCAGTATTTGGTGAGGTCCAGCTCCGCACCGTAATTGGTGGCGTTCCCGAAATTCGACGGCAGGTAATAGGTATTGGTGCCGGAGTCCTTCAACGCATACTCGATGGGATTCTTCAGCCGCTTGTAAAAGACGCCCACCAGCAGTTGGTCCAGCCCTTTGGGGAAATACTCATACCGCAGATCTATATTGTCGGCTGTCGTACGCTTCAGGCGGGAATTGCCGATCTCCGTATAGTCTGCGTCCGGGTCGCCTCCGCTATGCGGTATGACCTCATAGAAGTTCGGGCGGCTGATGGCGGAATAATAAGAAAGACGCAGCGCCTGCTTCTTCCCAAGGCTATATTTTATATTACCGCTGGGCAGCACATCGTAGTAAGAGATCGCTCCCGTCTTGCCGTCGGCCGTTTCGGGCTCGCTGCTGAGCCAGCTGAGGCTCGTATGTTCATAGCGCGCCCCACCGGTGAGCAGGAACTTGTTCCAGCCGATCTTTACCATGGCATAGGCTCCTCCCACTTTCTCTTCGGCGGAATAGTTCAGGCCATTTTGCGAAGTGCCCTGACCATTGAATACTTTGAAGGTATTGTTGTTGACGTCGCCGTCATAGACCTGTCCTCCGGGATCAGGGCGCAGTTCATAATTATCGTAGCTGCTGACGCGGTGCTTATCCCGGTACATGCCGCCTGCGCTCCAGTCCACATCCGACCGGCCGATATGCGACCGGTAGGTAAAATTGAGATAGCCGCTTTTATCCTCGTCCGAACTATGGATGAATTCGCGGGTAGACGCCTGCAGGGTATGCTGATCGAGGACCTTATCGCCGGTGACGGGGTCTTTCTGAACGCCTGCATTCACATCCAGATTCGCCTCATCGGGCCGGTTGAGGGTTGCTTTCGAATAGTCAGCCGTCCAGTCTACCGTGAGACCTTCCGCGAGCGTATGCTGCCCCTTCAGGGTAGTATGCGAGATCTTCTGTACGTCATAGAGGGTCCGGTAGCTGTTGCTGACGCGCCCGAAACCAGGTCCCACCCTGTTCAGTTCCAGGTTCGTATCCGAAGCATACCGGAACTCTTTCTTCATCAGGTTGAGATAGGCGGAATAGAGGCTGATGGTATTTTTATCGTTGAAGTGGTAATCCAGGCGGGCATGGACGCCGCTGCGCTGCTGCTGGATGGAATATTTCCGGTCCTCCACGCTGGTGAGCTGCGCGCTGCCGTCGCTCATGGAGGTCTGGGTCCCGAAGAACACCGAGTTGACATTGCGGAAGCTGTTCTGGAAGCTGCCGGCCAGCAGGATGCCCAGCTTATCGCCGAACAAACGGCCTCCCAGGGATAACCCCGCCAGCGAGCTGTATGGATTATGGCTGCTGCCGCGGCTGAAAGCGCTGTTGGGAAAATCCTTCATGGTCGCATTATAGGAAGGACCGTTGATCTCCCTTGGCGAGCGTTGCAGGCTGGGACCGTTGTCGAATTTCGTATAGTCCTGGGTGAAGAACTTATCGGCATAACCCAGGGCCGCATTGGCATTGACGCTGAATTTCGAAGGCGCGTCCTTCATGACCATATTAACGGCGCCGCCGATGGCGTCCCCTTCCATATTCGGAGTGAGGGATTTGAAGATCTCCAGCCTTTCGAGCATGTCCGAGGGGAAGAGGTCCAGAGGCACGTAACGGTTCTTATTATCCGGGCTGGGGATCTTGACCCCGTTGACCAGGGTATAGATATAGCGTTTCTCCATTCCACGTACGATCACATATTGTCCCTCCCCATTGGAGCTCCTTTCCAGGGATACCCCGGAGACGCGCTGGGCCGTATTGGCGACGGACAGGTCCGGGGAGATCTCGATCGAACGGGCGCCGATAGAATTCTGGACGATATCCGCCCGGCGGTCCGCCAGTACGGTGGCTATTTCCGAACCCCGGCCCCGGCTGCCGGATACGTTGACGGCAGCCAGCTCGCTCTTTTTCGGTTCCATCTCGATGCGCCAGGCCACCTTGCCGCCCTGGCCGGCAGTCAATACCTGCTCATACTTCTTATAACCTACATAGGCCACGGTCACCTTATAGTCACCGGCAGGAAGGGACCTTGCGAGGAAAGCACCGTTGAGTCCGCAGATAAGCTGCAATTTCCTGGGACCAGAGACTTCTATACTGGCGCCCTGCAAAGGCTCCCCCGATTGTTTATCCACGACCAGGCCGTTCAGTGTGCCCGTTTGACACCTGGCTGACAGGCCAAGGCCCGATACGAGGATGAACAGGGATAATAAATGCTTCATGTTAGTTATTGATTTTAGAGATGCAAATGTGCAATCCCTCTTTGAAGAGCCCCGCGCAAGGGGGTGAACAAAATGATAACACGAAAACCCGGGCCGTTAACGCAGCAGCAGCAGCGTGAACAAAAGCGATTTAAATAGTTGATAGCCAACAGTAGCGCCTGTACAAAAACCTCCATTACGAAATTGTTACCACAATATGAACGGGGCATTATGTAACGGATCAGATGGATTGAACAAAATGGGTAAGGCTTCCTCCTGCCCCCAGGTTGAGCTTTTTACGCAGGCGATAGCGGGAGACGCGGAGGCTATCCTGGGAGATCCCTAACAGAACGGCGATATCCTGGGAGGACAGGTTGAGCTTCATCAGGGCCAGCAGCCGGAGGTCATTGCCGGTGAGCTCCTCGCAATAATCTTTCAGCTTGTCGAAGAATTGCTGGTGGACCTGCTCGAAGGTCTCCCGGAACTCATGCCAGTTCTGATCATGGTTGAAATTGACATTGATCTGCTGGACCAGCTGCTGCAATTGTTTCTTCTGATCACGTTTATCGTCCTTGACGAGGGTCCCCAGGCGGTCGCGCAGCTCTTCGAGCAGCTGGTTCTTCTGGATCACATGGAGGGTATAGGTGGCCAGGCCCTTCCGCTTTATTTCCAGTTCCCGCATCAGTTTGTCTTCCAGTAATTGCTTATTTCTCAGTTCGGCCTGCATGAGGTTATGCTGCGTTTCATAGACATGGCGGTTGTGCTCGCCCAGGATCCTTTCGCCCCTGATCTTGAACCGTTGCCGGCTGATGATCACCCAACCCAGGATGATGAGCAGGACAATGACGACGATGCCCGCCACCGTAAGGATGATGGTGATCTTACGGGCGTTTTCCAGCCGTACGATCTCATCGTTCTTTCTATGGATATCGAAAAGTACGCTTAGAAATGCCGTTTGCCGGTTGTTCTCCTTTGAATAGATATCCAGGGTGGCCCGCCGGGAAAGCTCCAGGTAATGATAGGCGCTGTCTTCGCGGCCCAGCAGGTGGTAGGCCTTGCCCAGGTCCCGGTAAGCGGCTCCCTTTTCATACAGATCATTGGTCTTTTCGGCAAGGCTCAGCGCCTCGCCTGTCTGCACGATCGCTTCCCGGTACCTGCCCGTCTTACGATAGATGTCTCCAAGATTATTCACGACTTCGATGCTGCCCACTTCTTCGCCTGTCTGCTGGTAGAGTTGGAGGGAGTTCGTAAAATACCAATAAGCACTGTCATAGCGCTCCAGGTCCTCGTAGATGCTGCCGATGTTCTCATAGATCTTCGCCATGCCCTGCCGCTGGGCGATCCGGCTATATTGCAGGAGGGCCATGCGCTGAAAATAAAAAGCGCTGTCATAGCGCTGCTGCTTCTCATAAAGATGCCCTATTTTCCCGTAGGTGCCCGCCAGTCCATTACCATCGCCCGTTTCACGGTAGATCGACAAGGCCTCGTCATATTGTTTGCGGGCCAGCGGCAGCTGCCGGTTGTAATAATAGAGGATCCCCATATCATCCAGGTTAGCGGCCACCTGCTCCTTTCTGCCATCCTTCCGGAAGATCGTATCCGCTTTCAGGTGGAAGTCCAATGCCTGTGGATAGTTACCCAGGTAATAGCAGATCTGCCCCATCTGTTGCAGGCAGATGCCTGTGCCCACCCTGTCCTTCCTGGCAATGGCCTGCGAATACATTTCCTTCAGCAATGAAAATGCGCTATCGGGAAATCGCTGGCTGAGACGTTGCGTATAGACCAGCTCCGCACGATCATTCTCCTGCGCCGTCAGAGTGACGGCAGGCAGAAAAGCCAGCGTAAGCAAAAGCGCGGCTGCTCTTTTAGCAGGCAGCGTAGCGCTTAACCAGGTGTCGGAGAACAAATGCCAAAACTTCATCATGCTAGATCAGCAAACTCCAAAGTAAATGGTTTAATATGACCAAATTGTTAAGCCTCCACTGCTTTTCGCCGCGATTTTGCACTATTTCACCGGTATTGCGCAGAAATTCACCGTTATATGGTTGTGTGGTAAAGGTGAACCGAATATCTTAGCGCCTTTAATATCTATAAACCAACCGCTAAGGCATGGATAACCAAAACAGCATGGCCGTTCTGCAGGTCGAAGGACTAAATGTCTATTACGGCGCCGTGCAGGCAGTGCGTAATGTCTCTTTCACGGTACAGGCAGGCGAAATATTCGGACTGCTCGGGCCCAACGGGGCCGGCAAGACCAGCACCCTCAGCGCCGTGGAAGGCCTGCTCCGGCCCCAGTCCGGCATCATTAAAGTAGCGGGATATTCTATCCGGGAACAGTCCAAAGAAGCGCGCGCCAGCATGGGCGTCCAGCTACAGGCCACCAGCTTCCAACCCGAGCTGACCATCTCGGAGATCATTCAATTATATGCCGGGATCTATGGGGTCAGTCTGACCAAAGACAGGATCGCGGACATCCTGGCCGATATCAAGCTGCAGGACGCCGGCTCCAAACGTTACGGCCAGCTCTCGGGCGGGCAGCAGCAACGGGTATCCCTGCTGATCGCTACCGTTCATAACCCCCGCCTCGTACTGTTGGATGAACCGACGACGGGCCTCGACCCACAGTCGCGCCGTCAGCTATGGGAAAGAATGGAAGCCATGCGGGAGAAAGGTCATGGCCTGCTGTTGACCACCCATTCCATGGAAGAGGCCGAAGCCATCTGCGACCGGATCGCCATCATCGACCATGGCCAGATCATCGCCATCGACAGCCCGCAGGTGCTGATCGACCTGAACCGCGACAAGCCCGAAGTCATCAGCGCTTCACGGAAAGGAAAGATCACCCTGGAAGACGTATTCATCGGTTTGACCGGCAGCGCCGTACGGACCTGAGCCGGATAGCCCGCCGGTCCGCCTGCGTCCTCACTCATTGACCATTCACCAGCAAAAGATCACACTCATGTCCCAACACATACCTTCTTCCGCCACTGTCTATTCCGCACTGCTCCGGGCCGACCTCACGGTCCAATGGCGCAACCGCCGGGCTTCGCTCCTGGTGATCCTCGTGCCTACCGTCATACTCATTTCCTGGAAGGGATTGATCGAGAAATTTGGCGGGGCCTTTGTCCTCTCCAATTGCATGACCGTCAATCTCATCGCCATCGGCCTCATGGGCTATACCAATGCCATTGCCCGCGACCGGGATAAGGGCATCTTCCAACGCCTGCGCGTAGCGCCCACTTCCGCCTGGTCCATTATGCTCAGCCGCCTCACGGTGCAATTGCTGATGATCGTGCTCAACACGACGATCCTGTTCCTGGTCGGCTATAATTTAGATCATATCGCGATGACCCCGGGCGGCTATGCCTTCGGTTACCTGACGGCCATATTGGGAGGGGCCGTCTATCTCAGCCTGGGACAGACGATCGTAGGATTGATCAAGAACCCCGAGACCGTCAACGTGGCCACCCGTCTCGTTTATTTCATTTTTATCATGACGGGTATGTTCGGGGAGCTGGGCATGCTGGGCAAGGAGATCCAGGCTGCCGTCAAATGGTCGCCCTACGGTACGGTCAACCGCATCGTTTCGCACAGCCTGGTGCCTGCTACCTGGGACCATGATTCCACCATAGCCCTGCTGGCCACCATCGGCTATACCCTGCTGTTCACCCTGCTGGGCATCCGCTGGTTCAAATGGAATTCCCGATAAGCGAGTAATGTGCAGATCACTGCGGGATACCCAGGCTTTGGCAAAGCTCCACATAGCCGGCATCGTCCAGATGCTGTACCTGCTGCGTGACGAGCCTTCCCCGCACGAACGCCGGGATCTTCGCTCCCCCGGGAATGAGGATATAACGGAACTTATGCGCATTGGCGATCGACCCGTAGTAATTGACGCTGTTGGTGAACCGTATGTTTACATTGCCCGGGCTGACCGCGGCGGTCCATACATCGATGTTGACATTTCCCGACTGTTGATAGGTCAGCGTGATCGGCAAGGCAGACACCTGGTTGACAGGCCATTCAAGAGGATTGTATCCTAATAATTTTCCGAAGACGATGACCGTGCCGCTGTCCAGCAGCTTGCTGGTAATAGCTGGCGCGGCCTGGTTATAGCTGAACACATACGTGCCGAACACCGTATCCTTCTTATAGCTGGCCGGTGTGAACCAATCGGAAAAACTGACATTGGCCGTACCGGCAGGTCCCGTATCCCCCTTTTTACAGGAGGTCCACAAAAAAGAGCTGGTCGATAGAATGAGCAGCCAGCCCGGTAATCCCTTTACGCATATTTTCATAAAATAAGTTGACATGAAAGAATATGCATGAAGGTATCTCTGTGAACCTTGCCCCACAATCCTCTTTTTGAGCTAAGGGCAATTGGGGATCACCGGCGAAGTCCCGTCAGAACTGGAAATAAATAAAGCTGCTGCTGCTTTCCTGGCTCAGGATCAGCAGGACGAGGATCACGGCCCAGAGCAGCCCTACCAGCCATTGCGGAAGCCGGTAAGCCAGCGAAAGGACCCGCGAATTCCGCATGAACCAATGCAGGAGCAGCATGCAGGTAATGATCACCGTTATTTTAATAACAGCCAGGGTACTGAGCAAGGGCACCGCCCCTTTCGCCCCCCCGAACATGGATTGCAGCAATTGTCCCGCGCCGGAAAAAGTAGGCGACCGGAAGAACACCCACGTGATATCCACCAGGAAGAAAGTAAGCAGGGCGTAAAGGAAGCCCCTGAAATTCTTATTCGCCAGATCCGGCGCCAGGGAAGCTTTTATCAATACGGGTTCAGCATCGACAGCCGTTATAACTCCGGCCCTTCCTTCTTTCCGGTCCCTGAAATATTTCTCCACCCACAGGTAGACGCCATGCAGGCCGCCCCAGGCGACAAAGGTCCAGTTGGCGCCGTGCCAGAGACCACCCAGCAGCATCGTGATCATCAGGTTGATATAGGTCCTGAACCTGCCCATACGGTTGCCCCCGAGCGGGATATACAAATAATCGCGCAGCCAGGCCGAGAGGGTGATATGCCATCGCCGCCAGAAATCGGAAAAGCCGATGGCCGCGTAGGGATACAGGAAGTTCTGCGGCAACACGAATCCCAGGCAAAGGGCCACACCCACCGCGCAGGTCGAGTAACCGGCAAAATCGAAGAAGATCTGGCCCGAGAAAGCCAACACGCCCATCCAGGCGTCCAGGGCCGGCAAAGGTCCCCTGGCATTGAATACCGCATCCGCCGAAGCCGACAGCATGCTGTCGGCCAGCACTACCTTCATGAACAAGCCCAGGCTCAGCAGCAGGAGCCCTTCCATCAGCTGTTTCTGAGTAGCCTTCCGGGGCGATTCGAATTGAGGCACCAGCTGCGGCGGGCGTACGATTGGGCCTGCCACCAGGTGCGGGAAGAAGGTCACGAACAGGGAGAAATCCAGTAAGGACTTCACGGGCTGGCTCTTCTTCTTGTACATATCGATGGTATAGCACAAGGTAGTGAAGGTATAAAAGGAGATCCCTGCCGGCAGGATGATATTGGGTTTGGCCGGGTGGAAGTTGATGCCCAGCATATTGACCAGGTGCGTGAAGTTCTCCAGCAGGAAGCCCCCGTATTTGAAAAAGCAGAGCATCCCCAGGTTGCCGATCAGGCTAACGACCAGCAGCACCCGCTTCTTATGGATATTGGTCTGCGTATACAGGGCCCTGCCCACGAAATAATCCACGACGGTCGACAACCATAGCAGGAGGATGAAGGGCGGGTTCCAGGCCGCATAAAAGATATAGCTGGCCAGCAGGAGGTTGATCTTTTTCACTTTCCATGGAAAGGGCAGATTATGCAGGATGAGCATAATCGCGAAGAAAGCGATAAACGTGTAGGAGTTGAAAAGCATAGTCTCAGTTTTTGGGAGTTCTGTATTTTTTTTGACGCTTATTTTATTTGCCTGTTCCGCCGAAGGAGGGCGGAAGGGACTTGATCAGTTCCTTCGTATAGGGCACCGCATCTATCGGGCTCAAATGCGACCATTCCGGGCAGACAAAATGAGCGGTAGCCGGATTGTCCTCAAAATGGATCCCCGCGCTATGGGTCGTTTCCAGCAATTGATCCCAGTACTTCGCCCGGGGAAAGCCCGCTTTTTCTCCCATCAGGTAGGGGCCGCTCGAAGGGGTACGAACGAAGATCACGTCGCCTCCCCTGGCCCTGATCTTATCCACCGACTCTTTTACCGTTCGCAGGACGCCGGGCGCGGGGTCTTCCTTCGGCGGCGGCATCTGTTCGGACATGTGCTTGTAATATAGCCAGATGCCTTTCACTTTGCCCGACAGGCTCGTATCCGATAAGAATTTAGGGGTCATGATGTCCTGCCGTCCGAAGCTTACCCTTCCGAATTCCATGGGGAAAGTGGGCATGACCATTACCCCGGGCCGGTTGTAAAAAGACAGTTTGCTCAATTCCGAATTCAGGGAATAATTGTCTTTATCCAGGAAGACGAACCGGGATTCCAACGCATGGTTCAGTACAAAACCGGCCCGCTGGGCGGGGGTACGGGTCTTATAGTATTTCATATCCGCATCCGGCTCTTCCCGGAAGGGCGGAAAATCGGAGTAAAATAATCCCTCCGTTACATCTACGACCAGGTGTCCTTTAAAGTCCTTATCGTTGGCCAGGTCTTCCAGCACCGGCACCGGCGTGCTGCCTTCGATGGCCAGCTGAACGGCTTCCTTCCCGGTGATCGCCTGCCAGGTATCGAGATCCAGATCGTATTTAATGCGGGAGGAACCGATGAATACGGTGGCTTTATCCGTAGGCGCATAGACCCGGGCGCGCTTGTCCGACCACAAGGGAGGACCATCATCATAAGAGATCCCGACTCCCTTGCTGCGGAGATAGAGTTCCCATCCGCCGATAATCAATACGACCAGCACCATCATGAGGATGGCGGCTTTAACAAGCGTTTTTGACATTCCTATTGGTTTTAGTATCTATATAAATCCTTATTCGCCCTTTCCGCCATATGATGGCGGAAGATGTTTGATCAAATGGTTCGTATACAGTACGGCGTCCGCCGGGGTCAGATGCGACCATTCCGGGCACGTAAAATGGGCGGTGGCGGAGTCGTCCGCATAATGGATCCCCTGGCATTGGGTCGCCTCCAGCAATTTATCCCAGTACCGGGCACGGGGAAAGCGGGCCAGTTCCACCGTCCGGTACATTCCGCTGGAAGGAGGGCGAATGAAGAGCACATCCCCTCCACGGGCCCGGATCTTACCGATCATTTCGCTCACGGTCCGCAAAATACCGGGTACAGGATCTTCCTTGGGTCTGGGCGCAGCCTTGGCCGCATTTATGCCGGTGAGCCAGACCTTTTTTACCTGTCCCTGCAGGCTGGTATCAGCCAGGAATTCGGGCGTCATCTTACTCTGCCGTTCAAAATTGACATCCTTAAATTCCCGGGGGAAAAGCGGAGGGAGTCTTACACCCGGGCGGTTCCGTATCGGCAGCTTGTCCAGTTCTCCGTTCAATGAAAGGAATTCATCGTCGAGAAAAACGAATTGCGATTCCAGGATATGGTTCAATACGAAGCTGGCCCGTTGGGCGGGGGTCCGGTTCTTATAATATTGGACAACGACACCTGGTCTTTCGTAATTCAGGGGAGTAGGCGAGAAGAAGATGGGGTCCATCACATCCACGACCACTCTCCCTTTAAAATTTTTATCCTCCGCCAGGTCCTTCAGTACGGGCAAGGGTGAGCTGCCTACGTTGGCCAGTTGAATGGCTTGCCGGCCCGTACCCTTTTCCCAGGTATCGATATCCACGTCGTACTTGATACGGGAGGTTCCGACAAATATCGTGGCCTTGTCCGCAGGCATATAGACCTTATCCCGTTTATCGGACCAGAGAGGCCCTCCGTCATCATAGGTGATCCTGACCCCTTGTCCCCGGAGATAGATCTCCCAACCGCCGATTATGAGTACGACCAGCACCACCATGAGGATGGCAGGCCTGGCCAGTGTTTTTTCTGGCATTTTTATAGGTTTAACAACGTGAAATGATAAGGTCCGTCGAACTGGTTGAACTTATTTAATCTTTTGCGGGTGGGATCAGGATAAGCAGGCTAGGGACGGAAGATAAGCAGGTTGCGGACGCGATAAAGCTACTCAAATACTTCCATACTATCCCTCCCCATAAGGTGGTATTTTCTATCCCTAAAAAGGGGGATGCCCCCTCTTTTGGAAGGAGGGGGCATCGTATTTTGACCTGTTTGAGTGAGGATCTATTCCGACCGCAGGCTCTTCACCGGGTTGGCGACCGCGGCGCGAATGGCCTGGTAACTGACCGTCAGGACGGCGATCAATATGGAAAGGATCCCCGCCATTGCGAACACCCACCACTGGATCTGAACCCGGTAAGGATAACCCTGCAGCCATTTATACATGGCCCACCAGGCCAGGGGCGTGGCAATGAGGAAGGATATAATGACCAGCTTCAGAAAATCTCCCGACAGGAGGGCCGCGATCCCTGTTACGGAAGCACCCAATACTTTCCGCACCCCGATCTCCTTGACCCGGTTCTCCGCCATATAGGTGGCCAGACCAAATAAGCCGAGACAGGAAATAAAAATGGTAAGGCCGGCAAATAAAGCGGCCAGGGTGCCAAAGCGCTTTTCGTCCGTGAATTTCCGGGCATATTCCTCGTCGACGAACTTATAGTCGAAAGGATATTCCGGGTTATATTTTTTAAAGATCACTTCCGCCCTTTTAAGGTTCTCTGCCGTGGAATTATTGTTGTTGAGCTTGACGTGCATAACGTTGAACCACCCCTTGGCTCCTTCGATCACCATCGGGTTCGTGGGATAGAAAGGGGACTGCAGGATGAAATCCCGGATCACACCCACTACATGCCAGCTTTTACCATCGTCTTTGACGATCTGGCCGATCGGGTCCTTAAAATGCATGGCTTTGGCCGCCGACTCATTCAGGATAACGCCCAGGGAGTCCGTAGGATATTCCTTCAGATTGAAATCCCTCCCCTTCACGAACTGGAGCCCGGCCGTGGCGCCCAATCCTTCGTCGGCGCAATACCTGTCGAAATCCGTTTTGTCTTTCGGGTCCTTCCCTTCCCATTCGAAGCCCCAGCTATCGCTCCATCCCTGCGTCAGGGGAGCGCTGGTCTTGGTCACGGAACTGGCGGCGCCGGACGATAATAGTTCATTTTTGATAAGGGGAAATTTCTCTCCGATGTTGCAGGC
>Ga0307517_10002275_pt1 | contig 30979 bp, 31 predicted proteins | sample 23_EM_MG_FD_194515 | JGI IMG/M metagenome (GOLD analysis project Ga0307517, IMG submission 194515) | Populus trichocarpa ectomycorrhiza microbial communities from riparian zone in the Pacific Northwest, United States - 23_EM | ecosystem: Host-associated > Plants > Roots > Unclassified | place... | reverse complement strand
GGATCATGTTTTGCTTTCATTTCGGAAGGAGTTTTTTCTTCGAGTTCGCTATGAGTGCTCATCGTTCGAGTTGAGAGGAGTTGTAAGTGCTGATATGCTGAAGGAGCACTCAGGCTGCAGCCATTTTATGCAACCTGCAGAAATCGAAAAAAAAAAAAAGTTCGGTTGTAATCGGTGCCCATGTCACTTCAAGATAAGTATAGAGCGGTCCAGGCTTGTCAATTGCTTGTCAATTGCCAGGCATTCCGCAATAGATAGGCCTTTGACATGTTCGATGATAAGGATTTGCTGAATATCCCCGAATCAGCTATGGGAGAAGTGCAAACGGAAATTTTGCAAGGAAATCGCTGTGCATGCGCATGTGTTCATTGGCGGGAGACAAACGAAAGTGGCGCATCAAATGTTCATTCAGGGACGGTTCCTCGATCTAGGCCGGGCCTAGCCAGTTCTACTTTTGCCAGCAGAAACCCACGCAACACACTAAAGTCATCGGAGAAACACAAATACAGGGGACGCACGTTCAACTTATAGGCCTTCAGAACAAGTCTGGCCAGCTTCCCAAGTTACATAGGGCGTAGATTAAGTACATCAGAGTACATCCGAGTTCTGTCACCAACAGGAATTGTTGCTGGAAGATTGACACACTTTTTAGCGTTGGAAACATATGCATTGAAGGGGGCGTAGAGTATATTGACGTAGACATCAAAGCATGTGGCCCACGAAAATAGCCCAAGCGTCTGTATGCACCGTAATTAAATCACAAACAATCTTTCCGCCCAAAAATGCATTATGTAGTAATGTTACATCTCCAACCGCTTTGAACTGAGGGGGTACTCGAATGTAAACCAAGAGCGCTCCTAGTAATCATCCGCCGCTCCAAACGCCGATTTCTTCTTGCCTCCTCGTCCACCACGTTTTCCCCTGGAGGAAGCTGCGCCTCCGCCCCGGCCACGTTTTGTGCCTCGAGAACCGGAGGAATATGAGCGCTTCGGTCCCCCACCGTCCCCACCACTTTGTGGACAATCTACCGCAAATTTTGTGAGAGAAACAATGTAAAGGATCACCCAAGAACATACTTGAACTCCAATGATCCTTCTTCCCGCACTTGTAACACCCGTCGGCGGAAGCATTCGCACTCGTTCCAAAGCTTCTGGCTCTCTTGTTACCAGTAAAGCCAGTATCACCGTTTGGACATGCTGCAAAGCGCTAAATGTGTGCTCAATTTCTTCGGGAATTCCAAAGTAGGGACGAACCATTCGCCCAATGTCCTGGCTGATTACACTAGAAAAACGTGCTTGAATGGAGCCAAAATAGAAGAATGAACTGAAAAGACCAACCTTGAAACAAGGATCCGATCCACTGGCACCTGACGACTGCGTACGCGAGCCGCCGCTATTTTGACAGTCTACAAATTCCAATGAATATATATACCCTGCACCATACCAAAATATAAGTGAATTAATCAACGGACCTTTTGACCAATGCCCTTCTTGGCCGCACTGCAAAAAAATAGCAAGTGATAAGTTCCAAGTAAAAGAAAACAAACAAAGAGGTAACCTTATAGCAAGTATCTTTCGCTCCACTCGCACCCACACCCGTATTCAACGACGGAGTCCGTGAGTTCAACCCTTTGGCAGCAGTGCCACCAAACCCAGTTTGCGCTGGCGGGGGCGGTTCGTCGTCCCACTCGAAAAACTTGCACGCGGCGTGCTCGCCCTTGCGGCACTTCCAGAACTTCCTGCCTTTGTTCGGGCCATCTTTGACTACGGTCAGTAAGATTCCTTCTTCATGGCATTTACACATGCGCAGCTCGACGTTTGGAGGCGCGTCTCGACTCGTCTGTTGCACGGTCGGTAAGCTAATATGGGGCAATTTTGAGATAAGGAATGACCGACCAGTGGATACAACCTCTTTGCAGGAACGCTCGACCCGCTCGCGACAGGTACATCTTCAACCCATTGGAAGAACCCACAGACTCCATTCGGACAATTCCAGAACTTTCTCCCCTTCGATGCCGACTCATCGGTTACTGTCTTTTGGATAGCTGGTATGCTGCAGTCGCAGTTGACGTTATTATTGCCCCCAGTAACGTGGGTATTGACGGTGGTATTAGCATTGCCATAGGTTGTTCTGCTGGATATCGGTTTCTTCGACGAGGACGAAGATGAAGAAGCTACCGGACCAGCCTGCCACGTAGGAGAGACGTATATTGGCGCGGTTTTCTGTGACGATGAAGCCACAGCAGTTGACGAGGTCGATGAAGGTGTGTTTGATGTCGCGGACACTGAAGTCGTGCGTAATGGCGCAGCTTCCATAGGTATCGCAGGCACCAGTGTATCATCTGATAGCGGGTAATGAATGGCGTATATTTAAGAAAGGCTTTCTCCACGTACCAATGTCCGAATTGTCAACCATTGTGGTTGAGCTGGTAGCAGGCGTTGCTCCTCCTCGCCCACGCCCTCGAGTCGCACCTCTTGTGGTGGCACGTCCTCGGGCAATACCACGACCCCTACCTGGGCCTCGACCTCCTCCACCACCTCCGTCGTCGTTGCCACCACCACCACCACCACCACCACCACCACCACCACCACCTCCTCCACCACCTCCAGCCCCAGCACCACCTTGGCCCGAGAGATACTGTATCACGCTCTAAATAACGAAAAACAAAAGATAAACAAACGAAACTCATAACCAAAGAGAAGTAGAATACCACTCACTGTGGTGACTTTTTCAAATTCCCTCCTTACAAGGATGAACATCTCCTTATATTGGTCAATGCTTAGGTGAAGCATGTCGTTTTTCGTCGAGGTGCCCTGGCAGACTTGCACCATCCTACGCTCTGTCTAGAGGGCAGCGAAACGAGTGAGGAATTTCAAGGAGGAGATAAAAAAAAAAGATAGGTACCTCTCGCCGCAACTGCGGCTTGCTAACGTTTTTCGCTAGTCCAATTTGGTTGTAACCTTCTATCAACCCGATCCCCAACGTCGACGGGACGAGGTACTTGATAGATCCCTCCATCCGTTCAATTACATAGTCCCGATCGATGATGGTTTGGATGTGTTGCGCGATCGTCGCGTCCGTACCTAATTTATTGTTGATTAGACATAACGAACCCCGGCTGCCTAGAGGCTTACCGATTCCGTTCTTGTCCATGAGTGTGACGAGGTCAGCTTCGGTGAGGTAGTTCGGCTTTGACGTAACTCCTTGCCGTATTTCACGTGTAGTCGGCTCGAATTCCTCCCCTTCTTGAAAATCAGGGACGTGGTGCCCATTCCACTTATCATAGATATATACATTGAGGTAGTTCTTTTCCTTCACGATCAAGCCTATGAAAAGGCAATTGTTAGTATACGCCAAACGAGGGATGGTTGTAGATAATTTCAAACCTGTAGCAGAAAACTCTTCCCCTCCGCACTCAACGTCAATCGTCGTTTGCCACCCCTCTGCGTCTTTGGAGCACGCGGCGAGATATCGCCGTGTGATATACTCATACACCCGCTTCTCATCACCGCCGAGGTTGTTAGCATGTGCTGTAGGGTGAATCGGAGGATGAGCCTTGTCGTTATTCTTTCCTCTGCGGGGCTCTGAGTATCCGCCTTCTTGTAATCTAGGAAGCAGAATGATATATAAATTCGGAGGTTCAAAGAAGAATAGGAAGACACTGACGATGTTGCAAAAGTACCCCAGGTTGGGTCTGCAGTTTGCTTGTTGATCAACGCCATATGGTCGAATTGTGGGTCGAATTCGTCTGTCTCTGTGCGTGGGTATGAAACGAAGCCCTGTTGATAGAGCTTTTCAGCGACCTGTTCAGTTAATTAACATCGACAACAAATATCTTATCAGAGAATAAAGAGAATCGCACATCCAAGACTTTCTTCGGGGCCAGACGAAGCAGCCTCGAGCCAGCCTTCTGTAGCTCAACGGTGGTAAGGGGGAGAGGTTTCCTAAATTCAGCTAAGAGTGAAGTACAGGAATCCTAATTCGTGTTTCATACCATTTCTTAGTGGTCTTGTTGGTGACTTTCGTGACAACAGCTAGAGAGTTCTCCATTTCGGCGAAAAGGTTTGCTACAACTATTTGGTCGAATAAATGGCCTCGTTTCCAGTTGAACTTCGTTTCTTCGCTGCCTTGGGACTCCGGTCGTGTCAACGAGAGATAAATATACCAGAAATTTTCGGGAATAAAGCTCTTGACCTGAGTGTATCTTTGAACGACGAAACCAAGAGTTGGAAACTGACATGGGCCTTAAAGAATGTGGTCAAATAGGGTGGGGGTATCATTGAATTTAACTGACCGTATGATACCACACTCTTTTCAGCCTCAATTTGCGGAACACGGCCTTGCAAAATGAGGGTTTGAAGTCTGGTAAATGCCGCTCCGACCTTCAAATCCAGTAATATTCGGGCCTCCACAGCATCAGCCTGACGTCTGTCGAGTTCTACTGGATGTTGAGCTGCGTGGTGGATTTGTCTAATGAAAGGGGGGTGAGAGGTAAAGTTCAAGTGTACAGCGCAACATACTGGGCAATAATAGCGCTGAACCTTGCCCTTTTAATTCGAATACCCGGCTTGGCCTTGCGACATACTTGAGCGATCTCCATCCCGATATGCTCCCCCTCTCTATCACAATCCGTCCAAATCATGAGCACGTCCGACCGACGTGCCTGTGCGAGCAGATTTCTTTCGATGGCCTTTTTGTCCGGTGCTATCGTTGATTCGACAGGCGCGTCAAAAAGATCGAACGCGTCACAGGAGTGCCATTTGCGATGCATGTCGGTGAAGTCATGCGAGGTAAGATGACCTGAGACGCATGTTACGGTAAAAAAAGAGCGTGTTTGAGGGTAATCGAATTCATAATTCTTGACATAGTTTGTTTGGGTTTCATGCTGCAAGAAAATTCACCAAAAATGTCAGATAACATTCTTGAGAATGCACCAACCGTAGTGTACTGGCCACCAGAGAGGATCCCAGTGATAGCCTTTGATATTGAGGGCTTCTCAGCTACGCACAACACCCTCATGAGATTTGTTCCGCGGGAAAAGGGGGCTAAGTAATGGTCCTGAAGAGAGAAAAATAAGGTTGTTGATAATTGCGGATCTCACCGCTTCGCGTCGCGTTAAATAGTCGACACGTGATGCACGAAAACGGGATCGCGCTATTTGAATATATTTGTCGCAAGGCTTTCAAAAATTCTGCCGGATTCAAGACGACATTTGTATCTTCACAATGACCATGGACGACGGGAACTCGGTCACCACAAAACTCCTTACACTTCTCAATGTTTCCGCGACAAGGATTGGAAAACGGAAACGTGGACAAGATGACTTTGTCCCTGCGGAAAAGCTCAATAAGCGGAAGTCGATCTCATTTGCAGAACCAATTCAACCGAAAGCGACCTTGGAGAAGGAAAACATTGTGCTTGCCGAATCCCAAAACGAATCAACTGTGGAAACTGCTGAGGGTGATGAGGCGGAGGAAACCGCTGATCTGGAAGTCGAGGGTTCGTTCGATAGAAAGCGTTCATGGAACCTCACAACTGATAATAATTAACAGAAGATCTCTCTGTTCACGATGGTTATGAAAAACACTTTGGTGTGAACCCATCATGTCTGTCCGAATCATCCAGAACGGCCGCCGAAAGTCGGTCCTGGACAAATTCCAGGGAGAAGATTGGAAAACTGGGCTCTGCCATCCTCTCTATGCCCGCAAATTCCGAAGCCAGTACCTCGGCTTGCACGTCTGAAATCGACGTAAAATTTTTCAATCATGAATCATATACACTTTTGCCGATCTTGTTTTTTTTTCTTTCTAGATTTTGGACAACCTCAAAACGCCCTTCTTAACGAGGCTTTCTAAACAAGCCAAAAGTGAGTTTGGTGTAAGGTTTCTTCTTTCTGTTCTCATAAAATATATAGATCAGGCCGAATTTCAGAACGATCTTCTGTCAACTCTGTCGACTCGCAAGGACCTATATATCACTTCAACACCACTTGCCACCAAACGGCCTACAAGGGAAGCAATCGCCCTCCACGCACTAAACCATGTAACCAAGTCGGTATCCAGCCTTCATGATCTTGACTTCGAATTCTCACTTACTAGCACTTACAGAAAGCGCCGCCGCGTCCTTAAAAACAACGAACGCCTAACTCGCGCTGCGAAAGCTGACCCCGACGCACCCCCACCCGAAGACGTCCAAGACCAAGGCTTCACCCGACCCACTGTCCTAATCCTCCTCTCCTTTCGTTCCTCCGCTCTCGACTGGTTCAGAGCCATCACCTCCCACACCCCGCAGCCGACATATCAAATTGAAAACCAATCTCGCTTCCTTTCGGAGTACGGCCTCCCAGAAGGCGTTGTGGATAAACTGGTGACGGCTGAACCAGGGACATATCCGCCCGACCATGTGGACACATTCAAAGGGAATGTGGACGACAATTTTAGGGTTGGAGTTAAAATGACAAGGAAGACGGTGAAGATGTTCGCGAACTTTTATGGGTGTGATATTATCATGGCCAGTCCTCTTGGTCTTCGGCGATCGATTGAGAAAGAAGGGTGGGTTTTCCATTATATATATACCATAATTCTCTGTTCCTGATTTCTCATTCTCTTCGATAGAAATGCAGATTATTTGACATCTATCGAACTACTTGTAGTAGACCAAATGGATGCTCTAACGATGCAAAATTGGGAACATGTCAAGGTATTCCTTGCCTCAATTCTTTTCTTTACTGTTCTCACTTTTTCTTTGCGGCAGTTCGTGATGAACCACATGAACAAGCTTCCAAAAGAATCACGCGATACGGATTTTTCGCGAATCAAACCCTGGTATCTTGATGGACAGTACGTTCTATTACCTCTGTTCTATTTTTTTTTTGCCAATTTCATCCCATGCTTAGTGCACCGTACTTGCGCCAATCAATACTTCTCTCGGCATACGAGACTGTAGAAACCCGTTCATTGTATAACGCTTCTTTGAAAAACGTGGCTGGAAAAATCAGGACAGAAAAGCACTGGCCGGCAGTCGAAGTGCCCGAGGGTGTCGATCAGGTAAGTATTTCTTATTCCCTTACCAAATTATCCATCCTTTTAACGTTGTTTTAGAGCTTCGTCCATTTCGACTGCGTCAACCCAGTTGATGAACCCGAGAAGCGATTCCACCATTTCACGACTCAGGTTCGTCGCATTCCAGTGTTTCCATTTGCCGTGTTGGGATGGCCTATTGACAACATCATGGAAATAGCTCCTTCCATCTATCCTAAAATCGGCTGTGCAGAGCGCCAACACCATCATCTTCATCCCCTCCTCCTTTGACTTCATCCGGGTACATAATTACTTCAGAAAAAACGCTGGCGTAACATTTACCGTCCTCTCCGAGTACGTCTTGTCCTAAAACAGAAGAAACCGATACTAACCCTGCTTATAGATACTCAACTCCACAAGACATCTCCCGCGCCCGCCAAGCTTTCTTCACATCAAAAAAGGCCTTCCTCCTCGTCTCTGAGCGATTCCACTTCTACAAGCGCTACAAAATCCGAGGGATTCGGAACGTCATTTTTTATGGCCCACCGGACCATCCGCAGTATTTTACAGAGTTTTTGAGCTACCCCTTCATTGATGAGGGTGTGGAGCCGTCAGATGTGACCTGCAGGTTGTTGTGGTCGAGGTATGATAGATTCAGACTAGAGCGGATCGTGGGGACGGAGGCAGTGGATGCACTACTCAAAGATGTGTAGAAGAGGTTTATCTGTTTTTTAAAAGAACGTTGATGAATACCAGATTGAAGACATAATTTTGACTGCCCAGAAGTTCGTTCTTTGAGTGTTGAAGTAGTCTCAACAAGATGCTCATAATAAGCCTGTCGTGACAAAAGTTATCGGTTCGATGGCGTAGTTGGTTATCGCATCTGTCTAACACACAGAAGGTCCTCAGTTCGAGCCTGGGTCGAATCACATTTTTGCAGTTTTCTTTCGAATCCAATGTTCAACCAATTGCATTTTTGATGCTATGTATGTAAAGAATTTTTGGAATCGCTGATGACCAACCAAAAATATATTGTGGCAATACCAGCAATAGTAAGAGTACAAATACAATTAAGTATCCTGGGTGACAAAGGGAATCGGAGCAGAAGAAATAGGGAGGGAGAGGTATTTATGTACATGAACATCTATATACACCAATCACACCACACCACCACAGATTATTACTTCGCAACCCGTTAAAGTCAAGACGATCGGAAGGGGGTATTACTTCTATCGCCAGCACTTTCTAGCTGAACGACACACGCCAAAGACTCCAGATATTGGGAACAGGAAAAATGTGGGTCACAGAAGCCTCAGAAAGACGTAGTCGAATCGACCTCGATCGTCGGCACAATGGAGGCGATGAACTTGAGGAACACCACAAGGTAAAAATCTACCCTCATCCCCTCAACCTCATCTTCCTCGCCTGCACCCGAAGCAGCCGCTACATCCTTTCCCGAGCCACTCGCTTTCCTGCCAAACCATTTCTTCTTCTCCTTGGCATCCTTCCCGGATGGCGAGGCTGGTGAGGGGCCCTTCCTCGCGAGCTGCTCGGCGACGACGCTGTTGTTCATCCGCTCGATGACCTTTTTCATGACGCTCGCGTGCTTGCATGGGTGCACCGACGCGGCTTGCAGGGAGGCGGAGTGGATAAAGGGTTCGATGGTCACTGTTTTGTGCGCATGGTCAGCTGAAATGTCTTGGAATATCTGGCTTGGGGTAAGGGGGGTGCCATTCTATATGTGCGGAAGGAGAGAGCGAAGGAAATTAGTATGTTGCCAATAGACGTGATTTATTTTAGGGTTGCGTACCTCGTCATAACCAATCAACCAGACTCGGGGCGTTTGATAATATTTATCGTAGGTGATCATGACATCGTATGTCCGCACTTGGAGGAGGTTGCCTTTCGCTGGCTCTACGGAACTAAACCACAATATTTAATCACCGAGATCATAAAAATGAGGACAACGTACTAACCTTGGACTAACCAATCCTGAAGGGACGGTTTTGGGGGGTGCAGAAATGGGCGCCTTGGGTGCTGCGGTGGCTTCATCCCCAGCCTCCAAATCGTCTTCCTCCATATCCGGAATCTCATCCAAGTCGATAACTTCTGGCTCCTTGCTCCCATGTCCTCCTAGACCCATCGACCCCACGCCCGTAGTGATGTCATCTGTGCCGTCGCCTGGCCCCTCGATGTCAGGGATCTCCGCAAAGTCAGAGTGATCCTGGGCGGATTGGTGCGTCGATGCCTTGCGGCCTGCATGCGTCTCGACCCACTCGTCGCCCTCTGCACTCGGGGTGGAGGAATCTGCAAAAGAGAGTAACCGTTCTGCATCCTCATCCGCGTCCGTGTAGGCGAGAGATGTAGCGCGGCGTAGACAGGGTACCCCGCGAGTTACGAGGTACTGTTTGTCGGCTGGCAGGAAATCTCTTGCCTTCGTCGTATCCCCCTTTTCCCTGATCAATAATCAAAGCCATGTCAATTGAAATTTTCCCCAGAGCAGCTGTTAAGGAGGCGTACCATGTCCATACAGGGAACTTGTACACGAGAAAGTCGCCTGCGGCCACGAACTCTTCTGTGTGGTTGGTCCAAAGTAAGCCAAAAGACGTGTAGTTTGGCGATAGTTAAACGTACCAGGCGTGATGCGACCGTGTTCTTTAAATTTGCTTTCCTTGAGGACCTGCACTACTGATCAGCCGCCCGATCATGGGGTTCATTGCGCTCTTGTGCTCACTGGGGCAAGATACTCGCGAACAGCAAAGAGATGAGACTATATGGGGTTCATCATGAGCTCCGACACGATATACTAATAGACAGACCTGGATGGTTTGCATAGTTTGTTGTGGAGGATAGTTGAAGAGATGGTGGAAATTGGAAATCGATTCAGACCCTTCTCAACTTACGACCACGTGCCTTATCTACATTAGCTACTTCTTGTCGTTCATTTGTTCAAATTTTCAGTTCGCAGCATTCTGAGAAAGAGAATTAAATAACGGGTCTCAGACTACTGCAAGAACCATACGGAATATTTGCTCAAGAAAGTGGTCAGAGTGTGTCGTGTGCCCGTTGGATCAGTGTATGATTATAATCCGTGTCCAGAACGGCGATGTAGTCAGATATCTATGCAAATCAACTGATAAATCCAATAATAAGATCGGGGAAACTAGTAGAATTCCTTGTTAGTAGTGCAGAGAACAAAGAGGAAGCCAGCTCACAAATCATGAAACAGTGACCGCGATAGGTATTGACTCGACGTCCTTGTCCTTGGTCTTTTTATCCTTCTTGTTTTTCTTCTCTTTCGTTGAGTGTACGATCGGTGTCGCGTCAACATCCATGGCGCCCTCCGATGTCTTCTCCCTTCTCTTCTCCTTTTTCTCCTTCTTTTTCTTCTTCTTCTCCTCCCCGAGTAGACTGCCATCGACATCAATAGCATCGTCCTCGTCGCTCCTCTTCCTCTTCTTGTCCTTCCCATTCACCTCGACTCCATTTGTCTGGGGTGCCAACTCCTCAACGGCGTCCTTCTTTTTCTTTTTCTTGTCCGCCTTGCTCTCCTCGCCAGGGACGTCAGTGGCCGGCGCCTCCTCTTTTCCTTTCTCCTTCTTATCCTTCTTCGATTTCTTCTTCTTTTCCTCTTCGCCTGGAGGGGCAGCCATCTCAACGTCCACCGTCTCCTCGTGTTTCTGGACCTTTTCTTTCTTTTCCTTCTTCCTCAATTTCTTCTCTTCTTTCTCCGCGTCTTTGTCTTTCTTGTGTTTCTTTTTGGTATCGTCGGGTGAAGGACCTGGCGAGCTTGGAAGAGGTATTGATGCCGGGTCGACAGTGGTTTCTTTCTCTTTCGGGAGTTTGACCTTTTTGTTGGATTTCGCGTCTCCGTTTACCGCCTGGTGAGGGTAACACGAAATCGTTAATATTAAAGTCCACTCCGACGATAGATAAACAACGAAAAAAAAAAAACACACATCAGCAACGCCGGATTTCCGCTTATTATCCTTTTGCGTTTGTGTTTGAGCATGACCATTTGATTGGGAGGGAGCGGCAGTGCGGGGTGGGCCCGGTGGGGCCACATTAACAGGTGATGCACGCGACGGAGGGGTCCCAAGGGGAGTATCATTCGCACCCGTAACCTTATTCCTCGACTGCCCCCACCCACCATAGCGTCCGTACCCTCCAACTCCAGCTCCTCCAGCGTAGGAATTTGTAGGTGCAGATGCGACTCCATTCGATGGACCAACCGACTTTGCACCCCATTGAGCATTCGACTGTCTTTCCGAGGCAGGAGTAACAGGTTCCTCCGCTGCTGGCGCCTTTTGTGTCGACGAGGGCATGTTGGCATGCTTATACTTGGTCGACGCCGGGGCTTGTTTAGATTTTATCGGCGGCGCTCCCTATTCGCGCCCAAAAAAAAATTATGCGACATCAAAACCATGGACGACCAAAAAAAAAAAAAACAACACAATTAACGAAAACGCACCGTCTTTGGTCCTTTATACAAACTCTTCTCATACTTCTCCGCCTCACTTATACACGATGTATGCCCTTTATAATCCGCAGGAGTGTTGAACGTCTTTGAACAGTCGATACAGTCGTATCCCGAATGACATCTCGTCCGATGCTGGTCGAGCTTCGGCTTTTTCACAACGTCTCCACATCCTATTGGGTGAATGTGTACCAGAAGCAACTTTTGGTGAGAAAATACTTGAAGAATAGATCTCGAGAATAAGGAGCTAACCATGACACCTAAAGACCCAAAAATCAGTTTAGATGAGCGAATAGTGTCTTCCTGGAGACAAATCAAGAACCTACTGAAAAGACACCATTCTGCGCCACCGTTTTTTGTTTTCAAAGAGAAAACCTTGCCAATACTAATGGTACTCCAGAAAAATATGGGTAACAAATTGGTCGAAGCTCAAGAACGGAAGGCAAAGTGAAAGATTCTGAACGCGATCGCGAAAAAAAGGCCTCACGTGCCTCCTCGCTTCCGGCATTGAGTCTGATTGACGGTCCGGTATCTGCTCTACAGCAGCTTTTACAAATTAATATTGATTTACAGAGTATAGAATCCAGAAAAAAGAGATGATGGGTAGAGGGAGAAGCTAAGAAAAATAGGAGTGTTCCAGGAAGAAACGACATGTAATCTCCACCGCTGTTGTCTAATTTTTTAAAAGTTCACTCATGAGAACAACCTCACAACCCAAGTCTCCTCGCAGTTTCTCGAGTACGGCAACTGCCTCAGCTTCGCGTATTCGTCGTCCTTCTCCAACCCCCTAAAGAGTGTCATGCTTCCCAAATAATCGATCCTTTTTGGTCTCTTATCAGACATGGGGTCCACCTCCAGCCTCCTCTTCACCGCCGCGTCCACGGTCTCCTTCGACTTCCTCTCCCTGATCAAGAACCCCCATTCCGAATCCTCTATTGGCTCCTGCAGAGCGCCCCAGAGCGAATTCCATACGTCTTCGCATGTGACATTGCCTGCGGACACAATGTCAATTTGCCATGGGAATGCTTTGGAAACAAGCCGCATGCGTGTCGTAGGCGTTCCGAGCGCGAATTGACCGCGGTATGTGAAAAATGTAGGGGAAAGAATTGCAGACATAGGTTGTTTCTTCAGGTCAAAATGAAGCAGGGTTGTATCCTCTGCCAGAATCGGGTTTAGTTTTGGGTATTTCGCGGACGTGGGGCGTGATGCTACAGAAAATTACGCGTTGTTAGATGTCTTCTTTGAGCGCAAGGTGTGTGGTATGTACTTAATTGAGATCCAATGGCACGATATGGATCAGGGGGACTGAGCCACCCAGGAGGGGAGTAGAGCGCGGGTTGATTGTATCCCCTTGGGTCCCCGACTGGGGTCATGTAGCGTGGGGGACCCTGCCATCCACTGGGACCAGGCCAAGAAGACATTCGAGAAGCGGGAGGGTAGTAATACGTGATGGGCGCAGAAATCTTGCGAGAGGCAAGAAATACCCCATCGCGCCCACGGCACCTGTATTTATACCCCCGGATAGATGATATTTCCAACACTGACTACCAATGAGTCAAACGGTCAGAAGTCCATCACAACTGCGAGTCCTAGTCAGAGATCCTAAAAAGGCTGTCCAAGAAAATTTGCTATCGCCAGATAAGTACAAAGTGAATTTTCGAGAGGCCTGCGGTAACCTGTGTTAACCTGAGCACAAGACAAATGGCAACGCCCAACATTCAAGCTTTTTGATCCTTCTGGGCGATTGTATAGGACTGCCGTGATGACACATGAGTGCGGCTGAAGACAAGGCTATAAAAGGCCATCGAGTCTGAAAACAAAGGGTTGATGGTCGTGATGGTCGCAAGGAAGTCCTGATAAGCAGTGCGGTGGCTGAGGACACCACACAACCGTGGGAGTGTGAAATGCCGGGGGATAAATAAATAGGGGGGATCCGCATTGCCTTCGCTCCAATTGTGAACCCGACTATTCTTTATCACCTGGTCATGGGGTGAAAGGCGCAATTATGTGGGCCAATTTTCATCCCAGCCTTTTATTTAGAGGTTCAAATCTACGGTCATGTTTGAACTCGGAGTCCGAACTTCCGGGAAGTCTTTGAGAAGTCTCCAACCTTGAGCTTGAAAGACGATTAACTCCAACTCTTGCCTTCTAAGAGAGCCTGAAGGTCTTGAGGAGTAGAGAAAAAAATATCGACATTCGGCCAGTCACCATTTGATTAAGAGAAAAGAATTGTCACGAAATTTTTCAAAGAATCTAATTGGATAAGTACATCGAATTCGAATTAACGCCAGTATAAGCGCCCTCCGAACACCACGCCCTCCAGGGATCCAGGATCTTCGATAGGAATTATTCTGGCGGTGAGTCGCTGCGCCCGTTAATTGGAATGGAACTATTATTAGGCATAATCGGAAACTTTGGGGACTACTGAAATACGAAATAGCCCGAACTTCCATGGATCCAGGAGCTGCAATTATTGAAAGCCTTTCCTTTTCCCCCCTGAAAGCAGACGGTTGACCATTTTATCACGACTTCATGTAGTTAAAGCCGCATAGTTATTTACCAGGACATTTCTGTGCAAATTTTGGATTAATTTGTGGACCTACTACTTACAAACATAGAGCCCACTCAAATCCCCTCTTACAATGTCCACGCGTGGATGCAGAGTGCTGCCTAAGGTACCAGGGGTCGGTGAGTCTAATTATTCAACTCGATCTTGAGTCTTGACATGCAGGCAGTCGTATCAGCGCAAAATCTGTGACCACCATCTCATGACCCAATGCACCGAACAGCACAACACGACCAGACTCCTCATCCACACATATATCCGACAACCGCGGGCTCTCCGGAAGAAAGAAACAAGTGGCTTATAATGGCGGCGATTCCTCTTCTTCAATTCGTGTATCTTCCTTGGCACCGTTATATTTGAAAACAAATACCGCATCGTCTTCGCAAACGATGACGCCCCTCCGAGTCCCAAAGAACTCTGCCATGATTATGGGCCCATGCTGAGGCCTGAGGGCTCACCTTTCCGTTCCTCTGCATGTACCGCATCAATAAATTTCAATTTAAAGAAGGGATCTTTTGCTCCATGTGGCTGCCTGATCCTTCGGCAGAACCTGAAGGTAAATGGATATTTACAACCGCATGTAAAGTATCCTGCGCGCGCATCGTGAAACGCATGATACCTCCTCGCTCGACGCCCGGTGCAAGGAAACGGTATGGCTTGGGAGAGAAAATGCGTTATGGGGCACTCTTTTCCTGTCTGGAATAGAACGGACTAGACGGACGGTATGCGTTCTTCCGTATTCGGCACGGGAACTTTGCTTATAGGCAGGTCAAGGACATCGTACATCTGAGGCCGGACACCCTCCCAGCGTCGTTCCTTTACGACGATCCTGTTGTCGGAGACGAGGCGGATGAGTTCCTACGATTAAAATGTCAGCTAAACATCGTTGAACGATTGATGCCATTCCAGATGACAGTTAAACAGCACACCTGGTAGTGACCAATGTAGGAACTAACCCGCTTCATGTAGGAAAGACTCAGCTTCCCTTGTGGGCAAAAGCTTTGACACAGTTAATAACGACGATATACGCAAGATATTCCAGTACGATGATTCATAAACAGCTAGGATTGACGAGCTGAAATCGCACTTAGGTCAGGGTAGGAAAGTGTTAGACCGGAGCCGTCGAAATTGATCCGCAGCAGTCCTTATTTCCTTTGGGTTTCCTCGCAGGCAACTACTGAAATACACAATAGAGGCCTTCCAGTACGACTCGACCGCAAAAGCCATACCTATTACCGGTTGCATAAAAATAGGATGAGAGGGAAAGGTCTGCGGATACAGGATAGATTCCGAAAGAAAAGGATGTCATCATGACGAATTGTAATTAAACTTTTTGATGGTGGCGTGTGAAGCTCTTAGACTTCGCCGCGACGCTAAGGTTGCGCTCCTCATTCCAAGGCTCTGCAGTGGTCCTCGCGGCCTGAAAACAGAAGCTACGCTAAGTACACATTACCCCTTTCTATGTTGTTTTTCCTACCGCTGAATGATCCTTGACTGCAATGGGAGGGCGGGATGCCCCGTGCCTGAGTCGTCCAAGCAGTACCATTTTCGAATTTATCCACTCACTTTACATAATAGAGAAAAGTGGTCGAAGCCCCACTGGCGTCACTGACGATGGTGCCATTGGAATTATGCTTCTGACCCGGGCTCCTTAAAAACGCAGTAAGAACCATGTCACGGTCAACACGTCCCCTTGTCTTTGCTGCATCTGCGTAGGGTTCCAATGCGAGGGAGACCATTCTCTCCCAAGCTCCCATTCCTCCTGCTCCGCGTGTTATTCTACGCCGCACTCGTCATTCCATACGTTAACATCCGCCGGCTTTTCTTCATCCCTATTCTCCTCTTATCCATCTTTATCATGCTCTACACCACAACCGGCATCGGTCAAGGAGATTTTGGAATCGGCACGAGTCTCGGTGCCAGCTTGTTCTTTGCCTCGGATTACTTGCTCCTTTGCTCGGATGTACAAAACGACATACGCTTTGAAGGCCAGAAGGGGGGGATGCGTTCAAGGCCGTTAATGGAACGCATGGTTTGGGCCCTTCGCTTGAACTTGAATCTGCGCACTGTGGGCACCAACGTCGAACCCACCACACACATTCCTCCTCGACCATCAAAAACCGAGTCTAGACAAACGTACATCCTCAAACAGCTGGCATGGGTGGCGTTATACGGCCTGCTCCGGTTCATGGCGGCTGAATTCAATAGATGGAATCCTCGGTTTAGCAGGGAACCATGGGCGTTGACTGTGCCAAGAGGTGTATTTCCTTGGTGGTGGCGCATTACCATTCTGAGTTCCGTCATGGAAGTCTATTTTGGGATTACCGCCATTTACTCTGTTGTGAGCATGCTGTCGGTGGGGCTGAAAATGTCGAAACCGCACGACTGGCCGCCGGTGTTCACTTCACCTTTGGAGGCTTATACCCTTAGAAGATATTGGGGGTATGAGGTTTATTTTTCTTCGTGAAACCAAAAATAATCTCACCCTTCACTTTGTTTTAGTCGAATGTGGCACCAATTTTATCGTCGCGTACGCCCTTTTTCACACTTGCGCTCCTCGTTCGATATTCAATTAACCAATGTCTATCCCTCCAGTTCTTAACTACCCACGCCAACTACGCCGCCTATGTTCTCCGACTCCCACGCAGAAGCAAAATCACAACATACTTCAAGCTCTTCCTTTCATTCTTCATCTCCGGCTTCATCCACTTTCTCGGCGATTACATGTACACCCACACGTTGTTCGGAGGCGCCATAAGCTACTTCATGTTGCACGCATGTGCCATCACTCTTGAAGACATGGTCATCGTGCTTGGTAAACGGATGGGGTTGAAGGAGTCCCTGGGGTGGAGGTTGGTTGGCTATGCTTGGGTCGCGTTTATTTTCACGATGTTGCTTCCAGAATGGTCTGATGCGAGGTCGGCCATTTTAACAAAGAGCTACCTCCAGTTGAACGTTAAAAGTCAATAGTTAGTGGTTTGGTCCATTTGTAGTGGTAAATACTCGGCTGAATTTCTGCTCATCTACATATCCCTCAACCTTACCCAATATCCAGGCAAGAGGGTCTCAATCTCGACTATTTCAAACTGCAAACCCATTTTATCTTGTACAGGCGATTCTTACCTGCCTAATTCTCACTGAAAATCTGACTGGAAAAAAAAAACTCCGAGAATACAAAGCCCATCTAAACATCCAATGAAAATAGGTACGCCCCAATTACATACCTGGAAAATATCTGGGAAAGGACTCCGAATTCTCACCTTCATTATTGCGGTGGTCTTTACATTCCCTGGGAAACGGGATCGATGAGTCTGTGTCTTGGTTGCGCTTCTTGGTGGATCAGAAAACCACCTTCCCTATCTCAGAATCTCTGGGCTGCTTTGGGATTTGGGTGATCGGTGTGTCTGTCAACAACTCGAGTCGAGCTCGAGATTGGGAGAGGCTCTCCGTTTTGTTCTTTCATCATCTTGGCCTCTTCTCTCTCGACAGGCTTCCGCTGGGGTTAAGCACGTATTGGTCGCCGTTCTTGTTCCAGCATATCTTTAGGGGATGGGTGGTATTTGCTTCCTTGTATGGCCTTCCAGCTGCACGATTGGTACGTGTTTTTTGAAATCGGATGCCTTAACAATCTAACTGAAGTGAGAAGTTTACTATGCTAAGTTTTTGCCGCCAGACCAACCGGAGATTGCCCGGCCTGAGTGTTTCGCTTGTACACAACCTAACAAGGAGCTTCCAGTATTCCGAGGAAGCCGTACACCCAGGGTGGGTTACTGGTGGGGATCAAACGGCGTGCTTTATGATAAGGGATAGTTTGGCCTCTGTGTGATTTGGTGATGGTCAAAGGATGAAGGGTAGAAGATAGAGCATTGCGTACCCATCGCAGTTTATTAAGTATGCTGGTTGTGATTCAACATAAATATTTAGGGCCATCTTTCCGTCCACATAAGGGGATCGAATATCCAATTTGGGTGAAAATGTACCAAAAAAAAAAACAAAAAAAAAAGACAGTCTCCACCTTCCGAAGCCGCTCACAGCCTCATACAGATTCCAAGCATCGGCAGTTAACAAGCGGATGCCACCTAAAGCTAGATTCATCACAGTAAGATCTATGGTCATTTCAGATTAAATAATAGTAGCGTCATGCGCAAATGCACCAGGACGAAACCAGCTCGACAACCTAACTCAATTCAATCCAAAAACACATTCTCTACTCTAAAAAGGAAAAATACTCTGTTTTCAGCTAACACTCCGTCGTTGAATAACCCCACCATACCACCCATTTCCAACACCAGTTAAGAAAGGACTGACACGGACAGGCAGGAGCTCAGAGAAAACAGAAAAGGCACCGCCAAAAAAGCAACTGATAGTAATTGACATCACAGAAGATCAGATGTTGAATAAATTTGAAGGGGAAGGAATGTCAACGGTCGAACACATTCCACGGTTCTTTTACTTCTTTTCTTCCTTCTTTGCCTCTTGCTCATCAACGGTGGGCATAATCCAGGGCTCAGGGGTGACGAATTGTCCTGTGGGCACACCGAGTTCGAAAAGAGTGGCAACGGCCTTGGAGAAGCTAAAGCGAACGGGATTGGTAAGTCGGTAAGGAAGACGGGATTTTTTTTTAAAAAAACGACGAACTCCTTGAACCACAAATCTTGGTTATCAGCGTAACTCCTGGCATGCTTCTTGAAGGATTTGTCGGTGACGAGAACGTAGTCAGTGCTAAGAAAAGAACAGAATGGAGTCAGATTTCAAGAAAAAAATATACACAATGGCAGGCGTAAAACTCACGGCAGCATCATCAACGTTTTAGTCTTCTTGTCCTCGAGTTGCTTAGGTCCCTCCCAGCGCTTCCATACCCATTTCTCGTCAAACAAGAGTTTGAAGAAGTCGTTAGTCAAAGTCGTAGGGGAGAAGGTCCAGGGGCCATCGAATCCAGAGCGGTCCTTATGGGCACGTCCAAGAGCATGTGCACCGGAGAGAGCGACGATTTCTTGGTCGTTAAAGCTAACACCCGGAGGGTCAGTCTAACGATACGACCCATTTATGGACAACGAGGAACGAACCCCATGCGGTAGAAAATATTCCTAAGATGGTCAGCACCTTGTGTGGCATCCGGGAGACGGCCATCTGGGGTTGCCTGAGCAGCGAATCCGTCAATGCGTCCTGGGCGCCAGGGGATGTGAGGTCCAGCCATTTCCTGAGAATGTACAACCGTGGTGAGTCAGGAGTTCAGAGACTGACTGACCAAGCTCGCACCTGAATAGCAGCAACACCAGCAAGAGTCCAGAGGTCACCGTAGCTAATCCATGGGAATTGTTGTTTAACTTTTTCCATAAGGTCACGGGCAACGTTCAAACCGTTGTTAGCGCCGTGCTGAGCCTCTGGCTCGAAGCGCATAGTAGCATAGTTGCTGGGGTGTGGGTCAGCCCAATGACAGGAATAAGCAAATGTTCGAGGGAAGCTACGAACCTGCCACCAGTTTTCGAATCCTTGTCGTAAGTTCCTGAAGCGTGCCAGGCGAGGCGAAGGAGAACAGGTCCATAAGACCCATCTGACGAGCAAAAAAGAGACAGTCATCAACATGAGGTAAAGTATGAGTATGGCGATTTCCTACCATCATATTCGCCAGCTTCATCCATGACTTTAACAATCACGTTATAGACCTGAAATCGCGTCGAATAAGATAAAGGCGCAGTTCTTCAACAGAACTGGACAACCCACCTTGGTGTAATCATCCTTGGTGGGGACAAAGTTGGCCGCGAACTTCCCAGCCTGAGCACCCGACCTAATGGCAGTTCCAGCCTCCTTGCCACTTTCAGTGTTATAGAAGTAGTATGCAAGACCACCAGCCGCAGCCGCCCCAAGACCAAGATACAGAGCAGTGTTCGATGACTTGGCCTCGGGGCCAGGCGGAGGAGTCGAGAAGTTGCGGTTGAATGTCGCGCGGAACTGGGCCCTGGGTAGTTGCTGAGCGCCGCGACGCAGCGGCAAAGAGTTGGCCCGTGCGCTGCGCAGAGAGGTGCGGAATACGCTGAACGACATGGTTTTCAGAGAGGAAGTAGTGTGACTCGTCAGCAAGAAGCGCACACGAATGAAACAATTCCCAAGTTGATAGCTCCGGCCACCTCCGTGCTTATTGGCCTTCGAGCGTAACGTTATGCCCGGCGACAATACCACATCCTCCTTTTCAACATGGAAATTTACTCAAAAATAAAATATAATCCAGATGGGGGCCCAATAGGACAACCTCCAGTTCTTTACAGACCAGAAGACCAGATGATTGGAAGAGCAAACTTTGCCCACATTTGTGAGGCTGCCTTGAGCTGGCCAATCACAGCGGTCGATTTAATCATCATGCATCGTGGCTGGGAACCGCTTCGGTTGAGCTTCGGCTGCTATCGTCCAATGTCCAGCAAGGTGTAACTCGGGTAAGGCCACAATAAACCCGGGGGGAGCGACCATAGTACTGTCGTGGGGGGGGAGAAGGAGCTACCCCTTTCCATCTTACTGAGAACTCGTCCTTGATATACCCACAAGGCTGTTCAAAAATCAAGGCGCAACTCCTCAATGGTCCACCTGACTCGCTCATGCATGACGTTCTTGATGTGAGTATGTAGTCAGCCGCGAAAACGTATTTCATTTCTTCACATGGTCGCTGCGCAATCACAGTGTGCATAAAAGTTTACCCTTCCACGACCTTCCCAAGGTGTACGCCGCGTAAACATCACTGAATATCCCACAGTAACACCGAGTTCGATTGAGTGTTGGCCTAGGCACCTGTAGCCGCCGATTGTCTTGAATATCAGTTGGCCAAGAACCTTTCGAAGAGTTGTCTCGACTCTCGAATACTGTGCTTGCTTGACTTCCAATTCCCCCGGATGGGTTTTTCGCTGCCCTTAGACTTCACAGAGAGTCAGGGTAAATTGTATTGGCTGTTTACAGCTTGGATTGGTCTTTGGTAGACGTGACGAGCCTGTGAGTGAGGAACAGCTTGATATCTTCAGCTAGAAACTATGTCAAGCCTTCGACGAGAATTAAAAAACAAACAGTTCACTTACCAACCTCCTTGGGTTTCTCTTGAATGATCTACAATAAAAATTCAGCCACAACCTTCGCCATCAGGAACGAAAACCCGTACCGAATGACCAGCGCCAGGAATCCGAACATTAGAGTTATTCTTAGGCCTTCGCCACACAGTCAACGCGGCGACCTTCATCCCACCAACCCTGCCGAATGGATTATTTATGATATATCCTCGATCTACCATGAAAAAACGACTCACAAATCGCTGGCATCCTCACGATCCCCCATAATCCACCTTAACCCGACCTTGTCATCAAGCGTCGGGAGCAACTCCCATCCTTCAATCATAGTGCGAACCTCAGTGAACTCGCTTGCCTCCCAAGCGGGGTTACACTTCAAATGAACCTCGCCTGTGCTCTTGTCCTCATACAACCCATACTCGACGTATGCGTCTATGACTACGGGGTCGAACGTCTGGAACGTAGGAATCTTCAGAAAGGCTTTCCTCGCTTCTGCCCTGAGGATATAGGATGTGGTTAATTCTTAGAGACGTTTCTGAGGGTTCTGACTGACTTGGACGGCCACGATGACCTTCGCCCGATAGTGCTCATAAAGATGACAGGTTTACGCTTCGATCCACTGTTGGAAACTGGGTAGAGAGTCGTCTCCACAAGGATGAGGGAATTGAACAGCTTGGGGTAGCTAATTCCTGCTAACGCACTGAAGAGGTAAATTAAGCATCTGAGGGGCAAGAAATATGGTAAAAGAATCTTACACTGGATCTCCTCCAAGAGAATGGCCCATTGCGATAACATGACGGTCACTGAAACCATTCTTGACCCTCGAAGTTGTGGTGATGTTTGAAAGCCGAGGCAACTGGAATGGTAGGTCTTTCCACAATACATCTTGTGCTTCTGGGAGATGATAAATGACGAAGTTGGCAATGTCGCGCCCATAGTCAGATCTGTCGGCTACATATGATATCAACAACGACAGTCAAGAGAAGACAAAACTGGACAAGAATGGGACTGACGGAGCTTCGGGATATGCACGCCGTTGAGGAGTGCTGCATCGCCATGGTTTACAGCTTCAATCGACCAAATTTCGTCAATACGAATTTGGGATGAAGGGTCCTCCGTCATTTCGACGAGATGTTTGAAGGTAGGTTCCCAAATCTGCCAGAATAAAATTAATACGGTTGGAATTTCAAACAAAAACGAACACGCTTCTTTGTGGAACCCATTAGGATGCGCGACAACCAAAGTAATCCCCTTTGGCCCTTGAATACCTTCGTCTTCCACGCTCATATTCCTCCTGATTCTCAATAGAGTCCCCCAAATACCTTCCTCAGCGACTCTAATATTCGCCTTTGGGTCTGGGAAAACTTTCTCCGCCTCCCGTTTCTCCCAAAACATACGGCCCATCGTCTCCTTCAACCACTTTTTCCTGTCCTCTTTCGCTGACCCTCCCTGAAAAGCAGGAATTTCGATCCGGTCAGGAGGAGATCCAGCACGCGGGTAGGCCGCTGGAATTATGTGGACTGAAAGTGTATGTGTGGGGGTGAAAGCACATTTTCGGAAGAGGGATTGTGGTAGAGGTGTGGGTAGTGGGACGAGCTTCGGAGGTGGGAAGAGCGGGGCAAGACGCCGACGTGGGTTGACTGTGCGTTCACCCTTGACTGGTCCCAAAGGTGGAGGAAAGTGGGGCTTTCCGGATAGTTCGTCCATATCTCCAGAGTCCCTACTAATTTGGGTGACTCTTTGGACGATTAGATGGTCCTGCGGATTATCGAGCCCTGACCCTGTTGCAATGGTCGAATTGGCAGATATCGACACACGCTCAAGACGCAGAATCAACTTTCAAGGCACGAGGACAACTCGGAGTAAGTAGATCTCTTCGTTGGCACCAATCATCGCGTATTGCTAAAATAAGATGGATATCCACGTACCACGGGTTTTCATTGTTAGTGCAATGTTAGTGTGAAGATCATAGATAAGATAACGGTCGCATTTTAATACTCCAGGACAAGAAATTCAAGAAATTCATGCAAGGATGAATTTATTGTTTGTCCCTAGGGCTTGCCCAGGCTCCTTGAATTTGGAATCTTTGGATCTCGAAAGCCGATCGGGATTGGCCGAAGCTTTGGCCTGATCGCACCGAAAAGATTGGCGTTGGGCGCCAATTGGGCGTAGTTAAGGGAAGATTAGATTGCGCCCAATCCCGTGATCCAAAGACCTTCGGAATTCAAGAGCCTGAGCGAGTCCTGAGCGTCTGGTGAGCTCGATTGTGGCAACAAGTGCCGAAAACCAACCAGCTGTACCAACTAGAGTGTAAGCTCCAATTGGCAGGTTGGTGAGGCATGAGCCAGGCAAGCTGGCTACCCAATCGACCGTCACTCTGCCGCCCTTTGGATGTTCAGAGAAATAGTCACAACATAAACTTGTTTCGAAGTACTCTATGTGTGGTTGCATGGGATAAGAAGAGACAGATAATGCAGCAGGCAGAGCAATAACGAATACAAAGGTATAAGATGTAGCAAATGGATGATAACATCATTATGCAGGTGCAATAATCACTGGGTACTGAGTCTAATATGTATCAATGCAATGTTATACAGAAAGTGAGCCGTCTGAGGCGGTGAACAATTCGAGAGGAAACTTCTGGTTAATGAGAACCTAAAGTATCAAATGCAATGTTATACTGAGAGAGAACTTCCGTCCGAAGCAGTGATTAAGGTGAGAGGAATCTTCTGGCTGATATGAAATTGCTTGAAAGTGGAGGCGAGATTGTCGAAGTGAACTTTGTTGTAAGCTTTTGAGACGCTCATGGGGAGAAATTCCCCCATGCGGCGCCAGTAGAGGAGGAAAGCGAGGGAGGATCCACCAATAGCTGCAACTGCTAACAACCTCAGGAGGAGCTCAATAGCGCCGCCTATGTGGAAGCTGTGACCAGGGATATGTGGAGGATGAGAGAAGACCAGATGCCCATAACGAAGTCAAGGGATTCATGTTTTAACATATTCCTAGGTTGACCGGAGGACATCGTATAGGCGAAGAGGGAAGCAGTGGTGGGGATGGATGCATTCATAGTGGTCGATTTAATCATCATGCATCGTGGCTGGGAAGAGTCGGTTGCTATGGTTCAATTGATATCCGGCAGGGTTGTAACTTGGGTAGGGTGAGGCCCACAATTAAGGACAGTACTGTCGTGAGGGGGGGGGAAGAGCTGCCCCTTTCCATCTCACTGAGAACTCGTCTTTGATATACCCACAAGGCTGTTCAAACGTTCATGAAATCAGGATGCAACCTCAATAGTCCACCTGACTCGCTCGTTCATGACGTTCTTGATGTGAGTATGTAGTCAGCCGCGAAAATGTATTTCATTTCTTCGCATGGTCGCTGCGCAATCACAGTGTGCATAAGAGTTTACCCTTCCATGACCTTCCCAAGGTGTACGCCGCATAAACATCACAGAATACCCCACAGCAACACCGAGTTCGATTGAGTTGTTGGCCTAGGCGCCTGTACCGCCACTTGTCTTTAATATCAGTTCGCCAAGAACCTTTCGAGGAGTTGTCTCGACTCTCGAATGCTGTGCTTGCTTGACTTCCAATTCTCCTAGATGATTTTTTCGTTGCCCCTCACAGAGGGTCAGGGTAAATTGCATTGGCTGTTTACAGCTTGGACTGTTCTTTGCTAGACGTGACGAGCTTGTGAGTGAGGAACAGCTTAATATCCTCGGCTAGTAATTATGTCAAGTCTTCGACGAGAATAAAAAACAAACAAACAGTTCACTTACCAACCTCCTTGGGTTTCTCTTGAACGACCTACAATAAAAAATCAGCCACAACCCTCGCTATGAACGAAAACCTCTACCAAATGACCAGCACCAGGAATCAGAACATTAGAGTTATTCTTAGGCCTTCTCCACACAGTCAAAGTAGCGACCTTCGACCCACCAACCCTGCCGAATGGATCATTAGTTATATGTCCTCGATCTACCATTAACAAACGACTCACAAATCGCTGGCATCCTCACGACCCCCCATAATCCACCTCAACCCGACTTTGTCATCAAGCGTCGGGAGCAACTCCCATCCTTCATTCATGGTGCGGACCTCAGTGAACTCGCTCGCCTCCCAAGCGGGGTTACACTTCAAATGAACCTCGCCTGTGTTCTTGTCCTCGTACAGCCCATACTCGACATATGCGTCCAAGACTGCTGGGTCGAACTTCTGGAACATAGGAGCCTTCAGGAAGGCTTTCCTCGCTTCTTCTCTGAGGATATAGGATGTGGTTAATTCTGAGAAACCTTTCTGGGGGTTCTGACTGACTTGGACAGCCACGATGATCTTCGCCCGATGGTGCTCATAAAGATGGCAGATTTACGCTTCGATCCACTGTTGGAAACCGGGTAGAGAGTTGTCTCCACAAGAATGAGGGAATTGAACAGCTTGGGGTAGCTAATTCCTGCTAACGCACTGAAGAATTAAATTGTCTGAGGAGTAAAAAATATGGTGAAAGAAACTTACGTTGCGTCTCCACCTAGAGAATGGCCCATTGTGATAACATGACGGTCACTGAAACCATTCTTGACCCTCGAAGTTGCAGTGGTGTTTGAAAGCCGAGGCAACTGGAATGGTAGGTCTTTCCCCAATGCGTCTCGCGCTTCTGGGAGATGATAGATGACGAAGTTGGCAATGTCGCGCCCATAGTCAGATCTGTCGGCTACAACAATGACATTCAAGAGAAGACAAAACCGGACAAGAATGGGACTGACGGAGCTTCGGAATGTGCACGCCATTGAGGAGTGCTGCATCACCATGGTTTACAGCTTCAATCGACCATATTTCGTCGATATGAATTCGAGATGAAGGATTCTCGGTCATTTCGATGAGATGTCTGAAGGTAGGTTCCCAAATCTACCACAATAAAATCAATACGGTTGGAGTTTCAAACAAGAGCGAACACACCTCTTTGTGGAACCCAATGGGATGCGTGGCAACCAAAGTAATCCCCTTTGGCCCTTGAATACCTTCGTCTTCCACGCTCATATTCTTCTTGATTCTCAATAGAGTCCCCCAAATACCTTCCTCAGCGACTCTAACATTTTCCGTTGGATCTGGGAAAACCTTCTCCGCCTCTCTTTTCTCCCAAAACATATGGTTCATCGTCTCCTTCAACCACCTTTTCCTGTCCTCTTTCGTTGACTTGCCCTGAAATGCGTCCAACCCAGGAATTTCGACCCGGTCAGGAGGAGATCCAGCACGCGGGTAGGCCGCTGGAATTATGTGGACTGAAAGTGTATGGGTGCGGGTGAAAGCACATTTTCGGAAGAGGGATTGTGGTAGAGGTGTGGGTAGTGGAACGAGTTTCGGAGGTGCGAGGAGCGGGGCAAGACACCGACGTGGGTTGACCGTGCGTTCACCCTTGAGTGGTCCCAAAGGTGCAGGAAAGTGCGGCTTTCCCGATAGTTCGTCCATATTTCCGACCTACTAATTCGGGTGACTCTTTGTACGATTAGATGGTCCTGCCAGTTATCGAGCTCTGACCCTTTTGCAATGGTCGAGTTGTCGGATATCGACACACGCTCAACACGCAGAATCAACTTTCAAGACACGAGGACAACTCGGGGTAAGTAGATCTCTTCGTTGGCATCAGTCATCGCGCTAAAATAAGATGGATATCCACGTACCACGGGTTTTCATTGTTAGTGTGAAGATCATAGATAAGATAACTGTCGCGTTTTATCGAGTTTAAAGCGGAGCTTTACGCAATTTTAATGAGCGGCAGCCACCAGACTTCGACTGTACATGAGCGTCAAACGTTCCGTCAAGGCCCCAGCGCCTAGACAGTTTACTTATTAATAGAACCTTTCGTCAATCCCTCCTCAGCGACATTTTAGAAAGTCTGACACACATCTCAGTAAGTGAGATTTTGTAAAACTATATTAGTCACTGTCCTGGCCTCAGCGCCCTCAGACGAACTTGACTACAAACCACTCGCAAGTCCTCCGATTATTTCATCAGACCAAGTGAAAAAGACATAAATATTCCAGGCCAAGAAATTCAAGAAATTCATGTAGCCTAGGGCCTGCCCAGGCTCCTTGAATTTTGATCTCGAAAGCCGATCGGGATTGGCCGAAGCTTAGGCCCGATTGCACCGAGGAGATTGGCCTTGGGCGCCAATTGGGCGCAGTCATTTGGGAAAGATTAGATTGGGCCCAATCACAGGATCCAAAGACCTTCGGAATTCAATCTACAGGGGAGCCTGAGCAAGTCCTGAGCGCTGAGTGTCTGGTGAGCTCGATTGTGGCGAACAAGTGCCAAAGGAGCAACCAGCTGTACCAGCCAGAATGTAAACTCCGATTGGCAGGTTGGTGAGGCATGAGTGAGCCAAGCTGGCTACCCAATTGAGCCCCACTCTGGCCCTGATGTTCAGAGAAATAGTCACAATATAAACTTGTTGCGAAGTACTCTATGTATGATTATATGGGATAAGATGAGGCAGATGCAGCAGGCAGAGCAATAATGAACAAAAGGCATGGCATGTAGCAAATGGATGGTAACAATATGCAGGTGATAATCAATGGGATGCAATGTTATACAGAAAGCGAGCCGTCCGAGGGGGTAAACAATTCGAGAGGAAACTTCTGAACCATCCGAAGCAGTGATTAAGGCGAGAGGGATCGTCTGGCTGATATGAAATTGCTTGAAAATGGAGGCGAGATTGTTGAAGTGGACTTTTTTATAAGCTTTTGAGACGCTCATGGGGAGAATCTCCCCCATGTGGCGCCAGTGGAGGAAAGCAAGGGAGATCCATCCACAGATAGCTGCAACAACCTCAGGAGGTAGTCCTGCAAGGAGGAGCTCAACAGCACCGCCTATGCAGAAGCTGTGACCAAGGATATGTACGAGCATGGCAGAAGACCAGATGTCCATGACGAAGTCAAGGAATCCATACTTTAACATGTTCCTGGGTTGACCAGAGGACATCGCATAGGCGAAGAGGGAAGCAGTGGTGGGGGTGGATGTATTCACAGTAGTCGATTTAATTATCATGCATCATGGCTGGGAAGAGCTTCGGTTGCTATCGTCCAATTGATGTCCAGCAGGGTTGTAACTTGTGTAGGGTAAGGCCCACAATTAAGTGTAGTACTGTCGTGGGGAGGGGAGAAAGAGCTGCCCCTTTCCATCTCACTGAGAACTCGTCCTTGATATACCCACAGGGCTGTTCAAGAATCAAGATGCAACCTCAATAGTCCACCTGACTCGCTCGTTCATGACGTTCTTGATGTGAGTATGTGGTCAGCCGCGAAAATGGATTTCATTTCTTCACATGGTCGCTGCGCAATTAGTGTGCATAAGGGTTTACCCTTCCACGACCTTGCCAAGGTGTACGCCGCGTAAACATCACAGAATACCCCACAGCAACATCGAGTTCGATTGAGTCGTTGGCCTAGGCGCCTGTAACCGCCGCTTGTCTTTAATATCAGTTCGCCAAGAACCCTTCATAGAGAGTCAGGGTAAATTTCATTGGCTGTTTACAGCTTGGATTGTTCTTTGCTAGACGCGACGAGCCTGTGAGTGAGGAACAGCTTGATATCTTCAGCTAGATATTATGTCAGGCCTTTGACGAGAATAATAAAAAATAAAAATAAACAATTCACTTACCAACCTCCTTGGGTTTCTCTTGAATGACCTACAATAAAAAATCAGCCACAAATTTCACTATCAGGAACGAAAACCTCTACCAAATGACCAGCGCCGGGAATCCGAACATTAGAGTTATTCTTAGGCCTTCTCCACACAGTCAACGCGGCAACCTTCGGCCCACCAACCCTATCGAATGGAGTGTTAATTATATATCCACGATCTACCATTAACAAACGGCTCACAAATCGCTGGCATCCTCACGACCCCCCATAATCCACCTCAACCCGACTTTGTCATCAAGCGTCGGGAGCAACTCCCATCCTTCATTCATGCTGCGAACCTCAGCGAACCCGCTCGCCTCCCAAGCAGGGTTACACTTCAAATGAACCTCGCCTGTGTTCTTGTCCTCGTACAGCCCATACTCGACATATGCGTCTAAGACTGCTGGGTCGAACTTCTGAAACATAGGAGCCTTCAGGAAGGCTTTCCTTGCTTCTTCTCTGAGGGTATAGGATGGCGTTAATTCTGAGAAACATTTCTGAGGGTTCTGACTGACATGGACGGCCACGATGACCTTCGCCTCATAGTGCTCATAAAGATGGCAGGTTTACGCTTCGACCCATTGTTGGAAACCGGGTAGAGACTTGTCTCCATAAGGATGAGGGAATTGAACAGCTTGGGATAGCTAATTCCTGCTAACGCACTGAAGAAGTAAATTAAGCATCTGAGGGGCAAGAAATATGGTAAAAGAAGCTTACGTTGGGTCTCCTCCCAGGGAATGACCTATTGCGATAATATGACGATCACTGAAACCATTCTTGACCCGTAAAGTTGTGGTCGTGTTTAAAAGCCGAGGCAACTGAAATGGTAGGTCTTTCCCCAATGCGTCTCGCGCTTCTGGGAGATGATAAATGACGAAGTTGGCAATGTCGCGCCCATAGTCAGATCTGTCGGCTAAATATGATATCAACGACGACATTCAAGAGAAGACAAAACTGGACAATAATGGGACTGACAGAGCTTTGGGATGTGCATGCCGTTGAGGAGTGCTGCATCGCCATGGTTTACAGCGTCAATCGACCAAATTTCGTCAATACGAATTTGGGATAAAGAACCCTCCGTCATTTCGACGAGATGTTTGAAGGTAGGTTCCCAAATCTGCCAGAATAAAATTAATACGGTTGGAATTTCAAACAAAAACGAACACACTTCTTTGTGGAACCCATTGGGATGCGCGACAACCAAAGTAATCCCCTTCGGCCCTTGAATACCTTCGTCTTCCACACTCTTATTCCTCCTGATTCTCAATAGAGTCCCCCAAATACCTTCCTCGGCGACTCTAATATTCGCCTTTGGGTCTGGGAAAACCTTCTCTGCCTCTCTTTTCTCCCAAAACATACGGTCCATCGTCTCCTTCAACCACTTTTCCCTGTCCTCTTTCGCTGACTTTCCCTGAAATGCGTCCAACCCAGGAATTTCGACCCGGTCAGGAGGAGATCCAGCACGTGGGTAGGCCGCTGGAATTATGTGGACTGAAAGTGTATGGGTGCGGGTGAAAGCACATTTTCGGAAGAGCGATTGTGGTAGAGGTGTGGGCAATGGAACTAGTTTCGGCGGTGCGAAGAGCGGGGCAAGACGCCGACGTGGGTTGACCGTGCGTTCACCCTTGAGTGGTCCCAAAGGTGGAGGAAAGTGCGGCTTTCCCGATAGTTCGTCCATATCTCCCTACCAATTTGGGTGACTCTTTGGACGATTAGATGGTCCTGCGGATTATCGAGCCCTGACCCTTTTGCAATGGTCGAGTTGGCAGATATCGATACACGCTGAAGACGTAGAATGAAGACACCCGGGCAACTCGGCGTAGATCTCTTCCCTGGCGTTTGGTTGGCATTAATCATCGTGTATTACTAAAGTAAGATGGATGTCCGCATACCACGGGTTTTCATCGTCAGTGTGAAGACCGTAGACAAAGCTGAGGTGCAGCATTAGAAGTGGTTTGTTGGTCGTGAGGACTGAGTACTGAGAAACGCAAGAGAAACGAGATCAACCGTTTGGCGCTTGAGCGGGCCGGGAGAAGCTCCTGACAGCTCCTGATGATTGGTGTCCGGGAAACCGACTACAGGGTCTTGCATAAAAAAGTGCAGTCGTCATTTTTTCGCACAGCGTGCTCGGCGGTTGGCTTTCACCAAAAATAGAAATTTAATCAATTCTGGTGGTGGGGTGACATCCTTTTTGGT
>Ga0307517_10002274_pt1 | contig 30982 bp, 13 predicted proteins | sample 23_EM_MG_FD_194515 | JGI IMG/M metagenome (GOLD analysis project Ga0307517, IMG submission 194515) | Populus trichocarpa ectomycorrhiza microbial communities from riparian zone in the Pacific Northwest, United States - 23_EM | ecosystem: Host-associated > Plants > Roots > Unclassified | place... | reverse complement strand
TTTTTTTTAAAAAAGATGTATATAAATATCAATTAAATTAGAGTTGTTTGGTTGACCCATGAATTAATTAGGGGAATTGAAGACAAGGTGTTAGAAGACAAGGTGTGAGGACAAAGAATAAAGAGAGACCACAACCTTTATATTTGTAACTTTTAAGGAACTTCATAGCTAATTTATTATATTTGTATTTGTAGAAGGGTTTTGTTTGGTGCTTAGCTTAAAATGAGTAGCAAGAGTAGAACTAACTAGTTGTCTTTATTTATATTTAATATGTCAAACACTTTCTCAACAAACTGCTCCTATGTCATATGCAACTTATTCCCCTTTCTATCTCAATATAATTATAAAATAAAGAATCTATTTTGCCATACCAAGCGTGTTTGACAGTGTAGTTACAAGTGTTTTTCAAATAATTTTTCGTGCTAAAATACATGCCAATGATATTTTTTCATTTTTTAAAAATTATTTTTAATATCAGCACATCAAAACGATCTAAAACATACAAATCATATTAAATTTTAATAAAAAAAATTTTAAATTTTTTAAAAACATGATTTAAACCACGTTTCCAAACACTTAATGCAGTCGGTCAAAACTAAAAAATTATCAAAGGGTACGAGCTGTAAATCTATCTCTTCTTCTACCATGTACCTAGCTCTAGCTCTAGCTCTAGCTCTAGCTCTAGCCCGGCATAATAATTCTTTAGACAGAGGGTGGTATACGGAGGTCTATATATATATATTGAAATAGTGGCCAATTATATGGCTAGCTCCTAAGGTGACCAAACAATTTGAGGCAAACTATCTGGGAGTTGATATTGGCACTCCAGTACCCATGGTTAAGCATTATTTTATGAAATGACAGAAAAATCTTTAGAAGAAGTTAAACCTGAACAATTATTTTGCCAGACTAATAATTATCAAAGGGTACGAGCTGTAAATCTATTTCTTCTTCTACCATGTACCTAGCTCTAGCCCGGCATAATATATACGAAGGTCTATATATATTAAACCTGAACACATATGCTTTCTTGAAGAAAGTGTTAACTAAAAAATCCAACAAAACAAAAACTGGTGACCTAAATGATTAAGAATCCGTTTCTCTAAGCTGCTGCTTTTGGTTTTAAGGTTGAAAAGTAGTTGAAAAGCATTAATATTTTACATGTTTTTCAACATAAAAAGCAAACTTGTAAACAATTTTGAACCTCTTCTTTTCAAAATGCTTTTGAACATTCTCCAAAACCCTCGTATCCATTTTCCCCTCGAATCGCTAATGCTCATTTCAAATGGAGAGAGGTCTCTGTGGTGAGTCCGTTCCTTGGTTAAATGTAAGCAAAGGAGCACGTACTGAACATTAGAGTTTCCTACTCTGTGTGTGACAAATTGCCTATGATGGTAAATATCTACTTTCTCGGTGTTGCTTGGGAAACCCATTTGCTTTTAGCATTATGCCTCGTCAGGAAGCTTCTGCGTTGGGTTCTAATTCTGAAATTCTATTGAAAAAAAAAAATATTGGTATTAGGGTAAGCTTGATCTAGAGAAGCCTTTTCCTTTAACAATCCCAAGTCCTCATTTTGTTTGTATTTCTTCTCTTCTTTTTTTGATAAAATTGTAATTCACAGCTATCCGATTTCCAGCTCTTTAATAATACGAGCTCACTTATTAAAAAAAAATGCCTGTTTACGAAAGAATATGAAAATAAAAGCCAATTATTGTCTAGACAATCGATTTTAGCATAGTATTTGGAAACTACCTGTAAAACAAGCTTAGGTTACTAGATATATTTACAGATAATTAGGTTAACTCGAATCATTGGGAATGAAGGCGTTTCATTTTTTTCTTAGTTGTTTACCTGCTAGGTTAGATGGGTCAGTATAATTATTAAAAATTTAGTCATTCAAATATAAATGGTTAGGTTAATTAGAAACTCTAGATTAGACCCTAGACTTCTAGTCTTTCACATCACCTTGTCAGTCTGACAACTACAGACCTTAGCATTGCAGTAGATAGGTGGCAACCAAACTTTCTCGAAACCTAAAAAATAATATTCAAACCACAATAATTAAAAATAACCTAAATTAAATTAATTAAAGATATGAAATTGAAAGAATCCACATAAAAAAAAGTAAAAAATTTACAAAGTGTAAAATTTAATAATTTAATGTCAAAAATAAAAATAAAAAACATAACATTGAAGAAGAAAACCTGAGTCAACTTGAGATAACTTAATGAACTTACAATCTATGATATGAGACCGGGATAAAAAAAAAGAATTTCAAAAGACAAACTTAGTAAAAAAACCAAAGTTCAATAAAAAAAAACATCAAAAAACCACTGAGCCAACTCAGGTTAATGATACCAACCTGTTCTCAGAATAACCAAACAGGAAAAAAGGGTGGAAAAATGATAAAACTCAAGGGCAAATAATTTAATGCAAAATGATAAAATTAAAAAAAATGATCATAAAAAAATTAAGGAAAAACATTTGAGTCAACCCGGGTTAACTTGACTGAACCGCCACCCACGACATGAGATTGAGATAAAAGAAAACTAGACTTTCAAAAGAAGGACCTAACAAAAAAGACCAAATTTAAGTAAAAAAACATTGCGAAAAAAAATACAAGTTGACCCGGGTTAGCTTGATTAACCCGCTCTCGAAATAACAAAAAAAAAATAGAAGCAAAAAAAATGACAAACCTCCAGGGAAAATGATTTAATGTCAAATTATGAAATTAAAAAAAATTAAAGTCATAAAAAAAAACTATGAAAAAAAAATCAATTTAGATTAACTCAACTAACATGTCACTCATGACATGATATCAATATAACTCATCAGATTAATTGGCACTCAATATGTTTTTTTTATTTGCTTTCTATAATGTTCTCATTATCTCATGATCCGGATCATGGATCATATATGCTAACATGGGTTGACCCAGGTCGGTCTAATATGTTATCGTATCCAAAAAAAATTAAAAGATGTTATCTTGAAAAAAAATTTAGTCAAACTATTTTTTTTTCTAGTTGTCTAAGTTATCTTTGAACTTATCAGGTTGTCCAGATCATACTGGATCAATCTCTACATGATTTATTTTTATTTATTTTAGAAAACATGTTAGCAATGTCTAAATATTTTTTCTAATTAAAAAAAAAACTCCATAAATGATTAGGTACATATTTAATGAAGGTGGATTCAAGTTGACGAGTGCGATGAATCAACATTACGGCCTCGTTTGTTTGACGGAAAGTGATTTTCTGGAAACCATTTTTCAAACTTTCCTGTGATTGTTTGTCATTAGAAAAGTTGGTCAATGTAAAAGACTTTCCAGTTAAAGAAAAATTTTGTTTGGTTTCCAGAAAAGTGTTTTCCTTTTATTTTGGGCGGAAAACACTTTCCGGAAGTTGTGAAAAATTTAGAAATATCATATTATTTGCTGATTATATCAAATTTGGTTCTCAAACTTTTGATTGTTATATATATTTTGTTTTATTTTTTTTTTCAATTTCATCCCTTAAAATTTGATTTTTGTATTGACTTTGGTCCTCATTTTTATAATTATCATTTGCTTTTCCTTTATCATTTTTTAATTGAAATTTTTTATTTATCAAATTCGGTCCTCATTCTTTTGATTGTTACTTATTTTATTTGAAATAATTTATGAAATAGTAATTATTATTATTATTTTAATTTCTTCATCTTTCAATTTTTTTATTTGTTAGATTTGATCTCTATTATTTTATTATTATTTATTTTATTTGAGATAATTTATAAAATTATACATTTTTTTTAATTTGTAAGATTTGTTCCTCATTATTTTAATAAACTTGAAAAAAAATAAAACATTAATAAGTTATTTTTCATCTTATTTTTTATGACATAATCAAAAACTGAAAAATATTTTTTAATTTAATTTTTATTATATTACCAAATATAAAAATAATCCATTTTTTAAAAAATTTACTTTTTTAGAATTCATTTTTTTAAAAAAAAATTTCTAGCAAACAAGCTAAATATAAACGCAATTATATATTGAGCAGTAACCACGAAAGGAAATGAATGGACCTCAAGCGTTCTTTTTGTGACCAATAGCCATCAGATGAATTTGCACTCTTTTTATCTGCTGACCCATCATCTCAATTGGCCTTTGGTACATAAAACAGAGCATTTGAGTGCACTACGCCATCATTCATGCACCTATGGTGGTCCTTTGCAAAGACCTCCTCTAGTTTGGAGGCCATGGCATCTTTCAAACCACAAACCACGATGATGGGATGGAACCCAAGTGGGGTTTTCAGTTCATCGTACACTCAAAATCATTGTACAATTAGCAGGAGAATGTCCAAACCCCATGAACACGCATCATGAGTTATTCCTTGCATCCAGCTGGTTTTCTTCAATGCATAGGTACGTAGATCAACATCCCTTCTCTTAATTATTAACTTCTTTCTCTGTTTGTTTTTACTTTAGTTTTTTTATTTATTTATTTTTTTTATTTTTTTAAATTAATAATTTTAATATTTTCAAATCATTTTTATATATTATAAAAAAAATAAAAAAATATTTTAAAAAACAAAACGGCAAGAACTGCCAACAAGCGTGTTTGGTTTGTATCATGTAAAGATTTGCTATGGTCATTTTCTTCGAGGCTGGCAGCCTATATAGCAGTACTATTTTATTCCATCCATTTTAGGTTCGTGGTAAGCCGAACGTTAAATTAGTTTGACTTCCATTTTCTGTACTAAAATTAACTTGGCAATTAGAATCAATACATTATTTTATGTAATTCGGCTATAGAGCAAAGAAAATTTTGTTTTTTTTTTTTGTTTTTTTCTATTATAATTAGAATCAATATAATTTAGAGAATAATACAATAATTTTTTTTATGAGAAATGGAATAGATGTACTATGGCATAATCATAATGGATATAATCGCAATCATTGCAAAATTTTCATACTTAAAACACAAACCACATCTCATTAGAAACAAAATATACATGTTCTTTACTTGTGGATCCCACCAAAAAAACAGAACTACATCTCATTACATATTTATCTTAAACACACCCTTAATCTCAATACTAATCAATGATCAATCTTTAGTCTTTGTGATTTTTAAGATTTCGTTCTGTAAAAGAGATGATAGATTCTGTTTTTGTTAAAGTGAAAAGGATCACAAAAAATATATTTATTTTTGTTGTTGTTATGCAATCTTATTAGGGGTGTTTGAGATTGTAGTGTGAAATACTTTTTAAAATAGTTTTTTACTTGAAAATATATTAAAATATTTTTTTTTAATATTAATATATCAAAATCATCAAAAAAACACTAAAAAAAAGTTTTAAATCAATGTTTTTTAAGCGGTGTCAAACTAGATCATAAGTTGCAATAGTTTACTTATAAATTCCTCTTAAAATAAAAAAGTTAACATATATAATTAAAAAATTTAAAAGTGTTTATAAGCTAGGGTAAATTATTGAGAACTTTGAAAACACTTTATATCTATATTTTTATTTATTACAATTTACACATTCAATTAAGACTAGCCTAGAATAAAAATGAAAAAAAATACTCTTATTTATTAAGAACCCAAATCTCATCAAGCTACCGTCACAATTCTTATTCCCTCTCTTCTCTTCCGTAAAGAAAACCATGAAAACCTCTCCTTACAACAAAGAGGTATTTGAAAAACACAAAATCATAATGTTAATTCCGTCTGTATTCCTCTCAAGTGTGTTTGTATTGGACAATGGACAAGAATCAAATATATCCATATCATGTAATTTTCTACATAACAAGCTTTCAAGTAAGTATGGATATTGATGGGCATGTTCTTAATAGGCTCGAACCCAATAAAGATGAGTTCGGTAGTGATCACCCTGAGCCTACCACCTTTGGGTGTGAGCTTAGACAAAGACCCTATAAGAATCCACCATTTTGAGCCCAACTGGCCTATACAAGGCTTGAGATTGGGTCATTCTCCATCTTCTTCTTCCCCAGTAAAAATCCTACATTTTTTTATATACACAGTTGGATCTTCTTCTTCTTCTTCTTTCAACTGCACGATGAAAAAAACTAATTAAATTAAATTCTTCTTCTTCATCTTCTTCTTCTCCACCATATACCTAACCATCTAAACTATCTCAATTAAAAAATGGTCACGTAAAACAAAAACAAGAACCTTTGAAGCATTATAATAAATAATTTATAATCTTCACCAAACTTTCATTATGTAATTAAATACCTTGAAACCATAGTGTTCCAAGAATCTAAATTTCTACGAGATATTTTATAGAGCATGTTGCATGCGTCATTGATTCTACCATTGTTGTTTGGGTTTTTGTGTTCCATGTCCTTGTTGTATTTTTATTGCTATAATTTGTGTTGGAGGAGAGCATTTTTATGCTCTCATACTCCTGTAGCCAGCTCTACCTGTCCTTACAAACGACTGGTTTTTATTGTTATGAATCATGTGGTCAAGGTTGTTTTAAACCAATTAGGCTAAGTCAGTCATCTTTCCTGCTATATACAGGCTCGAGTTATAGGGGTTATGGAAGTGATTTTTGAGAAGGGGATGATATACAAGTGAAACTCTTCCTTTTCTTTCTTTTCAATACAGGGAATGCTCGCGAAACCCTTTTTAGGCAAGAAATATAGGTGACAACTGAAGGAAGAAGAGTATGTAATAATATACATGATCAAATAGAGGGAGGAACCATGGATGTGATTTCTTAATTTTACTGTTTCAAAGCACCATCCCAAACAACATACAATGATGCTGGGTTCTTGCAAGACTTGAAGCTAATCGAGCACAGCTAAATTCTCTATATGATCCTCTCTGATGCTAAATCAAGCAACGTACGAAAGAATTTGTGAGGATACATGGGAGGTTGTTCTGCTAGCGCCTGAGAAACACAGCAAATTCTAGCTCATTAGGACACAAGTAACTAGTTACTTATGAAATGAATTAATATAGCTTGCTTGATTGTATGTAATGAAACATATAATGTAATGGATCGTTATAATCCTACGTTCGGTTGTATAATTTTCAAGATTTTAATGTTATGGATCATTACAATTATAATGACTTATTATATTAAAAAATAAAAAGCTACGTCAAACCATTATACGACGAAGAACAAATCATACAGAAACCTAATTGCAAATAATTTTTCATATTAAGGACTAAATTTTAATTTTGTTGAAGTGCAATGACCAAAAAACTTTTAAATTAGGACCAACTTGTAAATGAAAATGAAATATAAAGACAAATAATGTTTTTGAAAAATTACAGGGACTAGATTGAAAATTTGTGAATGCTTCCATTACATACTTTTCCAAAGCATTACATTACATTTTTCATTAAATTACACATTTCATTATATTACATCTAAACAACCATGCCGATACAGCCATCCCTAACATCATGTTTCAGTAAATCATCTCATTTTTACTTTTCCTTGCAGTGTTTCACAGAAGATTATTGTTTTTCAATAAATGATCTTATTTCTATGTTGATGTTTCATGCATAATTCTGCTGATATCTTTTTTAAGATAAAATGCAAAATTTCATTGTAGGGTCACAGAAACAGACAAGTCAATTGGTTACCAAATGCTCAAAACACATCTAACGCTACCTGATGAATAAGGACAGTGGAAGGAGTCATTCCAGGAACAGTATTGACCTCTATAATCAGCACCTGCAAATAACGATATGGGTGACGGATAAATATCACGAAAGAGAACTTTTGTAAGCAAAACAGAGAGCAGAATCAAGCTCAACTATTATCTTGTGTTGATTCAGCTAATGGCACATGGAGAATGTAGAGCATACCTCTCCACTATCAACATTAAGAAAAGCATCTATTCGTGAAAATCCTTCTAATTGCAGAGTGTTTGCAATCAATTCAACACGATGTTTGCACCTCTCCAACGCCTCGTTACTGATTCAAGAAGAGAAAAAATTGCTCATTTAGTCAAACTACAATCCAAAGATGAAAAGATGATCAATAAGAGAGAGATGAAGAAAGAGAGTGCTTGCTCCGAATGTCATTGAATGTATTAATTATATTTTCATGCAGCATAGCAAAATTTGTAAAAGATGGTCAGAATGATCATGGGAATTGGAGGTGATATTATTTCAGAATAGTTATCAGTACAGGATGTCTTAATCATGGCATTAACATAAAAGACAATTTCATATAGCAGTTAACAAACCTAACAATTGATGCTGGCGGAGGAGTAAGATTGATGCCGGTTCCACCTGTCAAGTAATATCAATGTCAAGATACCAGCAATGCCATCTAAACAAATTTGGAATTTCTTCCAATAAATCATGCAAAAATTCACGAATTAATTCCCTCAAATTAAGCATGAAGAAAACTTCAACTGCAGCCACTAAATCATCCTTTTTGATCCATTTTCTTTTAATCGTATCTAATTACTCGTGTGTTTTACTGCATAACCAATAAGGTTCAGGACTACTATATCAACTTCAATGCTACCATTGGTTAACTACCATGATTTGCAAGCAGCAAGAAAAACAAAAGAGATATCATCAAATGCCAACATAATTGAAACAAATTGCAACGTGCAAAAACATGTACCTTGAAATTTCTCTTCAAGTGATAAAATATCACCAGTTTCCTTAACAGTAACACTAGGGCTCAGTGAGCGCATTGATCCAAGAGTTCCTATAACACCAACTGTAATTTCTACCCATCGACTGTTTCCTTTCCACACAAGGCCTTGTGCTTTTTCACCCCCAGATTTGGATGAGACAACAATCTCATCAGTCTCAATAAAAGGTTCAAAGATCAAACGCTCTGGAGGAGGGCTTGGCATCTCAATCATTCCATGTGACTGAACATTACACAAAAAGAAAAGGATGTTTGACTGTTGTAAGATAAAAACCCAGTTATTGTTTCAATTATAAATAATGGCTAAGAAAGAAAGATTTGGGTTAAAGAGTATGGACTGTTGCCAACAAAGTATGGACTAATGAGTAGTCACAATCATTTATTCGTTCGGTAAATGACAATGGGTTTACTGGGGGTTCATTAGACAACTTAAAAGTCAAAAAGTAGCAGACTATTAATTTTCACTTGATATTTAATAATAGTTGATTTCTTTAGGTCTTAAGAACAAAAACTTTCATGCTTATCAAAAGAAGAAAACAAAAGATGCAAAACTTTCAGAATAAAGTTATTAGATGCACCCAGGAACTACCATCCACGCACATGTTAAATGGGCATCAAGCTCATACTCTTATTACAGGGGATACCCTAACAAGTAATTACAGAGCTGAAATCTAAAATAATTTCCGATTTTCTTATTTGGTGCTAAATGACATCATTTACAACAGTTCATCAAACATGAACATGCACTTTAGCATAATAATCACTTTAAAATGTTTTCAAAGACAAGATATCTGTATTTCTAAAAACAATCTGTGATACTGGCACTTGACATTGATGTCCTGAAACAAAATTATGGAGAAGCTTCTATACCTTTGAGAAACTATCAGGTGGTATCCGGAGAAGGCAATCCTTCAAAGCTTTTATATACACTGCAAGGTCTTCCACACAACTGCTCGAACAAAAGGTCCGCAACATATGATTAATTCAAATACACACAAAATATTTAACTAAGTTTAGGGATATATGATATCAGATCAAAGAGATTATTAGCAACTGGCAATAACAAGGGGTATGAACCAACCATAATCTTGCAACCCCAGTTGAGCATCCATCCCTTGCTGGTTTAACACATAATGTTTCACACTGAAGCTTTGAGATCAGCTCATCCCAAATCTCCAGTGCAGGCATATTCAGCAAATCCTCTTTTCTGCACACATCTTTATTTATGGTAAGAATTCCCAAATCTGCAAGCTGTTCATTACTAGAGATCACAACCAATGCTATGTTGAAAAATATATGATGGAGAAAGGAAAGATTAAACATAGCCTGAGTTTTCATAAGATGATCCCTACAAGTGATTTTGTTACATACATGACTAAGAGCGAGTGATGTTGCAACTTTGTCCATGCAAGTCTTCGAAGCTGCCGCACCAGGACCTTTATTTGAAAATAAAAGAAGAATGAACAATCTGGTACCAAGACAACTAAATTCTTCAGGTGAAAAAGTGTTGACTACAATAACCTGTATGAGGAACTCCTTCAGACTCCAGTAAAGACTGAAGTGTACCATCTTCACCAATGCCTCCATGCACTGTAGAAAACATCAGATAAATTTCATATGGAATATAATAGCTGAATGTTTTGTTAAACAAAAGAGATTAAATAAAAATTTCATCCTTAACATAGTGTTAGCATTCATTTAAGAATATCAGAATATGAACAGCACGCTCCCACATGCTCTGCAATCAAATTTCCCAAGTGTGAAAAGTTATGGCTTAACAAACATGATGTTTACCAGTAGAAGCAAACCATTACTCAGACAACTAAATCCATGTTTGATGACCTTCCTTGTTTGGGTGAAAGAGTATGTTCAGATATTATCTAACGTGACAGGAGCTATATCTGAAGTAAAGCTCTTACTGTATATTCTTGAAAAAACAGATATCTTAAAACTACAACACACATTCATAGATCAAACATGTACTATTATGTTCATGCTAGCAGTGGAAAGAAAGGTTAATGCAAGCATCAATCATAATATTACAATGGTTAAAAAAAAATACCTGCAATGAAAACTGTTGCCTGAACTTCTTTGGCAAGCTTGACCCACTTCTCTAATGAATATCTAACAGGCTGTTCATCAGCTATGTCAAACCCTGTAAACCAACTATGCTTCTTCAGACATTCCATGAGGTCATTCATCACTTGGTTGCGCAAATGAGAAGTCAGCGCGGCCTGAGCTGGTTCAATAGCTTCTATGCAAGCATCAAGAACTTCCTCTGTAGTGTGTCTCAGCACAAGAGAGTAACTGCATATAAATTCCAGGAGCATGATATAGCATACATGAAAATCTAATAAATCAAAACATGGCTGGCAATAAAAAATGTTAAGTATTGCTTCTGAGTGCAGATTTATAGAAAACAAGTAAATAGCTGGTGGATTATTTGACTTTTCAAAAAGAAAATGTATTATTTGTGCAAGCTTATAATGGAGTCGAAACATGAACAAAAATCTCTCCTTACGGCAATGACCAAACCACTCTGGAACCATCATCAGAATGGTCGTCTGAGGGGGCAAGTAAACAAGGAGTCACATCAAGCTGTAGACAACAAATTGCCAATATCAGACATTATTCATAACCATATTGTACCTCGATTAAAAACATCCAAACAAATTATTGAATCACAAATATTGCTGGCTTGGAGGAGTAAAACGACAGGAATGGAGGATACTCGGTGAAAGGCTAAGCATTGATCCAGGGCACACATATGAGAACTTTTGGATACTTAGATTCAAAAATCAGAAGATAAACTTAATCGCCTCAGAATTCAAAAGATGCGTTAATACTGCATCATCCATGTATAACAGACATCCAGTTATATACTTCATCAAACACATCCGCCAACCATTATGCAAACTAAACAAATTTATAGCTAATGTTTCCTAAACTTACTTCATCAAATGCCAGCAAGTTAAGCCAAACATTTGTTCCACTCATAAGAGATACTTGCCGCTCTGAAGTGTCTCCTCCAAACAAGACAAAAATTTTACGAATACCCTCCCGTTTGTTAAATGCTTCATCAAATGGCAAGGATTTCGATCTTCTTGGCAAATGTGCTGATGCTTCGTTGTGTGATGCAAGATTGGGGAACCGCAAGCAAGCATGATGAATAACACTTCGAAGAATGTTAGAATGAGAGAATCCAACCTGAACAAGAAGAGAAACCTTTTGAGGAGACGAGTGGGAATGGTGACAAAAAGCTAAAAAATTATTAGATTCACGAGCATTTCAACATTTCTGTGGCATATAAAGAATAACATGCCTCACTTCACGTGTGCATTACACATGAGAAAATCTGTCAACTTTTAGGTACCAATGAACCATATAGAACAAAGACTCCAAAGTTTGAGCCATGCATGCTCCACACTTCTGTTGCTATGATAATGTTTCCATGAAATGTTTACTAATCAGCATGCCACAGTATCTGACATATTCCTATGCCAATTCCAAGCCTAACATGAAAGAAAAAGCAACCTGATGGGGAAGGACCCCAGCCTACAAGAAGCATGCAACTCAACTTTGCTACAGTAATAAACAAAGGGGACACAACATTCATAAGAAGTTCAAGTAGAAGCCCGCAGCAAAAGACTGACAATTAGTACCTTTGAAGCTTGCTGAAAAAGAAAACTGGTCTGCTCCATTCCACTAATCTGACATATTAATCAGAAATCAACATCACAGATGTAATAAAAAATAATATCGGTAGTCCCAGTAAAAAATATATTTGACTTACCAGGTTAATGTCATTGTATATTATTGTGCCCAATTCAGTCCTTCCAAATTTTCCAGCTGAAGATGATAATGCATGCATGGAATTAGGCAAAAACCATCCATCAATCCGAGCAAAATCACGTAGACCGAGTTGACGGAATAAAATAGATGCTCCTTCTCGAATATTTTCAATTACTTTGAGAGGAAAACGAGGTGGAGTGTGATATGCTACCTGTGAAGAAAGTAAGAACTTCTGAGACTAGAACAATGAAAGGAGGCATTACAAATTTTACACATCACAACTCAAGATACATATGATGCACCATAGATGCATTAGTTACAAAACAAAAGAAATGGGAAAAGATATTATAATCTTTCTGAAAAATGCAAGTGCAATATGAAATTCTCAGATACACTTCTGCTGTACCTGTTGTGTTGGAAGATACTTCCTTCGGTAATTGAAAATTGCATCTTCTTCTCTCACATCAACACTGCCATGAAATTGAATCTCCACCTGCACCATCAATGACATATTACTAGATCACAGTTCTTCACCGGGTTACTCTAATTTATAGCTTAGTTTTCTAAATCTTGTAAGCCACTACTATACAAGAGCCCCTTTTTTTGAAAAAAAATTAACACAACCGCAGACTATTAAAAGCAATAATTCAATTTTAAAAACAAATGTTTGAGCATACAACCAATAAAAAAACTCTCTCCACAATTCATGGTCATCTCATAAAAATATGATGAATAAATAAAATAGTATACATAAAATCTTAAAGCACCTTGGAAGATTTAAACCATTATTGAAATGATTCATGAGGGCTGAAAAGAGTATACCTCAGTTGGCAGTAGAACAACAGGGTGACAATCAAAACCAGATCCCACATCAAGGACAATTGCTGTAAACTCGCTCCCTCCTTCGAGAAATATTTCAACAAGGATTTTATCATCTATCCCCTTTCAGACATGAAAAGACACATCATTCTAATCAGTTGAACCATCTCACATGGTTTTAAATGAAAACATTTTACGGCAATTGAACCATCTGTAGCCCAAATGCAACAGCATTCCAGTTTGATAATCATTTTTTTCCTTGTCTTCAGATGGTACAAAAAAAAAATCCTCCCAAATCTTTAGGAATAAACTTTGCAAACTAAGTACTCATGGTACCAAAAAGTAACCTTGGGCTTTAACACCTTCCTGAAATTGCAAAAACGAAAAAAAAAAAGAACTAAAACCTAAACATGAACAAGCAATCTCAGCACCTTCCATGTAAGTCGGTCTGGTGTTTCAGCATAAAGTTGGTAATTTCAAAGTATGCATCAATGAGAAATGTTATAAGATTAAATTACCTCTGAAATGAGATCATTTGCTTTTTTAAGAGAATCAGAAACACCATAAGCAACTGTAACTCCAATACTTGATCCAGCTCTAGCTGGCTTTACCTGCAAACATATGATGACAAGTTTGAGATCCTAATGCTGAACCATCTCACTACACGTGCTTATTAGACTACTTAAACTGAGATGAGGAAGTGTGTCTTACCACAACTTTCCCAGAGTTAGGGTCCAATTGATTGCTTGTGAACCACTTGGATAATTCACATTCATCAATTTCACTTCCCTAAATGCCATATGCACATGTCAGTATATCCACTCATAACCAGATACATTGCAACCTAATGCATATCCAGCACTAAATTGATAGATAAATAAATAAAAGTTGACCCAAACAGGCGTGACAAAAGCACTTCAAATTACCAAATAGTTGGGACCAATACCTGGACTAGAAAACTAGGTACAGTTATGAATCCTTGTTTGCTGAGTTCCAAGGAGGCATCATACTGTCAATGATTTGAAGGTAAATGGTTAGCCTCATCTCACAGAAGAAAGTACTTCTAGCACAAGTAACATTCGAAAGTTATCAAGGGTATATGAAATATGGAGGTGTGACAATTTTCCTTCTCAATTTATTTCCCAAGCATCTATCACTAATTATGTCGACCTAGGAACAGTCAGCTAATAACATGGATGCTAGTAAATATTGATTCTTCGAACTGCCAGCAACATCTACTAACAAAGCTCTCCTTTCATCACACCTCCAGAGATACCAACAAGTTTCAAATATTCAATGCACAATACATAGGAACTTCGATTCAATTCTAGGGGCTTCCAAACCTAATAACTTATTACAGACTAATAGACTGTCTCCCTTACCTTATCAAATGCTTTACGACACTCACGAGATCCTGTGCCAACAAATGGAACATTATGCCTTTCCAGCAACTCCTGAATAAAAAGACCACCACCAGTTACAAAAATATATCTTTCGAGACAATATCCTATAACGCAAATGAAGGATGATGCTATGTATAATGCACCTGAATTCCACCATCTTCACCAAACCGGCCATGAATAACAGGGAACACTATATCCACAGAAGCAGCAAGATGTTCTGCAAATTCATCCAACGACGAAAAACCTTTGGCAAGGCTGCACAAAACACACAATTAGCCATCCTTCTCTGCATTAGAGGGGGGAAATAATAAATAAATAAATAAAACCTTACCTTTCAAGCTTAAAATCAAAATCCGCCGGAGTATTTGAATATACCTAAGAGAGAAATCACAGTTACTACTTATAATTCAATTCAAGTGAAAACATTTCGTTGACTGAGTAACTAACCAACCTGAGCAGATGATATAGCGAATGCATTCATATCATAGTCAATATAATAGCAGCTCACTTGCAAATCATCCCCCTGTAACAACAACAACAACAACAACAAAATACCAAAAAAGTTACAATGCACATCCAGTAATTACAAATCTTGGCACAGGCAAGAGTACCTCTATGTGATCAAGTACTGATCGAGCAGAGTTGAGGGAAATCCCACGCTCAGCAGAAGGACCTCCACAAATCAAACCAACTCTTAGAACTCTACTATCCTCTTTCGAAACTCGATTGTCATCCACCACTGCCTCCGTCGTGGAGGCGGCGCGTGTTACTCCAACGCCCGAGCATCGCGTCTTCGAAAAACAAGAATCACTGAATTTCCGGTTCCACTTGTACGAATTTGGGTTATCAAACACCAAGTTCCTTCCAACGGCATCGTTTTTGTAGTTTCCGTTATGGAGAAAAGAGAGCTTTGAAGCGAAAGAAAGATATGACGATGCCATAGAAGGAGAATTAGGATTTGCTGTAGAGTAGAATTAGGATCAGGTTTAGTATTTAATACAGAAGTTAAGACTTAAGAGAGTGTGATTACTTTTGTGTTCTTTCAAATTGAATGTTTTCTTTGTCTTCTACCACCAAAAATAAAAAAAAAAAGGTTCTTGCGGGTCGGCATTGTAACGCCAACGCCAACGCCAATTACAATAGCTTCTTCAATAATGGACGAGCGAAATAGGAACCGAAGGACCAAAACACCTTTTCTATATTAAAGAGTATTAGTCAACACTCAACAGTGCTAATAATGGATAATTGATTACAACTATTTTGGTTTGGTCTATAGAGATTCGGCTCTTTATTTTTTAAGAATAGGATGATAATGTTATTGGGTGTCCTATGCTACAAATTCTTGTTCTTGGTCATACTGTAACAGCATCCACCATTCAAAATCCCACCTCTTTCAACCATCTAGGTGGTGGCCTAGTGATAAGAGTTTGAAACTAAGAGGTTTGCTTCTTCTGTGGTTTCAGGTTCGAGTCATGTGGTTGCTTATATGATGGCCACTGGAGACTTATATGGTCGTTAACTTCAGGACCCGTGAGATTAGTCGAGGTACGCGCAAGCTGGCCCGGACACCCACGTTAAACTAAAACAAAAAAAATCCCACCTCTTTCCTTCTTGCTGTCAACAGAGATTAAATTATCCATGTCCAGCAATTTTTAAAGACACCCACTTGTGTAATAAGCTCAAGGAACTTGGTACAATGAAGTTTATTCTTCTATGTGACTAAAGTGTTCTTGACAGAATTCACACCACCTTATCTTTGTCATCAGTTTGATTCGGATTCAGCCTTCTTAATCCCTCATTATTAAGCCGGCCATGCAAAATGAACTCCGAAGATGATCGAAGGCATCCATAGTAGCTACAAACTATACCAACGACGCACATATAATAAGATAATCGTGAGCTGCCGGCAGCAACACAACTGTATAGGCAGAGCTGGTAGCTTATATGGGGTTAGAAAGATTTTTGCCGAGGATAAAATAATTGGTTTCTGTATATAAGATCAATGGTCTTTCTAATAGGAGACGGGGCAGAAATCAAAGACATCGCCAAAACAAAAGTAATTTTAGTTCGTGTTTGGCATTCTCGTAGCTTACAATTGTGATTTAAATAAAAACAATTTAAGAAAAATACTTTTAATCATGGTTTAAAAAAAATAAGTTTTTAATTAAAACTGTTATAAAATATATTAGCTAACACAACATCAAACAGTGTCTTTAATCGAGGGAATAAATCAAGATGGAATCAATGTCATGTTCCTTTTAGTTTTCAAGAGTTCGCTCTCTCCTTGAATGAAACTCTTCAACATGACAAGCCCTACTTCAGCTAGTCACTCCTCTTCAAATCATGGTCAGTCATGGTATCAAGATATCAGGACCAGACATCGTTAGACTTACTCTCGTGAAATCATGTACTGGATTTGAACAACTTACAATGAATGATGGTAAGATGTACCAACTTGGAAAAACTATCAAATTCCTTGACAATGGAAGTGAACTTTGCAACATTCTCCTCATCAATTGTATTAGCTAAATCCCGAAAAGTTATAATTAAAACCAATGAGTAGGATAAAAGCACCACCATCCTAAAATTAAAATATCCAGATGGAATATTTGGTTGGCGAGTAAACACCATTTTGTTCGCCATTTACATTGTGAATGGATTTATCGATAGAAATACATCGTCAAGAAAAGTTTTATTAGGGGTTGTTAGCTGTTGATATTTTCATCGGTAATTGGCAATATTGATAGAATATTGGCGTCAAAAAAAAATTAATCAACCAAATTTAATTGATTATTCCATCAATAAATGAATTACCAATGAAATATTTCATCACTTATTTCATCGGCAAAAACTAATTTTGCCGATAGAATAGGAGACAAAATTAACAACAAAATATTCATCACTATTTTCATCAAAAAGATCAAAAACTTCTAAACCATTTTATAACTTTCCGGTGAAATAATGTCTATATTTTCAGTGAAATCATCCATGAACAAAAAAATATTCATCGGTGACTCTATGGAAAGTTTAGTTTTTTTACTGGAGTAGTCTATATGCACCTTTAATTCGAGAAGGTAAAAAAAACTCTCTTTCGGCCTTTTCAAGTTCCCCTCAAGTGTATAGCTACATGACCTGCTTGAATGAACCTATTTACATGAAGATTCTCTCCTTCCATTTCCGTAAATGCCAACATGAATATTATGGTTATGAAAATTTTCATTTTCGTTAATGTAAATTTGATAGTGCATTGCCGCGTTCTGATTTTGATATCTTGCTTTTTCTTTCCATTAACATGTCAAACTTGCACGTAGTATTAAGCTTCACAATATGAATTGAGATGCTATTGTTCTATTGGCTGATTGATGTTCATCATGGGACTGCATTACTAGGACTACCTCTGTAAAGCCTGTATTGGTGTTAATCATGGACCCACATGTTCTCCATTTTCACAGAGCACTGGCAGATTTAAGGATCTGTACTTAGGCAACCAACATCGTACTTGTCTAAAAAGCTTATAGTCAAATTCTTTTTAGAAATATGCATGTGTTAAGGTACGGTTCATTGGAGGGGATGGACCTAAACGCGTCAGGCTGGAAGAGATGAGGGAAAACACACTTCCAAGATCGAGTGGAAATGCTGAGTGCCGTACCACATGCCTTCTGGCCGTATGTTCTTAAGCAGGTCAGAGGTTCTCCTGATTTCTAATTTTAAATCATTTTTTCATATTATTTACTATAGCTTCAGGATACATTTATGTTTTTGTTGAATATTGTCTCAGTACTCTTTAACTCGTCGAGCAGTTCTTTGACAGATGCATTCTGCATAGCCATATTAGAGGCTGCTAGTTGTGGATTATTGACAGTCAGGACACGCGTAGGAGAGGTTCCTTCTTTATCTAGCTAACACGATATCATATACTCGTTGCTTTTTGTACATGTTGCTAGAGACATGTTCACGGGATTGAGCTCTGGTAATCCTAAATCCTACAGACAGCTAATTTGTTACTTCTCGTGATATTATTAGGTTCTACCAGACAACAAGATCTTACTTGCAGAACCAGATCCTAGTGATATGGCAAGATCAAATGGAAAGGCAATATCTCTACTTCCGAATATTGACCCGCAACTGACGCATAATCGTGTGAGCGAGCCATTCATGTAGGTTTAGTCTTCCTGAGAATTTCATAGTAACTATTCATAGAAGCTCAATCTTTGCGCTGCATTAGAAACTCTACGATTGGCATGATGCTGCAAAATGAGCAGATATTGTGTCTGACCGTGCTTTGAAATGCCCTGATCAGAATTCCTTAGAACGACTCTCACGGTATGCAACCGATCAGATCGGATACATAAGATCCAAACTCAGTTTTTTTTTTTTACTTTTTGCAGTATAATTGCACATAAACTGATGCGATTTAGTGTGAAGTTGTAGTCTGGTGAGTGCCTAAACAAAGACAGTTGATGGAGGCTTCGTTAGACTATCAGAATGTTCATCAGCATCTTCAGCAGAAAATCCAGTAGCATGTGCACCAATTATTCACACCATCCATTATGTTACTAATTCAAAATAATCCTGCTAGTCACTTGATTGTTTCCTTATTTCCCTCATTATACTCTGACAGTTTAATTGAACCACACCGCTAAGTAAGTTAGCCAATCCAAAGGATATCTCTTGTCTTTTTCTTTCCGTTGCTTGAATTTTTACAGGCTTTCTTAACATTGGTGACAACTGTTTATTAGGTGCTTCTTTTGTGGTAGTTGGGCAGGCAAGAATTTCTGCTTCGTTATGATAATTGTTTTTTTTCTTTTTTGCTATGGCGTCAACTGCAATTATGGCAGGTACCGCCAGTTCCTACATATATCGAGTCTTGACCTTTGAGACAAATTCTGCTATCCACATAATATTCGACCTTTAATTATTTTCTTTTTCTTTTTTGATATTTCTTCAGCCAATGGAGGATATCGAGGAGGTGCCTGAATTTACATTTCCCCATCATCAATATGAAGAAATGATCTCAAATTTCAAAGTTAAATACTTTTATGATTTATATTTGTAGCCTTTAGTTTTAACTAAGAAAAAAGTACTTTTTAATCCTATTTATAATGAAAGTTTTTAGATGGATTACATTCTCGTGATTATTATTTTTACAATGAGTTTTTCACATAAAAAAACTTAATATTGAATTGTTTTGATTGGTTGCTTAATTTTATTGATTGGTTGATAATATTTTAATTGCACAAAAGAGACAAAAGAATTTAGACCAGTGAATTTGGTTAAATTGATGACTTTTTCCATAGAGAGTTATCTTCCAACATGCTTCCTTTCCTCCCTTTCTCCTCTGATTTCTTTTTACCTAACAATATCAGATCACTTCGTAACATCTTTTGATTTTGCTAGTTATTAACTTGAACAGATCCCACAATGTGCTAAGAAATCTTATGAATTTTGTAACTTTGTATTTATTTTTTTATATTATTTTTTTTGCATGTAGTGTCTAGTTTCATTGCCATAAATTGTAATCCAAAAGGATTCTAAAAAATCCCATCTAATCAAACTTTTAAAGTATCTCCAGGTGTATACTGAAAAACAGAGAGCACTAGTTTTTATATATATGAATTATCAAAATAGGGAGAACGTAAGATTATTAATAGCTAGCAGTTAACTGCAACTAAGTTCCAGTTGTGGAGAGTTACAACTTACAAGCAACAAGGCGACTCTCCAATCCACTGCTTGCTTGTTATGCATATTAATGGTTGAAAGGAGCAAAATATAGAAAATTTAAAACAAAAAGATACATCACGGACACATTTTGGCTGCAACCACTTCACTTCTGAATCGTCATGTTAGACCAATTTCATCCAAGTATATATTTTGCAGAAATATTGTAACCCAGCTAGCTCTTCAAACTCCTACCGATCGTGATGTAATGGGGGATTTGGCAATGGGGTATTTTGAGAATATTCGATCGGCCTCAGTTGTCGACGCTGAAGGACTAGGCTTTCTGTCAAAAACAACTCAAACATGAGCATATCATGAATACAATATACATGCCAGAAAAAGAAATTAAGATTACTCAATTCCATGCATGTTTAGAAATTTCCTAGGCATGCCATACTTTCTATCTATAGGAGTGAAAGATGTCCATGGAAATTCAAAATTAAGAAGTTTTGCACCTTGAATAGCTTCGAACTTGGAAATTCTTGCTTCTGTCAACACAGAAACTGAACTCATGAACAAGACCGCATAGGCTATAAGCAAAGCACAGACTGCAACTTTCCTATGGAGCCACCACATTCTGTGCTGTAGTAATGCAAACACGTTTAAGCATGAAACATATGTGGATCTCAGCTTACTTTATAGAACATTGGATCAACTTGTCAAATTTAAAGTGCCGGTTAAACCCAAAATTCTTGTGTACACATTTTCTTATTTTGTTATTCCAAGTCAAAAATATTTTTCTTTAGGAAAAAGCTTCAGAAGTCCTTATAGACTCTGAAACACGGCATCAATGTAGGATTTGATCAACGAAATGAATTCATAATAATTTGTGTTCAAACACGTTTAATAGCTACCTGTTCAAGTTATAAACATAAGGTCTCATTTATTAATCCAGATATTATAACACGCAGTCAAAACACAAAGTCTGAGCTCTTGATGTTTTATGTAAAGTCAAGTCGATGAATCTTGTTTTATGTAAAGTCAAGTCGATGAATCTTGTATTAAATCAACGCATTGAATAATTTATCATATAGTTTAGTGATTATGACAATTTTTTACTTGCGACGAGTCTTTCTTCTCATAAGCACCATGTTTCCAATCAAAAGATGCCAACCATATATTCATTGAGCAACCTTGATTTTTCTTATACTCGTCCATAATTTCTTGGGTTTTTTTTTCCGTGCAACTTATCAGAAACTCTAATATTTCAAGTCGAAGCAGAGTCTGAGCAGTAAAGTCGTGGCCCAATAAAGGCTATGTCCAGAAACATTTTGAGGCCCAGAATTGAGATCCAATGATGGCTTTAGAAAAGCTGATATAAAAGGCCTAGAGAAAAGATGACCACTTGATTGGGCTAGCTTGCTAACTAGTTTTCAAACTTGTTATCTTTAAAAAAAAATCAGTGCTCTCATGACATTATATTAGCATATGCTACCCTTGATTGTGACTAGTGAGAAATATGTAGTTAAATTAGCTACTGAAAAATTATTATTTATCTACTTAAAGCAAATATTATTACTACTCTAGTTTTTGAATTCTTACTTGTAATATAAGTAATGACATGCAAAGCGTGACTTTGTACAAATTAAGAATGGTAATGGATATCTAAGATTCAGATTTTACAATATTCATATTTTATTTATTATCTAATAAATAAATAAAATTAAATATTTGTACCTTACATGGCCAGAGAAATTTAAAATACCGATGAAATATTTTGTTGGTGTAAACACATTAATTCTGTAAATATAAATATCAACAATGATTTTACCAATGAAAACATGTTGTCAGGAAATATCTCATCGTTAATGTTATATATGTAAGTAATTTCATCAGTGATTTTTATACCGACAAATATAACGACAAATTATTATCATCACTGCTTAAAAAAGAGGCCGACCAATATTTGTCACCAAATTCAATGGTGAGTATTATCAAGGAAATTCCAATGGATATTTCTGTCGGCAATATGTCTCTCTCACTAATAGTTTCGGTTACAGATCGCCAACGACATATTCAGTCAGTGATCCGTCAGGGTGGATCAAAACAATTAACAACTTTATGTAATTTTCTAATGTAAATTTTGATCATTTATTGTTAGAAATTTCATTGGTGTTTAAACAAATTATTTAAAAAAAAACTATAAAACAATTTAACAACGGGATTAAACAATATCAAACAACTAATCTAAATTGAAGAACAAATTTTATATAATGTAAAAATCAATTACAAATGTCTATATAAATCATTTAAATTAAATAAAAAAAATATATAATGTAAAAATCAAGTACAAATGTCTATACAAAGCAATTACAAGCTCCAGTTGCAGGTGAAGGAGGAGGAAAATCTTGTGGAGATTCGTAGGAGAATGATAATGACTAGAAAAGTATGTCATGATCTTCTTCAAATTTTTTTGTTGTTTTTCATACTTTACCTCCATTTCAGCCCTTAGAGCACCAACTTGTTATTCAATCAACTCCTCAACAACTGGTTGACTAAAGCGGGATTATAGGATGTCTACAGCCGAGACACTACAACCTGATCTCATATCCTAGTTTGTATTTATAAAGATATTGTAAACTCAATTTCTATCGGGTCCACCGATTACTCTGGCCTTCAACCACAAATCTGGATCGTATTTTGGATTAGTTGAAAGGTTCTCTTCATGTTTTGCAGGTATGACGATGTTATATTATCCCTCCACCACAAAAAAAAATAAAGTCAAAGATATGGATGAAAAACATTAGTTCGAGTAATATATAAAAAGGTTTAAAAGTCCACTTCTAATAAACACTTTAACTCAGTTATCAACAAACCGTCCCACCCCTTTTTATCTATCTCCCCTTCATATATGTGTTTCCATACACAATTTCATCGGAATATAACCTACATTTGGGTCTACTCATACATATTTATTTATATTTTTATGTTTGTATTTGTTGTTACATGTTTTGTACTCTTTGTTGATACCTATAAAGCCGAGCAAAAGAAAGAATCCTAAAAGAGACTAACTTCAAGGGAGTTATAGTTGAGGAATTCTTTACCATATAAGGAATTCATGGACTACTTTAGGGATTGTGCCAGTTTGATCAAATGAGCTTATTAAAGACGGCACAATCCTCTTGAATCGGTAAGTTAAAGGTCTACATGGCACTTGGACCCAAAAAGGGGGAGAAGAATCTTGTGTGGGCATAAAGTGCTTGGACAAGATTGGTGACCCATCAAGCCTTGGGTTGGTGATCTTAATAGGTCTTATCTCATATTTAGTGCCAAGACCCAGTGATGGATGGTACAAATCGCAGCCCAATTTTGAGGCCATCACTAATGTGATTGGTTTGGGCTCTAAAATGAAGATGCTAAACATGTGCCTGTCAAATCGCAAAAGGCAATATTCTGAGGCTACATTACTAATTTGTTGGATAAGAAGAGAAATGTATCTATGCAAGCAAAATAAGGACAACCTTTTCCCAAATCAACTTGGAAGTGCTTTTTGTTTCACTTATTAGTGGATTGAGTGAAGTGCAACACAAGCAAGTGCCTTTCCTTAGTAAATTATTAACTTTCTTACAAAAGTTATGGCTATCTCAAGAGATACGATAGGAATACGAGAATTTTCTAGTGCAATTGATAGAGTACGCAAAGGTGTAGATATATATTATCTTGTGATGAGGTGACAAATGTGCTCAATATTCATCAATATTGACTAATCTCCAATGCTAGATAAACATAATTACTTGTTGTTTGAATAAAGTTACAGACATTACTAGGATAATTTCATAATTAAGTTTCATCTCAAAATCAAATTCTAAAAGAGATGAATGAGATTTAGTGGGAAAAAACTTATCCGCCAGTATATAATCCAAATCCATTGAAACACCGAATGAAAAGAAAAGGAAAGAAAGTTGTGACAAAATAGTGAGGTCATATGTTCGCATAAAATTTGAAATTGAGGTAAGTAAGGTAGCACATTAATTCAAGTCTGATAAATAGTAACACTCATTCAATTATTATTTTTCTCTTCTTATATATATATATATAGTGTGTGTGTGTGTGAGAGAGAGAGAGAGAGAGAGAGAGAGAGAGAGAGAGAGAGAGAGAGAGAGAGAGAGAGAGAGAGAGGGGGGTTTTGAAATTGTTCACACTAAACCTGTTTGGGAATGTGGTTGCAGTTGCTTTTCAAAGTGTTTTTCGTGCCGAAATGCATTAAAATAATATATTTTTTATTTTTTAAAAAAATAATTTTAAGATCAGCGCATCAAAACTATCCAAAACACATAAAAAAATTAATTTTTTTTAAAAAATGAATTTTTAAGGAACGCGATTTGCACCGTATTCCCAAACAGTATGTAACAGTACTAGTTTTCAAATAGACTAAAAACAACATTTTATTTCTTATGGAAAAAATAAATCCAGCTAGTCTATAACAATTAAAAAAATCTCAAACTATATCATTCCTCGTGGCTTTTAGGACAATAATAAAATTTAAGCATATAAGAAGCTAATGTATGCTGTATATAGTATGTAACCATGTAGGTCAGTATTTAAGTCCACTGTATGTGAAACAAAGGATATTTGGAATCTTCAATGGTGGATTACAGGATAAAGTGCATCATTTGCCTTTTAATCATTAAATTTTGGACCATGATAGTTAACACTCAATAGTTAAAGGTCTAATTTTCGACATGTAAGTGAGAGAGAAAAGTGCACACCATAATTTGATTATGTAGACCTAACAAGCCGCTAATCCCAATTAATTAAGCTAACCCGTGCCCATTGTTATTTGTCTCCCTCCACTGCTGGATACTGTGGTTTGTGTGTGATATGGGCATTAATTACACCAAGAGAAACTTTACCTACTTCCATCCCTGTCTCCCTCTTTTCTCAAAAAGAATTCTTAATTAAGGGAGAAGACCCACCACTCCGGGGTGTTTGAAAATTGAAAGTGATTGAAGTTATTTTTAAAATTGTTATTTTTTAATATTTTAAAATAATATTTTTTTAATTTTTAAAAATTATTTTTGACATCAACATATTAAAATAATATAAAAATACTAAAAAATAATTAATTTGAAACAAAATTTAATTTTTAAAAAATTACTTTTGAAATGTAAAAATTCAATTAACACTAATTTTTTTTTTTTATGACTCCAATTCACTCCGAGTCTTTTAGAATGTGATGTCAACAAGTGCATAGATTACAAATTGACATCTCTAAATTAAAAATAATTATCTTCTTCTAAAATGTATGCTTCTTTTAATAGCTTGACAATTTAATATTGTGAAGTTATTTCTTTATGTATTGGCTTTTTAGTTATATCTCTGTCAGTGTTCGAGTAGAGTGGAATTCCAGGTCAATGGGCCGCATCCTCCAAATTATTAAGCACTAAAGAACAAGACCATCCAGCCATAAAGGAAAGGATGTGGTTGGTCCAGAATGATAAGAACATGATGTCAATCTTTTTCTTAGGATTTGACATGACTGTTCGAGGTTTTACTTCATAAATAATCTTCCATTCTCTCTCGCATAATATTATAGATATAGTTGTCAGATATATATTATGAATCAGCGGTAAGCACCAAGAGGTTAATTACTATTTGGCTCTTGAGAGGACTCAAGCATAACATTTCTGTTTTGAAAACTTTGGCTCTTGAGGTGTCAACTCAGCTCCCCTGATGATTCTATTTTAGTTTTTTCATTTTCAAAACTTTTTTTTTAATCGAGTTCTTGCATGATCTGATTAGTTTAAATTAGTTTTGAAATTATAATAAAATTATCAAATTAAAAGACAAAAGAAAGCAGTTGAGTCCTTCAATTTACAGGAAGCAGCTATTAAACCCAAAATCCCCTTTTCGTGACGCTGTGCACGTCACGAAAATCTTCATCCTCGGATCCAGATTCAAGAGAGTGGTCTTGAATTGATGAGAGTTTTGGACATGAAGGTTGTCCAATCTCTGCCACTGAAATCTGAAACTGTTCCCCATCTAAAGTCAGTTGAGTTCAGTCATGCAAAGAGTCTGTAGATGGTGTAGCATTTAAGACATGGACTCCAGAGATGTAGCTGTGACCAACACTGCTTAAGTCATATCCAATGACCTTGCCTTGTGCTGCTAGAATATTTGTAATGCAGTCCTTATTCCATGCTGCCAAAGGCAACCCGGAGATATTAACCCATGTAAATGTATCAATAGCTCTGTCTGCTCTTAGCCATGGTCTGATTTCAGTAAAAATTATTTCGCATTCAACAGCTTCTAACTTTGTAGCTTCAATCATGGAGTCATAAGTGTTAAAAGTTAGAATAACTTGTTTTGCTCCCAAAAATTTTAAGCCAATCATCCCCAATCCACTTTGCATCAGCTTTGTTTTGAGAGCAGTATAGTCAACATCAAATGCAATAACACACACAAGAATTATATGCAGCCACTCTACATCTTCGTCCTTAGTTTCATGTATCATTGTTCGTGCCTCTAGAGTTTTTCCACGTTCTGGTGTTTTGACCAAGTCTACATGGTTCCGTCCATCTCTAACGCGTGTCCAGGTTTGATTTGTCTTCGATAAAGCTTCCTGTTTTCCCATTGACAAGTTAATAGATGGTTTACTAAATCGCACCATATTAGCCCTGAGTTTATAGGAGTTAAACCAGATAAGATTCAGCCTTTCTTTGAGGATATCCTGTAGTTGGTGTGATTGTAATGTGACAACACCAAACCGTCTTCCCAATTTCATTTTCCTTCTGGAGACAAAAAGAGAAGTAACTTTTCCATGTCAGCTGGAAAACGTTCAAAGTAGAATTTGAACGACAAGAGTGGATTATGTATATGTTGCTTGATGGTATAGGATAAAGTTTTCATGGGGGATAAGCCTGAGTACTTCAGGTGATTTAGCAAGAAAAGCTTAAAGGTGAAGAGAAAGCTTTTTGAAAATGAAGACAGAGGAGAAACTGGAAGCTGAAAAAGAGAAGAATTTTGGGTGAAGGTTGAGAAGGTAGGATTTAAAGGTTTTAATAGTAGCTGTTTGTGTTTTGAAAGCTATTGTTTAGAGGAAGAACATGGCGGGTAAGAAGAAAAAAAAGGATGAGAGGCTCTGTTTACACACAGTCATTATATGTTGTTGTGTGTGTCGCTTGTGTTTCCTGCCGCATCTCCTACATGTCCAAATTTGACTTCTTTTTTGTTTTTTTAAGTCACTTTCTTATATATCATATCGTAGACAACGTGTATATTTATATCCTATATCCGTATTAAGATATTGGAGCCCTTTTAAAATATATTTACATTTCAGAGGGTGGGGCTATAGTTTGAATGCGTACGGACTCATATTAGGTAGCATTTTATTTTTGACAATTTGTGATAGAGAAGTTTACGAAGAAAAAAAGTCTCTTATACTCGTCATGTTTTCAAGGCATGAGAAGCATCTATGACTTTGATGACGGGAAGTGGACTTGGAAAGAGACTTGAACACCATGGAAGGACAATAGATACAACTATGAAGATTTGAAGCCTCGCATATCTCTAGTGTATTGGTATATCTGTGTTTTTGAAGTCGATTGCTTCCCACTGCTTTCTTAAGCTGTGTTTGGTGAAATTCTATTTTGTTGTAAAAAGAAAATGTGTGTGGGACTGTGGGTTTAGTAAAAGTTACAATTACGTACAATCATGGAGTTTAAAACTTACACATCTCTAGTTTGTTTTGTGTTTCCATATTTTAATATTTTTGAAGTATATATAATTGTTTTTTCTACTTTTTGTTTAAAAGTTGCAAGTGGTTAAGATTTATTCTGTTTTTTAAAAAAAGTATATAATTATTTCAATTAAAATTATTTTCCTTTTGAATTCAAATAGAATATTCCATGCTTTGAATCAAAACTAAGATATTTTATTATGATGTCCACTTTTTTGTAAGTAAAATGCAATATAATCTTAGAAGCATAATTATAATTTGCCAAAAAATGTTTCCATTAATACTACTTAATTTCAACTATATATCATGCTACAACACAATAATCCAAATACAACACAAGTTGATAATTCCAAATAAACTTTTAATTTATCCAACTATTGCAAAAAGATAAAATAACAATTGAAAGGATGTATATGTGTGTGTGAGATAGGGGATAGAACCATGCAAATCTATAATAATCATCAATAAATTACATAATATTTAAATATAGCTATCTATATGTAAATCTAATATCTATAGACTTTATAAAAAGAAATTGAGGAATTATTGATTTTTTTAACAATTCTGAGTAAACTATCTGGCCACTATCTTGCTAGCTATTTAATTTCCCTTTTAAATCAATCTATCTATCTTCATTGAAAAAAAAAAGCAAGAAGGAGAAACTAGCATTAATGTCTTCTGGAAATCGAATCTTGAATCATGCTGGAGATTATTTTTCCAGTTTTATATATAAAACACATCACTACTTGTATCCAGATAAATAAGGAAAATGAAATGTCATTTGCATTGAAAACACTTCCAAATTCTTCCAAGGAGTCAATATTCCAATCTATATGGAAGATCATGTTAGGACAACGCGGATCTCCGAACTGAAAGTGATAAAGGGTTTGGTTTTATATCCACCTTCGGCTAGAGGGGTGGGGTTGAGACATGAGACCACAATGGAGGGCATTGGTACGTAATTCATTATGGAACAAGATGCCTGTGATCGATGAGCTTGGATATTTTCCCAACCTAGCTAGTTATTATCATCATTGTCCATGGACAATGGCGTTGGGACATCCAGTAATAAACATGCAGTTATAATTATACGGATTCTGGGGAACCTAACTTAATCATACTACCACCTAATACATTAATACAAGTAGCGATTATTATAGTGACCTAGAAATCTAGAATATTTATGCCCTTCACCAGTAAAGTGAATATATATTTATTCTTTTTCCTAACTACCTGTTTGCTTTGAATCTTAACCTACTTTTTGGATCAAAAGTTGGTTAATTAAACTCAAAAAAATAAAATTAAAACTCATAGACAAATGAAGAGAACGAACTAGAAGTTCTACTGTTTTTCTTCTTCTCTTGAGTGAAAATTATTTCAAATTGTAGTGTAAATTTATATTAGTGTCCTTCCTTTCTCAAAAAAATCTCAAATTTGAACATGTCATGTCTTACGAACAATTAAAACAACTAAATAAACATCACTTCGTGCTTAACTATGCGCCTGCGCATGTTACATGCATACATGGATGGTAGCTACCTAAGAGATACATGTTAGAAACTCTCTCCGGGAACTGGTTAGCAATTGTAGTTTATATATTCTCTTGACAAACCACCTATGGCTTTGGATTCCTTGTCATTCGTCAATTATGTAAGGGTCATTCTACCCCGTATGGTTAATTTTGATTTCCTTAATATTGTTTGGTGTTAGAAATAATTAGAAGAGAAAAAAAGCATGGTGAAAGAAAATTCTTTTTCATATCGTATTATTCTTGAAATAGAGAGAATATTATGGGCTTGAATTTCGATTACAATGCTCTTGACACATAACTTTTTTTTTTCTTAACCCCTTATTGCTTAGTATATGAACACTAACTAAGCCGCTCGTGATGAGTAAAGGATCTAAAGCTTATGAATTGTTAAGATCTTGATAGATTTATTTAACTATTGTGGCTTAATTTCCCTCCCATGGATAAGAAATAATGCATGAATATACTTAAACGCGCCATTGTGAAATGCACTCATTGTAACTACAGTTCATCAGGTGCCCCCAACAAAACAATTGGATTCGGTTTGGTTGTCTTGAATTAAGAATTGGAAGCTACAGGGTATAGATGTAAATAAATGTATTTTGCGTTAGTGATGCTGTGGTCCAAACCTATTCATGATGGTTGTGACAAGCTGTGTTCGAGGTAAATTGGTTTGCAAACTCATAAGGTCCCACATCCAACTAAGCCTTTTCATTTCTTGCCTCGCAACCACCTTTGAACACACATCTCCATTTACCTCTTTTGTTATAAATTAGTGGACACTGGGTATTGAAAACTGCAGATAGGTGTCCCAAATTCACCATTTTAGGACCTCTCCCCCTCTCTTTCTCTCTCATTTTCTTGAGGTAGTTAGGCTTAATTTCTAGATAGAGTTATAGTAGTGGCATCGAACGAAGAGAAGGGGTGTGTGTGAGCAAGATGGAGAAGCAGGGCACGTGCACTACTAACTCATGCACACAGAGAGGGAGACGCATTTCTTGCTGGAGTTACGAGTTACGACTCTTACCTACTATTGATTTTGTTAGCTCCAGTGAGTTAGTTATTCATGTGCCTGTCTTCCTCATCATGATCACTACCACACCTAGCTATATTGCTCCATCTCGGGCACTTCGAGTAGGAGAATCTCCAGTTCAGGTGCTGAATCCATGCATGCAGGTGAGTCGTATCCAAACCAATATCAGATACTAATTAGAATAATTTATCGACTGTGGTTTTTGTGAAGCTATGGCGACATAAGCATTGCATACCCAACTACTTCTCTCTTCTCTTATGGTCGAAAGACATACATTTCTACTGTGTTAAAAGCTCTAGTCATATCATATGTTGACATAGATACACACACAAATATATGTCCGTGTAATAAATATATATAATATTTGTGAAGCAA
>Ga0307517_10002273_pt1 | contig 30995 bp, 31 predicted proteins | sample 23_EM_MG_FD_194515 | JGI IMG/M metagenome (GOLD analysis project Ga0307517, IMG submission 194515) | Populus trichocarpa ectomycorrhiza microbial communities from riparian zone in the Pacific Northwest, United States - 23_EM | ecosystem: Host-associated > Plants > Roots > Unclassified | place... | reverse complement strand
TAAGCAAGGCTCACCTCCGATCAAACTACACACGTTTCCCCCTTCGCTTCACTTTGTCTCTTTGGCTTCTTTGTCCTTCTTCACCTGTCCACCACGTTCGTCTCGTATCCACAGCTCATAATAATATGTGGGGCCCCACTTATTCCTACGAGTGATGTTCTGTGACTAAACAAATGGAAGGATGTAATCTAAGGGGTGTTTGGGCTCTCAATTCTGATCTGAAATCACAATTTGAGATCAGAATTGGCGGGCCAAACAGCCCCTAATTATTTTGTATGTCTTGTATGATGACTCCACTATTAGGACATTCCATATAGCAATCTGGCAACTATCTCAAAAGATAGGATTTGAATATAGTGCTCAGATTATCATTGTGATTTGGGCTTTTAGTTTCAGATAAATAGTGCTAGGAAATTGCTCTAACTATATGATTGTAAGCGTATAATCTAAGTATTTTTCTAATTACTTCTAAGCATATGATTCTGTGTACATAACTCTAAGTGTATAGTTGTATAGTTATGCATACACGATTGCTATCTTGGGGACATTATGGTCTCCGGCTTGTCATTTCGTGATCTCATTCAGGGTGTATGTCTTTGGGCTTATGGCTTTGGGCGTTCAGCTTTAGGCCTTTTATTCTAAGACTATTCGTTTAGGCATTACGTGTCACATGCCTAGCAAGCCATCCTCCCAAATACTAGCCACTATTTAAATCTGGTCTAAGGTTCAGGCAATCACTTACCCTAAACTTGCAGATAGTTTGTTAAACTGGGCGCTCCCTATAGTTTACAAAAAGCTATGGTTTTAGGCAAATCACTTTAGAATATGGTTTTGGCCGTATGGTTTTGGGAGTATGGCTTTTGACAGTATGGTTTTGGGCGCATGGTTGTGGGCGTATGGCTTTGGGCTTGTCGTTTGGCTTTGGGCACTAGGTTTTGGGCGTATGGCTTTGGGCATATGGTTTGGCTTTGGGCGTATGGTTTTGGGTGTACGGTTTTCGGCATCTGGTTTGGAGCGTATACATTGGACATAGGATTTTGAGTGCACCGCCTTGCAAACTAGGGCAGGCCAAGCTCAAACGTATATACTCATACCAAATAGAAAAATCCATAATTAGGAACATCAGCAAAAATAATATCTTGCGTTCTGTGCGTTCTGTGCATCTGACGCACCTGACGCTGGAACGCAAATCGCGAACCAGGACGCAACCACCTTACCACACCACCCATCTGACGCAACCTGACGCAGCACCTGATCCTCAGGACGCACCAGATGCAGCACCTGATCCTCAAGACGCACCAGACGCAGCACCTAATACTCAGGACGCTACCTGACGCCAGACCAGATCTTCCAGAGATAAGCGAAGGGTCCCCCTTTACTTTTTTCTGACCTGGGTCACAATAGATTTCATATCGTCAAACCGTTAAATTTACTACTAGTAGTCTTCTATTGTTCTAATATACAGGCCAATTGATAGAAAAACTTGAACACAGTCATAAGAACCCTTCTGACCCCTTGCCAAACCCCCCCCCGTCACCCGATTCTCCCCCTTAGTAGCATTTAGCACAGTAACTTCAAGTTCATGAATAAAATTCCCGGGGGGCACAGGAAGGAACCTATACCATCATGTAGCTGGCATCGAGCCCAACAATCCCCCGCAATCAGATCCAGAATCAGCCCAGTGGTTGTGGAGGAATCTGCCATCGAGTTCAGGGACCTGTAGAAGGACCACTCTCAGAAGGGTTGGCGGATTCATGAGTTTCGATGCGACAGAGACGTACCTTATACCGCCGCGTAGCTGGCGTCGAGCCCCACAATCCTCTGCAATCAGATCCAGAATCGGCCCAGCGGTTATGGAGGAATCAGCCATCGAGTTCTGGGATCGCCAGCACACCATTCAGTACTGTAACTTCATGAATAAAGTTCGCGGGGGGAAGCATCTTACATCATTGTGAAGCCTGTGTCATGGCCAATAACCTCCCGCAGAGAGCATCAGAATCCGTCCCGCGGTCGTCGAGTAATCTGCTGTCGAGTAAAATATCTCCAGCTTTATACCTGATATACCCTCCACAGAAGACAGCGAATTCCTGAGTTCTGATGCGACGGAGGCGTACATTACACCGTTGGGAAGCTGGCGTCAAGCCTAACAACCTCCCACAAAGAGCATCAAAATCCGTCCAGCGGTCGTGGAGATATCTGCCATCGAGTAAAATATCGCCAGGGCTAGTACTATAAAGATCCTCTCCACAGAAGACAGCGAATTCCTGGGTTCTGATGCGACAGAGACGTCCCTTATACCGCTGCGTAGCTGGCGTCGAGCCCAACAATCTCCCCCAATCAGATTTAGGATCAGAGCAGTAGTTGTGGAGGAATCTGCCATCGAGTTATGAGATCGCCAGGGTAGCTATAAAGACAACTCTCATAAGGGTCAGCGATTTCCTGAGCTTTGATGCTACAGAGACGTTCTTTATACCGCTGCGTAGCTGGCGTCGAGCCCAACAATCTCCCGCAATCGGATTCAGGATCGGAGCAGTGGTCGTGGAGGAATCAGCCATCGAGGTCTGGGATCGCCAGAGTATCTATAAAGACAACCCCCACAAGAGTCAGCGATTTCCTGGGTTTTAATGCGACAGAGACGTATCTTATACTGCCGCGTAGCTGGCGTCGAGCCCAACAATCCCCCGCAAAGAGCAACAAAGTCCGTCCACCGGTCGTGGAGCAATCTGCCATTGAGTAAAATATCGCCAGGGCTACTATAAAGATCCTTTCCACAGAAGACAGCGATTTCCTGGGTTTTGATGCGACAGAGACGTACCTTATACCGTTGGAAGGCTGGCGTCAAGCCCAACAACCTCCCGCAAACGGAATCAAAATCCAACCATTGGTTGTGGAGATATCTGCCATCGAGTAAAATATCGCCAGCTTGATACCTGATACACCCTGCACAGAAGACAGCGATTTCATGGGTTTTGATGTGACAGGGACGTACCTTATACCATTGCGTAGCTGGCGTCCAGCCCAATAGTCTCCCGCAATCGGATTCAGGATCGGAGCAGTGGTTGTGGAGGAATCTGCCATCGAGTTCTGAGAAGGCCAGCACACCACCCCATTCAGCCCTGTAACTTCATGAATAATATCCCTCTGGGGATGAATCTTATACCGCTGGATAGCTGGCATCGAGCCCAGGAACCTCCAGGTGTCGGATTCAGGATTGATTCTCTAGCTGTGGTGGAGTGTTGCAGCTGTGGCCCGGGAGTGTGGATGTTGACTGTTGCGATGAAAAGAGTCTTGCGTCGCGTCCAGTTGGAGGCTAAGTGCCGAGAAACCACCAGGCACTATGCTAGACTTGAGAGTATTATGGCTATCACTCACTTTCAGACTGGAGTGAGCTGGCATTTTCGCTCATTCAAAGATGATGTTCTGAAAATAGAACTCTGAGTGCCGGTGTGACTCGGACTCGGACATGGGGTCTTTAGCGCAAATTTAAGATTAAGGGTATGATGGCTTTCTCACCAGGCGCCAGCACTAACTATATTTTCTTTGCCAAGAAATACTCCTTGCTCACATCCGCGCTAGAAGACAAAGAAGGCTGAAAGGAGAATCAAGGGTAGTGGTGAATCCTGATGTGAGATGGTGTTGAGGTTTAAGTCAGGATGCATGGGAGGCAGGGTTGCTTGGTTGGATGTGTCCGGACGGAACCCAGTAGAGGCAAGGGTCTCCGGACGCACCTGACGCAACAAGGTATGTCGTATGGGTACAGGACGCACAGGACGCACAGGACGCAGGGTCAAGGCGGGGAGAGTCAGGACGCAACACTACTGTATCTGACGCAGGCCACCTTTTTGCTGATGAACATTATTCTCAATTCAGATGCATGCGCAACTTCTGCCACCATTGAGGCTTCTTATTGAACTCTGACAATGGCTTCCCTGTCTTCTCCACATATGCATCGTGTACTGCTTGATGTGTAAAGTGGACAACACTCAACCGATTTCCTACAAAAGAGCCACTATTAGTGTTCATTACGGGGCGGGGCGGGGCGGGTTTTCACTCGCCAGACCCCGCCCTTACACGCGGCCGGGGGGGGGGTATGTTTTGGGTAATCCCCGCCCTGCCCCCGTCAGGGGCCCACCCGCAGGCATTCCCTGGACGGGGCCCCGTTTGTTACCACCTATTTTTAACGGGGACCCGTCTGGGGTATGGGTGGGGCGGGGGCCTGAGCGGGGACAGGGGCAGGGAATGCCGAAAAAGACACCCCGCCACAGGCCGTTGAGTGGGGCGGGGCGGTGAAAAGGGCCGGGGGCCCGCGTTTTTCGGGGTCCCGTCCACCCCGTAACGAACTCTAGCCACTATAATGCTCCACTGCATAGGACCGCATGAAAATAATAGAACCTAGAGAATATATCTTAGTCACTTATTGGAATTGGATAAGATGGGTGGGAGTCTCTACATACCAGGTGTACAATCATTCTTGACTCCAAGCTCAGGAAAGCAGGCATTGCCACTCTCAAAGTCTCCCAATACTACTATCGCACACCACCTATGGCATACATCCTGCGGATTCTTATTGGTATTTGTATTCGTGTTGATGACAAGTGAGCGGGAGGTCCATATTCCAAATGCCTCGTCAATCTTGTCAGCTTTCCCAGCGTAAATTGGCTCATAGACTACACTTTATTTGGAATGCTCCTCTAGGAGGAAAGTCTGAAATAGGGCCTCAACGGTTTGAGTCAATGGTAAAAGCTGTTGGCCGAATTCCTTTACTGCTTGAATTGCTGATTGCGTGTGATATGACTGGGCTGGCCCAGGTCCATGTTCAATATTGTGCGTACGTAATGCAATTCGTGGAAGGAAGACACGGTGTAGAATGACAGAGCCTTTCTTTCTCCTAGTACTATCTGGGTTATGTTCGCTGCTGGCATTTCCTGCAGGAGAACTCAGGGTTGTAGCATCCTTCATACTATTACTCACAGCCTTATAAGTAGTTCGCGAGCCTTCTATCTCGCTTGGCCAATTACCCTTCCGCGTAATGCTTGCACCATGTTGCGTATCATCTGCCGCTATATTCGCTGACGCAACATAATTGTGTACCGCTGGTTCAACTTGCGGTAATAGCCAACATGCCTTGCTATACGCGGCTTTGATTACACATGGGACGATTTGCCTAAAGATAGTTTTGTTGATAAGCCAAGTCTTAGCTCAAAGGATGAATGACTTACTTGTCATGTATTATACCAATGTCACCGGTGATCTGGTGTAATTTGGACTTATTTTCCTTGTCGAAATGCTCCTTCAAGTTCCTATCTAGCTGCCATTGAGGACGAGAAAGGATGGAGTTGAGAACGTCAAAATCGCCACATTGGTGGTATCAGATGAGCGGAAGATGGGGGGTTTTCAACATGGGGGAAATATTGCTTTTCATTGAATAAACCTTACCCATAATCAGCGGTAGACATGGTTCCCCGAATTCAATACAGGCGGTGAGGAGATTAGTATATGCCCTGAATATAGATATGGGACCGAGTTGAAATCTGAGTACAACAATTGTTAATTTCAAGCCCATCTAGAGAGATCAGTTAAATAACAGAGAACAACTTACCTTTGGCATCCATGGTGGAATTGGCAATATCTTCACTCCTGTGCTCGGAGTTGTGGAGATGATTTGCACTTGTCTTTCTTCACACTACTGCTTGCGCTTGTCAGCATCCCTCTTCTTCATTTTTAATAGCCCTCGTGTAGTGTTCCGCAGCCACACAAACTCGCTCAAAGCAAGCTTCCCTCCCGCTCTAAGCAGGATAGAACGAAGTGCGGTGGGTATAGACAGACGATACATCAGCAAAAATAATACCTTGTGTCCTGTGCGCCCCGTTCGTCAGACGCCCAGGACATCGCAATGCTAATGGCGAATCAGGACGTAACGTCGGATCGACATCGTGTCCTGACTTTGAGTTACCTAGGGCCATCCGTCTTGATGCCATCCGGACACGGACCCCTACGTCCTGTGCGTCCTGACTGCGTCTGGTGCTCCTCTATTACCTCCTGACTCCCGCTGATCTACAACTCTTCCATTCCTAATGCGTCGGGTCCTCTGCTATTGCGTTCTGACTGCGCCGGATCTATGACTCTCCCGCCCTGATGCCACTTCCTTGTCAGGGAACGTCAGGGCTTCACTCATCTTCAGATCTCGCAGCCTAATGTTTTCACACCCTGCCGACCTCGTCCAGATCCCATGAGCCGCATCTCTCTCTTCCTCACGCCTGCTCACTTCTTCCTGATCTTACGCTCTATATATGCCGCGTCCTGATCCGATCATAACTCTATCTGACCCTGCGTTTTTATCTGGACGCATGGTGTACTTAGTCTAATGCCATCCTGATCCTATGCTTAGGGACTTCTCTTCTTTCAAACGCTGTCACGATGTGTTTTACTATCCTTATCGCCAAGATGCACCTGTTAAGCATTGCTTCTAGTAATTCTATTCTGAATTCCTTGAGTTGGCTAGACACCCTTATCTTAATAAGACTATGCTCCTCGCACACTTTCCTATATGTGAGAACGCATCCCAAAACCACTACACTGCACATGCACAGCATTCTAACTACCCGCATCTATGCTCGCACTTTCCCCCTGCTCCATATCCCACAGATTAGTAGTCTCCTCCACCGGCTCTAGATCATCAAGGCTCAGCCCGAGCTGTGGCAATGTATTTGGAGTCACAGTATTGTCCAAAGTTAGCCCCGCAGCCACCTCCTGTGAGCCGTTCGGAGTGTGAAGGTCCGAATCCAGGAAGTTGAGTAGTGTTAGGTGCAGGGCGGTGCGGGGTGGGTTTTCACTTTGTGACCCCGCCGTTACTCCGGCCCGGAGTCAACTCTTTACCGTTCCTCCCCGGCCCGTATGACACCGGGCCCTGGCAGGGCTGTGGGGCGGGGCGGGTATTTTACTTTGCCCGCTGATTGCCTAGACGGCCCCCGTCTTCCTGCCACCCACTCTGGCCCCTGTGCGGGGCCCCACTTATTCAGACGAGTGATATTCTCTGACTAAACAAATGGCATGTTGAAATCTAAGGGGTGTTTGGGCTCTCAATTCTGATCTCAACCCACAATTTGAGATCAGAATTGGCTGGCCAAACACCCCCTAATTACTTCGTATATCTAGTATGATGACTCCACTATTTGGATATTCCATATAGCAATCCAGCAACTATCTCAAAAGATAGGATTTGAATATAGTGCTGACATTATCATTATGATTTGGGCTTATAGTTTGAGATAAATAGTGTTTGGAAATGGCTCTCAGTATATGATTGTAAGCGTATAATCTAGGTATGTTTGTAAGTACTTCTAAGCATATGATTCCGGGTACACAACTCTAAGCGTATAGTTGTATAGTGGTGCATGCACGATTCCTATCTTCCTGAGGATATGGTCTCTGGCTTATCATTTCGTCATCTCATGCAGGGTGTATCGCTTTGGGCTTATGGCTTTTGGCATTCAGTTTTGGGCTTTTCATTCTAAGACTATTGGGTTAGGTGTCACGTCTCACATGCCTTGCAAGTCATCCACCCAAATACTAGCCACTATTTAAATCTGGTCTGCGGTTCAGGCAATCACTTACCCTAAACTTGCAGATAGTTGGTTAAACTGGACGCTCACTATGGTGTATAAAAAGCTATGGTTTTAGGTGACTCTCTTGGGTGTATGCTTTTGGGTGTATGGCTTTGGGCGTATGGCTTTGGGCGTATGGTTTGGCTTTGGTCATATGGCTTTTGGGCATATGGTTTTGCGCATATGGTTTGGCTTTGGGCGTACGGCTTTTGGGCGTATGGTTTTGGGGGGATGGTTTTGGGTGTATGGTTTGGGCGTCTGGCTTTGGGGGGATGGTTTTGGGTGTATGGTGTGGGCGTATGGCTTTGGGCGTATGGTTTTGGGCGCATGGTTTTTGGCGTATGGGTTTGGGTGTATGGTTTGGCTTTGGGCGTATGGTTTTGGGCGTATGGTTATAGGCTAATGGTTTTGGGCGTATGGCTTTGGGCGTATAGTTTGGAAGTATGATTTTGGGGGCACAGCCTGGCAAACCAGGGCAGGCCAAGCTCAAAAGTATACACTAGCACCCCGCTATCCCCGACAGACAAAATCCTAAGAATCCATCCGACATAGCGAGTGATCTGGGACAACAGGCCCGGCTTTCGTGTAAATAAATTCTGCATGTATACCCATACTAAATAGCAAAATCAAGGATTAGGAACATTATTATACATTCAGATACATGCGCATCTTCTGCCACCATTTAGGCATCTTATTGAACTCCCACAATGGCTTCCCCGTCTTCTCCACATATGAATCGTGCACTGCTTGATGTGTAAAGTGGACAACAATAAACCGATTTCCCACAAAAGAGCCAATATAATGTTCCACAGCATAGGAACGCATGAAAATAATGGAACCAAGAGAATATATCTTAGTCACTTGTTGGAATTGGATAAGATGGGCGGGAGTCTTTACATACCAGGAGTACAATCAATCTTGACTCCAAGCTTAGGAAAGCAGGCATCGCCGCCCTCAAAGTCTCCGAATACTACTATCGCACACCACCCATGGCATACGTCCTTCAGATCCTTATAGTTATTGGTATTCGCGTTGATGACAAGTGAGCGGGAGGTCCATATTCCAAATGCCTTGTCAACATTGTCAGCTTTCCCATCGTAAATGGTCTCATAGCCTCCTGTGTATTTGGAATGCTCCTCGCGGAGGAAAGTCTGAAATAGCGCCTCAACTGTTTGAGTCAATGGTAAAAGCTGTTGGCCGAATTCTTTTAGTGCGTGAATTGCTGATTTCGTGTTATATGACTGGGCTGGCCCGGGCCCAAGTTCAATATTCTGCGTTCGTGATCCCATTCGTGGAACGAAGGCACGGTGCCCACTGACACAGCCTTTTGTTCTCAAAGTACAGTCTGGGTTATGTTAGCCGCTCCCGTTTCCTGCAGGAGAACTCAGGGTTGTAGCATCCTTGATACTATTACTCGCAGCCTTGTGAGTGGTATGAGGGCCTTCCATCTCGCTTGGTCAATAGCGCTTCCGGGTACAGCTTGCACCATGTCCGGTATGATCTGCCGCTATATTCCGTGACGCACCAGATTTGTGTACCGTCAGTTCAACTTGTGGTAATAGCCAACATGCCTTGCTATTCCCAGCTTTGATTAAACATGGGACGCCTTGCCTAAAGATAGTTTAGTATATAAGCCTAGTCGTAGCCCAAAGGATGAATTACTTACTTCCCGTTTATTATGACAATGTCACCGGTGATCTGGTGTAATTGGGGCTCATTTTGCTCTTCGAAATGCTCCTTCAAGTTGCTATCCGGCTCCCGTTTAGGTCGCGAAAGGATTGAGTCCAGAACGTCAAAATCGCCACATGGGTGGTATCTGACCCATGGATGATCGGTGGTTTTCAACATGTGGGAAATATTCCTTTTCATTGAATAAACCTTATCCATATCCAGCCGTTGACATGGTTCCCCCGAATCTAATACAAGCAACGAGGAGATTAGTATATGCCCTAAATACAGATATGCGATGGAATGGATAGCTAAATACAACAATTGCTAATTTCAAGCCCATGCAGAGAGATCGGTTAAATAGCAGCTAATAACACACCTTTGGCATCCATGGTAGAATTTCCAATATCTTCACTCTCATGTTCAGAGTTGTGGAGGTGATTCGGAGCTTTTCTTCGTTCCACCTGCCGCTTGGACTTCTCCGCATCCCTCTTCTTCATTTTTGATAGCCCTCTAGTAGTCTTCCGCAGCCACACAAACTCGCTCAAAGCAGGATAGAATGAAGTGCGGTTGGTATAGAGCCACGATAAAGGTATCCAAATGTGCTCGAGTGGATGGCGGGTAAGGAGAGACTTGGGTGGGGAGGAACTAGGGCAAGGAGGAACTTGGGTTCAAGAGGGCGCAGCACGGGACATGGATTCAGAGGGCAGCGGGGCGAATGGTTTCTGTGTCTATGGGAGAAAAGGGGAAACAGAAAGAATATAGGGGAAGACAAATCATGCTATGACCTGACAAACTCGACTAACTAGAGCCAATGCAACTAGCCTTTGCACTAGTGCGTATTATCTACGACACCATTACCAGTGTATTATTTTGGGCCTATGATTTTTCTGAGCGTATGATTTTGTGTGCTTATGATTTGTGTGCGTATGATCTTTCTGTGCGTATGATTTTTTCTGAGCTTATGATTTGTGTGCGTATGATTTTTCTCTGCGTATGATTTTCATGACGATGGTCCTGTTCCTATAGCTTATCGTAAGAACTTGAATAAATGGACAATGTATTCAGACTTCTTGAATTTCCGCCTCTGAAAACATAGAATCCTTCTACTCACTCTGACATTTACTTGGGGTGTGCACGTCTGATCGGGCGGACGAGGGTCAGAAAATGGACCCCGTCCGCCCGATCCCACATGCAGTCCCCCGATTATATGGGGCATTTTCCAATCAATTCATGGCGGCTCGTCATTCACTACGGTATACATTGTTGACTTGACACCTCCTCGGCATGTCTTGGCCACTAGGATAACTTAGGGGATAGTAAAAATGCCTTCTCAATTACTCAGTCAAATTCTATGATTTTATAATGATTTTACACGAAAATTAACTTAGTGGAAACGGGATCTTTTCTTTTCTTTCCCCCCAGTTCCGGCACGCTTCCTGGGTGGAACTCGAATCGTGGTATTAGTTCCTGTCTGGTCTCTTCCGCGGGTTACACGTATAACCGGTAGTGAATCAGTGGTTCCCGATAGAGCCTCCTCCTCCGAACAATCCTCTTCCAGGCGGCCCCTTGAGCCTGCTATGCAGCCGGAATTTTCGTCACCCTGTTGGTCGATACTTTCAAGATCGCTCAGTCCTTCACCGGGAATCTCCGCCTCACCCTCTTGCGAGCCTTCCTCCTCATCAGTGTCGGATGCAACATACATGTTGACTGTACTATCCCAGATTCTTTCTTCAGGATCTGATTCCTCGGAGCCTCCCAAGTCATCTACACCTTGGTTTCGAGGTGGTCCAGGCCGTGCATATTGAGATTCAACCAGTCCACGCTCAGGTAGTATAGCCTTTGGCTCTCTTCCAAATGCTCGCCTGCCATCCTGATCAACGAAAGACCATTCGGTGTCCTTCTTGTGTGATTCGTCATCATCGGAGATACAGCCATTATCGTTCTCTATACTTTCTTCCTTCCTATCAGCCCAATAACGATAATCCTCCGCAGCAGCCATTTCTTCGAGTTTTTCTGCCTCCCGTTCACTATCGTGACCTGCTAGCTCTCTTCGTAATTCTTCGTTCTCGTAGGATTTCACCAGCATTGAAGATCGAATTGTACTGCTTTTGAGTCGTGAGCGCCGATAGGGAATCACATCTCTTGCCATGCTAAACACCCGCTCTACTCCAACACTACCCCCTTGAACAGCGAGAATATCCCTAGCCATCCGAGCTAAATTCGGGAATCTTCCCGCATTAACCTTCCACCACTCCAGTATATTTGCCTCGTAAAAAATCCCAGCTGGGCAGGCCTCACGTGTGGGATCCGTAGCCTCAGCGTCTGGCTCGGGCGGCTCAATCTCCGAATCGGTTTCGATGTACGCTAGTGCCTCACTCAGGATAACTGCTCTGTGTCTCGAAGAGTAAAGGTGTTTGGATCGACTGTTCAGACCACTCCGTGGAATTGACATGTCAGGTGCCTGATTATTTATTGGTGCATAGTACAGATCATAATACGCTATGAACTCCTTTTTATATGACTTCTCATACTCAGTCTCCCCACTAGCATCAAGATCCCATTCTCGAAAAAGGTTGAGTTTGCAATAGGGATTTAGGCAAGTTCCAATGCCGAACAGAAGACCTCTTGGACTTTCTGTTTTACCATAGTAAGAGGCAGCCTTCAATTTAGCTTTCACTAGGCCCTCACGAATATCAACCTTCCATTGCATCCGCTTCCGTTCTAACTTGGAAATTTGCATTTCCAAATGATCAAAGATATCTTGATACACTTGAAACACTCGATGAATGGTGACGCCACGTGTTTTTGACATCCACAAAGTCCAAAATCGTATCGGTTGAAGTACCTCCAAGATGTATTCAATCTGCCTCCACTCTTCCGGGGTTGACCAGAGAGGCGTAAACTCGGCATAGGTTTGTAACCAGTCCTTGGTGAATTCCCGTAGCCGTACAGATCTCTCCAACATATTTAGGGTTGAGTTCCACCGTGTTTTGACATCATAAAGTAGTGTAGTAGGGATCTTAACCCGGTTATTCTGTATCTCGATGAAGTGTTGACGCCGTTGAGGTGAAGCACCAACCGCAATACTCATTTTCCGATGCTATAAACCATTATTAGCATTATCTCTGACTAAAGGTATCTTAGGTGAGAACAATGGGGAAAACACTTGGTTCTACTTTCACATTGGCGCGCATTCAATTTGGAATAATGAATTTGTGCATATACCCTTGTGCGTATGAATTTGTGCGTATGAATTTGTGCGTATGCATTTGTAATATAGGTGCTAGGTATGAGATCTTACACACATTACCTTTTCTACTGTTTTGTGAAAGCCGTTATCCAATCTCATAACCTTCTCGATATAGCCCGCCTTAAAGCCAGACGGCATATGACCATCCCGCGATTTCACCTTGATCGAACTCATAAATGCCCCGAGGATAAGCTGAACAACATGGGCCATACATGGAATATGATTTTCCAATTGACACCATTCAACCGATAGTAAACTCCAAGCATTGTTTAAGGCTTCGGTGAGCGTTCGGTTATTGCTGGCACTATCGGTGGTGAAACCCAGAATTCTATCCTGAATCCCGTATCTGGCTAGAACGTCATTAATTATCCCTGCCATATTAGCCCCCGTATGAGAACCCCTGATTTCCTCGAACCCAATCAGCACCTCCTCCATCTGCCAGCTATCTGAGATCCAATAAGCCACAATTGCTAAAAAAGCAAGTTTGTTCGGTGAAGTCCATGTATCGGCAGCCAGAGAAATCTTTCCTGCAGCAGGTAGACATGTTCGAATATCATCCACCGTAGACTTTCCCAGCCGTTTCAAATGCCGTGTTAATGTCGTTGGGCTGGGGATTTCGACTCCCGGACGAATGTACTTGAAGACACGACGAAAGGCAAGGTTGTTTGAGCAATTAAAGGCGAGATTCGTTGCTAAAAACACTTTTAGAAAGTATTCTTCGAAATCATGCTGATTGAATCCTGCTGGTGTGGCCAGATCGATAATCCTACGCCTATTTCCAGTTTTAGTCCCTTTTTGCAATAGCGTAAGAACGTCTATACTAACCGGGCTTCCAGCCCGCCGATCATATCCGTTAATCTTTCGCGATTGCAGACAAGCAGAGGACCTGTTATGGTCATGCATCGAGCTAGTCCGCGTGCCACTTGGGTGAGCTAGGACCTTTCTGCACATAATGCACATTACTCTTGGCGTGCCAATAGCACTACCTAAACAGTCGGCACAGTGTTGAAAGTATTTCCACACCTCTGTGCCTCGAAGATGCGAGGTCTACCGTATCATTTTCTTGCTAGCATATTTCGCAGTATAGGCTATATACCCTGGTGTGCCTTGCCACCACTCCCTCCAACTCTCATGATTATCCTCCGTATAGAGATAAAAGTTTCAAAATATCTCAAATGTAACTCTGTCGCTCGTTGACAAAGTCACTGGTAGCGGATGAAGCAGATTCCGGGAGTGATCTTGGTTTCCAGGGGGCAGCGCTAGCGAATCGAAGCGCAAGGGTGTTTTGGAACTTGAAAGAGGTGCGCGGGCCACACCAGTCAGAGGTCTTGGGGTTGGTGTTACCAGGCCTTCACTCGCATATGGGCTAGATTCTACAGAGAATTAGGATAAAGATAGAGAGTATTCGCGTGCAGGGCTTTCGTGGAACTGTAAAAAAGAGGTACGGCTTCTTGCCCCGGAGGTGTAGAGCCCCCGTTGGCTGCTCATCGTGGAAGATTCTGGTTGGGAAGACATTAAGTTGAGATGGTTCTAGCTATCCGTGTACAGTAACAGATCCCCTTGGATCCCGTATGATATTTATATAAAAGTACAGCTGTGGTAGGCATATGAATGAAGGTTATAAGTTGGCCCAGCTAATCTAAGTACCCAAGCTGGCTTCCATTCTGTGATCCATTTCATTGCTCGCATAATTTTTCAGTCCATCAATTGAGTATACAAACATGCATGCGTAGGAACCATTGTGCGTATGAATTTTTGTGCGTATGAATTTTGTGCGTATGGTGGTGTATGGTTGCATGTGAATTACTTTTTTGAAAATAGCCGCACTCTAGGATTAGGCTCGGTAGCAGCTACATGAATTGGTATTCACCGCTGTGCTTTGGGCATAGCATTAGTCCAAATCCAGTAGAGGTTGATATACCCTGTTCAATCATAATCTGAGGTAACCAAATTTGATCTTTTACGCGAGTTGACTAGTTCCAATTGAAGACTCTCATACAGCGCATTCGCACCTACATGGCAACTCAATCTTGAATCAAACCTGCAAGTACGGGGTCTCTCCAAGCTGTCGCAACTATTGAAAGCAAATCCAAGGTGAGGATCTAATACTTGAATACCATGCAGTGCCTTTCTGAGTGATTAAAGATGATTCCTGATTATAACCCTTATATATAGGTTGGTAATTATGCTATGAAATTATCCTCCACTTAGATACTCACAAGAATCTCATACCTTAACCATCTTGTTGCTACTGCCGTCTACCTTTGCCGCCTTTCCTTTATTTACACCTATGGCGATGACAACGGCCCCAATTGAGGAAGCTCCAATGGATTAGTTTTATACCTAGACATTTGGCCCTGATGAAATAATCGACCTTTTTCCCATTTCCTTTGGCAGAATGAAGGTGGACTTTTTTTTCTGCAAGCTGTTACTGGATCCCACCTGCTGCAGGTGTGCAGCCAACTAGAACTATGAAAGCTGATAGTGAGCGATAGACAAACCTTGGAGCAATAGCCCGTCACCACGGATAGGACAGCGGGGTACCAATTGGAGATGTGTGGATTCAAGTGGGCAAATGGTGTGGGGAAGGCAGTCAAATTGGTACGAGGTGGACGGATCGCTGGAATGTTGGAACGTAGAACAAGGGAATCCCGCGCTATCATACAGGCGCTTGAGTTAGGGTATGAGATTAAGGGTCGGGTCTTGAGCTTAGAAATATTTCAGCTCTGTGACTCAGGCAGGCGTGTGGTAAAAGGCAAAATAACGCGGGGCTTAGTTCCAGACTCAGACAGTTAACAATAACTTCATTCTGACTTCTGAATTTCCATAATTTATACGCTCTTTAATTATATTCTATCAAGCCTTGCTCGAGTTGACTTAATGTATCAGTAGCTGGTCTTGATAAAATGATTTTATAGTTTCCACTTCAAAATCAAAACCTTTTGGTCTTACTATGAAAGCACGATCTTTCTACATCTGTACATATCCATCCTTCATTAGTATCATGAGCACTATCAGGAAAACTATTGTGATTGCATCGACTGCACCGTGTAATTACGAGCCCGGTATCGTTCCACTTCCTCGGCTTCGAGCAATGGCCAATGCCCCAGTCGACCATAGCTTCTTTGAAGCCAAGGACTTTCCCCACAGCTGTCTAGACAACTACGGCGACCTTGAACCAACCTTGTTTTCACATCCTTATCTCTACTCGCTTTCCTGGGGTCATAAAGTCATACGCTTCTTCTGTAAGTCAAATATTCAATATCAATGCCAGGAACCTAGCTTACACTATGATGTGGTAGACATGATGGATTATCCAAAGGCTGAGATGCACGCTCCCGTCTTGGGCCCGATATATTGGTTGGGAACCAAGGTACATGAAGACAAGTCTGAGAATGTTGAGCTACATCGGAAGGAGATGGTATCGGGGTTCTTGGACTGTGACGATACAGAGTACAACGGGATTATTGATGCTTTAGGAGCAGGAATTTATATCCGTGCAACTGTGCATTCAATGGAAATGATGCGTAGTGGAAGTACAAGTAGCAGAGTTGTCATGGGTCTTGTTCATTGTACCATTGTGGATTCTGATTCTGATTCTGAGATAGAAGCCTATCCTGAAAACTGCGGAGCTTAACTTCTCTAGAGGAATATGCGTGGCTATTCCCTCACATATTTGAACCTAAATTATAATTAAACATTCGCAGAGAGCGTCTTTACATCAACTGCTTTGGGCGGGTATTTTGGGCGTATGCTTTGGGCGTATGCTTTGGGCGTATGCTTTGGGCGTATGCTTTGGGCGTATGCTTTGGGCGTATGCTTTGGGCGTATGCTTTGAGCGTGTGTTTTGGGCGTATGCTTTGGGCGTATGCTTTGGGCGTGTGTTTTGGGCGTGTGTTTTGGGCGTGTGTTTTGGGCGTATGTTTTGGGCGTATGTTTTGGGCGTATGCTTTGGGCGTATGCTTTGAGCGTACGCTTTAAGTGTATGGCTTTAGAGCGCATGGCTTTGGGCGCATCACTTTGGGTACGTGGTTTTGGGCGTATGTCTTTGGGCATATGGATTTTGCCGAAGAAACCAGAAGCAAAGGACTAAATAGACAATCTCAATCTGTGCTCAAGCTTATCGTTATGTGAGAGTGTTTCTAACTTCTAAACTGCTATCCTATTACATTATACTGCAAAGAGTAAGGTCACCGACTCAATCATGACATAAAAGAAAAGAGCGGAATCCGTATAGGCGCCGGGTATGATAACAAAAGAAATTAAACTCTAAAGGAGCGTCGGTCTCTGGAAATTCAGAGTGAGAAGAGAACAAGAAAAGAGGTAGCGTGCTGCGTAAGAATCTAACCCAAGGAAAACAGCCCCCGGACTTATGATATGGGAGAAAGAATACGGGCTAAGGATGAAACCAAACGTGAGATATTGTGGTGGATAAATACAGAAGTGGGAGTGCAGGTAAGGCAAGGTAAGGGGAACCGTATTAAGGAGAGTAAGGAAGGCAGAACCGGCGTGAGAGGTCAGGAAAAGAACTAGGAGATAACAAGAAAAGAAAATAGATGGAAGTAGAAATCGTTAATCCTCCGGCTCCTGTTTCACGCAGTGAGGAAAGTGCTGGCTAGCCATATTGAGGAGGGCCTGCCTATCCATCTCGCGGTCAATTCTATCCATCTCCTCAATGTCAATTCCTTGTTCTTCTGCGTCTTCCCTAGCGGCTGCCTCGAGATCAATGATAAGACGGGCATTGCCGGCAAGAAAGCGCTTTCTCTTGGTGACAATATTTTCGATGCTGTCCTGTTGGTCTTCCGGGCTTGTGAAGAAATCCTTGGGTGTCATAGCCCGCCCAAGCAGCCTCTCTCCAATCTCTTGGGTGCTAGCACGGAAACGGTGTTCTGCCGCATCGCCGTACAGACCACGAGAGGAAGATGCAGAGTCAGGGCGACCTAAGTCTCGCATCCTACTTCCCAAACCTGAGCCGGAGGTTTCCCCTTCATCCGTCATATGGACATCATCATCACCCTCCTCCCAGCCCTCCACGTCCTCCTGCTCGCCCTCCACGTCCTCCTCCTCCCCCTCCACATCCTCCTCGTCCTCCTCGTCGATCTCCTCTTCCCCATAGACCTCATCGGAATCCTCTGAGCCATTGCCACCCTCATCACCAGACTCATATAGGTCGATAAAATCGACATCTTCATCCTCTTCATCCTCCTCCCACTCTTCGTAGACCTCCGCATTTGGCAAAAGCCACTCAACAGGCTTCACCCAGTCAATCAAAGGTCTACCCTTTTCGTCGAGCTCATCCTCTCGAACCGTCATGTCCAAATCTCCTTCCATATCCTCCTCCGTCAATCTGTACTCAGAAGTACTGTCCTCTCCGCCGATAGGCATCGAGGGGCCTGTCCGAGCTAAACAACACTGAATATTAGTAAGCACATCTCAAGTTAATTAGGCAAATTTTAAAATTACTTACTTGACTGTGGATTATTAGCCCGGGAGCTTCGCCTCAGGCTACCTAGTCCTATCCTAAACCTGGTGCGATGTGAGATAGGCTCCCTTGTGCTCCCTGTATTAAATGTAGCTGCCCTCGCCAAAGCCACAGGGCATCCAACAGGGGACCCTGTAGGGGATACCGGGGCCCCACGCATTGTGAGTGAATGACTGCGCTCCCGAATCGCTAGCTGGCGGGTGCGCCGGGGAGGAGCGTCCTGAGATACAGAGGCCCCGGAGGTGGTACCTGCGCAGACCAAGTTGACGACCTTCTGGGTCGCTTCACCACACGGTCGAGCAGACTCTGCATTCGCGCTGCGGGCCGCATCTTTGGTGACGGGAATACAGGCGATGCCGCCGAATTCGGTGCAGAATCGACTTCGATAGGGGTTGGGGGGTTCACAAGTGGCAAACCATCGTCGCCAAACTGGTTTGGATAGTATCGCTGCCAATCCGCCAGGATTGCCACATGTTCGTGCTCCAGGACCTCGTTGTCCTCGACGATCATCTCCTGATCCACTTGGGCTTTGGTCTCGTCGTCAAGCGCCTGGTACTCATCATATCTTCGCACAAAATCACGGCGTTGTTTTAGGCGATAGCCTCAGTTTGCCCTCGCACGTTCGAAAGGGGTTTCCAAGGGCGTTAGGCGCGTCCTATGTTGATTCCGGCGGATGCTCTCAGGATTTACTGAGTGCCCCAAAGCGCCGGCCGGACGCGGCCTTCACTTATAAGCAGATGGCATTGCTTGTGGAAATAGGTATTCTATTCATTCATGTTAGTACATATAATTTGTGCGTATGATTTTGTGCGTATGATTTCTTTGTGGGTATGATTTTGTGGGTATGATTTGTTTGTATGAACTCGGCGTGTACTTTGAGGTGTGATAAAAGAGCAAAGGAGAAACGACCAGTGTGAAGATGGTGACTGACTTACTATTTGGGATCGGGCAATAAGTAATCTATGCAGCGACCTTTTGCCGGCGTGCCCTCTGATGTAGTGGAGAAGGTAAGGGAAGTAGAGCGGGGGGTACCAGTAGAGGGGCGTATCCGGGTTGGTGGGGCAAGAGCCACGGGTGTTTCTTTTCTTTTCCTTTTTCCTTTTTTTGTTTTAACTGCTGAGTTTGCTTCTGTATGAAAAAGAGAAGCGGGATTGCAGCGCAGAGGGCAGAGCGACCTGAGAATTGTGTTGATGGCGAGAGCGTGGATGGAGAAGGTAAGAGTGTGGTGAGAAAGAAGAGGAGTTAATTTGGCCTCTCTTAAAATGAAAAGCAAAAGTTGGTTCACCTCTTGAAAACATCGTCACGGTCTACCCGCAGTCATGCGTCGAGCCCTCCTCTCTACCGCGGCAGCCTAACCAAAAGCCCTACTGATCAACTTCTAAGTATGATATGAATGACCCCCCAGATTCAAGCCTTCTGCTAATTGCTTTCATCATACTATCAGAGAAAGGAAATTATAGCAACGAGAGCTGTGTGTTTGAGTTCGGAGCAAAGATGGGAGGGGCGTACTCTCCAGGTTCATTTTGTGACTACAATTGTACACTTGATACATAAACAGGGAAGATATAACATCTTGGAACAAATACAACGTCTAGTTCAACATTTTCAAGCCATTCCTACATGGAAGGCATTGTACATTGCGTGTTATGGTAGACTGGGGGTTGCAGTCTTACGTGACTTTAACCATCGTACAATTCAAGTGTATGTATATACCCATGTCCTATCAACCTTAACTATCGTTTACTCATCTAGACATCATGAATCAATATACGCCTAAACTCCAAGGGACTCCCAGAAAGATATGACGAGGGGGCTTGAAAGGCACTCCTCATGAAATAACCAATTTTTATTTCGTTGGTATAAAATAACTCTTTACCCACGTCTGCTCCAATACACTTCTTCCTCTTAGCAAGCCCTAATATCCGACTCAACTATCAGGGAAGGTATAGGGTCCGTACACATACGCACAAATACACATACGCACAAATACACATACGCACAAATACACATCCGCACAAATACACATACGCCCAAGGAAGCAGACTCCAGTCACCTACACACCAAAGATCATTTTGCGTCTAACTTCTGAGCAAAAACCCTTCTCTCTTTTCCTGTGAACCTCCTTCCTCACGCACCTGTCCGTCAATACAACAAACAAGCAAACACCAAAAAAGTAACTCCTGCTCAATGCCTCCCAAACGTCGCGCAAATGATGGTATCTTGGGCCGCAAGGGTGGTGGAAATTGGGGGCCCCCAACTCGGCATCTTGGTCGGAAAAGAGCTGGGAGGGTTGTTGGTGGGGTCCAGCAGCCGGCTCGGTATCCAACTGGCAGGGTGGCAATGGCAGAGATTATTAAGTATCGCCGCGATGGCGGGTACCTAATTCCCAAGGCCCCATTCTATCGTCTTTGCCAGGAGATTGTGTCAGATTTGGCACTCGAGCAACAATTCCGTTGGCAGAGATCAGCTGTTGAATGCCTCCAGGTGGCAGCGGAAGAGTTCCTGGTGATGACAATGACCGGTAAGTTGAGTTCCTCTCCTAGTATAATTATCTGATTTACTAATTCTTTGTTCATAGCTGGAGCCCTGGGTGCGGCACATGCTGGTCGCGTTACCCTCATGGTCCAGGACCTGAGATTAGTTGAGGATGTCATGAACGTTATGGCTGGCCAGCCAGATGGTGCCACTCGGGAAGAGATGAGACGTCATCTAAATGAGGACGGCGGTGCTCCCGGGGGTGCACCTCCTCCTCCTCCTCCTCCTCCTCCTCCTCCTCCTCCTCCCGGGGGTGCACCTCCTCCTCCCCCTCCTCCCGGTGGTGCTCCTCGTCCCGGTGGTGCTCCTCGTCCCGGTGGTGCTCCTCGTCCCGGTGGTGCTCCTCATCCTGTGGGTGTTCCTCCTCCCGGGCGCGCTCCCCCTCCTCCTCCTCCTGGGGGTGCACCTCCTCGGCGTGGTGCCCCTCCCCGTCGCCAGGGAGCTTCTTCCCATGACTCACCCCCTGCCAATGACGGTAGTGACAGCGACAGTGACGACAGCGATAACCCTCGTCCACCTGTACGCCGTCGCTTGTATGGTGGCCCTGGGAGCACTAGCCGGACTGGTGGTAGTGGTACTACGGGGGGTGCTGGGGGAGTTGTTAGACAAGGAAATTTGGTTGGGGGTGTGGGTTCTGGTATGGGAGATGGAAGTGGTAGCGAGGAAGGTGATGCGAGAGGTGCCCAGGGAGACCATGATACCGGGCATGTGGGTACTGGGGGGGGTGGTGGCAGTAGTAGTAGGGTGGTGACCGGGGCCGTCGGAGGCACACCTGCACACCCCGCTGGAACAGGGCCGTCTGGGGCTGGGGTTAGTAGTCGTACCCCGCGGACGCCAGTTCAGCCGACTCGTGGTAGGGGTTGGAGTGGTTGGAGTGGGGCTCGTAGGCGCTCTGCGGGCCCTGGTGGGAGTGGTTGGAGCGGTGGTGGCGGTAGGATGCCGACGCGCTCCGGGGGTGGTGGTGGGAGGGCAGGAGCTGGTGCTGGTGGGAGCGCTACCACCTAAGCATATTCAGGGATTGTCTTTTTCTTTCTCTTAATTCACCTCTTTTTTCAACTATTATGACTTTCATTCTTCTTGTTTTCTATTACTCCATGGTGTTGTCCCCATGTGGTGGGGGGGACGGGGCAGTCTTTTCTCACTTTTACACAAATCATACGACTAACTCAAACCTCCGAGTCACATCTAACTTAGCATAATTACCTTTTATACAACTCTTCTTGTTATAAATACACTGTTTCTTTAACCTCACCATTTCGCTATATGAACTCTGAACACAGTAACTCCATAGCACGACTGTGGTTATGATTTGAGCTTATGGCTTGGGCATAGAGCTTGGGCGTATGGCTTGGGCGTATGGCTTGGGCGTATGGTTTGGGCGTATGGCTTGGGCGTATGATTTGAGCGTATGATTTGGGCGTATGGTTTGGGTGTATGGTTTGGGCGTATGATTCGAGCGTATGGCTTGGGCGTATGGTTTGGAGGTTTCATTTGAGCGTATGGCTTGGGCGTATGATTTGGGCATATGGCACCAGCAGATGAATAAGGCTTATGAATTGGGCATATGATTTGAACCTGTGAACAGAGTGTATGAATTGGGCTTATGAATTAGGCATATGGCCTGCTGCGACAATATACTTTACTAGACTAGGCAACTCAGACGTCCAATCGGTGTTGTAAATTATTCCGGTTCATATTGTATGAATCATTTCATGCAAATAAATGCCTGTATATACTTTGAGGTATGTGGTTTGTGGTACACGTCCCTGGCATGAATGGACCGAATACCTGGGGGCTCCTTGGCAAAGGGCTTTCAGCTCCCGTAACCCCGGCGGTGTTTGGTCCATTCACGCCAGGGACGTGTATATGCTCACACAATTACTCAATCATGTATCAAAAGAGCAAAGTTCGAGAGGGGAATATACAAAAAAGCGGGGCCCAGGGTGGAGAAAATTCATTGACTGGGGGCTGTTCGGGGCATTGAATGGAGCAGGGGCCTGGACGGGGCCAGGCGGAAGGGTTGAAAAACAAAAAGCCCCACCCCGGGCCATTGACCGGGGCGGGACGTGGAATTGAGGCCGGGGCCCGCCGGTTTCGGGGCCCCGGAGGCCCCGTAACGATCACTAGCTACACCTTCAGGATCCACTTTATGCATTGCTTCTCGTATTTGCTTTCTAATACTAGATATATTATAGTTAGTAACTATTTATCTCAAACATGAATAATTATTTTTATCCAACTTACTGTGAAATAAATATACCGCTTAATCTAATATTAGGTAGAGTATAGTGACGCCCATATCGAATAGCCTGCCCAGAAACCAAGTGTTCCCGAATATTACCTTCTGCATTTATAGCAGCCTGTAGTTTAGCTTCAGGAGTATGTGCGTTCCCCATTAAAAGTCTTAAATTTGGATGCAGATGAAGATTTTTTAACTGTATGGAAGATAGCTGCCATCCATCATGTTGTAAACAGCGAAGCATATTAGCTGAACCAAGATTTCTCTTCCATAGTTCTCTGACTTTATTGACTAAAGCCTCATCTTTATATAAAGACTCTTGCTTTTTGGTAAATTCCCACCCAGCAAACTTGGATCGATAAGTTCGTTGACTGTTTGAAATTAGCCTAATTAATATAAAATCACCACTCTTAATAAAAGGAAGTAAGGGAAAGTTACCTGGGATTAAAGTTATATCGCATTTGCATTTCCATCATAATATCTTTTAATTGCATATTATGCAAAAGATACATATCTGCCAACTCTGCTTGATATAATTCCCAATTATAAATGCGTGGCATTCTTCAAGATAATAAATATAGAAGAGAAAATGAGGTATAATATCACTTGTAAAATAAAAGTTACAAGGTAAGGCAGTGAGAGGAACGTAGAATTCAAAGTAGCTGAAAAAGAGTGGACTTCTTAAGGATCTTATAATGACAGTATAAAGGAAAAGTGCTTCTCGACAGCTACTCGTATTCAACTAATTCACTGCTTATAAATCAAAATAAATATCAAATTACAAAACAAAAAGGACTAAGCTAAATAAAAGAGTGACAAATATACTTAATAAAAGAAATAAAGATAAGAAATAAAAACCAACATGAGATAAAAATATCAGTCTTATTGAGAACAGGACCACTTGAAGAGATTCTTGTCAGTGGTAAAAACCATTCAGTAGCGATTTCCTGTTACAGGAAGATTGTAATGAGAAATAATTGCTGACCGGAACATAATAATAGAACCTGCTGGAAAGGGAACACAGCTCATTAGTTCAGTAAAAACCAACTCACCTCCATCAAAGTCACCCCAACAGATAATAACGCAAATACCACACTTAATATCACCTAAATCCTTATGTATCTTTGTCCTAACCAGTTTGTTGATAACAACTGCAGCAAAGAGGCCAGCAAATTTGTTATATCCAGGCGGTACTCTGATATTGCTATAGATCTCCCATATATCTGGATAGTGTTGTTGTATAAGATTCTCAACTAATTGCAATAGATTGCGATTGGCTTTTTGAAACTTCTTTGCTGCCATGTAGTAAGGATTATCAAGCCTTTTGTAATGAACTCCAGAGTCTGGTCCCCGATAGTGTGATGTCATATAAGGCTGCAAGAATCTTCCTGATTTAAACCAACATCCAAGAATCCGCACCTCATAATCTCCTCGCTTTTGGGTATAATTGTTGTCGAAGAAGGTAAGACTGTGTAACGGGGGCACTCTGTAGGAAGACGGATCCTAAGATTGCGACCGCACCGAAGACTCAAAGTAGAAGTAAGGATTAAAATAAAGATAAAGATAATTCAAAGTAGAATCAAGCGGTAAAACTTAATATCGTTAAGCCTGAAAGCTTCACTCAATAAGTTCTCTCGAGGATCGTTGGTTATCAGAATAGGGTGTCTCTCGCTTTAGTTAAGTAGAATAATGTAAAGCCAGAGGACACCCGTCAACCATTCTGACCTTTCGCGAGCACCCTGCTCAGCTCAGGGCTGTCCAACTCACCTGCCTAGAGTGAGCTAACACTCGGAGGCAGTCGGACCGCTCGGATATTAACTATCTCCACAAATAGGAAGTGCTTCCGGTGATGTCTCTCCAACTACATCTGCATGAGCGAAAACTCTTTCCTATCGGTAGCATATCAGTGGCCGACCGACATGCCCACCGTAGAGATAATATCCATTGGGACTCACTGGCCCAGCGGTGATTTCGTCTATACAAGCTACGCAGTCCATCGGCAAATCTACTTGGCTATACTAAGCTTCTAAACCTGACTGCATGCTCCCTCAATAAGAAATCTCCTGCTGCTTGACTGCATGGGCGCTATCCACAGTCAACCATGCGGGACCTTCTTAAATCGTGACAAGACTCACACCTCTAGAGTCCACTAATACCCCATGGTAATGCTACAGTTCACGGGGTAGCCCGGGACTGGCTTTGGGGTGGTTGTCCTGGAAGCCTTTCAGCTTCCCCGGTCAGCCCCAAGCCCTCTACTGTTAACCATACAACTACCCGGAGGTCAAAGTATGCTCGTAGGTGGTTCCCAGGTGTTATCCAGGTGGCGCCCCATGAGGCGGTCACCCTCACACCCCTTATATATCCTGCAAACAGCTTCTGGTCGGTTGGACGGCCACAACTCATACGGTGTTGTGGGAGCTTTCCTATGGATCTCACTTTACTAGGAAGCGCACAACTACACAGCCGTACACTGCTGTCGCGCCGTACCAACGCTGGGGCCGCAGGGGGGTGTTAGGAATATCCCCTGAAAGTTACAGGAGGTTCGGACCACTCCTGCTCCGTGAGTAGTCCGTTTCGTACCATACGAAGCGGCCCTGTGAACATCTAAGAGCCCCACCATCGCGGGATAACTTTCCCCTAAGTTCGCAGATGACTTTGTCGGTGAAGGTAGGGTAACTGGGGTACCTCAGTAGGGTAACTGGGGTCCCAAGGTAGGGTAATCATGTTTCCAAGGTAGGGTAACTTCAACCTACCATGCCTTTATTTCCTTCGGAAGTGCGCGCGACCACCTATAATGTTGCCCCGGAGACCCGTGCAACGTTTACTATGGGTCTTTTGCTTTATGCGAACATACCCTCCGAAGGTTACCCTGCCTAGTAGGGTAACTTTGGCCTACCTAGGTTACCCTGTCTAACCCTATGTCACCAAGTCACTTTGTAGACACTTGTACCAACTCATGTCTACCGGTAGTATACTAAGTATACTGGTCTATCCTCAGTCTGGTTACCTCTTGGTATACCATATGGGCTTGAGTTTAGTCCACTGTAGCTACCTATCTATAGGGTCGTTACACCACTCCCCTCTTCTCTAGATCTGTCCGCAGAGCTTAGCGTCGTCTTTTCTTTCCACGCATATGTGCATCAATAACCCTATGGTCTCTAGGTTTTGATGGGTACCTGTCATGGAAGGTTACCAAGGCCTGCATAGCAGTGCCTTCCAACATCTCGAATGGTTCCCAGGAATTTTCCTCTGGTCCATACCCGTCCCAAGCAACTAAATATTGCACAAAGCGGTGAGGAAACTTTGACTTAGGATTTTCATACCACCGACTGTCTACGACCTCCGCGACAACATAACTCGGCTCACTATCTACAATATCTGGTGCCGGCATCGCCTACTGAGGTCTTCCGATAGGATCCTCGCGGTAAGGCTCCAACAATCCGACATTGAACACTGCATGGATTGTCCATCGGGCAGGCAATTCTAACTCATAGGCTCTGGATCCAATTTTCCGCTTGACCACAAACGGTCCAAACATTTTATGGTCCATCTTTTCCATAGCCCTCTTTGTACGAATGTTTTTTCTGTTCAACATTACCCGGTCTGCTTTCTTTGCCCTACCCTGGCTGACATCCTCCAGTGTGACATATTCAGGAGAAGGCTGTCTTTTTTGATCATGCCATTTCCTTTGTCTTTCTTGTGCCCGTTGTAGTCTCTCTCGGATTTCTTGCCATGTCCCTTCCCAATCCTTTACTACGCGCTCACTGTCTGGGTGTATTCCTTGATTATCTGACACCATCCCCGACCACTGTGTCTGGGGAGTGAATCCGTAATTAATTTTAAAAGGACTAGCCTTAGCGGATTCTGATAGCGAAATGTTATAGGCGTGCTCCGCAAAAGGGAGTAGCGACACCCAGTCATCTTGCTGATAGGAACAATAGCTGCGTAAGTACTGTTCCAGTGTCTGGTTAACCCGTTCAGTTTGCCCAGCGGTTTCAGGATGAAACGCAGTGGAAACATTTAACTTGACTTGCAATAGTTGCATTAGACTCATCCAGAACTTGGATGTAAACCGGGTATCTCGGTCAGAGATAATTGTTTCTGGGAGCCCATGAAGGCGCCAGATTTCCTTCACAAAGATCAGAGCTAGTTCCTTGATGTGCTCTTCTGTTTTGAGGGGGATAAAATGCGCCATCTTCGAGAACCTGTCTACGATAACCCATATTTTCGTATACCCTTCTGATTTGGGTAGCCCCACCATAAAATCCATGGATATGGAGATCCACGGTCTCATAGGAACATCTATGGGCTCCAATAGCCCATACCTCTTGTGCCGGATAACTTTGTTATGTTGACATATGTCGCATGATCGAACATATTCTGTGATCTGTTCATCCATCTTTGGCCAGTAGAAGTTTGCCCTAACCCTACCAATTGTTTTGTAGGTTCCGCAGTGTCCAGCCAGGCGTGAATCATGTTCAGCCTCCATGATTATTCGCTTCACAGCCTCGTCCTTGGGGATATACCTCCTGTTTTTATAACCGAGTAATTCCTTTATCATAGTTAGACTTGTATCAACATTCTTCTCGCCCTTGAGTACTGACTTGAATGTATCCAAGTAGCTTTGGTCCTGGTCAGCTGCTTTGAGTAGAGCTGTCCTAAACGCGGACTGCAGCCGAAACCCCTGGCAGGACTGCAACACCTGTGGTCGCAAGATGTCCCACTCCTGACCAACATACTGATTCGGACGGAAAAAAGTGTAAGGATCAGAATTACTCCCCCCGTCAGGGCGGTAGTCCCTACGACTAGACAATGCATCGGCCTTTTCATTTAGCCTTCCCTTGCGGTAAACAAGCTTGAAATTGAACGATTGTAGGAATTCAGCCCAGCGGTGCTGTCTTCTGTTGAGAACCTTGGTAGTATTAAAGTACTCCAAATTCTTATGATCAGTATAAACAGTTATCTGTTCTTCTACGGATTTCAACATGTATTCCCATTCGCGAAATGCAGCAACTATGGCTGTCATTTCCTTATCGTGAACATCATAGTTTACTTCAGCGGGGGCGAACTTCCGGCTATGAAAGGCCACTGGGTGCCGTCGCTCATCTTCACATAGCTGCGATAAAACGGCTCCCAGGGCAAAGTCACTAGCACCGGTTTCCAACTTTGTTGGACGAGTTTCATCAAAGTGCGTCAATATTGGACCTGTGGTGAAAGCTCTCTTGAGCTCATGAAATGCCGCTTGGCAAGCATTGGTCCAATTCCACTTGATGCCCTTCTTTGTCAGGTCGGTTAAAGGTTTTGCTATCTTACTAAACCCCTTAATGAACCGACGGTAAAAATTGGCAAAGCCCATAAAGCTTGGAACACCAACGACCTTTTGTGGCGGTAACCACTCCGTAATCTCCTCAACCTTCTTGGTTGTCATTGATATTCCATGGTCAGAGATCTTGTATCCAAGGAATTCTACTTCTCTCGCATGGAAGGTTGACTTTTTTATGCTGACACATAGGCCTGCCTTCCGCAGCCTGTCCATTACTTTCCTTACCATAGCAACATGTTCTTCTATGGTCTCAGAATAGATTAGGATGTCATCCATATAGGCGATAACCCCTACATCCAACATGTCACGGAACACATCATTGATCATTCCTTGGAAAGTTGATGGCGCGTTACAAAGTCCAAAAGGCATGACAGTATATTCGTATAAGCCATACCGACTTTTAAAAGCCGTCTTCCATTCTTCTCCTTCCGCCATGCGGATCAGGTAATAGCCATTCTTCAGGTCCAGTTTGGTGAACACCGTGGCTTTCCCGAGCCTACTACGTAGCTCGTTCATCAAGGGTAATGGATACTTATTCTTAATAGTAATCTTATTTAACCCTCGGTAATCAACACATAACCGAAGTGTTCCATCAGGCTTCGGTACAAACAGGATGGGAGCACCTATCGGAGAGGATGACCTCCGGATCTTGCCGGACTGTTCCATCTCATTGATGTACTCCTTTAATACCTGTAGCTCCCTAACAGTGAGCGGGTATATGTGGTTTCTGGGCAAGTCAGAGCCCGGGACCAAGTCAATGCGGTGGTCATACTCAGTATGCTTTGGCAAGACATTGATTTTTTCTTCGCTGAATATGTCAGCGTAATCCTGGTATTCTGGCAGCAGCTTAAGACTTATGTCTTCTCCATCTTCACCAGTCCAAAGGCGCATCCCACACACAAACATGTTGTTGGGATCCTCGGCTAAGAGTTCTTCGCAGGTAATAAATTCTATGCGACTCTTGCTTCGGAGACAGTGGGTCTTACAATAGTCTGAGCGCCACTTCAGACTTCCCCTTTCCCAGTTGATATCTGGGTTGTGGTCCTTCAACCACGCCATCGGTAGATAACCGTCCAGGTGTCCTGGAGGCATATCAGCAAGCTCAAATCTCATCTTATTGGTATGATCTCCTATTGACATATCCACTGTCTTCGTGTAGTGGAGACCTGAGCCAGGGATGTGATTCCCGCTTGCATCAGAAATAGGTGTCGGAGTCTCCCGACGTATACATGGTAGCTGGGCATTACTAACCCAAGCGCTACTTAATACTGCGCCCGTGGCGCCACTATCCAACAATAAAAGAGCCTCCTCGCTCTGTTTCTTTCCATTGTGGCTCCATTCGAGCCTTACATTCACATGTATAGACCTAGTGTGTGGCGGAGGGCCTGCAAGCCTCAACCGCTTAGCGGGTCTTTCGTCGCTAAACATTGTTGGTTAGTATCAGGTATGTGGTGGTGTTTTCTAGGGATTACTGCTCAATATCTCTTGCCTTCCGACACAAGAGCGGCCACAGCGGGTCGTGAGTAGTTATCAAATGGGTACAATTACGGGGTTTCAAAATAGCTTGGGGGTTTACTATCACGCCAGCATGATTTCGGGTCCTTAACCCTCCTCAGGTAAACTTGCAGAATAACTTCAATTGCTAAGCCAAGTCCAGCCTGACGAAATCAAAACGATAACCCTTATAACTTGAAACCTAAGCCCACCACCATTTCCTTCCTTATGAAAATAAAGCAAACTTTCGCAAAATTAGATAAGAAATGAAATCAACATAAACACCAAAGAAAGAGCCGTAACCATCTCCAACCTCCGCAAGAAAACCAATCCACACGATCCTTTCTATAGTCCATGTTGGTTTCAGCTTGTAGGTTCTGTGAGGGAGGAACATACGGTCCACATCTTCCATCTCCGTCCTTCATGCCATCTGGGCTTGGACCCGGAGTCAGTGCTTTTCTAAAACTAAAGGATAGAGGCGGGGACTTACCTAGTCCGACGCATCCGTATCCACTTCGAGTATTTGCGGAGCTGATCCGCGAATCTCTGCCTCTACTCGTTTAACAGCAGGTGGGGGAGCCTCAATGCGTCTTGCTTTCGGGATCGAAGCACGGTCCTGGTGTCCTGCCTCATTAACGGTCCGCTTACGATTAAGCTTGGCCGAGGCGACAACCGGAGTGGCAGCAGGACATTTGCGCCAGAAGTGATTCGGATCTCCACAGCGGGAGCATTGGTTCAACCGTTTGCGCCGATCGATCAGGGTTTGCGCTATATCTTTATGCGCTTTTGCATGCTCTGATTCTGGCGGTCGGAAAGACCGCGGCGCGGGGTTGCTAGGTTTGGGGTTGCGAGGACCCGAACCTTTTCTCTCCTTCCTCTGCTTCTTAGTGGAGGTATGCCTATCGTCGCTCTTGTCACGATGAGAGGAGTCTTTTGCTCTGACAACAGTACGGTTGAAAGAAGCGACATCTTCTAACTGGTGACCTGTATTTCGCAGAAGGTTTAGGTAGTCAACATAGTCTTCGGGGTGTGGAGTCTTCATAGCCCACGCATTACGGAGATCAGTTGTCATCCCCACGCGAGCCTTATCCTTCACATAGTCCCCACCATATTTCAACTCATTTGCCAGCCGGATTAGTTCATCTACGAACAGATCAATCTTTCCTGGCTGCATGGATAAACCATTCCACTCACGAAGAGCGCGATCTCGGTCCGAGTGCCCACCAAAACTGGATACCAACCGCTTGCGAAAGCCTTCCCATGTCCTGAAAACATTATTTGGGTCAAACGGCCTTTTGTCACGGATGGCTGCATCCTCATTGATATAGACATGGATGCTATGGTACCATTTTTTGGCTCCGGCACGAAGGAGGGGAATGACGAGGCTAATCTTATCC
>Ga0307517_10002272_pt1 | contig 30996 bp, 16 predicted proteins | sample 23_EM_MG_FD_194515 | JGI IMG/M metagenome (GOLD analysis project Ga0307517, IMG submission 194515) | Populus trichocarpa ectomycorrhiza microbial communities from riparian zone in the Pacific Northwest, United States - 23_EM | ecosystem: Host-associated > Plants > Roots > Unclassified | place... | reverse complement strand
TAAAGTAGGAGCTAGCTAGCTATCAAAAGAAGGGCAATATTGGACTAGAAGCCAAGAATTGTTTTATAAGATTGTTCTATGATGATATCAAGCAATATTACTTTCCCTGCACATGCTATAAAACTTACATGTATTTATACATCAAATAACTTTAGCTTGGGCTATATTTGTAGCCCATGTTTGGTTACCGGGTTTTTCAACTTCTTGTTCGGCCGTGGCTCTGTATTTCGGCTCTTTTGGATCAAAGGGTGTTTAAAATAATAGTAAAAGTTATTTTATAAATTTTAAAATTATTTGAGATTTACATTATAATTAATTTCAGGATATATAAAATTAGTTGAGGTATATATAAATTAATTCAGACATTCACAATAATAAAACCTGGTTTGGCATAAAATTAATGGATCTAGGAATCTGTTGACTCGAGGCTCTGACCAAGTAAGGTTTTTATTCATATTGGCCATGTAATTGATCTAGAAAATTCAATTGAATTGATGAGTGGACCGTGACCTTGAAGAAGATCAAAATGACTTTTTCATCTTTTGTTTTCGTTTAAGTTGTGTTTAAATTCTTTTTTTTTTTCCTGGACAACACCATTTTGAATTAAAAAATTCATTGACAATATTCCGAGTTATAGACTCTATTAGGTTCACTCGCTTTTTACTTTTACCTTGCCAGCTTGGTGTTTTTTCTTGACAATATTCAGAAACCCTCGAGTTATTAAAAAAGATAAAGGTGATGGCATCGGGTTCCTTCATTTCTCCTGTGAGTTTGATTCCTGGCATCAATCCAGAGTCCAACATGAGCGAGATTTCACAATTTCTTAGACAACCATTAATTCAAATATTAGAGTACTATATTCTAATTTATTGACCCAGCTAGATATTGATTTAATATGATAATCACTATGGATTAAGCTTTTATGTTGTAAATATCTCAAATAAACATATGAATCTCAAATAAAGATGCATACGCAGAAAATTGTTTGCACTTGGGATGATATGAGCCTTGTCCACACAACTCGAGCAAGCCCTCAACTCCTAATGAGGTTCAAGGTTGTTTTACCTTTTGATGGAAAACATGGTTAAAGATTTTGGTTTTTCTCTAGGCTTGTATCCTAATGAGGTTCTAAGCAGTAATCAAGCTCAGTATAGAACCAGAAGTGCTGCACATTGAATTCATAGTTATTTAAAAGTAGCACAGCAACAATTAGATAAAAATAAGCCAGACAAGAATGAATGAAAAACGACTCAAAAGCTCAAGTTGAGCTTCTGCATTAAAGATTTCCGCAGGGAACAGTTAGCCCTCCTCTGCAATAAGCACAATGTCACCCTCTCGTGACAAAACTCAATGATCTAGCTACCTAACTCAAAGAGGCCTCGTGTGACGACCTCTTGCCCGGCCGCAAAGGAGAGCATTTTTTGGAATTGGTAATTCATCTCTCCATGAGTGTGCTGGAGAGTAAACCCTGAGGTAGAACTGCTGACCTAAATATTGCCTAGCCCAGTTTTCTGACCTTATGTTCCACATTCCAACGTTGTCCAAAGCCATGTAAATCGCAGTCCATGACTTGGGATAAACCTGCATTCAATCAAAATATTTAGCAAAAACTACAAAAGCATCTACAGCTTTCACACTGAACATGTTTAGATCGAATAAAAAAAATAACAAAACCAAAAGGTTGTTTTGTCCAAACCTGAGTGGTGCAACGAGCTACCGTGTCTCTTAAATTGTAGCGTGCTCTACTTGCTGGTGTCCATTGCCCTCCATCCATACTGCTCACATAGCAAATCTTCAACATTTTTTATGACTGAAACATTGTACAGTATTCTGTACCATGGAAGCATAAATTCTGAGTATTGAGAGTGATAAGCTTACCCGACAACAAAGAAGGAATGACCATCAATGTGCCATGACTGAACAGTGTCCTCCCAATTTTGGAAAACAATCTCGATGAATTCACGGAAGTTAGCAGACATGACTGCAGTCTGGAGGTAAGCATTATTACCCCAGGAGGGGCTGCTAGGCATACTTCCAAGGCTGAAAACCCCAGGAATATTGAAGTAGTCTGCAATTTTTAATGGGGTGTCCGCAGGAATATATGAGACACCATTGACAGCATACCGCTGCTTGCGGTTGATAATTGGACCAGAGTTTGCAAGGGTGATTGTGCGGCTGGTTTTGATCAATCCATAGTGGTAAGACCCTTGGGGATTCGGCCTAGGTCCACTTGCAGTCAGATTCCATCTGGTTTGAGAGAATATGAGATAAGATTTGTGTTCATTAACCACAACCCCATCTAATATAAGTTGTTAATATATACAATAAGTCTCATAACAGCTGAATACCTAAAAGATCGAGCCTGGTTGAGGGACCAATCAATCTGTGTAGTAGGTCCACCAGGAATAGGGCCAGAAACTCTTTGCCATGAATTACTGTAGTGAAGAATGGCAGTTGTGGCAAGCACGGGCTTGGTGAAGCGCGAGGAAACAACAATGTAGTAGTCTTTTGCTGGCTGATCGGCTGTGACGAGGACAGAATAAGATTGTCCAAGATGGATGTCGAGGTCAGAGTATGTGTTCTGCAGTGTATGGGATCCTTCTACCTCCACCAGTTTCATCTTGTGCCCCTGGATTCTGAAGTTAATGGATGTTGTAAGGCCAACATTTGATATCCTGAACCTATATGTCTTGCCTGCGGATAGATATACAATACATAGATTGCTCTCAGTTACTGGTGATAAATTAAATCGAAAGATTAAGCATATTTGCAGGGATATTTATAAGTTCAAGGGCAGGAACCTGGATCAACTGTGAATGTGTATCCATTCCATCCACGACCATTGATGAGAAGGCCATCAGGGAATGGGAGATTGTGGCCGCCATCCAAGACTCTTCTCAATTGCTACATAACCAAAGAGAACCTGGTATCAATACTAATAAACAAGAAGATATTAGACTAAAGTCCGTTAATCTATGAGAGCTCTTACATAATGATTTCTCTTGTACCAGTCTCCAGCTAATACAGTGAAATCACCGGCAGGGGCGGGAAAAGGCACAGGAATACGAGGCCGGCTCCAGATTCTGATGCCACCAAATGCACCAGCTGCCTTGTGGAATCCTAGTGATGGGAAATAGAAAAAGCTACCAATCTGGTCCTTCACTTGGAGAGCATATGTGAAGTTTTTTCCTGGTGGGATTGGGCAGCTAGTGCCATAGACTCCATCCTGCCATGAGTTCCTTCTTTGCTGTATGCCATTCCTGTTATGCCATGACAGCCAAATTTCACATCAACAGTGTTTGACTTAAGTGCTTGACTTTATAGACATAAGTGGAAGCTCAAAAAAGTCAGTTGAAGTCTCCAATATTGTGCTTGAGTCAAACCCAGACATTTAGAGGATGAGAAACGACTACTTTCGTTGTGGGAAGCAATGGTCTCTATCTCACACCAGGAGAACTCATGCAAAAAGTCTGCACTTGAACTTCAGGTCATATACAGTATCAAGAAATTGGAGATCATCCGAGGGCTCAATGTTTGACCATGAAAATCAGCTCAAGGTTTCAGATTATATGAAAATTACCTCTTATTTACTTCCTTAAAATCATGCTACTTGTCTTGTGTAATTTTAATAAATCCTTCAATATCTTTTTGTCCTTTTCCTATGCAACTTTACTAATAAATTATTCAACATCTTTTTCTTAATGCACTCCTGCACACTTCCATCATAATGGCAGAATGGCAGAAAGCACCATGAACGCAGATGCTTGTGGTTCCCCATGAAACAAATAAGGTTGAAAAAATGCATGAGAGCTGAGGATGATAATGGGGTCTCAATCCACCTAGGGCTAAGATTAAAAACCAGAATCATACTCATAAAAACATGTGAGGCAAACATTTAACTCTGGCCAACCACCACCAATGACATTAATATATCATATGCAAAAATGTGGGCATAGTCAAGATCCAGAGATCTAGCATGTGAGTAGTGGAATTAATTTCAAGGGCCAGTTGTACAATTGGAATATTTTAACACCGCGTTCAGTGTCGGCCAATCAGTGAGTCGTAAGTGAAAGTTATTAGTTAGAGAAACTAGGATTTAACCATGGCATTACATCGTTCTTAACAGTGATTCTGATGTGAGTGTCAACTGTACAAACCCAGACCATAGGAAGCAGCTGAAAAAGGGCCGTGTTTTTCTGCCCAACATTTTCTATAGATCTGTGTGCAAAACAAATATTTTTGTATTCATGCTATCCAAGAACGCAAGGACAGAAATCTAAATAATAATATCTTCAACGTGCAAATGGCCAAAGCAACCCCATGATTGATAAAATTGATGGTGACTTTATACATCAAAATCTAACAAAAAAGAAAAAAATCCCACATTTTTTACAATGGAAAGCTTTTAGCCACAGATCTGGTAAGAGAATTTAAACCCAAAACAGAAAGATATTAAGAGTGGCAATCTGCTTTGACAGGGAAATGCAAGAAAAGAAAATGGCATGTGATTAAGGAGCTTCATGCAAAGTATGAGAAACAAATAAATGAAACATCCCAGACAAAAAGAAAAAATATATTTTTTCTGTTATTCCGTTTTCCTACATTTTCTAAGCAACCAAGCAGAACCATGAAAACATCAAGAAAAAAAAAACAGAAAGAAAGAAAGAAACATTGCTGGATAGTTAAATTTACCAAGAAATGAGGAATGGCTCTCTCAAGTAATTGTAAACACTGATAATGAGGTTCTCATTAGTAACAGCATCAATTTGTGGCCCTGGAAACTGCCCATTTATCAAGATCCCCTGAAACATTCAGCCCACAACATTACTTCAAAACCTTAAACCGCTTCAAAAATCATTTCCGAAAGCAAGAACACTTCTTTCCAATCCAAAAATTACAAAGAAAACAGAACAAGAAACTAGCAGTACTCTACCTGCTGCTTAACACCAAGAGGGTAGATATCACCATAAGTGATTTTCCATGTAATGAATCTATAAGGGTCTTCACAATTAACATCATTGCCAAGAAACAACAAGAAAACAACGAGAGAAGCACAAAAGGCCCTGTAGTCTCCCATTTCTTGCAAACTCTCTCTCGTTATACTCTATGTAGCAAAAATTATTTGACGAGTGTTTGTTTGGATCTGTTAAGCAAGGATTTAAGGCTGCATTACATTACAAAGAAACTAAAAGGGGTCTCTCTCTGAATCTATCTCTTCTTCGCTCCGTCACTTTTAAGCTGAGAGCTCTGTTTTGTAAGGTAACCGAGCAGAGACAGTACGGCAAGGATTAGCTGTGCTTTGGGTTTTTATCACATACATGCGTAGAATCTAGTGAACTTTAGCGGTGCAATCAAATCATAGACATCTCTCAGTGTCAAAGTGGGCCAGCACTCAGCACCAAAAGTGGATCACTTCTAGATTCGGTTTGATTGGATGATAAAAGAAATCTTTGATTGGTGGGTAATAAAGAATTACTAAAAAAAAATACAAAGGCTTTCTATTTATTTATTTAAATTATGTTTGATTAATATTTTAAAATAAATAAAAAATATAAATTAAGGTATTATAGTAAATAGTTATTTAAAAAAAAACTAACAGAATGATTGAGATTATGGCGTAATATGTTTTTAAAAATAATTTACTTGAAAATATATATAAATTAGTTTTTTTAGATTTTTTTATTTTTAATATTAATATATCAAAATTATCGAGAAAACCTAAAAATCTAAAATAAATATATTTTAAAAAAATATTTAAAGATAAAAGTTAACGAACTCTCAACAAATCTAAATATAATAAGTGTTATAAATAAATAAAAATGTGTAATATGAGTGTTATGTTTTTTTATTAAAACTAAAAATAAACTACTTACTTTTCATCTCTATGTACTAAAAAAATGATTTGATCCATTTACTGTACCAATTTATTTAATATCTCACTTTTAGTAATAATATAAAACATGTGATAGTTGACTTGATTGTGTTTTCTTAGTTATTTGTCTTCTTAATAATAGGACACTGCTGTCAAAATATGACAATAAATAATAAAAAAGAAATAAAAATGTCAAGAAAACATTAATTGCCATTAAAATAATGGAATGTGATAGATGGAGAGGTGCAGAGAATGAGAGAAGTGAGAGAGTTACCTCGTTCACGTGAAGCCTGGAATCACATGGATGGATACATGCTCTGCTACAGACCGAGAACCACCCACGGGTGAGATTTAGGGTTTCATTACATACGTGGCCAGTCTTACACCATGGATCTATCTTCTTCTTTTTTAGTGAAAAAAATATTAAGATGATGCAAATTTATTTTAAAAAAAATTAAGATTTTAATTATTCACTTGAGATAAAAAAAAATTAAAAAGCAGTAAAGAAAAAAGACATGAAATAAATTTTGTAAACTTGTTATATTTATAACCCAAGAGATGATATCAAGATAATTCTATAGAAAAAAAAAGTAAAAAAAATAAAACAAGGCATGCGTCTAGAGGCATTTGTATCCTTTCACATTGGCTGTGTTGTAATTTCTAGGCTGATGGAGGGCATTTTGGTATTTTCCAATTAGAGAAATAACTTTTTATTCAAAAAATATTGCTAGTGCATACTCATTATGCGTTAGTACGCGAATTGCGTCCTCTTCCTTTAAGTGGCGTATGAGATGTCATCCGGAGGCTAAACCTATTATTTTATCATGTCTTTAGAAGTGTTATCGTGTTTTTTTTTTTACTGACATGACGTGTGGCGATAAATGATGGGCAATTTTCACAGGTGGTCATTTCTTTTTTTTTTCTTCCTTTTTTTCTCTCTCTTCTAAGGACAGTACATGCTTTGTCAATTTTTTTTTATCTAGTCTTTATGTTTTTTATTGCTTATTTTCATCCTTAGCCATTATATAAAAGCTTTTTTTGTTAATTTTCAATTTAGTCCTCAAATTACAATTTGTCATTTTTTTTTCTAATTCAGTCCTTACAATTTTTATTTTTGATTTTTTTCCTTGGTTTTTTTTGTTAAAGTTTAATTGGTTTTCAATTTCATTCTTAAATCAAAGTTTATGTTGTTTTATTTTTATCAATTTAGATCTCATTCATTTGATTTCTTTTTTCTTTTGTTAAAGTTTTTTTCTTTTCAATTTAAATTTCTTTGATGCCCTTTAATTTATTTTTTATTTTATTCTCACCCTCAGTTTGTTTTGTGATTGATTTGTTTTTCAGTTTTATTTTTCAACATTTGATTTGTTGAGAATTGGGTTTCGTGTTTTTTTTTTATTTGTTGAGTTTTCGATCTAATGACACGAGTAACAAGTTTAGAAAGTTAATGCAATTTAGTATTTTTATTTATTTTTTATGATTTTATCATTCTACGTTATTTTTTTTATAAAAAAGACTGGTTTTGTGATTATTATCAATTTTTTTCTATCGGTTTATTCTAGTCTCATGACCCAGACCATGAGCTTTGTAGATCTTTTTTGAATCGAGATTTTTTTAAAAAATTATTTTGTTTGTATTTGATTTTTGAAGATTTTTTTATTTTATATAAATTAGCTTTATTTTTTAAAAATATATATTTTGAAATAATATTTCTAATATGTTTAGCCTTACATAATATTATTTTTCTTTTATCTTATTAAATCAGTTTAATATGTGTTTCTATTTCTATTATCTTTTATTGATTTTAATAAATAAATTCAGTAAACACAAACGAGTAAATGTTTTATTTTGTGGAATCAAATATCTTAATTTACATCTATCTTTGAATTTATTTAATTTTTCTTTCAGTTAATATTAATGATTTTTATTTATTTATTTATTTACATATATATTATGCTTGTATAAGCTTTTCAATTTATGTTGCGGAGCATAAATCTAGTATATTAATGAAATTACATGCTACTACAGTTCTATTTTTCCTTCTCAAAAGAAAAAAAAAAAGAAGAAGTAAAGCTAGGTTATATATTTGAAAATTTGATTTCACTGCAAATTTTGCATTTTTAGTAAATTATGCTGTAATTACTAAAAATTTCACTAATGGTAGAGTGATTGAATTAATCAAAAGACACCAAAATAGCAGCCATCTTACAAACAAAACCCAAAGCTGCTAAAATTTTTTGAAAAACTATGAAAAACCACCCAAGAAATCCCTGGTACTAACTCTTGTTCTCCTCTCCTCTCGGACTCTCATTGCCACATTATTCTTCAATGTTTCCAAAGATGCCCTAAACTTTTCAAGTTCCTCCAAATTCATATCTTCAACCGACCTCTCCCACCAACACCCTTCTCCTTCTTCATTAATGTTGTCACAATCCATGTTGTTTTTCCCACGTGTGTCCTCTGAACAAGAAATATTGTTTCTTTCACTGCTTTCTTGATCACCAAGGTATTGATCAACGACGGTATTCACATCAGGATGACCAAAAGAGTATGGTCTTTGGTTAGGGGACAAAACGATTATAGCAAGATTGGCATCATCATATAAATTGCAGAATTCACTAGCTTTCTTGAAAAGACCATTGCGTCTCTTGCAAAAAGTCACTATTAGGCTGCTTTTGCTCTCTATTTTCTTCATCTCCACCTTCTTCCGGCCCGTGCCCCATCTCCTTGTAGTGTTTACTAATTCCGTTTCTTGCATGATGGTGTCAAAGAAAAAGGGCCAAGAAAAGACACAAAGAAAGAGAGAAATTCCGGTCAATTGGTATGTAATTTTTGTGTCTGAGAAACGATAAAGCAAGAAAGAATGTTGTGTGTGTGTGTATATATAAGAGAGCTATTATAGTTTTGTTTCCTATATAGTTTGGTAAGTGGTAACTCCCAAAGTCGTTTCCTTCTATAAAGAGAGGGAATTTTGGAAATTATGAAACACGAAAGCAAAAAGATTGGGAAATTTCTAAATTTGATGCTTTAATTATTAGTAAATCCTTAAAGGAAAGGGTACTTTCCTTTTTGGACTTTTGGATTTCGATCCAAATTAAGAGTATTTTTCTTATTAAGGCGGTGCTAATTAATGTTAGATGCATCCAACATTGAAGCAAAATCATCATTTGCATGTGGGGTGTCTTTATTTTTTAATTTCCATGGATCCTTTCTTGGTCCCATTTTTTTTTTTTAATTTCTTGGACTGTACATACAAGCTTTGGCCTTTTGACATATATTTCTTGTTAAGCTTGATCGAATGAATGGATCATGGATATCGAGTAGAAAGTGAGTCCTGATTGTAATCCTTCAAGTGCTGATCCCTAATTTGACAATATTAATGTGGTCTAGAAAAGTACTTCATGCCTACATAGTCCAATGATTTGGTTCTTTGGCGGATTGGCATGGTGGGGCTTCACTGTCGGCTAACGAAGAATACTGGTGTTCAACTGATGATATTTAAGACTCCTCTATAGAGCTGGCATGGTCGCTGGGAATAAAAAACTGATTCTAGAGTCAGATTCAGAACTTGTGGTTAATTTATTATCACGTGATATGCTGAAGATTGATGCAAATTATGTGTTAATAACAAAAGTAAGAGAGGTGTTGAAGTTGGCATGGGATATGTAAAGATACAACATGCACATATAATTTAATTAATGTGTTAAAGCATCAAGTTGGAAACTCTCATTTATAACTGAAAAAAAAAAACAATAAAAAACAGGTAGCAATTTGACAGCAATGAGGTTGGAATCATATGCAATACCTCGATTCTTTGACAATGCCGGCTAGCCTGGCATGTCTTTAGATGTAGCCAAATGTGTGGCAGCAGCCAACAGGCTGCAGCCTCTCCTCGTCTATTATTTCCGATAGCAAACAAAAACTAGTGCATGACTTTCTGACAGGAAAAAAGAAAAGAAGGAAAACGAGTCCCAAACAGACTGAAATCAGGCCCTCAGGCCGGGCTCAAACCAGTCCTCCTTAACCATTTCGACCTGAAACTGACCAGATCACAGGGTTGTGCTACACATTTCAAAGAGATAGTATGGCGCCACTTTATTACATACATGCACGTCTCCTGATTGGTTCACATTTTGGTGAAATAATAGGTGAATAATCACCACACCCACTTATCGTCAGGAAGAAGATTCACTACTCATTATCCCCTCTTTATCATATGAGCTACTGCGTATTGCTCCTATTATCTTCGTCGGTGAGTCGTGTAATCCTAGGTGGCCAGGTGTATAAATACTCTAAACCATCCTCACAACATACAATTTTAAAAAAATACTGTTCTTTACCATTACATTAAACTTTCTCTCCATCGTTCATCTCTCTTTATTTTCTCTAACTTCACTGACTTAATCCAAATCATAACATTCAGGCCCAAACATTACGTCCCAAATCAGTCATGGAAAGCCCAATATCCAGATCCTTCTCTACTTTCCTTTTTAATAATACACTGTCTGTTGAAGCGTAGAGAAGACACCATGAAGTCAAGCAGCTAATTAATGCAGTTCAAGATAATTCCATATGAGGTTCAACAAAGAGCCATCAACTTGTTAATATTAACTAGGGCAGTCTTAGCTAGCTTGTATTGTCAAAGCATAGACAATTTAACGAGACATGAAAGATTATAAACTTTGATGTTATTGTATTTTCTTAGTAACCAACTACCTTATCACTCTTTAGTCATCTAATACTTGAAAATGATATATAATCATCACAAGTAATTGAGAGGAAAAAGGTAAGAGGTACAAAATCTTTAATGGGAAAGGGGAAAGTGAGGTTGGTCAACCAAGGTCCATATGTAACTCTACTGCCCCACAAGTCTTAACTCTCACCTCTACCTCTCTTTCATACTACGTGCTGGTGTTTAATTTGGTGCAGGTCATACAGGACAAGGGTTTGGCGAGGCTCACAAGTCACAATATTGAAACCTCAAGGGTACTTAACAGGCCTTAAATATGGAGGAATGGACAACATTCTTGACCTAAAATCAAATGAATCTAGTAGAGGATAACCTTCAAAAAAAAAAAAAGCCCCACAATTATTCATACTTCAATTCTTTTTTTCAGTAGTCTTAAATAAGCAAAGAACATGTTCTAATGCTGCTGCTGCAATTGTAAGATGATCTCACTAGTCCATGTTCTTATAATCTTGATCATAACTTGACAAGTCAACTATATAACATTGTCTGTGTATAATTTGCAAATATTGGGACATCAATTGCAACTTGCCGGGAGGGCAGGACAGATATCAATTGTATGACCATCACTTGAACAAAATAGCTATGATACTTTCTTGTCATACTTCGTTTCTCTTAAATGATTCAAAATATTTGTTACTTTGTATGTTGCAGATTGCATGGAGCTGAGTATAGTGTCATTTATAATAGTAATGACAAGTTAGAGATTTCATTTATGAGCACCAAACTGCCTCTCAGTATGGAAATAAGGTCTTTGATCCATCTGAGCCTTCTTGTTCCTCTTTCAAAATTAATTTTCCTGAACTTATATTGAATTTTAATATAATCTTCTTTCTGTTCTTAGGTACATATTGAATAGTGGTGTTTCAGGATTCCTCTGCTATGCCATCTACGAGCTTCTGGCAGGATCTCCAGCTTTTGATCTTGCTCAGACAAGGATGGTCTTCAAGTTTGGACGCGACAAGTAAAATATGCTCTCTACGCTATTCGCTAATTAATGCCTCTTTCTGTACATGTTTGTTGGCTTTAAGCGAAAATGCTTGTTTTAGGTTTCATTACATGGCAATCACTGATGAGAAGCAAGGGATAATGCTAATGCCTGAAGATCTACTTCCAGACAGAGGCAAACAGCTAATTGTGCCTGAGTCAATTCTTTTGGTAAATCCAATTAATCCTGATCTCGAAGGAGAGGTAAGTAGGATACGGTACCGATGACTGTTTGTTCCTTCAACTGCAAGATATAATGTTGATTTCATGCTGGCAAAATGCTGTGAGTGATTAAATGTACCAATATTCAATGGACAATAAAGATGGTGGAGTCCATGGATGGATAAGTTCTGGCCCCGTTATTGGATTCTGGGTCATCTTTCCTAGTCATGAATTTCGAAATGGTGGTCCTACAAAGCAAAACCTAACAGTGCATACTTGTCCACCTTGCCTAGATGTATGTTCTTCTGTCCTCACAACTAAACACTTCTCATATTTCCATAACCATGCAGTATTCTTAAATGATACGATATTACGAAAGTGTAACTCCAAGTGATCAATAATTTCCATCATTGAAGGCAAAATGTGCAACAGAAACTGAATGAAATCTGCCAAATGCGGAACAGTGGTTGATCATCCATGCGTGCTTAATTTCTTGTGTCGATCTAATGCAACCCAAAACATTAAAAAATATTCAATTATGGTTTTAACATTTCAGGTTCTTGTTGATCTCTAGTTTTAGACGAAAACAGTTGAACCACTTGGTCATACAGGAGAGCTAGAAACTTAAGATACAAATTAAAATAATGTTGTCTAATGGCGATGATCTATTGCTATAATTCATACCTAATTACATCACAAATCAAAATATTATGACAGCAATTCTCGAGCACAAGCAGCTTAGCCAACTTTCAATGCTCACTGATAAAATTCTGGGCAATCCGTTAATTGATACTAGTGATGATAATGTAGAACATTTAATTAACGCTTCAGTTACAAGAAACAGTTCATATCATTTCGATCCAAAGAGTTTTATACAAAATCTGTAACAGCATGCTCTGCAAGCTGCTCCAGGCCTTTGCATCTTTGAGTTTGTTTTGTACAAAATTGCATGCAAAGTATGCTCAAAGGATTTTTTGTTCCCTGACTGTATCGTGATCGTCCAGCTAGATAAAATCGTTACTAACTTTACAGACCGGATATTGTTAAAAGCAAACCATAATGATCACTAGGCAAGACAGGTAACTCCAACATCTTTACCTCTTTTCTCACTTTCTTCTCCTTCATATATGATAAGCCAGGTATTGCATCCTTACCAATCATGTCAATTTTACTGATCTTGAAATCACACAGACTGCATATGAATCGATCCAGTCTCTTTTGCAATGCACGATTACCAGACAACATTTGGTTGGATTTGGTATCATATGTCCATCCATTGTCCCCTGGCTTCAACTCTACCCAGGCATCAACCCATCCATCAGGGAAAGGAAACTGACCATCCAACTTATCATCCCAGTTCATGTCACCACAAAAAATCACATTTGAGTTCTTCTTGAGAAGGTTGATGGCCTCCTTTGCCTGATCCACACGTTCCTTGCTGAACATCTGATCCCATTTTGGAGGTGCTGGACATGGACTCTCTAGATGGCTAGTGGCAACAACTAATGACTTTTTTCCTGGAACTTCAAGTTCAGCAATGCAAAGTTCTCTCCCCATTATTGAATTCATAAAGGGTTTAGTGCTGAAGGATTTTACTGGCAGTTTGCTTAACTGCAAGCAAGGGGGCATTATTAATAATACTAGAAAAAATGAATACCAACATTAAATGAACTGTTAATGACATTTACAAAAAAACAATGCCAACATTAATTCTTTAAGATATTAATTTTTTTCCCACGTTTTACAAAAAAACAATGACATTTAATGAACTGCTAAAATTTAGTTAAAGGTCAAACATATTCGGTGATCAGTCAGATAATCAAGGGCCGGTCCAGTAAATTAAACACTATCACTCAAACAAAAGAAGCAAAACCTGCAAAAGCTCATTCAACAGCCAGCATAAAACCATGTTTCCATGATTCTCCAGTTCTTGGGAAAGAGTGTACAGCAAGAGAACTATCAGGATCCATACTTGTCAGTAAGTAAAGTTAGCCAGAAACATACTAACGGTCATGTTAATTTGAAACCATGTATGAGTTGTCTCTGCCATAGCAGAGCATGAGAGTAACTGTAACAACTTTCAACATGGTGACTTACAAGACCACTAATTTTGATGCTTAATGTATCTATCTTGCAGGCCTGTGAATGGTGTATTATAAGAACATAGAAGCAGAATCACCATCCAGCACATATCAAAACCATACCTGCATGCAAAAGTATCCTCTTGAACTTGCTATTTCAGAAGAAACAGAGCATTGATAAGCTTTCCACCAGCTGGATCGCTGAAATATGTCATATATATCTGGAATAACCTCCTGCAAGGAAAAATGGAAATAGTTAAGATGAAAGTCAACACAGGAAGATCCAATTTCATGAGGTAGGGAACAAGAAAAACCTGTAAACAAATGACATCTGGTGAATGTAGTTGAATAAGTTCCCCAAGTGCTTTCATCCTCCTATGCATCTCCAGGTCTTCTCGGAACCAAACATTATAGCTCAAAATCTTGAAGGAACCAAGCACTGCTGCTGAATTTGTATCCTCTGCCACAAATTTAAGATGCTTTGAATCGTGAAATGAACATATATAACTGGAACCTTTTAATAAATTCCCATCTCCCTAGCAAGCAGTCAAATTTTATGATGGTAAAACGGGTGCTAAAAAGCAAAATGAATGAAGCAACTCGACAAAACCAATGCTTACGCATAACCTCATCAATCCATCATTGTGGTTTCAGACAACATAAATAAACTAACAAAGCAAAGAACCATTAAACTGAAATATGTAAAAAAATAAATAAAATGAAAACAGCTTGGACTATAAAAATCTTCGTTACCTGTCAAAACAGCCACTCCCTTGTTTGATGCCCTAGCACCTTGAAACGCACCCAATTTCACACTAGCCCCATCACTTTCATCTGCATATACTAGAACATTCAACAACAAAATCTAGAAGCCTAACAAGAAGCACAAAAAAGAACTAAACTTTAATTAAAAAAAAATATAAAGAAAAGCTGGCTAGATGATTATTCAGGACAAGACAACAAGCTTAACATGTGACTGACAACAAGCAATGGCATTAATGTTCACATTTTTCACACACTTTATTACTTAACATAACCTCTCTAATCCACCACTATCAATGAAGACAACATAAATAAATGACAAAACAAAAACCTTTAAAGAAGACTAACTAGAACAAAAAAAAACTTACTTACGACTCACCCTTTAGAACTGTGACTCCCTTGTTTGATGATTTAACCGCTTGAAACCCACCCAAGTTCACACTATGGCCATCACCTCCATCTGCATAGATCAGCAACAAAACCCAAAGGACAAAGAACATTACAAGTAACTCACATTGGACTTAGCATACACACAATAATGCAATCAAACTCACATTGTTAAAATGAAAATAGCAACAAAACTACAACCTCGGAAATTTCCATTTTGAGTTCCACAGAGTGGAAATAAACTTACAGAGCATAAACCTTTAAAACGACAAAAAAAGAAGAAGAACTTGAGCCACAAACATTTGACTTACCCTTTAAAACAGTCACTCCCTTGTTTGATGCTTTAACACCTTGGAATGCACCCAATTTCGCAGAATCCCCATCACCTCCAACTGCATACACAAGCAACATTCATCCATTAAGCAGACAAAAAACCCAACAAAATCCATAAAGCAAACAACAAACACACAAAAAATAACCAATCTTCGACATTGTTCAAAGACATAACCCCACGAAACCCACCCTCTTGATGATCGTCAACTGAGTCTCTAACCTTCCTCTTACAATGCCTTAAGGGCATGAAAACAGACCCAACAGAAGAATCCACATCACCATCAAGACCACTAGTATCGGTCAAATCCTCTAAACTAGAAAGAGAAAAAACAGAACCTCTAGTGCCACATACTTCACAGCTACTGTTCTTATACGGGTTCAAGAAAGTGCAAGCCTTGCAAGACCATTTTGGGGTTTCTTGATTTGAAGAAGAGGAAGGTAGTGGAGGGGGTGAAGGAGGTGAGAGACAGATTTGGCAAGTGGGTTTTGGTGATGGAGAGTTAATGAAAGTACACTTCTTGCAAGACCAAGACATGAGGTTTGAGAGATGAACAGAAAGATTGCAGCTTTTACTAGGTTTAGAAAGGGGAGAGATGATGACGATGGGCACGAAGGTTATTTTTTGCAACAAAGATTGCATTTTTATAAGTTCGGAAAGTTCAAACTAATTTGAAACATTAAAGTCCAGCTATGGAGACAAAGTGCTTCAAGTATGGCCCACTGAAGAATCAAACGTGTAGGTGCTTAAATGGGACCTATGGTAAGCGGAAGGAATTTGAGGGGCCCCATAATGGCCAATTATTTTAAAAGAATGTTTTTTTTTTTTCAGTTTAAAGCTGCATATTTTAAAATTGCGTTTAATTTGAAAAAAAAATTAAAATTAAAAAATATCTTAATATATTTTTAAATAAAAAATATTTTTTAAAAATATCTTCCATCATACACTCTTAATCCAAAACAAAGAAATTTCAAGATTGTTTTTAAATTAAAGAATTTAATTTTTTTTTTAAAAAGACAAAAACAAAGAAATTTCAAGATTGTTTTTTTAATAAATTTAAAGAAAATAATTTTAAAAAAATCAAATTAAATTTTGATTAGCTTAACTCTATGCTAAATTTAATTTAAAACTTGAAACTTCTTATTTAATTTTGAGTGGATAAATTATTATTATTATCACAGTAAAATCAAATTTAATAATTAATAATTTGTTTTTTTATTTGTTGGTTTTACAATAAGGGTATCTTAGGTTAACTTTGTAACTTGGACACAAAGTTCACCATTAAAGTTCATTCGAAACCAATTTTATATCTCACAATCTTAGCTTGAAGTTTGAATGATTAAGAAAGAAGCTCACCTTAATCACAGGTCAAACCTTAGTTTAGACTGTTTGTCATGATCATTACGAGAAGATTAGCCTAAAAAACTAGTGAATAAAAAAGATAAAAAAAATAAAAAGAAGAACCTGGGTCTTAAAGACTAGCCTTTTCACAAACTTCATCATTCCTTCTGGCTTGTTTAGAGGAAGGAAAAATCTTGAAGATACTCCCATTATCTTGCTCATAATCATGGCCCCGAAAAATCCTTCTCTCTAGGCCTCCATGTTTGTTGCGGTATGCTCTTGCTTACAAGAAAGTATATAGTGCTAACCTACTTTTTTGAACACTTTTGATTCCACAGAAGAGCCCACAAAAAAATTGTCATCACTCCTTTCACAGAGAAGACCCTACCAAGAACATCTCTCAAGTGAGAATTTGCTTGTACAATGAAGAATTTGTGGACTAAAAACAGCCTAGCACAGCAATAGCCAATCATCATGAAGGAATTAAACACTATTACATTACAAAAAAAATTGTTTTATTTTACGCCTCAAGACATCATAAAGGGAATGTATAACAAAATAGAGAAGATTACAGTCAAGAGAGTTTGTAATGCCTTGTCTACTGCACTCATTCTACTGCTTTTGAAGCTGATTAATCTTGAACCACCCGCTGCGTTACTTGGATTGGTTGTGTTCACCACCGTCCTCGCCTTATTCGTTATTTTTTTGCTGCATCCGAAGTTGGAAAATTGGTGAGAAATTGTTGCAAGGTGTTTTCATTAAGTAATGATTTTGCTTTTTGCACTTTCATTAAGAAATTGTTCTCTTTGACTACCAGGAAAGGGAATGCAAAGAAGCAGAAAAGGAACCAAAGTGTGATGTCCTTTCGAATAAATTAGGCCACCAAGTAGAAAAAAAGGGTTTCTTACCTTCCAGGAAATATACAGCTCCCATGACCTGCCAACAAGGAAAAAAGATGTTAGGTTTGAGAAACATAACAGGTGAAAAAACATCACAAACAGGACTCATTTTCCTCAAGGTAACAGTCATTCGGTAGATAAAGAGCAATGATGGAGTTTCTTGCAAGAATGTATAAAAGAAAGAGGATGAATGGCCTTGAACTGTTGTTACTGTCCTGTCCTGACTCTATGGGGCTCTCTTGGCATATAGCGTCCAAGTTGAAATCATAATTTCCTAGGTTGGCTGTTTCAGCACAAAATGTTATTCCATGCCCTTTCCACAATCCAATCACTCAAGAAACCATGTGACTCTGTCAGGTAGGAATCACACAAAATGTACCCTTGAAGTCACCTCAATAGTATCCCCCGAGGATTATGATGGGATGGTGCCACCATTCACTTTCCTTTAGTGGTGTGGCATAAGGCAATTAGCACCTTTTTAACTTTTAATCCTAAATACTTGAGCTTAAGGTATCTGTTTAACCACTCAAGAGCCTTAATGCACTTTTAGTAGATGCACAGCATACTATTTGGTTGTCTAAGCAGTAACCACACATTCAATTTTGCAAACAGACAACAGTTAAATAACGATCTATTGAGGACGAAATTTGAAGATCAGATCCTAAACTTTGTTAAAGTTCAATGAAATATGAAAGAACTGTGTTTATTCAAGGCATTAAGAGTGAAAAATGCTTACTTGGATCGGTAGTAGTGGTCATGGCAATGCCCTTGAAATCACAGGACCCGGAAGCCCTTCCTTCCTTCTGGTAATAGCTATCAAATGCATAAGAGGCATGGTTCTTAACATTGTTAGGCTGATAACAATTCTCCCCTGGCTGAATCTCGCTACAATTAGCCCTTCCTGGTCCACATACCCAATCCAATGCTGCTTGCAATGTCTTTGAATCAACACCATCCATAACAATACAATATGTTTGGTTGGTTGTATCATTAGCCAAGAAAGTCCCACTTCCAGATACATGAAGCAAATAAACCGGTGTCGAATTCGCATAAAACAATCCCCAATTTGCTTCTGATACTGGTGGTGACCTCAAGTCTTCATTGAACAACTCGTATAAATACACACTAGAAGTGATTTCTGGGTGCAAAGGAGTCCCGCTACGATCAAGAACATGCTTAATCAAATTAGAATTATAAGTATCTGCATTGTCAATTGTAGCATAAGGTTCTTTTGAATCACCCTTTGAAGGCCAACCACTCTCGGTAACAAGAACCACAACATCAGTAAAATTCATATTCTTCATCGAAAAATAAGCAGCATCAACCATAGCATCAAGAACATTAGTGTAATGCAACAAAGTATTAGGATCAACCATTTCCTTGGATGGTGTCAAGGGCTTGAACAAAGAATTATCAAGAGGCACCACTCCTTTATTTTGCATAAACACATAGTAAGGATAAAAATTCATCATCAAAGGTGACCCAGTTCTTGATAAAAAATGAAGCAACGGTTGAATAACCGAGATCCAACTCTGATTAAAAAAAGACTGAGAAGGTGGAAATGAATCAAGAATTATAGAAGCAGAGTGTGGAGTTGAAATCTTTATCTGATTATGCAAATTTTCAGCCACCAAAGCACTATAAAGAGACTCAATAGCTGGCATAAGCAAAGGAGCTGAAGAGGGTACTGTAGTTAAAACCTCATCACCAACAGCAATTGCAGTAATTACAGTCTGTGGATAATAAGCAACAACATTTTTACCAATCCAAGAAGCTGCAGTTGTATTGGAGGATCCAATAGCAAGAAGCTGATTATTTGGAACACTAATAATGACCCGGATCTTGGTGTTAGCCAAGGCCTTGAGTATGTCGGGGTCTACATCATAAAGCTTGATATGTGTAACCTTTTGAAATTGTAGAAATGAAACAAGTTCTGTAGCTGACATAAGATTGGACACATCTTCTCCTATGTTGATTCCCACAAATGGCTCATTGTCTTGTTGGTCCTTGATTTGTGCCACTGCTATTTTTGATGATAAAGCTGCAAATTTGCCAGAAAAACATTAGAAACACAAAAGGGATTCTTCCTAGTTTCTTGAAATAGTGAATATACAAGTGGGGTTTTTCTCCATTACCTTGTGATGATATAAAAAGTGAAATGTACAGGAAGAAGAAGACACTGCAGAGAGGAAGCTTAGACAGTGCCATAACTGAAGAAGAAATTGAGCTTCACAACGTCATCTTCTGGTTCTGGTTCTGGTTCAGCTAAAGGTTCTTGCATTTGTAGGCTTAATTTTTTCGTTTTCTGAGTGAATTTTCTTGGTGGGTTTTGGTTTGGCTTCAGAGTTGGAGTTGGAGTTGGCTTGTTGACCTCAAGAAATCTTCCAGTATCTAACAAGAATCAAGAAAGCAATCCCATGAACTTACTTGCTAACAAGATGAATTAAATTGTTCGGAAAACTTCAAGAATACCCCTAACTAGATTACTAGTTTCAATTTCGTCCCCAAACAAAATTTTATTCCTTCAGCTTCCGTCATTTTCAGTTAAATCTTTCCATTCATGTTTGATCATGACTTCCATCCAAATCATAACTTTCTTTTACCTCTTTATTTTAATGTTTTTCATCAATGATAACTCTTTTTTTTTTACCATTGTTACTATGTTTCTTCCTTGAGTTTATAAGATTTGTTTTATACCTGATTTTCTAATATTATGGAACGTACGAGTAAGATCAAGTTTTCTACGATCTTGGAGAACATTATTGTCCCTATTAGAAGAACTTCATTGAAAAATCCAAATTATTTGGGTGTAAAATCAATAGAAAAGGTTGTTTGGGGAGACAATCGACACTACTCCAATAATTGGGGGGTATAATTGAAGTTTGCCCTAACTTGTTCGTTTATCTATGTGAATTCCCTAAAGTGGCCTTGTGAACCGACAAGTACTTTAGTTTATTTGCAACGTGCTCTTAAAGACAAAGGGTAAAGGTTTGAAACAAGAAGTGGAGCTTTATGGTAACTTCATCTAGATTGACATGGCTGGTTCTTGAAGTGATGGAAGTTGCAGAGGCTGTCATTCCAGAGAGAGACGTTAGAAACCTCTGATATATGTAGCCCACCAGTACAGTGCACTCAGCTGCTTGCCAGAGTGTCCTTCTTTAGAGTTCGGACTTGTAAGGCCTCCACGCTCGACAACATTTTAATTGCAGTATGGTTTATTTTTGTTTAATTAAACATACCATATATATATATATATATATATATATATATGCTCTATTTGTAATATTAGAAGACAATTGGACATCTTTTGTTCAATCTTTTCATGTCATGTGGCTTTTATTGGACGATTTTGCTAGTAATAAAAAGTTGGATAAAGAAACCCAAATCACTTTCGATTGGATATAGCAGGGTAGTTTTGCCCAAATTATAGATTACAAGAAATTAAAATAAACAAAAAATACTAAAAGAGATCAGAAATCCTGCAGATTAAGAGTGATTTCACTGTGGATTTAAAAAGTGTTTTGCGTTGAAAATTTTGTTGATCTCGAGATATGTCTGGTGTAATTTCTTCTCAGGTTTTGTATGTGCGGTTGAGTTATTGGCAACGTGGCTTCTTTGTTATCATAATATATACATATTTTTTGTGTTTTTGTCTCAAACTATGGTGAGGGCCGGACACCAACATACAGTTTTCCTCTCATATGGATCTTCCCTTTCCACCAAATATCACCAAACCCTTCACTGGCCATTGCTATGCATCACCAAACACATTGTCTCTCTGTGTTAGAAAAAGGGTGGGGCTTATTCATTCGAAGATCGCTTGTCAGCCAAGGAAGAAAGGTTTTTGATCTCTTCTGTGCTTTGCTTTTAGTTTTTTTTAGTGTCCATAGGCACAAATAAGATTTTTTAAACAGAATTGTCTTCTACGGTGGTGTGTGCCGTTTCGCTTTCTGTTTTAATAACCCAGATTTTAAATGATGAATTCTGATGAAGGACCACATGATTGACAAGACAGCCATGAGCAGTAGATGAAGGCTACTTTTCAACTCGAAAGCCCTGGGGAAGTTTCTTGCATTCTTGCTGAAATAATGGGATAGGATATTATTATAACAGTGTGCTTGCAAAAGCTTGAAACTCATCCCTTAAGAAGGAAAGATTTAGACTATACATTTGAAGTTTAGTACCTAATCCAACCATTGTGCAGAATATTGTGTTTCAACGCCCTCAGTACTTCCAGCAACCTGCAATGATGCTTGAGTAATTGCTATCACAATAACATTTGTTCATTTTCATTCATGTGCACCTTTATACATGAATTTTCTATAGTTTTTTCTTTCTTTTCTAAACATCTATGGTGCTCAATTATGGAGTATTAAGCGAAAATTGAATTTTTCAGGGGCAAAATTCTTAAAGCATCAAAGGATTGGGCAGAGAGAAATATCCAAGTCATTGTTATTACTGATGGTGAGTGTATCTTCGGGCTTGGGGGTCTTGGTTGCCAGGTATTGATGCTCATAAATTTATTTACAAATTGGATGTGCAAACCACTTCTTATCTCTTAATGATGCAATCGTTTTACATTCGTTAAGGAATGGGGATTCTGGTAGGAAAACTCTCTCCATAGACAGCATTAGGAGGATTACTTGCCTTTGCAGTAAGGATAAATCTGCTAAATTTACAACAATTTCATACTCATTTTTCTTCTATTATTTAGACACACCTCAATCACTGCTTTACTAGAGCTATTAGTTGTCCCTTGCTATTTAGTTACTAAAACCTTCCAACTGCATTCAATACATACAGGGCACAAACAATGAGAAGCTGTTGAATGATGAGTTCTATATTGGGCTTGGAGAGAGGAGGGTAACTAGACAGGTAGAGTAATTTTACTTTCTTCCATTTCCAATCGACTGATATTTCTTCCTTTCTTTTCTAGATTTTAAATCATTCCAAGTCTGAAGATTTGTGTTTTGTTATTTATTGATCTTTCTTTTGAATAATATTGCTTTTGTATTAAGTGATGTGGACTGAATTCTTTCTGGTCGAGCCAATGGTTAAAGAAGTTGTGATTGATGTCGCTCTTTCGATATATAAATCGGTGCTTTTTTTATTTATTTTCCTGAATCGGTGAGGTTGCTGCTTTGAATATTGTTGTCATTTTTTCATTGATTTTTATTGCTTTCTCAACAATGTTTGTGTGTTGGTTGTTGTTATGTGGGTTGTTTGTTCGCTTTGAGAGTTGCTACTCAGTGAGTTCGTAACCTTTTCCATGACTGGATTATTGAAATTGGTGCTTCGTTTTGGATCCCGTAGTTGTCCTTTTCGTGAATTCCTGGGTGTGCTGGCATTTTACTGAGTTGATATACAAAAACACTTTATCAATAATAGGCAACTACAGGGTGCCAAGCAAGCTATTAATGAAGGAAAATTTGTAGTGCATTGGCAGCAGCCTGCAGAACATTGGCCAAAGAGATCACTTAATTGCGATCTTCAACTCCTAGGATCCTTGCATTCAAAGTCTTCTTAAAATCTTCTTTTTGTGGTCGAACTGATTAACTTACTGGTTCTTGGCTAAATGGGTTGTAGACCAGGTGCATTATTTTAAAACTTGATTAGGAATAAACTGAGAAAAATGGTACGAGTACTATTATTCTTGAGTAGTTTTATGGTGTTGCCAGTTGAACATGTCAGCTAATACAGATGAGGGGCTCGAAGGACAACCACATAAGTTGGCAGGGTGCTTTTTTTTTTTTTTTTAACGTTGTTGTCTGGATAAACTTGTTTGCATCTTGATTAATCCCTTGGTTTTTAAAGCTAATGACCATGTAAGCCTCTAATAGCCCTAAGAAGACTCAAACTCGTGATTATTGGAAAGTAAACCCAGGATCTAATCAGTTAAACTCCTCCTCGGGGTTAGGGAAGGTGCATTTTAATTAGTTAAATTGTTTGTGTTGGTCTTTTATTTTTTTTTCCTGTCATTTCTTTCCACTAATTCAATGTGCAGTGCTGCTTGAAATGTTTGGTTTGGTCGATATTGGTTAAATGTGGTAGTATTTAATCATCAAACTTGCTCTATTAGTATGGTGTGAGCAATTACACGATGCCTTTGAGTGAATGAAAAAACAGAGGCATTCATGAAGTTTTTTTTAAAAAAAAAAATCTTTGACTTTTAAAAAAATCATCGAACTTGTTCTATTAGTATTTAACCAACGAACTTGCTCTATTAGTACATTTGTTTCTTTTAAAAAAAATCATTGACTTTTTAGCGAGTATTTTTTATTATTATTATATTATTAAATAAAATATAAAAGAACAAAGTAATTGAACAAGGCCAGGTTGATGACCTGAGGCCTGTATTTAACAGATCTCAATATTTAAAAAACAAAAGCGAATGCATTTTGGATTAAAAAAAAAAAATCTTATTACTGCTTGAAAAAGCATTAATGCATGCACGAAACTATTTTTATGCGTCGAAAGATAATCTGTGGTGGCGGGAAACCTATCTAGTAATTTTCTATAATATTAAGGAATTAGCCTTGCTGGAAGAAAAAAAAAAGGTAATCTCTTCTTTGATTTTCTAAGTTTGATGTGAGCATTTTAAAGCAATTCATTTCTTCTAAATGTACCATAATTATATTTTCATTAAATCATTAAAAAATCCAAGATACATGGAAATAAAGTTTTATGATGATTTAATAATGTATCATTCTTCATAAATAAGAAAGATAGTAGCTTGATGTAGAAAGCCTATTACTTGCAAAATAATTCTTAGTCAAGTCAATAAATATGTAAAGAGAGTCAAATAAAAGATCACTAAATCACAATAACAAAGTAGTTTGTTTTTGTTTTAGTATGTAATTCATGCTAAGATAAAATAATATTATGTATAGGGGCGGAGTCAAAAGATAAAATTAGGGGGGTAAGATTTCAGTTGTATTATTATTTTAGTTAAAATCATATAAATTATCAAGGAAGGGCTGGAAAAACAATTTTCTTGCAGGGGCCCCAGCCCCTGCTTGCCACCTCCTGTTTCCGCCTCTAATTATGTATATATGTTAATATCAGAAAAATTATGAATTCTTTACCTATATAGCTTATATGTCATTTTACTTAAATAACAGGGCTGAAAAACTATATCACCCTCATAACAATAATGAAAGAATGTTTGTTTTTGCATGTTTATAAATTTTAAATTATATGTTTGTTTAATGAAAAAAAAACAACGGATGGTCAGTGTTGTTTTAATGATAGTTATATTAATACAATAGTTAGATAGGTGTTACCATGATTGCGAGACAATAATACTTGCATTGATTGCCAGTGTCAATGGTTACTGTAGTGATAATAATAAGATAATAATAACTATTTGGTTCTTTAATTGAAATTCTCGGTTTGAAATTTCAGTAACACAGGCTTTTGATCTTTTTAGAAATCTTAAATGTATCATTAACTGGATTAAATAGTTTTGTCTTTGTTTCCCTTTTCATGGTGCCTTTTTGTAATTTCTTTTCTCTCTCAGTCTTCATGATCTACAGTGCTATTTTATATATAATTCTCTCTATTACTATTAAAAAAATAATGATAACTATTTAAATATATAATAAGAGATGCCAAGTGTTTTTATACAAAGACAGTGGCATTCAATTTTCTGAAGAAAGAGGGGAAAAAACATCACAAGCAGAGAGCACTGCTTGCTTCGGGGTACCCCATGCTCAACGCTGTTTGCTTCAGTTTAACAAGATTTTTATGCCTTAGACCGAGTCATCGGCTAAACCAGGTTTTAGGAAGAGGAGGTTTTAACCACAGAGAGAAAGAAAAAGGATGTACTATGCAATATCTAACAGCCAAAAAAAAAGAGAGTAAAATCATGAATCTGCAATCAGAAGACAAGCAATTAAAGCTTATGCATCAATGAAATAAACAAAAAAACATTAAGATACAACAAAATCCAGTATAGATAGCAGAATCGGACGAAAAAATGTTTGCAGGAAATTGAAGTACAACATCAGAAGGAACTAAATACCCCTATTGAACTGCTAGAACTCAGTTACAAATATACCACTGATCTGTAACACTACTGCAGAAAAAGAAATGTAAGAGCACAAGTTATTTTAATTGTTCAACACATGGAATTTTGTGTCAAAACTCAAAACAATATGTGCATGGTTCACATGTAAATGATTTCGAATTTTGGTTCTCTAGCGAGCATGGATGTCTTATTCTGGTTCAACCTGCCACTTGAAATATACACCTTCTCCGAAACTGTTGAGACTCTGAATAAAATCCTGACAGCATGCAATTCCTCCTCAGTTGCATCAAATGTGTAGATCTTGACGATCTTGGGTTGTGTCTAGAAACAAGGAGGCACTGGATCCAATGCGAAGTTTTTAAATTTCGACAAGAAGATACCCTGCAAATCAACCATACATTTCAAACTAAATATCGAAGCTTAACCCCAGATAACCACAGTAGAACCTATTTGGTGGTTTGAAAATATATCATACCATTCGGAAATCAAGACAGTGAAGATGAGGCAATTTCTGTAGGAATCTATGTGGTGCTCTGGAAGATAAATCCACACAGTTCCCCTTCAATTCAAGATGAGTCAATCTCTGAAACACTGGAATATCTATTTCTTCTGCATAAGCAAGAGCCTAGAAATCCAAAACAAAATAGCGAGAAATTCATAATTCCAATAGAAAAACTCCATTTTGTTTAATATGACTTCAATCTTTATAAAGAAGTAGAGCAAAACAACCTTGTATTAATAAGAAGCACTGTCCTAATGACATAATTAACTGACTTCTATTCCACCGGAAAAATATAGCACCAAGTGTTTTTTTTTTCTTTCAAAGGCCATAGAATGCATGAAAACAATTAATAATAATAGGCATACAAGAGAACCAGAACCAGCTGACTTATAATCAAGAAACCAAAATCAAAACCATGCCATTGTTGCTTCAATGCAAGAAAACTCCACTTTGATAGTATCATTAAGGACCGTAGTAGTAGCTAGCAGCATCTGAAAATACAAAAGTCCTGCCCGTGTATAATTGACAGAGAGAGAGCTGCTCAATCAAAGGCTACAATTTTTATTTCATTTATTCAAGTTTACTGTACATTAATTCATTTACATAATGAGTCCAGCTTTCAAAACTCACTGAATAAGATGATTCTGGGCAATCCGTAAATTGATACTAGGGATGACAATGTAGAACATTTAATTAACGTTGCAGTAACAAGAAACAGTTCATATCATTTCGATCCAAAAAGTTCTATACAAAATCTGTAACAACATGCTCTGCAAGCTGTTCCAAGCCTTATCGTCCAGCTAAAATCGTCACTTGACTTTACAGACCTGTTATTGTTAAAAGCACACCATATTAATGATCACTAGGCAAGACAGGAAGATCCAACATCTTTAAGTCTTTTCTCACTTTCTTCTCCTTGATATATGATAACCCAGGTATTGCCTCCTTACCAATCATGTCAATTTTACTGATCTTGAGAAGGGCAAGCAAGCAAGGTAACAATGTAGATTAATTATTTTTATCTGCTAGCTTAACTTTGAAGCTTCTGTTTTTCCTCTGTTGCTTGCTCTAACGATTGATGGTTTGCTTAATATCTTGATTAACAACAAGAATCAGCTCTAATATCAACAAGAATCAGCTCTTTGCTAGAATTCCTGGTATGTATTATGTATTATCTTGATGGCTTTAAACTTAAAAAATGCACATATTAAACTGTTGCTTTTAATGTGATATATGTAGATCAATCTCTTTTTTTAATCTATGCTCTTAGTTTTAAAAGAAAGGCTACATATAGATTTTAGGGCGAGAGGAAGCAGGATCAGGTATATGGTTGAATAAATTTTGAAAACATTTTTTTTTCCTGTTTTGTATATCTATTTTTGGGTTCTATTGGTGGTTTTTCTGGACAAGTGTTGGTCTCTTGATTCTCTTGCTTCTGTTTTTTTTTCTCTTGCTTCCGAAAAGGACACGCGAAAAGGACACGATCTATTGTTTTTCTTCTGTTTTTGTTTCTCTTGCTTCCGAAAAGGACACGATCTATTGTTTTTTTCCCTTGCTTCTGTTTTTGCTTCCACATGTTGTCTTTGGCCTGGGCCATAGTGGCCTCTTTAACTACTTTCGTTGTCCTCTTCCAATTTGCTCCATATTCAGTGTTTTTCGTTCTTATATTGGTTATTTAGATCGTGTCCTTTTCGGGACCAGTTAAATCTTCCACGTTTTTCTGACTCGACAGGATTTTCTCATATTTATCAGCTAATATAATAGTGTTTCTATTCTTGACGTTAGACACATAGATAATGATAAATACTTTCATGTGCGTGTTTTTCGCTTTTCATTAAGCAAGGATTCTTCTCACCCGTGTCAACTCTCCAACTTGCACAAGGTTTAGCTACTTTTTGTCAGAAACAGATACTCCCGATTCTTGTCAATACCACATCTAGTTTTAGCCGCCAACCATTCTTCGAGAGCGGTGGAAAAACATTCCACACATAAATATATCATTGAAAGCACAGACACATATATACCCTCAATCCACTAAACCCATGTAAAAATTCAACATCCAAGTACTGTCAATCTAAGAAGATCCTTTTCTTTTCCCTAAACTAAATATTTATAATAAATCTAATTCAAACTCGATTATATTAGAAATGAAAAAAATTATAAGAAAGGCGAATTAAAAAATAAAGTTACATATTTTACATATTATTTTTTTATATATATTTATATTTTAGCATATTTTATCTAGCATGTCTATTTAACTTTGGCTTTATAATGCAACTTAAAATTAAAGTTTAAAGTATCCTGATTTTAATATCAAAGTTAAAATAAATTGTATCAATCAATGTGTAAATAATTGATCAAAATAAATCTTAATCTCAGCATAAAAAGACTTATCATTTGCAACATAAATTTATAGAGATTAATGAAAGTTGGCAATGAAGCTGATGGTCTATGAATTAGGACAACCAAATAACTGCAACATACAGATTTAGATGTAGAGAGTTCTTTTCTCTTTTTTTACCCTTAAATCTGACTAATTACCGGCAAGCTAAAGATCTTAATATTTTCTAGTTTTTAAGCTCACGAAACCTTTTTAAAATTTATTTATTTTCGAGTCTTCACACTTTTATCAGGCTATAGGTATCCTACGACCTTATGTCACCCCGGTTTTTGTAGTTATTTGTCGGCAGATTCCTTGTTATTCAATGGTGAGTCACATGAAGATTTTATAGTTTTATCGATGGATTGATTTTTTCAGTGTGAGATTCAAATTTTGTTGATAAATATTTTATTGACTAACTCACGGACGGAAAATGTCAGTCGGCATGTTTTTCATCGGTAATTTCACATTCTATCACTAAGTCTGTCAAAAAAAAAAAACTTACCAGTGGTTTTACAAACGGAAAATACGCGCCAAAAAAAATTCCCGCTTGAAATATACCGAAAGATATATTTCGTTGGTGATAGTGGTATGCAGTAAATATTTGCAGTAAATATTTTTCAACTCTCGGTAAAATGCTGACGGACTCTATTCGTCTGTAATCGTAGCATTTCTAGTAAATATTTTTTATCCGTCTGTGAAGGCGTCAGTAATTGTGATATTTTTAGTAAATATTTTTCAACTTTCTGTAAAATGCCGACGGAGACATTCCCTTTGTAAATTCGTTGGTGGGGTTTTTAAAAAAATTAAAAATTATTTAGAATAAATAATATAAAATTATATAAATTAATAGTAAAAAAAATCAATTATGCAAATAAAATTTTATTAAACATCAAAAATACAAAAATAAAGTTAAATAATATTCATTACAAATTTAATGTGTTTCTAAAAAAATATTAAACTAGAACAATGACGAAGCTGGAGGAGGAGGCTAGTTGTTGTATCACCCATCTGTGATGTAATGTTCATGACTATTTGGCGAAGTTGTTCTTAATTCGCTAAGAGTTGCTCGTATTTTTCGGTGAGATGAGTTGTGTGTTGCTCCAAGGCCACGAACTCCTTAGATTGGGTGCTCGATACTGATTGGGAGCTCCTAAAGGTTGAGACACTACGGGCCGCCTGCAAGTTCTCGGTCGTAGTGTTGGAGAGCCCATACACCCGATTTTTATCGGGTCCACCGGATGATCCTACCTCCTTCCACAAATCCAGATCAAAATCTGGATGGGTCGAATGATCGTCCTCATATCTCTCCCTCAATCGGCTGTTATAGGTCTCTTGAAAATGAAAAAGAAATCATCATATTCAATTCAATAAAAATAATAACTTACGAAATAAAATGGTTGAACGAACATACCATAAAGTGTTAAGTGCAGTTGTCAATGAACTATTGCACCTCCTTTTGAAGGTCTTCACTCCGCACGTGCGTCTCTACAAACAGCTCGATTGGGCTCGGCTCATGTCCAAGAGACGTAGCCTGTAAGAAAAACAATTAATTAAGTAATAACAAATTAATAAATAATATATTTCATTTAAATTAATCTTACCATCCGTTTCGCATGTGCAGCAAACGCAATAGAGTCACTGGTGTGCGTTGTCACCGAACCATGAATCTGCCGATTCCGGTTGCCAGTACCGGACTGTGAGCGTCGTGTGAACCGCTCAGACGTCACGTGCTCAATATATTGCAGCCATATATCTCCCGGGATGTATAGCGGTTTGAAATCCCTCCAAACCGCCACGTCGTTCCAGCCTTGGAGATCGTTATCTCTCACTTTTTTTTGTGCTCCATACCAAAAATCACGCAACCTACTTCCATAGTGACAAATTAGATTTTAAAACATAATTTTTTTTAAAAAAAATATCGGATTGTTTTTTATGTTACCTAGTTGCCGCGTGATTTTTCCACACCCTCCTCGCAACATTGTTAAGTGCGTTGTCCCACTCGAATTTGTGTTGTGTATAAATAATTTATTTCAAATAAAAATAATAATTTATTTACAATTATAATAATAATTTATTAAAAATAAGCTGAAAATTAAAAATCAACACCAACCTCAAATTTGTCAAGCCTTGCATTGATATAAGGTCTCCATTCAGGATGTTTGGAAACCTGATTCCATTGAAATAATAAAAATTTTATCGATGATTTAAACACCGATAATATTACTCGGATGGCCTCAATGTTTATAAACCTAAAAATAAATTAAATTAATGAAATCACTAAACCCCACATGCATGTTGAAACATCGACACCACAAGTACTCTATTGAGAATATCATTTTCTTTTTCCTAAACTAAATATTGATAATAAAGTTACATATTTTACATATTATATATATATATATATATATATATATAATTAGTATATTTTATCACGCATGTCTATCTAAGTTTGGCTTATGATGCCAACTTAAAAAGCTTTAAGTATTTTCATAATCCAATTTTAGATTTGTTTT
>Ga0307517_10002271_pt1 | contig 30996 bp, 26 predicted proteins | sample 23_EM_MG_FD_194515 | JGI IMG/M metagenome (GOLD analysis project Ga0307517, IMG submission 194515) | Populus trichocarpa ectomycorrhiza microbial communities from riparian zone in the Pacific Northwest, United States - 23_EM | ecosystem: Host-associated > Plants > Roots > Unclassified | place... | reverse complement strand
CATGCGCACGCAAGCTGCTGACCATCCTGAACGCGATGGCCAGAACTCGCAAACCGTTCAACGTGGCGCTTCATCTGGGTTGACTTTCAAGACAGTTGCTTGGCTGCGAAGCCGGAGGATGTCACATCCTCTGGTACCACCAAAGGACCACAATGTCGAAGATCAATCAGACCAGAATTGCATGGAACTTCGCATCGACGTGCCCGCGCCCGGATCGCGCGACCGCATTGCCGCGCTGCATCGCCAGATCCGCGCAGCAATCATCGACGGTCGCCTGGCCGGCGATGTGCGGCTGCCCACCACGCGCGAACTCGCCGCCTTGCTCGGTGTGTCGCGCAACACCGTGGTCGCGGCGTACGAAAACCTGATGAGCGAAGGCTATTTGGTCTCGCGCCAGCGCGCCGGCACCTTCGTCGCCACCCTCACGCCACCGCACCGATCGGCGAGCGGCTCATCACGAAGCCCGTTGCTCGGGGTGCTCCCGGACGCTTGGCGCCATGTCCGGCCGTGGGCCGGGGAGGCGATGTCAGCCGGCCCGCGCTTCGACTTCCGGGTCGGCCTGCCGGATCACTCGCAGCTGCCATGGGAGGTGTGGCGCCGCTTGTCCGTTCGCGCACAGCGCGACTTCGCTCGCACACCGAGGGCGTACACCGACCCGGCCGGCGAGCCCGCGCTGCGCGAGGCGATCGCCGGTCATGTCTCGGCGTCACGTGCGGTGGCGTGCCGCGCCGACGATGTGCTCATCACGTCGGGGGCGCAACATGCCTTTTCGTTGCTGGCCGATCTGCTCGTGGTCCCGCAGAAGACCGTGGTCGCCGTCGAGGACCCGGGCTACGCACCGTTGCACGCCGCCATGGCGTTTCGCGGCGCACAGCTGTATCGCGCGGCACTCGACGACGAGGGGGTGCGCGTCGACCGCCTGCCGTCGTCGGCGAAGGTCGTCTGCGTGACGCCGTCGCATCAGTTCCCGGTCGGCACCGCGATGTCGCTGAACCGCCGCCTGGAGCTGCTCGACTTCGCACGCCAGCATCGGGCGGTCATCATCGAGGATGACTACGACGGCGAGTTCCGCTTCGGCGGGCATCCGCTGGATGCGCTTCACTCGCTCGATGATCGGGGGGCGGTGTTCTACGTCGGCACCTTCTCGAAGGTCCTGTTTCCCGCGCTGCGTGTCGGGTTCGTGGTGGCGCCGGCCTGGGCACGCGAGCGCCTGAGCGCGACCTTGCACGCCACCCATGGCGCGCCCTCGCTGCTGACACAGCTGACGCTGGCGGCGTTCATCCGCGAAGGACACCTCCGGCGCCACGTGCGCCGCATGCACCGCGTCTACGAGGCGCGCCGCGACACCTTGCTGCAGGCGATCGAGCGCCATGCCCGAGGCCTGCTGATGCCGCTGCCGTCGGCGGCAGGGCTGCACGTGAGCGCGCTGCTGTCGCCGCGGTTCGACGCCCACGCGATCGCGCAGCTCGCCGCTGCCGCGGGGGTGGCGGTGGAGCCGCTCGACCGCGCCGGCCGGCGGCGCCCGCGCTACAACGGGCTGACGTTCGGCCTCGGGCTGATCGGCACCGAGCAGGTCGCCGCTGGCGTTGCTGCGCTCGCGAAGCTCACAAGATCAGCTTGACTCCGAACGCTGCGATCAAGGTGGCACATGCCCGGTCGATCGGACGGCGAAGCGCCAAGTACCCCCGGATCACACGCTGCGTCGAGAACAGCCAGGCCGCCAGGCCATACCAGAGCAGCGCATTGAAGAACACGAGTGCGACGGCCGCGATGCGAAGCGACGGGCGTGCGTCAGCCGGCACCAGCAGCACGAAGATGCTCGCGAAGTAGGCCAGCGATTTCGGGTTGAGCAGGCTCGTGACGAACCCGTGCAGCAGCGCCTTGTGGGCCGGTCGCGCCGCCGCGGGCGCTGCGGCCACCTCTGAAGGCGGCCCGCTGCGTGATCGCCAGAGGCGGACCGCAATGTAGAACAGGTACGCCGCGCCGGCGATGCGGATCGCCGTCTGCAGGGACGGCAACGCCTCGAAGATTGTCGTCAAGCCGCTGACGGCAATCGAGGCCCACATGGCGCCCGCCGTCGCCAAGCCCAGCGCGATCAGCAGCGCGCCGCGCCGGTCCTGCTCCGCAGCGGCGCGCACGACCAGAAGAATGTTCGGACCGGGGCTGACGATGGCCAGGCTGTCGATGACGAACAACGACAGCAGGACAAGGGCGTCTTGCATCATGGTTTCATCGACCCCACGGCATGGAAGTAGCGGTCGAACGACTCGTCGACCGCGGCGCGCCCGCCGCCGTGGATGTTGAGTCCCCAGGTGTAGCCGTAGACGTCGTCGAAGGCCAAGCCCTGCAGCCGCTCGCGAATCTCCATCACGCATTCGGGACGCGCAGGGATGTAGTTCGGCACGCTGTACATGAACGTGACGTGACGGCGGTCCTGCACGACGTGCAGCGCATCGCCGGACAGCAAGACGCCCTTGCCCTCGGCGCCGTGCGTCCAGTGCAGCACCGTGCTGCCGGGGAAGTGGCCCGGGCAACGATAGAGAGTGACGGAGGCCGACAAACGGCAGGAGTCGCCCTTCCAGAACCGCACGTTGCTCGACGAGCGATTGACCCACGCCCTGTCGGCCTCGTTGAGCAGGATCGGGATGCCGCCGAAGGCCTCGCTCCATTCGATCATTGACGCATAGAAGTGGGGATGCGAGACGGCGATCATGTCGACGCCGCCGCGCGCTTCGAGTTCGGCGACGGCACGCGGCGTGACGAGGCTCGTGCATTCCCAGAGGATGTTGCCGGCGTCGGTCTGCACGTAGAGCGCACGCTGCGGAATGGCAAACGCCGGGGTGATGCCGATGCCCAGCAGGTCGCCATCCATCTGGATGCGCACCTCGTGGCGACCGGCAAGTTCCTCGTGAGTCGTCCAGCGCTGTCCGGACCAGCCGACGTACTGGCGCTCATCCGAGCAGACCCTGCAGCTGGGCGGCGCCGACAGGCTCTCGGCGTATTGCGACCCGCAGGTCTCGCAGATGAACATCGTCATGTCATGGCTCCATACGCGAGAGTCCAGAACTCGATGCATTCGGTCGAGCAGCAGTTTTGATCGTTCGTCCTGCTCATTGGGACTCCCCGTGCCGCCGAGGATGGCACGCCATCTGGCAACGCAAAAGAGCCACAACGGCCCAGATCAGCAGGTCCAGAAGACGGGACTTCGGATCGCCGGGCGCAGCCCCCGCACAAGTCAACTGGCGGGGCGAGGCGAACTGGTCTACATTGACCTTACACCCCGCCCTGAGGAGCGCGACATGCCCATTCGCATCGCATCGCTGTCCCGTCGTATCGCGAAGAACGGCGCCACCCTGCATCTCGCGATGACGGAGCGCATCCACTCGCTCGGAGCGGACCACGCGCCGTCCGAGGCCGAACAGGCGCTCGCCGATGAACGTCGGGCCTTGAAGGAGGAACGAGCGAAGCGACAGGCGCACGCGCTGGAGGCGAGGCCGAAGGCCGTGGACAGGCTGGTGAGGACGCACCACCCGGATGCCAAAGAGAAACCCACGGCGAAGAAGGAATCCAGGGCACCCAAGGAACCCAAGGCCGGCAAAGCCCACGGGCCAACGCGTGCCGAGAAGCACGCCGCGAAAGCGGCGGCGCTGGACGCCGCGAGGCGAGCGGGGAAGAAGTCGGCAAAAACCTGACAGGCAAGAAAGCGACGACCCGTCTGCGCACGAAGCAACTCGGGCGCGTCAGCCGGGCTCGGCGTCTTCGAGCAACGAGAACATCACCGCAAAAATCTCCCGGGTCGATACGGAACCGCCGGCGTCTTTCTCGACCAGGATCAGTTGCTGCTCATCGGGCAGGCCGGCGGGTATCACCATCTTGCCCCCGGGTTTCAGCTGGTAGATGAGCGCGGGCGGGATCAGCTCGGGAGCCGCCGTGACGATCACCTTGTCGAACGGTGCGTGTTGGGGCCACCCGCTGCAGCCGTTGCCGATCCTGACTTCAACATTGGCATGGCCTTGCCGAGCCAAGCGGTGTCGCGCCTGCGAAGCGAGCTCTTCAATGAGCTCCATGCTGTAGACACGCCGTGCCAGCAGCCCCAGGATCGCCGATTGATAGCCCAGCCCGGTCCCGATCTCCAGCACCGTGTCCGTGGACTGCACATCGAGCAGATCGGTCATGACGGCAACGATGAACGGCTGCGAGATCGTCTTGCCGAAGCCGATCGGCAGGGGGGTGTCGGCGTAAGCGTAGGTTCGCAGTTCCATCGGCACGAATTCGTGCCGCGGTACCCTGCCCATGACATCCATGACCCGCGGGCTCAGCGCCGCCTTGCCCAGACGGGCGCATGCAAAAACGGCCTGGGCCGAGATTTCCGCGAGCATGCGCTGGCGCAGCAGCGCGAATTCGTCGTCGCTCATGACGCCTCCCGCAGGAAGCCACCTGGCTGCCCATCCTACGCCTGCGTCCAGGCGTTCGCGAAGCGGCTGGAACGCCGCTTCGCCCGCAAGCGGACGCCCAGGTTGCGTGCGCCAGGCCGCACCACCTCGTGTCACCGCCCTCGCCCATGGGACGCAAGACGGTGAGGTCGATCCAATCGATCTGACCGGCACCATGAAGTCGCTGCCCCTCGCGGCGCAAGGTCGGCGGCCCTCCCATCGTCACATGGTGCGCCATCTCCACAAATCCTTCGCTCCTGCGCGGTCCTCGGGCCTCCCACTTCAGGGCGACCGCGCCGCGAGTAGTAAACTGCGCGTCCTCTAACGGAACGTTCGCCTGGCATTCATGCTGCACGGGTCCCCCAACCCGGACGTTGCCGGTTCGGAGCTCATTCGCCTCTTGGCCCGCCTTGCGGGCGCCCCGCCAACCCGTACCGGACTGGCCTTCGCCGAGCGCCTGGGCCACTGGCTCAGCTGGAGCGACGCCATCTCGCTGTCCGCGGCGCTGAACGCCGGGCCCTCCAGGTCCAGCCCCGAGCGCTCGCGCGGCCGTGGCGGCGAGGAGGCGGACTTCCAGCGCGTGCGCGCGGGCCTGGAGGCGTCCATCGCCGCCGGCACCCGCGAGCGCGCGTCGAGCCCGACCGACTTCGGCCCTCATCGCCGCCATTGCATCGCCCAGCAACAGGCGATGCACGGCGCCGTCAGCTCGCTGCGCCAGCGCTTGCGCGACGCGCTCTCGCGCCGCTCGCCTGCACTGGCGCGGCTGGCCGCCATCGATGCGGTGATGGACCAGACCCTCACCGCTCACGAGCGCAGCCTGCTGGGCCTGGTGCCACTGCGGCTGGAGACGTACTTCGAACGTCTGCAGCGCGCCCGCGACAACGACACCAACTGGCTCGAAACCTTCCGCGACGACATGAACCTCGTGCTGCGGGCCGAACTGGCGCACCGGCTGCTGCCGGCCCAGGGCCTGCTGGACACACTGCGCACGCATCGACAACCGACATGAACCGATCACTCCATCACGCCGCCTTCGCGGTAGGCCTGCTTGCCATCGGCTGGGTAGGAACAGGCTATGTCCCCGGCAACCCGCTGGCGCTGGCACTCGTGCTGCTCATCGGCGCCTTCTTCCTGGTGGGCGCGCTGGAGTTGCACCGCTTCCAGCAGGCCACCGGGCGCTTGGCGCTCGTGCTGGCCAAGACGAACGAACCGCCGCCCACGCTGGGTGAGTGGCTCGCCCCGCTGGACCCAAGCCTGCAGAACGCCGTGCGCCTGCGGGTGGAGGGCGAGCGCATCGCGCTGCCCGGCCCGGCGCTCACGCCCTACCTGGCCGGCCTGCTCGTGCTGCTGGGCATGTTGGGCACCTTCCTGGGCATGGTGGTCACGCTCAAGGGCACGGGCCTCGCGCTGGAGAACGCCACCGACCTGGAGGCCATCCGCGCCTCGCTGGCCGCGCCGGTCAAGGGCCTGGGCCTGGCTTTCGGCACCTCGGTGGCGGGCGTGGCGGCGTCGGCGATGCTGGGGCTGATGTCGGCCCTGGTGCGGCGCGATCGCCTGCGCACGGCGCAACGGCTCGACGCGTGCATCGCCACCACGTTGCGGGGCTTCTCGCAAGCGCATCAGCGCGAGGAGTCGCTGCGCCTTCTGAAGACGCAGGCGGAGACGACGCCCGCGCTGGTGACGCAGTTGCAGGCCCTGGTCGCGCAGATGGACCGTCAGGCCCAGGCCCTGCAAGACCGTCTGGTCGCGAACCAGACGCAGTTCCACGACGAGGCGCAGCGTGCCTACACGGGGCTGGCCGAGTCGGTGGATCGGTCCCTGAGGGCCAGCCTCGCCGACAGCGCGCGGCTGGCCGGCGAGGCGATCGAACCGGCGGTGCAGGCGACGATGGCCGGCCTGGCGCGCGAGAGCGCCACGCTGCGCGACGGTCTCGCCGCCGTGGTGCAGCAGCATCTCGATGGTGTGTCCGCACGCCTGGACACCACGGCCACCACACTGGCCGAGCGCTGGCAGGCGGCCCTGGCCGATCAGCAGCGCCACAACAAAGCCCTGACACAAGGCTTGCACACCGGCCTGGACCGATACGCACAGACCTTCGAGCAACGCTCGGCCGCACTGCTGGACGGTGTGGCCGAGCGCGCCGACCGCAGCGCAGGCCTGTGGGCCGAATCCCGGAGCCAGGCCTTGGCCCAACAACGCGAAGGCCACGCCGCGCTCACCGAACACACGCGCGAGACCTTGTCGGCCACGGTGGCCGACTTCGAGCAGCACGCGGCCGCGCTGCTGCGCGGTGTGGCCGAGGCGCATGCCGCACGGGATGCCACCGCCACCGCGCGCGAGCACGAACGAATGACCGCTTTCCACGACGGTCTGGCGTTGATGAGCGCGACCCTGGAACGCACCGCGCAAGCCATCGCCGCGCAGGCCGAAGCCCACGCACGCGCCACCATCACCGAGATCGCGCGGCTGGTGCAGAGCGCGTCGGAGGCGCCGCGCGCCGCGGCCGAGGTCATCGGCGAGCTGCGACGCGCGCTCAGCGACAGCCTGCTGCGCGACAACGCGGCCCTCGACGAACGCGTCCGCCTGATGGGCACGCTGGACAGCCTGCTCGACGCGGTGAACCATGCCAGCACCGAGCAGCGCGCCGCGATCGACGCGCTGGTGCGCGCCACCTCCGAGGTGCTGGACGGCGTCGGAGCGCGCTTCGCCGAGACCGTGGAGTCCGAGTCGCGCACGTTGCAGACGGTGGCCGTCCAGGTCACGAGCAGCGCGGCCGAAGTGGCCAGCCTGGGCGAAGGCTTCGGCGTCGCGGTGCAGCTGTTCAGCGGCGCCAGCGAACAGCTGACGACGCAGCTGCAGCGCATTGAGACCGCACTGGGCCATTCGATGGTCCGCAGCGACGAGCAACTGGCCTACTACGTGGCGCAGGCGCGCGAGATCATCGACCTGACGCTGGGCTCGCAGAAGCAGATCGTCGAGGACCTGCAGCAGCTGGCGAAAGCGCCCGCGGGCGCCCCGCGCTCGGCCGCCGCCACGTTGGAGACCGACGCGGCATGACGGCGTACGACGAACTCGACGACGGCCTGGAATCGAGCACCCCCGTGTGGGCCGTCTTCGGCGACCTGATGGCCGGGCTGCTGGGCGCCTTCGTGCTGATCCTGGTGTGCGTGCTGGGGATGCAGTTCGACCTGGCCGCGCGTCTGAAGGCCGAGGTTCAGCAGCGCCAGGCCGAGACGCAGCGCCGCACGGCGCTGGAACGTGCGCTGGCCATCCCGCTGGCCAGCGGCCGCGTGACCTTGACCAACGGCCGCATCGGCATCAGCGGCAGTGTGCTGTTCGCGTTCAATTCCGCCGATCTTCAGCCCGAGGGCCGGCAGCTGCTGAAGAGCCTGGCCGGACCACTGACCGCCTACCTGGCTTCGCGCGATGAGGTGCTGATGGTCAGCGGCTTCACCGACGACCGGCAGGTGCGCGACGGCGGCCGCGCGAAGTTCGCCGACAACTGGGAGCTCTCGGCACAACGCGCGCTCACCGTGACGCGCGCGCTGATCGAGGAGGGCGTGCCCCCGTCGGCCGTGTTCGCGGCGGCCTTCGGGGCCGAGCAGCCGGTGGCTTCGAACGCCGAGGCCGCGGGCCGTGCGCTCAATCGGCGTGTCGAGATGGCGCCGACGCCGCGGCCGAAGCCTGCATGAGCCGCCGGGCCGTTCCCAAGGCGAATACCGCAATGCGAAGCATGGAGGTTGCCTGATGAGCCGCCGGGACCTGCCCAGCGACGATCCGATCGCCGCAGTCGAGGTCTGGCGCGAGCAGGGCGCGGCGCGGGTCGACCCGGTCGGGTTCGCTGTCATCGAGGCCTTGGCACGACGGGCAGCGGCGCAGCAAGGTGAGACGCGGCGCCGACTGATCCTGCGCCTCGAGGAATTGCTGGCCACGCAAGCCGCGTTGAAGCCACCCGTCCATCCGGCTGCGAAAGCGAAGGATGAACACGAGGCGCGCCGAGCCGTGTTGGCCGGACTGTCCGAACTGGTCGATCGACTCGGACGCTCGCCGAGTTCGCGTGTCTCTCCACCTTCGGCGCCACGCCAGAGTGCGGCGCGCCAAAACGAAGCGCCGAGGGCAGCGCCGCCCTCCTCCGCCGCACCGCCTGCGGCGCCGAGGAACGCCGTGAGCGCGTTCAAGGGCACGTGGTCGCGCCTGCGGGCCGAACAGCGTTTGCGCCAGGCTCTGGCGCAGGTGCCTGCCATGGCCGGTCCGCTGAACTCCTCACACGTCATCAACCGCACGTTGCAGGCGATGCGTGATCTGTCGCCGGAGTACTTGGACGCGTTCATGCAGAACGTCGACACGCTGCTGTGGCTGGAGCAGGCCAGCGGCGCCGGCGACCTCACGCCGCGGGCGGCGACACCGGCCGAAGGCGGGCGCAAACCCAGCGCGCGGGCGGTCCGCAAGGCTTGAGGCTGTGTTTCTCCGCTCTCGCATTGACGCTTCCGCGGTTCCCTCACGCCGCTAACGAGTCGGCGCTTTCGCTCGCCGGCGTGCCACAGGCTTCTCTACCGTGTGCGTGCCCAGCTCGCCGTTGACGACCGCGTCGATCGTCGACTCGTCGGCCGGGATCTGGCCGTCGAGCATCAGCATGGCGAGACCGTGGGCGACCGACCAGCCGTGCAGCGCGACCGCCAGCGCATTCCCGCCGGGCGGCGCCAGTGCGGCGGCGTTTGCACGCAGAAAGGCCATGGCGTCGGGGACGTCGTCGCTGTCGGGCGACAGCAGCCCCGCGCGCGAGGGGTGGGAGAAGATCAGGCGGAAAAGCGCCGGGTTGGCGAGCGCGAAACGCACGTAGGCGCGGCCGGTCGCATTGAAGCCCGCCAAGCCGCCGCCCGCGGCGTCTGACGCGGCATGTTGCGCGACCGAGAGCTGGTGCAGGCCCTCGGCCGCCAGCGCCGACATCAGCGCGTGCTTGTCAGGAAAGTGCCGATACACCGCCGTCGCGCTCACGCCGACCTCGCGCGCGAGTTCCCGCAGCGACAGCTCGTCCGCGTTGCGATCCGCCAGCAGGACCAGCCCCGCGTCCACCAGAGCGGCGCGCAAGTCGCCGTGGTGATAGCGCTTCCTGGTCGATTCTTTGCTCGACTTGGCTTTCAATGTTGACACCGTTACCATCCACGACTATGTTTATGCCGTAAACATAACCGAGGGGCTTCCGCATGGCAAACGCGATCGAAACCGCCGTTCGTTCCATCGTCACGAAGGGCATCTACCTGCTTGCCGACTTCAACCGCATGCGCCTGGGCTGGAACAAGACACCGCATCCGTACCTGACGGGCATCCACCGCCCCATGGCGGACGAGAAAACCTTGACCGAACTCGCGGTGACCGGGCGCATCCCCGAGTCGCTCGACGGCCGCTACGTGCGCATCGGCCCGAACCCGATCAAGCCGAATGCCGCCGGCCATCACTGGTTCACCGGCGATGGCATGGTGCATGGCATCGCGCTCAAGAACGGTCGCGCGCTCTGGTACCGCAATCGCTGGATCCGCTCGGATGCCGTCAGCGCAGCGCAGGGCAAGCCGCCCGCGCCCGGGCCACGCCATGGCGTCAACGACACGGTCAACACCAACGTGGTGGGCATCGGCGGGCGCACCTGGGCGCTCGTCGAGGCGGGCGCCTACCCGGTGGAACTCGACGCGACCTTCGATTCGCAGCGCCACAACCCGTTCGACGGCACCCTGGCCGGCTCGTTCAGCGCGCATCCGCACTTCGATCCGAAGACCGGCGAGCACCACGCGATCGCCTACGACGCGACCGAGCCGAACGTGGTCCGCCACATCGTGCTGTCGTCCGCCGGCCGGGTGCTGCGGGAGACGCCGATCCCGGTCGAGCACGGCCCGTCGATCCACGACTGCGGCTTCACCGCGCGATACGTCGTCATCCTCGATCTGCCGGTGACGTTCTCGATGCGCTCGCTGATCGGCGGCCACCGCTTCCCGTACAAGTGGAACCCGAAGCACCAGGCCCGCGTCGGCTTGCTGCCGCGCGGCGGTGACGCGTCCCAAGTGATCTGGTGCGACGTCGATCCGGCCTACGTCTTCCATGTGGCGAACGCGTTCGACGCGCCGGACGGAGCGGTGGTCGTGGATGTCGTCGCGTACGCGTCGATGTTCAACGAGAGCCAGCGCGGGCCGGACGCGAAGGGCGCCTTGGAACGATGGACCATCGATCCGGTCGCGAAGAAGGTCGAGCGCAAGGTCATCGACGCAGCGCCGCAGGAGTTTCCGCGTCCCGACGAGCGGCGCTTCGGCCAGCCCCATCGCTACCTCTACGCGAGCGCGTCGGCGACCGCCGAGGACCATGTGCCTGCCGGCAGCAAGCTCATCAAGCACGACATGGAACGCGGAGCTCGGCAGGTGCACGACTTCGGCCCGGGTCGGCACCCCGGCGAGTTCGTCTTCGTGCCGGCGTCGGCGGACTCGGCCGAGGACGAAGGCTGGCTGATGGGCTTCGTCGTCGACAGCGAACACGAGACGACCGAGTTCGTCATCCTCGACGCACGAAATGTTGAAGGCGCGCCGGTCGCCGCTGTCCACCTGCCGCACCGCGTGCCGCCCGGATTTCACGGCAACTGGCTGCCAAATTGACTGGCGGCGGGAGACGCGGTTCGGCGTTGACTCCGTTCAGCCTGGGTTCACGATAGGGCCCCCAAGATGCGCTCATCGCCAATTTCAGGAGTGACTTGTGAAGCGCATTGCCCTCGTCTCGTTCCTCGTGGCTGCAACGCTATCGGTGGATCCTGTGGGACGATAGGAGCCGAACCCGGGTTTGCTTTCTCATGAACGTCCTTATCAAGCCGCTGTGCGCACTGTTGATCGTGGTGGCCGCCCCTGCCTGGGCGGACATCAGCCGGGACGAGGCCGCGGCGGCGGCGCAACGCGTCGCCAGTGGTCGCGTGCTGTCGGTCGACAAGACCGAGGCAAATCGTCGTCCGGTGTGGCGGGTGAAGGTCCTCACTGGGCAAGGGGAGGTCAGAGTGATCCTGATCGACGCTGCGAGTGGGCGAGTCATCGGCTGAGCCTCGGGAGCCCGAAATGCGCTTGTTGCTGGTCGAGGATGAGGCACCTTTGCGACTCGGGCTGGCGCGCCAACTCGAAGCCGACGGCTATCGGGTCGACCAGGCCGCTGACGGCGAGGACGGACTCTTCCAGGCGCGTGAGTATCCGGTCGATCTGGCGATCGTCGATCTCGGCTTGCCGAAACTGGGTGGTCTCAACGTCGTCAAGGCCCTGCGGGCGGATGGCCGGGCCATCCCCATCCTGATTCTCACGGCGCGTAGCCGCTGGCAGGACAAGGTCGTGGGCCTCGAAGCGGGCGCGGACGACTACCTGGTCAAGCCCTTCGAATACCCCGAACTCGCAGCGCGCATCAAGGCGCTGCTGCGGCGCTCGATGAAGGCGACGTCGGACGTGCTGACGCTGGGTCCCATCGCCATCGATTTCTCGGCGCAGAGTGCGCGACTGGACGGCCACGCGATCGAGCTGACCGCTTTCGAATATCGGCTGCTGGAATACCTGGTGCGCGAGCGAGCCCGGATCGTGACCAAGCAGGAGTTGTCGGACTACCTGTACCCCCACGACGAAGACCGCGACAGCAACGTCGTGGAGGTGTTGATCGGTCGGTTGCGCCGCAAGCTCGACCCTGGGGGCACCCTGTCGCCGATCGAAACCTTGCGCGGACGGGGCTACCGGTTCACCCTCGCATGAGGTGGCCCGACTCGATACGCGGGCGCCTGATGGTCGGCGCCACGGTGGTTCTGATCGCCTTCGTGGCGAGCGCGGGCTGGGCGGTTCAGCGCGCCCATGAACAGAGCGTGCGCACCGCACGGTTCGCGCAGTTGCAAGGCACGGTGTATCTGCTCCTCGCCGGTGCCGAACTCGACGAGCATGGCGCGTTGGTCCTTCCGCCATCGTTTCCCGAACCACGGCTGTCGTTGCCCGGATCGGGTCTGTACGCGAACATCGTCAACGTAGTGCGGCGCGAAGACTGGCAGTCTCCCTCCAGCCTAGGAATCCAACCACCTTTTCTGCGCGACGTTGCGATCGGCCAATGGCGCTCGGAAATCGTCGCCTCCGGCGGCCGCGACTACCTTGCCATCGGCTACAGCGTGAACTGGACCGAGCGCGCGCAGACCGCGCCGTTGGTGCTGTCCGTGGTCGAGGACAAGGCCGAGTTCGATCGGGAGGTCGGTGTGTTCCAGCGTACGTTGTGGACATGGCTGGGCGGTGCCGCGGCGCTGCTCCTCGTATCGCAGACGCTGCTGCTCGGCTGGGGCCTGGCGCCGTTGCGCCGGGTCGCCCACGAGATACGCGGCGTCGAGCACGGTGACCAGACCGAGATCGAAGGCCGGTATCCAGCCGAGATCACGGCGCTGACCAGCAACATCAACACCCTGATCAACCAAGAGCGCATGCGTCAGACAAGGTACAAGGAGGCGTTGAGCTTTCTCGCGCACAGTTTGAAGACGCCGCTGGCCGTGCTCCGTACCGCGCTCGGCGAGCCGACGCGCCTGCCCGGCATCGTGAGCGAACAAGTCGCCCGCATGGACGACATCGTGCAGCACCAACTGGCACGTGCCGCGGCCAGTGGCGCCTCGCGCTTCGTGCCCTGGCTGCCCATCGGTCCGGTCTTGAGTCGGATCCGCGATTCGTTGATCAAGGTCTATGCCGACAAGGGCCTCGAGTTCTCGTTCGATATCCCGTCCGACCTCGCCTGGCGGGTGGATGAAGGCGATGCCTTCGAGATGTTCGGAAACGTCCTGGACAACGCCGCGAAGTGGGCACGAACGCAAATTGCTGTCAGCGCACGCCGGGAAGGGAATTCGCTGCATGTCCGCGTCGATGACGATGGTCCGGGTTTCGACGACACGCGCTCGATCCTGCAACTGCACGTGCGTGGCGACGAGAAGGTCCCCGGCCACGGCGTGGGCCTGGCGGTCGTCAACGACCTGGTCGCCAACCACGACGGCGAGCTGGTCCTGACCCGCTCCGACCTCGGCGGGGCCAGGGTCGACATCATCCTGCGGGCGGGCTGAGAAATCTCGCATTCGTTCAGGTGGCGTTCACGGGGGGTCGCGCAAGATGACCTCACCGCAACACAAGGAGCCACCATGAAGCGCCCCTTCTTCCAGAGATTCATCGCTTCGGCTGTACTGATCGGCGCCGTGCTCGGCACCGCATCGGTCGCACAAGCCAGACCCGACGTATTCGTCTCGATCGACCTTCCGGGCCTGCCTGTTCTCGTGCCGCCTCCTCTGCCGCGCCCGTTCTTCCGGGCCGAGCCGGTCTACGTTCAACCTCGTCCGGTTTACGAGGCTCCCCCCGTGGTGGTCTACGAGCGTCCTTGGCGATCGTCGTATCGGTACGAGGCCGAGCGTGACAGGGAGTGGCGACATCGTGAGTGGCAACGCCGCGAATGGGAACGCCGCGAATGGGACCGTCGTCATCACGGGTGGGACCGTTCGCCGCACGGTGACCGTCACGGGCGGGATTGAACGAGCCAATTGCCCGCCTCCTGACGATCGATCACTTTGCTCCTCATTCCGCTCACATCGGCGTGCACAGTGACACGCACCAAAGGAGAAGAACCATGTTCAAGCGTCTTTGTCTCATCGCCTTAAGCGCGGCAGCCTTGACCAGCCTCAGCGCGTGCGTGGTGGTGCCTCCACATGCGAATTCGCCGCGCTACGTTCATGACCGAGACCGCGACGGCGTTCCCAACCGCTATGACCGCGACCGCGATGGCGACGGCGTGCCCAACCGCTACGACCGTCGCCCCGACAACCCGTATCGCCGCTGAGCCAGAACAAGAGGGTCGCGCGTGCTGCATCTGTTGGGCGAGCGGGCGCGGTGGGTGTTTGGTTCAGCCGATCAGGCGGTGAAAGCGCCGGGCGACAGAGCGCGCCGAGGGTGGGCCCGCGTCTGCTTATGGCGCACGACTGGCCAGGAACGTGACCCACTCGTTGCCGTCGCGGCCCACCCACTCCGTTCGCCATGCGACCGACAGGCCAGCCGCGACGAGAAGCGCGGCGAAGCGCTCGCCGGTCCATTGCACGGTGTGGTACTCGCCGCTCGTCTCTCCTTCGCCCTTGCGCATCGCGACCAGGAACGCCCCGCCGGGTTTCAAAGCAGCGTGGATCTTGCGCAATACGGAGTCGATTTGCTCGCGATCGACATGAATCAGCACGCCCATGGCGAGCAGGCCGTCGTAGGGCCCTCCGCCGAGCTCGTCGGTCATGACATTCAACAGATCCGCCTTCTTGCCGCGCTCCGCCATCAGGTCCAGGAATGCTTGCGTTGCATCGGTGCGCCGCACGACCGCACCGAGCGACTCGACGAAATCCGCGTCGCGCCCGGTGCCGGAGCCGATCTCCAGCACGGACCCGCCGAGCGGCAGGCACTGCACGAGGCGCCGCAGTGCATCCTCGATGTGCGGCGGGCGGCGCTCGTTGACCAGCGTGTCGTACTGGCGCGCGAACCCTTCGTAGGACTGCACAGTTCGCTGCGTGTTCGCCAAGGCACTTGCGGTCATCTTCGTCATCGGTGCGTCTCCAGCGATCGATGCGCTCAGCATAGTCCTAGGGTATGGTGCCGGCGATGCCGTCTGAGAGCCACCCGTGCGCGACCGCAAGATCCGAACGGTCGGACGGTTGCGTGGTGGCCAACAGGCGCTCAGGACTGACTGCAGCCGGTCGACAGTGGGCGCGGAGCCGACGCTCGAGTTGGAAAGAAGAAATTTCCTTTGAGCGACATCGGCGTCAAGCCTCCTTCGGGGCGAAACCACCGGCCCCGCTTTTGGACTTGCGAAACAGGACGACAAGTCCGGAAATCAGGAAGTACGCGGCTCCGACTGCCGCGTAACCGCCGAGGGTCTGCAGGATGGGCATGGCGCTGCCTTGCTGTGCCACGAAAAAGCCGCCGGCCAGTGCAGACTGCGCGCCGCTCAGCATCATCACCCACTGCCCTCGATTGCCTTTGCGGCGCCGAATGGCTGTCGCCAGCTGCAGCAGGCCTGAAACGATGGCCCAGACCCCGAAGATCACCAGGATGATCTCGAGCTTGAGCACGAGGCAAACCGCCACGGCAACTGCGACCAGCGTGCTGATCCAAGTGTTCAGAACCTGAGTGGGATTGGCCTTTGCGCCACCCGTCATCTTGGCGTCCAGCAGGTTCGCCAGGGAATCCCATGCGGGATAGATGATCAGCAGGCCGCCTGCAACGACCGGCGACTCCTTGGCGATCGTCAAGGCCAGCGCGACCCACGCGAAGGAAAAGGCGGCGCGAATGAAGTAGAGCTTGCGCAGCCAGGCGGCTCGCTGAAGAGGGGGCTGGTTGGTGTCGGACATGGCGATAGCGGCGAAGGCCGCGAGATTGGGAAGGTTGCCGCCCATCGAGCGGGGCGGGTGCAGGGGATTCTGTTTCGGCTGCGCTGGGCCGGGTATCGGTCGAATGACCGACAAGAACGGCAAAAGGACTGTGCGATGCTGTGTATTTGCCTCAGCCCTCCCATGTCCGACGACACAACCATTGCCGTTTTTGATGCAGTCCGCGCGCTCGCTTTCATCGGCGATCTGAGCATGGGCCAGCCGATTGACCATTCCCTGCGCACCGCGTGGCTCGCGGGAATGATTGCGACGCAAGCCGGCTGCGACGCATCGCAAGTCGAGGTCGCTCGCCACGTTGCGCTGCTGCGCTGGTCGGGTTGCACAGCCAATGCCCAGGAGTTCGCGGACTTTCTGGAAGACGATGTGCAGGGCCGACGAGCCCTTCTTGCATCGCCAAAGCCGCGAGCGCATCAGCCGCATCGCAGTGCGTCCATCCCCGACGGCATGGTTGCCATGGCCAATATCCATTGTGAAATCGCCGGCGACATAGCGAACACACTGGGCTTGAGTCCCGATACCGAAGCGGCGCTGCGCGCCATATTCGAGGCCTACGACGGCGGCGGCGTCCCCGGCCTTCTGCGAGGCAACGATGTGCCGCTTGCGACGTACGTCGTGGCCCTGGCGAGCGACCTCGAGATTTTCAGCCGTCTGTACGGGCTCGACGAGGCGCTCACGCTGGCGCGCGGACGTGCAAACAGCGTTTACCCAGGCTTCCTTGTCGACGCGAGCTCACCGGTGGCCTCGACATGGATGAAAAAGCTGGATTCCGCCGTTGCGCCATGGGCCGACGTTGCCGAGCAGCCAGCTTCGATGCTTCGACGTGTGAAGCTGGAACTCGTCGGCGACGTGATCGATCTCAAGCTTCCCTGGATGACGGGCTACTCGCGTCGCGTGGCCCAACTGGCGCGCGATTGCAGCGCGCACGCTGGCCAGGACGAGGCTTTGCGCCATCGTACGTGCAAGGCCGGGTTGATCCACGGCATCGGGCGGGCGGCGGTTCCCAACGCCATCTGGAACGCGCCCGAGCCGTTGCCAGCCTCGTCACTGGAACGCCTGCGGCTCGTGCCGTATTGGACTTCCCGCGCTGCCGGACAAATCGACGGGCTCGCGGTCGAAGCAGAAATCGCATCCTTCGCCTTCGAGCGACGCGATGGCTCCGGGTATTTCCGCGGCCGATCCGGTAGTGCGATGCCGCTGGAAGGGCAGTTCGTCGCCGCAGCCGAGCAGTGGGTTTCTCTTCGCACCCGCCGTCCGTGGCGACCCGAGTTCACCGAAGCGCAGTCGATCGATCGCATGAAGGAAGACGTCGCGGCGGGACGCTTCGACCAGGAAGTCGTCATTGCGTTGTTCGCCAGCGTTCTGCCGCGTGCGCCCTCGAAGCCCACGGCGCCGACGCGAGGCGACCCGTCTCTGTCAGAGCGCGAACTGGAGGTTCTACGCTGCATCAGCCAGGGCGACAACACCAAGCAGGTCGCTCGCGCGCTAGGCATCAGTCCGCGCACGGTACGCACGCACGTCGAACGTCTGTTCCACAAGCTCGACTGTTCAACCCGTGCGGCCGCAACGTTGAAGGCAGCCACCAGAGGACTGATTTGACGAGACAGCTCTGACTGCTATGCAGTGGCTGGAGCGCTGGCTGGCAACGAGCGGGTAGGCCGCAGGTGTGACGAAGTTTGCTACCCGCAGGGGTGGTCCGCGAGTTGCAGTGGATGCCACCCGTTTGAAGCCGTGCGCTGCACGGGGCGAACGGACAGCGTGCTGCACGCCGACTACGGTCAGGCCCGACGTTTTGTGGCCGCGCGGTTGCACTGCGCTGCGAGCGACAGTAGGCTTTGACAAAGAACGGCATTGCTTGCCTCGTCACAACAAGATTTCCTTCGAGCAGGGAAGAAATGCCACCGGCACTGAATACCACGTCCCATGCCCGCCTCGTCGCGATGGCCTTCCTGAGTGCAGGCGTCGTCGCCTGCGGCGGAGGCGGGTCGACGTCGACAAACACTGACGCGACGGCCGCACCTGCTCCTGCTCCTGCTCCGTCGATTACCGCAACCCTTGGCGTGCCCAGCCGGCTTCTCGGTGGCTTGGGCGCCGGCAACGCGATCTCGGACATGACGAGCCAGCAGATTCACCCGGACATCATCGATACGTACCTTGTCGGGGTGGGAAGCGGTTCATGGCCGACATGGAACAGCCCCGATGGGGCCTACATCACCTATGTCTCCGCGAACGTCAGGGCAATCGGCGCCGTGCCCATGTTCACGCTGTACCAGATGGCCTCCAACGGAGATGGGAACATCAGCGGCATCAACGACGCGACGTTCATGGCCAGCTACTGGGCACAAGTCAAGTTGATGTACCAGAAGATTGGCGCGACGGGCCAACCCACGCTGGTCAACCTCGAACCGGACTTCTGGGGCTACGTCCTGGCAACAGCACCCGGCGGCGACCCGACGAAGTTGCCAGCACGCGTGAGCACGACGGCGGAATGCGCGAGCCAACCGGATAGCGCCGCAGGCATTGCGGGATGCCTGTTGACGCTCGGACGGACCTACGCGCCCAAGGCGAAGATCGGGTTTCCGCCGTCCTTCTTTGGAAGAGATGCCACTAGTGTCGGCAACTTCATGGCGAAACTTGGTGCAGACAAGGCCGACTTCATCGTGGCGCAGACGAGCGATCGTGATGCCGGTTGCTTTGAAGTCGCATCGCCAGTGCCTGAGTGTGCGGGACGCGGCAATGGACCGTTCTACTGGGACGAGAACAACGTCGCGACACCCAACTTCAGTCAGAGCCTTGCCCAGTGGAGCACCGTGCGAAGCCTCGTCGGCAACCTGCCGATATTGTTCTGGCAAACGCCGATGGGAGTGCCCTCGGCAACTCCCGGTGGCAGTCCCGGCCACTACCGGGACAACCGCGTCCACTACATGCTCACACACCCGACGCAGTACACCGCCATCGGTGTGTTTGCGATCGTATTCAGTGGCGGCGGAAGTACCTCGGCAAACATCACGACAGATGGCGGACAGTTCGCGCGCCTGTTCCAGGCCTACTTGGCAAACCCTGCTCCGTTTCCACACTGAGGGCGTTGAACCTGCGCTCGACGAGTTGAGGGCGCGCCGCTAAACCTTATGGTCAACAGGCATCGTGGCAATCGTGTCCTTAAGCGCATCGGTGGTCAGCACGCACAGCCGAGCACTTGATGCCTTTCTCGAAGGCCCGTTCGAACGCCTTCTTCGTGTCGAGGCGAAGTCGCACTTCGCGCTGACCGTGATTTCCACGTAAATGCCGTCTGCCGCCAGCATCTACCTCCCTGGTTGATGGGAGCATCTGTACTTTAGGCGTTGGAATTGGCCAGGGCCTCTTGGGCTTCGGCGTAGAGTGCTTGCGCTTCGGTGCGCGCGGGACTGGCAGCGTGGTAGAAAACTCCGGCCTCTTTGCCGAGTTTGATCGCTTCATCCTTCATTTGCTGGAGGATTTTTTTGCTTTCCTCAGGCTCAGGAAGTTTCCACTTTCCGCCCACTGCCTGAGCGCGCAAAACGTCAGAAATGTCGTATACCAACTTCGCTTCGTCGATGACATCTTTGCCCAAATCACAAACCTCGGCCAGCCTGTCGGCGTAAGCCTCCAGGGTTTTAAATTGGAATTTCCCCTTGGTAGTCTTGTCAAATCCCTTCATTGGCGATTTTCCGGTCATTGCAATCAAAACTTTCGCCTTGCCGTAGAGTTTTATGGCACTGTCTTGGCGCCTTTGGAGATTCTCCAGGTGTTGCCTTGTCTGTTTCATTCTCTCTTCTACAGCTTGCAACTTGAGATCGTGAGCATTCTTCTCGTTTTCTTCCGCTTGCTGGATCAAGCCACCGGTGCCATCCCCGAAAAGTTTAGACATGGACTCAAGCGTTTCAACGGCTGTCGAAGCCAGCTCGAGTTTAGACAGCGGATCGGGTGACGCGATTGCGGTCACCAACTTGAGCGCTGTGCTCGCTGCGGTGAAGATCTTTTCGATCGCTGATTTGGTCTTTTCAGCTTCTTCCCTCAGCTTCTTGGCCCTCTCCTCAAGGTCGTCGGCTTTGAACTCCTTCACCGCGGCAGAGGCGGCGAGAGCTGCGTTTTTGGCGTCCTCTTGCACCTCGACAACTTTTTCTTCGAAGCCATCGAATATGAGGTAAGCGGCTTTGGCTTGTTTGGCCTCGTCGGCGCTTATTCTGTCAGCCTTCTTCAAGCTGGCTATAATTTCTCGGACGTCCGGTATAGTTTTCTTGATTTTCTCCGCCTCTTGGGCGGCCGCTTTCATCCCGGAAATATCTTGACGGGCGTCTGACAGTTTATCTATTCCTTTTTGCAATGTGTCGATGAGCCCCTTGTTCGCTTTATCGTTTGAGAAGTAGGCGAACCCCCCGTAAGGTGTTTTCACCGACGCGACTGGTCCCGAAACCTTGTCTGCGGCGGAAGATTTCTGTTCTTTCCCGACGTCTTGGGCCTCTTTGGCGGCGGCAGCGGATATGTTTCCCAAGTAATCGGCGACCGGCTTGATCCCGAAATGTCCTTTAGGATTGTTCAACGCGTCTGCGAGTTTGGTAATGAGCTGCAGCGCAGTTTGACGCTCGGAATAATTTTCCGCAGGTAGTTTGCCGTAATTTGCCAAAGCGCGTTGCAAGCCGTTGTCTTTTACTTTGTCTTTGGCTTGCTGCAACATTGCTTTCCAGCCGCTTTCCATGAGATATTTATTCATGATACGAGTCCGGTTAGTCTTTGGGGTTTGATGCCAAACGCAACGGTCGCGGGCGAGCAACGAATGGGCAGCATCCAATTTGCGCTTAAAAGGAAGAACGAGTCAGGCGCAGTGGATTCGGCAACTAGGGCCAAGTTTTAGGCGTCCCTTTGGGACTTTTCGTCGGCGGTTTAGGACCAAGCATCGGAACGGGGCCATTTGCAAATTCCTTTCCGGCGGGTTTTTTACGCGCACATGAGGGGCAAGCATCGCGGCTCTGTGCTGTTTCGTGTTGAACTAAACCTTCACAACCGATAGATGCTGACACCGCGTGAAATCAACCCGACGACGATGATCGGTGACCCCGGGGTAGGTGTCAATTTGCCCAGCCGCTCCTAGGGATGGCACACACATCGTGCCGCGTAGCGACTGCAATAAGGAGGTCGGATGGCGTCCCAGGCCGCAAATACGCTTCGACTCGTCGACAGGCGCTCCTTCCGCCACTCGATCACCCCAACTGCGGGCATGCTCATATGCGGTTATCCCGCTTCTAGCCCTTGCGAATGACCGAAAGGGAGCTGGGAACGTGAATGCCGGCGTCGTCCGCGAATGGCTCGAGCCGCTGCGGAGCAGTCTCTCGGTGATGGGTGAAGGTACGGCGGATCGCCAAGAGTCACCCTGGTACCCTGGCGGTGCGGTGACAGGCATCTCCCAGCATTCGCGCTGAATGCTATTGGCCTCCGAATTAGGTGCTCAGGCGCGTGAGCGCTGACAAGGACTTAGAGAGGGCCGCGCCGCGGGGAGTCTTGGACGCGTGCATGAGTTCGTGCGACTGGCCTACAACCGCGCCGAAATTACCGCACGGACCCCGGCAACCTCCAAAATCTAGAGAAGTTGCCCGTTCGCGCACCGGCGAAAACGCCGCACGCCGCGCATCTCAAAGCCCATACGCACCTCTTTCATCGGGAATCCACTACCTCCCAGCGTCCTGCAAGCGTTGCAGGATCTTTCCCGTTTCGTTGCCGTCCTCGTGCCCGTCGGCGGCACGCCGGATGTAGTCGAAGACCTTGCTTTGAGAGACCTTGACCATTTGGCCGCCGTGCAGACTCGGTATGTTGGCGGGCTCGTTTTTCAGAAGGCCGCTGATGGCGTCTCCATTCCAGCTCGTCACCTCAACCCACATCCATTCGTTGCCACCATCCGGCGTCGCAAATGGAGCCTTCACCTGTATGTATTCGCCCGGCTGTAACCCGCGATTGAAGGCTTCTCGCAAAGCCGGCAGCCTGGCGTTGGCGGCCTTGCTCGCCTCGAGCAGCTCGTTCGTGTGCTTGACACGCTGGACCGAATCCACGGAGCCGAACAAGGCGCCTAGCATTGCGTCCTGACGAGCATAGTGATCGGGACCCGGATACCGATCGAACCTGATCTCAACGAGTCGATTGCGCGGGTCTCCGTCTTCCCAGGTTCCTTTGACGAGCGACAACTTGGCCGCCGCAGCGGCGTTCGGTTTCAGCGTTGTCAATTGCGATTGCCGAACGTTCGCGTTCCTCACGGACCGTAAGTCCAGGTCGTACACACCCGGCGTCTTGATGACAGCGCCTTCGACCATCGCCTGAGCAAACAGGTTAATCAAGTTGCCCATTGGCCGGTTCGAGGACCAGGAAAAGTCGCTCACGACGACGTCGGGCAATCCGAACTTCGCCATGCCAAGCGTGATGGCCCGCACCAGCTTGTCGCTCTTGTATGCATGGATTGCCGTGTGCTGCAACACGTCCGGCGTGTCCCCAGCCCACGAATCGAGGCGACGCTTGTGCCATTCGTCGGGCGTGAAAATCTCGCGCGTCTCTTCGTCCCACAACAGGCCGTTCGTATCGCGAGCGATCTGCTCAGTGAGCTGAAGGGCTGTGCGAAGCGCGCTTGCCGACAAAGATGCTGGGTGCGCGAAATCCAAGATCAGTGCGCGTTCGGCACGCTGAAGTGCTTCCGCCTGATCGCGCGTCAGACCCCGGCCGAATCGTTGAACCATTTGGAGATCGGGTGGGCGATAGTCCTTCTGAGCCGTCGTATTGAGCGTCGCCCGAAGAACCGCGGCGGACGGCTTATCGGACATTGACGTCACGAGTGTCAGACCACCGCCGGCGCCCCTCAGCCACTCCTTCAGCACCGTCATCGGCAGTCTCGTGGGCGACTCCGGGTAGTAGATGGCGAACTCGAAGTGAATCGGCCCCTCGAGCAACGGGCCGGCGGGGATTGGAGGAGGTGTTTGTGCCCAGCAGTTCAGACTAACAAAGGCCGTGACAACCCATGCGAGTCGGACTATGGAGCGCGTTGTCTCGAGCATGATCAAGTTCCCCACAATACGGTGGGACCGCCAGAGGGTCGTGGCGGCGAAGACGCAGCTGCGCTGTCCGCCTCTGCTACGGCAGACAACTCCGAGGTGCGGTCGCGCGGCGACCATGTCTTGGCCGGTGCTTTGTCGAATAGGGCACAGACATATGCCCCCAAGTCCACATCAAGGTGCTCCGCGGCCGACGCGGCGCCGGCATCTCCGCGACGGGCGTTCATCACGAAGCTCTCGAACGGTTCCCAAGCCTTCGCCATGTGCTCCACCATGATTCGCGCCAGGTCGTAGGAAAGCATGTTCCCATCGTCCGTTCGATGGAACGTTTCGCCCGACCAAAACTGCTGGATCTCTGTTTCACCCCAGAACCGCAGATGCTTGGCGCGAATCTCGTGCGGCGTATGGAGGCCTCGCCCGGCGCCGGCGATCTTGTGTTCGGTGTTGACCGCGATGCCTTCGTCCAGCCACAGCGGGAGCCGAAGATGTGACACGGCGCTATGCGCGAGCTCGTGCACGATAACCGGTTCGATCGACGCCAAATCGGCCCGCCGCACAACGAAGTGAGGACACCCGGCGTTGATGAACATGCCGCCACTGAACGCGAACTCGCCCTCGCTGGGGTAGTAGACGGCCACATAGTGGTAGTACCACTCCTCATCATCGAGGACCAGCAAGATGCTCTTTTCGTCGGCCGCGAATTCGGCCAGTTTGCCCAACGCGCTCGCGACTTTTCTTCTTGCGCTCGTCACGTACTTTGCAGTGGCGGCCACGACCGTGCTTTCCAGTGACGACAGCACGAACGCGTTTTCCGATTCGTGAAGGGAAAAGTGCGGGCCGAGTGCATCGCGCATGTGCATGAGCCAAGCGCGCTGACCGTGCAGCCGGGCCTGGCGCCGGATATCGGGGTCTCCAATGGTTGCCAACCAGTCGGCGACAGCGCTCCAGTTCATGATCGGAAAGCCGTTCACGACCTCCATGTTTGGTGCCAACGGAAATGTCGGCGTACCCGGCACAGACAGTTCTTGCGGCGGCGGCTCGACGTCTCCGCCGTCGGCGCTCGCCATGGGGGCGGTCACGTTCAGCCGCTCGTAGGGACGTACGTGACCGTGTGTCAGGAGGGCTCCGATGAAGGGAGCAATCCAGACCATGGTGATATGGAGGCCCTTGTGGTCAAAACGGTCGCCGGCCCGGAGGATTCGGCGCGTCATCCACACGTTCACTGTGACAAGGCAGACGACAAAGATGAAGAACGGCATGTGTTCGCGTCTTAGGTTGATACGAGCAACCGGATGTAGAACATCGGTGTGATCCGGCGAGGCTGTCAGAGCCTGCGTCTTGCTTCAAGGGGTCGACGCGCTGGAGTGCCCAACTATTCACGAACTTTCCTTCATCGATCGGGACGATCGCAGCCGTGGTCGGGCACAGGAACGTTCTGGTCCAGCTGTCACCCGATAATCCGCGCGCGGCCGCCGCCCAAGCTCGAGGCGAAGCGATTCCTGGAAGCGTCTTCGCACCGCGGGGTACCCCCGCGGTTCTTGTCTTGTTGGATTCATCCGTGGCGTGAGCCGCATGGCGATCCTCGCCAGATTGCTCACGCATCACCCGCAGGTTGGGTGGCGTGCCGCACCTCGAGAACCCCATGCCGACCCTTCGGAGACTCACTGCACTGGCGGTGGCACGCGCGATGCTGGCGGGACCGCCCAGCGTCGCCGGGCTGGCCGCGCGCATGCGCGCATGCCTCGGCGCTGATGCCGCTTGGTACACGGCGCTCGCAGAGCGCTGCGCACGGCTGCCCGGTGAGCGCTGGCGGCGGCTGACGACGCGCACGCTGGCCACGCTGATCGAGCGCGACACCGGCTATGCGCATGCGTGGCTTGTGGACGAGAAGCCGACTGTACGCCGCCACATCCTGCGCGAGCACACCGGCATGCAGCCGCTGCCACTCGGTCTGGACCACTGCCAGGTACCGTACAAGCCGCACACCGCCGCGCTCGGCCGCTGGCTCGGCGTGTCCGACGGCGGCATGTGGCGGCTGACACGCCCTTCGGCCTGGCAGCGCCGAGCTCACCTCGGCGAACAGCACTACCGCTACAAGTTGCTGGCCAAGCGCAGCGGCGGCTGGCGCCTGCTCGAAGTGCCGCACCCTTATCTGATGCCCCTGCAGCGGCGCCTGCTCGACGACCTGCTCGACCGCATCCCGCCGCACGAGGCAGCTTGCGGCTACACCCGTGAACGATCGGTCGTGGACCACGCCCGTGCGCATGCCGGCCGGGCGGTAGTGCTGAAGTTCGACCTGCAGGACTTCTTCGCTTCAGTGCGGGCGTCCCGGGTCCACGCGCTGTTCGCGACCCTAGGGTATTCCGAGACCGTCGCGCGCGAGCTCGCGGCCCTGTGCACCACGGCGACGCCCGAGCCGGTACTGCGCCGCATGCATGAAGACGGTGGCCTGACCTGGTCACAGCTGCAGCGATTGCGCGACCCGCATCTTCCGCAGGGCGCACCCACGTCGGCGGCGCTGGCCAACCTGTGCGCGTTTCGGCTGGACATGCGTCTCGATGGCCTGGCCCATGTGCTCGGCGCACGCTACACGCGCTACGCCGACGACATCGTGCTGTCGGGCGGAACGCACTTGCGCGACGCCCTGCCGCGCATCGAGGCCTGGGTGGGGCGCATCGCGCTGGAAGAAGGCTTCTCGCTCAACCACCGCAAGACACGCTGCCTCACGGCGGGGCGACGCCAGTCCGTCTGCAGCATCGTCGTGAACCGCGATGCGAACCTGCCTCGCGATGAATTCGATCGACTGAGGGCCATCCTGCACCAGTGCGCGACCCGAGGTCCCGCTCCTCAGAACCGCGAGGGCAAGCCGCATTGGCGCGAGTACCTGCAGGGCCGGGTCGCGTGGGCCACGCAGCTCAATCCGGCGAAGGCACAGCGCCTGAAACGCCTGCTCGACCAGATCGACTGGAGCCGGTGACCGAGCCGCCTGGGATGACGACAGATCCTGGCCTACCTGTCGGAAGCTGAGCTGAGCACGTCCCAACTGGCAGTCCACCGGTAGGCCAGTCGCAACAACTAGCGCACTCCAGTCGCACAACTGTGGCGCCAGTCGCAACTAATCCGGCGCCCTACGGGGGACGCAGGGTGCCAGATCAATTGCTCTTGCGCGTGAACGCTGACTAGGACTTAGAGAGGGCCGCACTACCGGCGGTCTTGGATGCGTGCATGAGTTCGCGCGACTGGCCTGCAGCCGCGCCGAATTTACTGCACCGGGCCTGACCGCCCTCCAAGATCCGGAGAGGTTTCAGGCGGCGGGCCACCGCGCTCAGGCCTCTTGGGCACGCACTATTTTCTTCGACTTCGCGGGCGACGTCTTGGAGGCATTCACGATCAGCTGCTGGTAGATTTCGTCGACGGCCGCGTCGTGATCGGCCAGCTCAGCGGCAACGTTGGGACTTGTGCGATCTGCGCAGCGCTTGGCGCTGACGGGAAGGGCATCGAGCGCGCCGGACTGGGCGCAGGCGCTGAGGATGCCGACAGGGTCAAGGAGAGCAGCAAAGGGGTTGGAAGTCGTCATCATCGGAGTTCGGATCGCCGAGGCGCGGGCAGCTAAAGGCTGGCCATGGGCCAGCCCTCGATTTTAGGCTACCGCACCCCCGGCTGCGACCAAGACCTTGCGGCATCCGACCTATTGCTTGGGATCAGCCCGGCACGGCCTTGCCCTTCAATTCATGACGACATGTCGATTCCGATTTGTTGTTCCGCGTCGCGCCCGGCGACCAGTGCCGCTATCATCGTGCCCGCTCGGGCGATCGAGCACCTCGTCAGAAGCCGGTCTGCTGGCAGGCTTCCCGAACCGCAAGGTTCATTGTGACCACACCGTGATCTGCGGTGCGGTCCGAACGGTCTTCGGCACCATCGTGCCGCGGAAACCCCGTCCCGCCGAGAACCGAGACGTGGAACAGGTTGGAAGAGGAGCTGTGAGCCTTCGACGTTCATGCTGTGTCACCAGGGCTGACGAGAGGCCTCGCCTGTCGCGGGGCTGCTTTGGTGAAGGAGGTCTTCGTGACCAGAAAGCGTCAACGCCCGAGCCGTCGAAAGGCATCGAAAGTCAGCTTGTGGAGGCGGACGGTCCGCCTCGGCAAGGCATTCACCGGCATCGTCGGGTTCGTCAAGGCCCTGATGTATCTGTGGAATGCAGTGACTGGAGACGGCTCCTGGCCCTTCTCGCGCGACCGGTTGCCCGCCTGAGAGCCCCGGCACGACAGATGCTCATGAGCAGTGCCCAATGACGGGTCATCCGATCCATCGCAGCCCGCTGTATGGCCTGGCCTCCAGCGATCGCCTGGCGCATGGCGATCTTCTGGGGCTCTCGCCTGAGCGGCTGGCGGCCCTGGCCGGCGATGACAAGACCTACCACGCGTTCACTCGCATCACCTCGGGCAAGAGGCGAGCAGTGACCAAGCCGCTGGGCGACTTGCTGCAAGTGCATGACCGGCTTTTCGACCTGCTCGATCAGATCGAGAAGCCCAACTACCTGCACTCGGGTGTCAAGGGGCGCTCGCATGTGACCAATGCCCGCGCCCACCTCGGCGACAAGCCGATGGTGAAGCTCGACATCCGACGGTTCTTCTCGTCCATCGACGTGCCGCGGGTGAGCCGCTTCTTCAGTCGACAGATGGCCTGCGCCGCACCGGTGGCCGATCTGCTGACCCGGCTAAGTACGTTCCGCGGCCATGTGCCGATCGGCAGCCCAATGAGCCAGCACCTGGCCTACTTTGCCGCCAGACCGATGCTCGAGGATCTGCACCGCCTGTCGGTGCACCATGGCCTGCTGTTTACCTGCTACGTCGACGACCTGAGTTTTTCCGGCACAGCTGCCACGCCGTCGTTCCTGTGGCGGGTCAAGCAGGTGGTGCACCACCATCGATTCAGGTACCACAACGACCACTGCTACCGGGCCGGCGAGTGCAAGACCATCACCGGGGCGACGGTGACCGGGGACACGCTGGCAGTGCTGCCGCGCCACGTCGAACAGATGCGGCGAGACGAGCGCGCGATCAACAAGCTCGGCGTCGCTGACCAACGCAAAGCGCTTGACCGCCTGATCGGCTGCATGGCGGCAGCCGCCAACATTGAACCGCGGCGTCGCAAGGCCATGAAGCAATTGGTTGCGAGGCGTGCCACGCTGAAGCCCGACCCCAAGCCGGGCGCGGCGGCGACCGGCACCGGCCGGCCGGATCGGTGACCCCACACATTTGCCTTCCCACTGTTGATTTGTAGCGCAGGCTGGAGGCCACCCTTCTTTGTCAGCCATGTCGAAGCCATCGACATGACGCCATGGGCAGCCTGCCCGCCGCGCTCGCGACTCGACTCGTCTTCTTGCGCTCGTCACACACTTTGCAGTGGCGACCATGGAGATCACGTTCAGTCGCTCGTTAGGGATGAACGTGCCCGTGTGTCAGGAGGGCTCCGATGAGGCTCCGTCAGCGTGTGTGTGAAGCTGAGGATTCTGGTTTGGCACACGCTGCAGAAATGGAACTACCTGCCGGATCAGCAGGCAGAAACGCTTTCCAGCGAGTGGTCCAGGTGAGGAGCGTCCATGGTTGCAGCACCCGCTATCGCTGACCTCCTCCTCGACAAACATAGGCCAGTCGCACGAACTTCCGCCTGCCAGTCGCAGAACTGTGGCGCCAGTCGCAACTAATTCGGCGCCCTACGCGACCTACAAGATCAAACGTCGATATTCCCCGCGCGCAACGCATTGCTCTCAATGAAATTTCGCCTTGGTTCGACCTCGTCGCCCATCAGCATCGTGAACACACGATCGGCTTCGATCGCGTCGTCGATCTGCACGCGCAACAGGCGGCGCACGGTCGGGTCCATCGTCGTTTCCCAGAGCTGCGCGGGGTTCATTTCGCCCAGCCCCTTGTAGCGCTGGCGCGCCACCGCGCCCTCGGCCTGCTGGATCAGCCAGGCCATGGCCTGACGGAAGTCGCCGACGCGCATTTCCTTTTGCTTCTCGCCTTCGCCACGCCTGACCACCGCGTCGTCACCGACCAGGCCGCGGAAGGTCTTGCCCGCCGTGCTCAGCGCTTCGTAGTCGGCGCCGTGCACGAAGTCAGCGGTGATCACGCTGCTCTTCACGTTGCCGTGGTGCATGCGGCTGATGCGCAGGATGTGCTTGTCCATGCGTGCGTCGAACTCGGCGGTGACCTCGGCGTTGTGTAGCGCTTCTTTCAAGGCCTGCGCTGATTTTTCCGCAGCCTCCAGCGTATCGACATCGAGCTCCAGGCCGTTGGCCATCGCACGTAGCGCTTCGACGTCCATCCAGCTCGACAGGCGCTCGACGACATTCTTCGCGAGCACGTACTGGCGCGCCAGCGCTTCGAGTGCGTCACCTTGCAGCAGTGCCGCGCCGGGCACTGCAGTGTCGAGCTTGGCGTCCTTGAGCGCCACCTTCAGCAGATACGCGTCGAGCTCGTGGCCGTCTTTCAGGTACTGCTCTTCCTTGCCGAGCTTGACCTTGTAGAGCGGCGGCTGTGCGATGTAGATGTGGCCGCGCTCGACCAGCTCGGGCATCTGGCGGAACAGGAAGGTGAGCAGCAGCGTGCGGATGTGCGCACCGTCGACGTCCGCGTCGGTCATGATGATGATGCGGTGGTAGCGCAGCTTGTCGGGGTTGAAGTCGTCGCCGCCCATGCCCTTGCCGATGCCGGTGCCCAAAGCGGTGATGAGCGTCAGGATTTCATTGCTGGTCAGCAGCTTTTCATAGCGCGCCTTCTCGACGTTCAGGATCTTGCCGCGCAACGGCAGAATCGCCTGGAACTTGCGGTCGCGCCCTTGCTTGGCCGAGCCGCCGGCCGAGTCGCCCTCGACGATGTAGATCTCGCACAGCGCGGGGTCCTTCTCCTGGCAGTCGGCCAGCTTGCCGGGCAGGCCCATGCCGTCGAGCACGCCCTTGCGGCGCGTCATTTCGCGCGCCTTGCGGGCGGCCTCACGGGCGCGCGCGGCGTCGACGATCTTGCTGCAGATGATCTTCGCGTCGTTCGGGTTCTCGAGCAGGTAGTCGGTCAAGGCCTTGCTGACCACGTCTTCCACAGGCCCGCGCACTTCGCTGCTGACGAGCTTGTCCTTGGTCTGGCTGCTGAACTTGGGCTCGGGCACCTTCACGCTCAGGACGCAGCACAGGCCTTCGCGCATGTCGTCGCCGGTGACCTCGACCTTGGCCTTCTTGGCCAGCTCGTTGTCCTCGATGTACTTGTTGATCACGCGCGTCATTGCGGCGCGCAGGCCGGTCAGGTGGGTGCCGCCGTCACGCTGCGGGATGTTGTTGGTGAAGCACAGCACGTTCTCGCTGTAGCCATCGTTCCACTGCATCGCGACGTCGGTCGTGATCGTCGTGCCCTGGTCGCTGACCTTCTCGCCGGTCGCGCCGAACACGGTCGGGTGCAGCACCTTCTTGCCGGTGTTGATGAACTCGACGAAGCCTTTCACGCCGCCCGCGAACGCGAAGGTGTCTTCCTTGTTGTTGCGCTCGTCGACGAGGCGAATCTTCACGCCGTTGTTCAGGAAGCTCAGTTCGCGCAGCTTCTTCGCAATGATGTCGTAGTGGAAGTCGATGTTCGAAAAGATCTCGAGGTCGGGCAGGAAGTGCACTTCGGTGCCGCGCTTCTCGGTCTCACCGATGATCTTCATCGGCGACACGTCGACACCGTCGCGCTTCTCGATCAGCCGGTCCTGCGGGATGCCCTGCTTGAACTCCATGAAGTGCGTCTGGCCATCGCGACGCACCGTCAGGCGCAGCCACTTCGAGAGGCCGTTCACGCAACTCACGCCGACGCCGTGCAGCCCGCCCGAGACCTTGTAGCTGTTCTGGTTGAACTTGCCGCCCGCATGCAGCTCGGTCAGCGCGATCTCGGACGCCGAGCGCTTCGGCTCGTGCTTGTCGTCCATCTTCACGCCGGTCGGGATGCCGCGGCCGTTGTCGGTCACGCTGATCGAGTTGTCGGTGTGGATCGTCACGACGATGTCGTCGCAGTAGCCGGCCAGCGATTCGTCGATCGAGTTGTCGACGACCTCGAACACC
>Ga0307517_10002270_pt1 | contig 31000 bp, 14 predicted proteins | sample 23_EM_MG_FD_194515 | JGI IMG/M metagenome (GOLD analysis project Ga0307517, IMG submission 194515) | Populus trichocarpa ectomycorrhiza microbial communities from riparian zone in the Pacific Northwest, United States - 23_EM | ecosystem: Host-associated > Plants > Roots > Unclassified | place... | reverse complement strand
CCCTTTAATATCCCTTTAATATATATCGAATAAGCATCAAGAAATAAATATAAATATCTAACATCAAACAAAGTCATGCATAAATATTAAGTTTCGATGTCATATACATACATATTAGTTCAAATTATAAACATAAACATGCTAGACCGAATTAAACAAGTAAACATACTTGTCAAATAACAAATATAGTCTGAACCCAAATTTTAAACATAGTCAAACCATCTTAGCAAGCAGGCCTGTAGTAGTGTTGGTTCACAAAATTTTGAACCCAAATTTTCCTCAAATTAGCATTTTTTGCCATAAATGTTTTTGCCAACATTTCATTTTGGACCAAATGATCAAATGCATCCCCAAGAGTGATCTCATCAAAGCCTTCAATTTTCATCACTTCCGCATACAACGCATTAACATCAAGTTGATTTTTGCTGAGGCTTTGAATTGCAAGTGCTACATCTTCAATCTGTTTAGACAACTTTCAACGGCTACCTTCAACGGCTCAATCTACAAAGCCCAGCAATCAGGCATGAAAAGACCCATAATCCTTCAAAGCTTCCTTCCCCTGACTTCACAAGTATCAAATTAAACTTATAATTCCATTCCCCTCTCCCATTCCCCCTCCCTCTCGGTCGATTCCCCTCTCTCATTCCCCTGTTCCCTGTTCCCTCTCCCTCTCGGTCGATTCCCCCCGTTCCCTCTCCCTCTCGGTCAATTCCCCTCTCGGTTTCTCTCATTCCCCCATTCCCCTGTTCCCTCTCGGTTTCTCTCATTCCCCTTCCCATGTTCCCTCTCCCTCTCGGTTTCTCTCATGCCCCTGTTCCCTGTCGGTTTCCCCGTGTTCCCTCTCTGTTTCTCTCGTCATTTGTGCACAAAGAAGCAGGACAAAGAGTCAAGGGGCAACAGGGCTCCTCCTTCCCAGTTCTCCTCCCTCTCTCCCCCGGCTACGGTTAAAAAAAAAGAGCAAGGGTTGATTTTCAATGCTTCCACCCAGGATATGGTGGCTGGATCCGGGGATGGGGTAACAGGGAGGGGCTGCTTTTTGCTGGGGAAGATTGATTAACACAGTTTGGGGATTTTCAAGTGCCTTGAATTGGTTTGTTTGGTTAGAATAAAACTGTTGAATGTGAGTGATTTTTGAAGAAAACTGTCATGGAAAAATTTTGTTTTTTGTGACTTGCTTGATGAATTTTAGCTGTGTTATGGAAATGTTATGGAAAACATATGATAGGTAACAGATTTATGGAAATGGAATGCCATAATTTTTACAGATCTACGAAGAAGATAAGAACATAAAGGAAATAGAGGGAAAAAAATACCTGAAATTGTTCAAGCGAAATGCTTCAATTGTCCAGAGAATGCTTCTGTAATTGTTCCTGCTTCCAATCGTTTTTGACGAGAGAGAGATCGTGATTTGTGAAAATAGGTGTATTGAAAAAAAGGAAAGTGTTTTCCTTTCTTTATCAAAAGGAAAACACTTTCCTTTGATAAAGCGGCTGTTTTATGTTGACCGGAATTAAGTTTCCATTGACTACTTTTCCATATTGTTGCCAAACATGGGAAAGTAAGGAAAATGAATTCCAGGAATTCATTTTCCTTGAAACAAACAAGGCATTTGTTAAATTCAAGATTTGAAACATGAGACAATAATAATCTTATATAAAACAAATTAAAATAAATTATTAAGTTTAATTATTAAATGATGAAATTAAAAAAATAAATTAAAAAATATATAAAAAACACAACTTGAGTTTGCTCGTCAAATTAACAACTTGGGTTATGAGATCAGGATAACCTCAAAAAAAAATAAACCAAAAAGAAATCAACTTCGTGTTGAATGATGAAATTGAAAAGAAATCAATTAAGAAAAAGGCACAAAAAAGATCTGAATCAACTCAGATTAACTTATCAAACTCATAACCAGAGTCAAAAGATTGGGATAACCTCAAAGAAAATAAATCAAAAAGATTACCCAAGTTAATCTGGGCTAACCTTTCAAACTCGCTATTCAGGTTATAAAATTAAGATAACTCGATAAAAAATTGAAACAAATTATAAATTTTAATTTTAATCAATTCTTTATTAATATATAAAATTATAAAAAAAGTCATTCTACCAACCCAAATCTACATGTGTTTGTTTCTCGGAAAGTGGTTTTCAGGAAACCACTTTCCAAACTTTCCTGTGTTTGTTTGTCACTAGGAAAGTTGGTCAACGGAAAACACTTTACAGTCAAAGAAAAATTTGGCTTGGTTTTCAGGAAAGTGTTTTCCTTTTATTTTGGGCGGAAAACACTTTCCGGAAGTTGTGAAAAATTTAAAAATTTTATATTATTTGCTGATTATATCAAATTTGATCTTCAAACTTTTGATTGCTATATATATTTTGTTTTGAATATTGTTTTTTCAATTTCATCCCTTAGAATTTAATTTTTATATTAACTTTTGTCTTCATTTTTATAATTGTTATTTGCTTTGCCCTTATCATTTTTAATTGAAATTTTTTATCTATCAAATTTAGTCTTTATTCTTTTAATTATTACTTATTTTATTTAAAATAATTTATGAAATGTTAATTATTATTATTTTAATTTCTTCATCTTTCAATTTTTTATTTTTTAGATTTAATCTTAATTATTTTGATTATCATTTATTTTATTTGAGATAATTTATGAAATTATATTTTTTTTCAATTTCATTCTCATTCAACTTTTTAATTTGATTTGTTCCTCATTATTTTAATAAACTTGAAAAAAAAATATTAATAAGTTATTTTTCAGTTCATTTTTTATGACATAACCAAATACTGGAAAGTATTTTCCAACTTATTTTTTATTACATTACTAAACATCAAAAAATAATTTACTTTTCTAAAATTTATTTTTCAAAATAAAATTATTTTTCAGCAAATAAACTAGCCTAAATTAACTCACAAAACTGTTATAAAAAAGGTGGTATATAATGATCCCATCAATTACTTAGTAATAAAATTTGTGTATACGGTTGATGATGAATTTGCCACATTCAAAGGTCAATGAACTGTTACCGAATTATGATTGGTTTGACCAAAATTACGGACTGTAAAAGACCTGCAAAGCCTCTCTGAAGTCTTATCTCATGACACACCCGATTTTTTTATTATTTTTATTTTTTGCATTTTCAAAGGATAAAATAAAATAGCCTTCTCAAATTTACAAGTTTGTCGACATTCACCGAATTATTGAGGTGTGTGTAAGGCCCGGCCCATACCCAATTAAAATATTCAAATGGGCCCTGTCTAATATTTTAGGATGGTAGTAGAATTATTGAGGTGTGTGTAAGGCCCGGACCAGACCCAATTAAAATCTTTAAATGGGCCCTGTCTAATCATATACCTTGCTGATGATTTTAGGATGGTAGTAGACCTCATACGGGAACCTTTTCAGATTGTTGCCAAACCAACTGTATGCGCTTGTGAAATGCCTTTTTATTATTGTGCGCCTAACATAGATTCAACTAGAGCAGAAAATCCAAGTGCAAACTTCTTTTTGAGTAGAGAAGGGCCCAGAGGCCCACCCACAACCACCACCTCCTCCTCCTCCTTGATTTTGCCGCCGCCGACGCCATCTCCATAGCGATGGTAGGAAATAGCTAGCAGAATCCGTCACCCAGATGGATTTTGTAGAGTGAGAAATCCACTAGCCTTTAATAAACCATTCTAATAACCACTCAAGGATCGAAATCTAACGGAAAATTCAGTGTTGACTACAATTGTCCTGCGAGCCAAGCATTCTGACCTGCGAATTGATCATTCCAAAAATCACAAGGTACAACCCTTCGCCTTCCATTAATATTATCACCAAATTCGTGTCAGAAGAAAACATGACAGACGTAGATTATTCAAATGTATAGGAACAAAAATGAGTAGAGCTCCTCAATTTCATTACCAAGTACTTCAATGAAAAAAATTACGTTTTTTTCCTACATCAAAAAGTCTACATACATAAACCATCTGAATCCTCCATCCAGTCCAGCTACACCAGGTACATCCACCAACAACCAATCAACCAATAAATGAATTTCTGTACAAAATTTCCTACATATCTATTCAAGGGTTAGGGAAGAACCAATTGTAAAGGAAACAACGTTTGACCTCACAAATTTCTATAAGCAATTCTACTTCATTGTGTTATCTAAGTGGTTCTTCAACCCATTGTGCCTAATCTCTATTGGTATATTTGTTTTTTTTCCTTTCCTACGGATCGATTATAAGTGATCCAGGTAAAACATGCTGATGCATTTCCTATGGGCGTCCAGCATCTTGAAGCCTAATTTCTTCATGAGCTTTCAAAAATTCTGAAGTGAAGCTGCCCAAAGCCTCAAAAATTGGGACCAAACCTGCTTGTAAACTACTAGAAGCTGCATCATGAACTAATTTGGCCGCTTCCTTGTGCCTTGCTCTCTCTTCTTCCAATTTCTTCCTCATTGAATCCAAATCCACCTTCAGATCATCTAGCGGTGAGATTCCACTATCTGAAGGAACCTTTGACGTACTTTTATCTAATGATGCATCATGCTCATGCTCGATCCTTTCCTTCTCCATACGTAGGGTTTTAAGCCGTTTCTCAAAATCCTTTGTAAGGTACTCTGCTTTGATCCTCTGTCGTTGCTCCTCACCTTGCCGTTCCCACAACTGATGCAAACTTGAAGCAAAACCAAGCATCGCATTTTCAACTCCCTCCTCAGAAACCCTACCTATTGCCTGGTACCAATCATTGCAAATTACAAAAATAGGCGGAGCACCAATCCTACTTGGGGAAAATGGCGCAATCCCATCAGGGGTTTCTTCAGGTTCCTGGTTAAGACACCTTAAAAGCCACCTATTTAATGACCCAACATAAGATTTTTGGGTATTAATCCAGTTGTTAAAGCAGGTGCACCAATTGATAAGCTCCATTTCAAGTTCAACCGTGGCTTTCAAACCAGAATCTCTCTGTGCCTTAAGAGAGCGAACTTTGCTTTCCATGATAGCTTGGAACTGCTTCTGGTGACATTTGTGCATGGACTTCCACATCCTTATCAATCTGCAAATAAAAGTCAATGATCATATAAAAATGGAAGATTACAAAACACCCAAGAACAAATAACTGAGAGCACAAAAAAAAAAAAAGAAGCTCATGCGTTGGCTTTTTCTCCCATCTTCTAGTGATTTACGCATGCCAAATGGCAGCACTAGGACATATGAACACCCGGAAGTCTTCAAGTATCACAATTTCCTCTAGACCCACAAGAAAGAGTGTACAAGGGTTATCAACACTTGAGTGAAATACCTCATTACTCCCTAAAAATGTACAAGATGATAACTAAACCAAGTAGCAACTGGAAATGAAGAATATTGATGGGTCCAAACAGCAGAAATGTCCATCTACTTGTGCATGTAACCAAATGATTCAGTGAACAAGGAGAAGCCAAGACTCAAACCAGTTTATTAAATTCCTTTTAGTAAAGACCAGTGATAAAGGTCACTATACCAACATGCCCCATTTCTTTTCATCTCAATGCAGGATCAGAAGCATTGATGGTGTGTGAGATCGCTATAGTTCTTGGTCACAAATCAACCCTGGTTCGAGTAACCTAAAAATGCTGCATCCTTGTATGGACAAATGGCAAGCAATAGTCCCCAAGGACCAACCATCCACACATTTGCCCTAAAAGACCTAAAATACATATTGTGCATATAAGAAGTGCAAGTTATGAACTCCAAATTGCTTACTTAGCATTGAAAAGACCAAGGAGCATAGCTGTTAACATACCCGTGAATCAATTTAGTGATCTGAGGCTCCAATTCTTCATCCCTCAACCTGTGTATCTTACTAGATATAGCATCAACAGCTCGGATACAAACATTGATTTTTGTCAGCAATTTTCTTACTGAAGCCTGTGTAGCATCAATTTTACTAGACTCAGCTCCACGGTCATCCAATATTTTTAACCTTTTGCACTGCTTTTCATACATGACTCGTAGCCGCTCTTCATCCTGAACATTCGCAGAAACACTTCACATGGTAAGAAATATTCAACAGCAACTAAAGTAATAGCACAGCAATTAGTACTCGAAACATCTTTCATAATATAAAGGCAATTAATTTTTGAGAATTTTCCCTTCTGTTTTCTCCAAGGATAATATCCTTTTCTCAGATATCATTAGCAGGCATGTTTAAATAATATTATAAATCGAAGACCAGTTGAACACTCAAACACTTGAACAAGATCCACTGTGAGGAAGAAAAACAAATAAGTCAACATTTCCATGTATAATAATTTGTTGGTGACGCAGAAAAAAAAATTCCTTGTGTAAGCTTATTAACCGGAAGCTGTTTAACAAGTATTGAGCTCAAACTTAATTATCAGATGAATATTCGAAAAATAAAATCATGGCAGCCAAAGAAGAAAGCCGAAGCTTCAATGCCCCATACCTTCACTTCCTTGTATAGTTTCTTCTCCCAAGCATAAATTTCCTGTAGAGTAGATGAAAGGTTTCTGTGCCTTGGGTCAAAGTCATTTCCAGGTTCGGCAGCATAAGCTTTAGCCAATTTCATTGTCCTAGAAGAAATGCGTGCTGATGGCCTTGCAGGAGGGTGGGAAGACCCCAAATACAGGATCCTGGAAAGAATCACTGCACCAAGGCATGTTAGTTTTACTTGAGCGGCAAAATTAATGTATTTGATAGAGATCATACTTGAATCTGACATAACAAGGGAAGTAAGTTATCTCCAGTAGGACCCAGAGAGAACGGATGAGGCATTAAATTAAATTAACATTCAAGTTAATATCATTTCCAATATTTCAAATCCTAGTCGTGTGTGATATCATAGAGCAAATTTTCCATGGGTATTCTTAAAGGAAATCTAACCATTGAGAGAATAATTTCTTTCATTCTAAACTTTAACCTAGACTGCAAAGGTGTGAGAGTATATATGATAGACAATACGCCAAAAAAAAAAAAAGCATAAACCCAAAAGGGAGCCTGAGCATTCTGTCTAAGCAACAATCAAGAAAAGCACTATAACTAGCATAACAAAAATACAAAACAAAATCCTACCTTTAAGCAGGGTACTTCTTCGCTGGTGTTGGTAAGGCAACTTGCTCACCTCAAGCATTAATGCAACCTCTTTCCCATAATCATAAGCAGTCTCAAACTCATCGCTGATTTCCTTGACCACGTCTTGAAGATCCCTTGTGCCATGAGCCGACAATGTAGTAGTAGAAGTAGCAACACTACTATGCTTTGAAGACTCAACATCCATTGTTACATTAGATGCATCTTCAACCTCAAAAGTGACCCCCTTTTTCCTCACAGTCCCCTCTCCGGGACTCTTCGATACAATGCTATCAGGACTCTGAATTGTATCCGGACTCATACTGCTCTTAATTCCTTTACCCTTAATTGACTCTAAACTCTCACTACTACTTGCAATATGCCCAGATTTTGAAGTACCCTCTCCGTAATTCCTCTTCATTTCCTCATTAAATTTCATTTTCCCATTCAAATCCATGTCTTCACTCGCTTTCTTCTTCTCTTTATGAACCTCTTTCATCGCTTTCTTCTTCTCTTTATGAACCTCTTTCATCGCTTCTTGCTCCGCTTCATCTTCCAAATCAGGTATCCCTTCTCTCTCCCTCACCTCCTTCGAATCCAGGCTACTGGTACTCGACCCATACCCGTATCTCGCATTGGGATAATAACCCGGATACCCACCACTCCCACCATTATCGTATGCATCAAACACGTTGAAATAATCCCATGTCGACACTTTCGGTGGCGATGGTGGCACCGGTGGTGGCTTTTCGGGAGATGGCTGTCTTGCGGGCGATCCCATCATCGGGTACCCAAAATACCCACCTCCATAATAACCCGAAGACCCATTTACAGACGGGTCCTCATACACCACCTTTTTGGCCGGGGTAGCAGACCTTTTCATATAAAACGTATTAGAATACGAATTCTCATGCGGGTATGGATACGGGTACTGGTTATAGTACGGGTTATCTCCTGAATAATTAGGAAAGCCCCAATTTCCTTGAGGTTGTTGATAATCAGTAAAATTATTATTGTAAGAGGTTGGAGGCACCTCTCTTACGGCTTCTTCTTCCTCTTCAGGGGTGTCATGAAAGCGGATATGACCCGATGAGTCCGATTCGGTATCCGACCCGGAAGACAAATGCAAATGCGAATCTTCAACCTCGTCGTCTTTACTTTTGCTGTCTGCAGAGTGCGAAAGTGAGGTTGAAGCAGAGGAATCCTTCGATTTGTGCCTGGATTTTCCTTCGCGAGGCGGTAATGTTAGTACGGGAGAGGCAGGAGAAGTAGAGGAAGAGGCGATCACGAGCCCTTCATCGACAAATCGGCGAATCGCGTCGCCGACTTCCCTGAGTGAATGGAAATAAGCCACGTGTGCAGCAGCGAGAGCGTAGCGGTGGTCGGAAGCAGCTTTGATTTCTTCTTTGCGCTCTCTGCAGAGAGTTACTAGTGGTAAATCATCCACCTTAGATCCTCCACAGCCCATAGCAAGGAGAAAGGAAAGCAAGTTTGATCAAGAGATGAAACGGTGTGGTTTTCATGGTGATTGTGTAATAATTCTAGAAGGAGAGGGCATTGTTTTGTGGATCAGTGGTTCTTTTCAGTGCACGGAGAAAGCGGTGGTCACAGATGTATGAGAAATGTACAGAATAGAAACCATGGTGGGAACTTGAATCTGACGGTTGATATTGGAACTGCGATTTTGAGTATTTTATTGTTTTTTGAAGAAGATGGACGGAAACTGAGACATGTTCGGGTTTTTTTTAACAAAAAAAAAAGAAGGGAATATTGATGTATAGAGATTTGTGATTGCAGTCAGGGAGGTGTCAGAGAGGGAGGGGGAAGCAGAAGAGGGGTTGCGGAGGGGTCCATGTCCTCTTCTTCTGTGCAGGGTTTTTGCAGAGAAAAGGAGGGAGAGTTGAGAAGAGAAGAAGACTCGTGGAACCCGCCAGCCAATTGTAACGGACCTTTGTCATTATGATCACTCGGGTAGTTTTCTTTTTGCCTTTTTCTATCTTACAGCCTTCTGGTTTGATTGGTCGTTGGGGTAAAAAGACGCCCGCTTTTTAACAACAAAAAGAAAAATTAAAAAGCGAAAAAAACAGTGCTTCTCTCTTGTCAGGAAAGTTCTATTTCGTTTTGGTTCAGTGTTAAAAAACGACGTGTCATCAGTCAATGTGGATACACGCTTGAGGCGCGTTTTTTTAAAATAATAATAATTAGGAGTGCTAATAAAAAAAAAAATTATTTCAAAGAAGTTGAATGGTTATTTACGTAAAAATAAAATAACTGTGTTCCTAAAATAAAAAAAATCAATGTGTATTTGTTCACACTTAAATTCAAGACGCGTTATTTGATTACTACAGAATCAACTCCCATGAAAGGAAAGTTCTACTTGGTTTTGGTTGAATGTTAAAAAATAATGTGTCATGGGTCAATGTACCATATATGCTTGAGGCATGTTGCTTTTTTATAATGATTGAGTGACGACAACCTTTGAAAAGAGCTGAAATTAATAGAAAAAAAAAAACAATATACTAGATTTAAGTACTAAAGAATCAACTCTTTTAGGGTGTGTTTGGTACTGTGATAACTGTTGTAGTTGTAATTTGAAAAAAATTATTTTAAAAAAAGTATTTTTAGTTGAGGTTGGTTTTGAAAAAATAGGTGTTTTGTTAAAACTGTGGTTGAAATTGAGGTTGAACAAAAAATAGTTTAATGTGTTTGGTTAAGAATGCTTTTGAAATTGAGGTTATAAAATAATTTAAAAAATATATATTAATATTTATGGTTTTTAATTTAAATATTGTGGATTTAACTATTGCTATTACATCGTGAAATAAATCATACTTTATATATATAAAAAATTATTGTTCCATTAAACTATCTACAATTCTATTACATATAAAATTCATCTGACAAAAACTACATATTCTATGATTTTTTGAGCATGTAATAAAATTAGGTAAAATATTATCAGGAATAAAATTGATATTACAATACGAATAAATTTAATTCACTTTAAACTAATTTTTTTAAAAAAAAAATTATTATTTTTTGAAAAAGAAAAATTTATTATTTTTTAAAAAAGAAAAATGTTAACTGATTTTTCAAAAAAAAAAAGATTTTAAAAAGAAAAAACTGTTCAAAAAATCAGCATCCCTCTACACTGTTCACTTTAGTGAACATTGTGGAGGGATGCTGATTTTTCGGAAAAAAAAATTAAAAAGTGAACAGTGTGGAGGGATGCTACATGGTGCAGTAGCAAGAAGCACGTAGAACCTGTTTTTATTTTTCAGCATTTCAAACGTGAAATTGGGTGGGACCCATGAATAGTATTTTAAGTTTTTTTTTTGTTACTAAACGTTGTTGCATCTGCGTTTTAAGCAAAACGTAGACGCAACAACATAGACAAACACTCTCTTAAATGGAAAGTTATATTTCGTTTTGGTTGAATTATCTACTAGATTTAACAAAATCAAATATATACCATATATTTATTAGATTCGGTCCGTATATTTATTAGATTTTGTCCAGACAAGTTGATTCGGAATCTCTAATCAAGTTTAAAATAAAAAAAACCGAAATTGTAGTTGGCCTGTTAAGATTTAGATGACTCGTTAGATCAATCCAAAACTCGCATGAACTTTACAATTCAACAACAACCCTGCTTTTTTTTAATAAACAAAAAAAAATTAATTTTCGTATTTGTTGAGAGGTGGAACAAATTCTCTTGGGTGATGATTCTCGAAAACAAAGTAAATTAATGTACAAACACTTTTCATACGTGGGTGCTTTTTTTGCCCAGCCAAAAAAATTAATGAACAAACATCTAGCACTAGCATTATATATATGTAACAAAACATCAACAACAGAGTGGTTTTATTTTAAAGGTTAAAAACAAATTACTAGGGAAGACAAAAGATAGGCATTGCCTCGCTGGCTTGGTCTAATCTTCTACGCGTGAGTTTATTTTTTTTTTATTAGTTATTAACCTATATTATTTTTTATTATATAAATATTATAAAAAAAGTTTATTTTTTCAATTGAAATTAAAAATACAAGAAGAAAGTTGTATTTTTTTTATATGGAATAAAAAATTATTTTGATTTAAATACTTCAAGAAAAAAATATATATTTTCAATGTAGGATATAAAAACTTTTAGAAATAATTTTTTAAATTTTATTATTTATAATTTTATCCACATAAATTATTTCTTAATTTTTAATATAAAATATTAAAATTTAAAAAAAAAAATTATTTTATTTTTTAAAATTAACTCTGGTAAATCTCTATCGTACGGAGCTTGTTTCCTAGAACAGTTCAACCCCGAGCCACATTTAAAGACCATGGATTTAACCGTTTTGTTTTCAAATATGAAAAAGGTGAGGTTCCTTCGCTTTCTATACACGTGGAATGATATCCTTGTTTCTCGACATCATGGACAACTGGACATCTCACACATTTCTTTCTTTCACTGCTACAGGCCAGACCAGATAGAGCATTGATTTCCAAGATGACAGGAACACACTCTCATCGAAATATCACCCCCGCAAATCCCATTATACTGATCAAGCGCAGCTTATCCTACGTGCATTCGTTATTCAAATGCTAAATTTGGACTGCAAATTTCATGAAAATATGACTGCTTTCAATAATGCTAGAGCTTAGAGGTGTCATGGCTGCCACGCATTCAATGAAATCTGACTACGTGTCTTCCTTCGAGGATTTCTTATTCAAGGCGTGCATTTTTATTTTTTTATTTTTATTTAATTAACGTGAGTATTCGACCAGTTCAGACGCATCTTAATTAATCTTACGGGTCCTAAAATTAGTAACCATATAAACTTTTAATTGCCCTAAGATTTATGAGACTCGAACTGATAATCTCTAAGGAGTAAATCTAAAACTTGACCAGTTAAAATACACCCATCAGGATTGTATTTTTTAAACATATACAATAATACACCTGGTGTCTCTTAACTATTAGTTGTTTTTAGATGAAAGAGAGTTGTTCCTGTTTATTAATTTACTAGATCTTTGCGGCGCTATAATGTGGGACTGAATTATTTTTTTTATAAGAAATAATGTTTAAGTGTTATTAGTGGTTTTTTTAAAAAAATTATATCTCGGGTTGCAGATCCAATTAAATTAAATAAATTGGTTTTATTTTAATTAAATAAAAAAACAATGATAATAAATTGACCAAATTAACAAAAAAGTATCACGATAATCTTGAAAAAAAATTTCAAAATTGAAAAAATTATGTAGCTAAATTCTTAATCAGATAAATATAGAATGACGAGATTGGATAAAAAAGAATAAAAAAAAACTCGGTCTGAGTCAATCTAAGTTAGCAGGACAAATATGTAACTTGGGTTGTAAAGGGAAAGCTAACTCGTCATACTTGCGGCTCAAGTCATGAGATCAGGATAATCCAATAAAAAAAATAAAGGAAACCAAAAGGCCCATTTTCTTTTTTTAAAAAAAACAACGTCAAATGATAAAATCAAAAAAGACAATAAGTTTTTTTTAAAAAAAATATCAACTCACATAAACTTTTCAAAACCGTGACTCGGGTCATTAGACCAAAAATATCATATCTGAAAAAACCCAACCATCAAATGTTTGAGAATAAAATCGAAAAAAAATCAATAATACAAAAGGATCTTAAACCAAAAATAACAATTAAAAAAATGATGATCAAAGTTGAAATAAAAAATAAATTAGAGAAAAACTATAAATTTTTTTATTGAAAAGAAAAATTCATTCAACAATAGGACAAAAAAACAATCAAAAGAGCCGGGATCAAATTGAAAAAAAAATAATTACAAATTAAAATTGAAGGATGAAATTGAAAACAAATAAAAATTCTACAATAAGCCAAAGAAAAAATAGAAATAAAAAAAACAAGGATCGAATATGAAAAAATATATATATCTTAAATTGAAATTTAATAGTGAAATTAAAAACAAATAAATTTTTTATAAAATGATCAAGAATAAAATTTGAAAATCAAATGAATAAGGACCAAATTGAAAAAAAATAATATATAACAAATTAAGATTGAAAGATATAATTGAAAACAAATAAGATTTTTACAAAATAATCAAGAACATAAATTATAAATCAAAAGAATAATAATGAAAACTAAGATGATAGTTGTGAAATTTTGAATGGTTGGTGCAAATTTCAAAAGAAAAAGAAGAGAGAGAAAAAAGAAGAGTAAAAAAGAAAGGGCTGCTAATTAAAAAAAAAACTAAATTTATTTTTTACATTAATAATTTAAAACTATTTAAAAATATTAAAAAAATAATTTAAAATAAAAAAAATAATTTTTTTTAAAAAGCATGACTAAACCGCACAATGGTGCCTGAATGGTACGAATTTTGCATCCTATGCTATGTTCCCGTGTCTTTTCAACTTCACTTTTTCTCCTTAAAGAAGAGGTGAAAAGTTTTGTTGGAATCCCTACAATGCTTTTTTTCTTCTTCTTCGAGTGAATGGCTTTCGTTTGTTTTGTGAATCTATTTGCCAAACAGGATGAATGTTATGATGGCTTGCCCCTCCAATGGAACACTTTGCATTAATATTTGAAATTATGATGCAGAATATTTTTTTAAATAGTTTTTTTATTTAAAAATATATTAAAATAATTTTTTTTTAAATTTTTAAAATTAATACATCAAAATCATTATAAAGCACTAAAAAAGACATCAGTTTGATTTTTTTTTAAGCCAAAAACACTTTTTAAAAACACTCAAAAACATAAGCACAAGCACTCCCAAACACACCCACGTGGGCAAACCCCCGTCATTAAATTAAAAAAAAAAACAAGAGACTTCAGTATTTCACTATGACTTGAAAACACTTTGGATTTGTAAAGTGTCTTTTTCGAGGGGGTTAGGTTGATTAATTGTATTTGGAAGGTTTGTAGGGTGTTTAAATAAGTATTTTTAGGTGAAAATAGTTTTTTAACAAAAATAACACCTTTTAATTTTCTGATCACCTTTTATGATGGCTAATTTCTTTTTAATAGTTATTAGCGTATATAATCCTCAATCTATTTTATTAAATCTACATTAAGATTTCAAGTTAATAATTAATTTTTTTTCCCGTAAAAAAATACACTAACAAAGCATGGATATTTTTTTTATATTAAAAAAATCCATCAAAGTAGCACAAACTAATTATCTAGTGACAATCTAATCAAGTGGGGATATTTTTTTACAGTCTTAGTTCAACAAATCACAACGTATTATTTAATATCTAATTGTGTTTTTATAGCTATGATAATAAAATTAAACTACAATATCATCAACTATTTTCATATTCAAATAGAGAGGTTGAGGAAGGATCGATAGCTGCTGCTGTAGTTGTTGTGGTTAAGTAGAAGTTTGATGGGAGCACATAAAGGGATGGATTGCCACGTGGCAAGAATATTGTTCCTGATGAATGGAAAACAAAATATTATTCCTTGTTTTGATAGACGGGGTTTGAGTTTGATTGATAGCGTAGCCAATGGGTGGGCTAATTCTAACCGACCGCTTTTGCAGGGTCTACAAATTGCCAACGCAAGTCGCCGCACGTTATCACTTCCCCGTCCAGATGTCTCCACCCAAAAAGCAAGAAAAAAAAGAGAGAAATTGCAAAGAAGCACTGTGTTAGCGCAAAACCAAACTCAACTATTTTTTTTTTTAAAAAAAGGAAAAAACGAAATTAAATCGAAAACGATAGCTGGGATTGGAGAATTTCCCCAAGCAGCTTGAGTATATTAGTGATCTTGGCTTTATTATTATTATTATTACTCAGTTTTTAACCCTAAAATTTCCCAAAAATTCAAAAAAGAAGAATGTCTTTTTCAGAAATAGTCATTTTAAAAAAGTATTAAAAGAATACAGTTTCTAATTGCAATTATGCAAGAATTTAATTTATAACCAGTCAAAAAATTGAATAAAGGGATGAAATTGGTCATATTTGCATAAATTAAAAGACCAAGGGTCAAAATAAAAGAGATGGTAAAATTTAAAAGTCTAATTAATTCAATTCAGGGCCTAGGTAAGGAGAAAGATTGGGTTTAAAGGCGAAAATGGCTAAATTTGCAAGCCAATCACCAAAATAAAAGGAATGGAAAAGTTTGGAATTTCAATTAACTCAATTACAAACATAATTGAAGAGAAAAATTAAAATTTAGAGTCAATTTGATAAAAAATAAAAGAATTAGGGAACCAATGACCACAATGGAAAAGACATTGAAATTTAGGGATCCTATTAATTTAATCAAGGACTTTAACGAGGAGAAAAATAAAAATTTAGAGTCAATTTGACCAAAATTGTAAGAATTAAAATACCAAAAACCAAAATAGAAGAGGTGTTGAAACTTGATGACCTTATTAATTCAATTAGGTGTTTAATTGAAGAAACAAATTGAGATTTGAGATCAATTTGACTGAAATTGCATAAATTGAAAGCCCAAGTATTGAAATGTAAAAGGTGATGGCATTAGAGAACAATTTTGAATTTCATTGGGGGCTTAATTGAAAGAAGTCAAAGAAAATATCCCCAAATTTGACAGAGACTAGAGAAATTAGAAGTACGAGGAGTAAGTTCTAAGCAAATAAAAAGATAAAAAATTAATAATAAAAAAAAATGTTTGTGTGTGTATACTTTAATTAAACAAAACAGTGTGTTGCACTGAATTGGGGGAGGGGAAATATAGCCTAAGACGCTAAAATGATGTCGTTTTGAATAGACCAAAGGGATGTTTCCTTCTTCTTTTTTTATGCATACATGTATATTTTATATTTCTTCTCATTTTTTCCAAGAGCTTTTGGCTGAACTTTGGACCACCATTTTTCTCTCTTCTCAAGTTAGGTCGAAAGTTGATGTACGAGTTTTGCTATTTATTTTCTAATAATTTGTAGAGTTTTTATTTAGAAAAGATTCCTTTTCCGTAAGAAAATCATAAAAGGCAAAAATTAAGATTGTCTTGGCAAGGGTTTCCATGTCAACAACTTGTGTTTTTTTTTTTTTTTTGGATTTTCTCATTGGCAAGGTTTCCTTATCATTTAAGGACATTAGAGGTGGTTTGTTGGCTTATTTTTTATAATGCACAACTTTACGCTAACAAACATAATTTTCAATATAACTATTGAATTGGGTTGAAAGTTTACCAGGAGTTTCTAAAGGTATTGTTTTATATTGGCTGAAGTTCACAAATCATAAGGAAACAAATAGCAAAACTCATACAACAACTTCTAGCTTTACTTCAAATATGTCGTTCTCTCTTATCTGGATGAAAAATTTAAGATATCTAAATCTATGAGAAACTAAGAGTAAGAGAAAACTCTCACACAAGTTTTATTTTGAATAATCAATCTATCTCTTATTAATTTTAAAAAACCTAAATACAAGCTAAATAATCTTATTTATACAATGTAAAATATCTTAAATGATATTGGAAAAATAATAAAAATTTCTAAATAAAATAGAAAAAAGAATGCTAAATCAATTGGGAAACTAGTGCAATTCCCCGTATAATAGCTTTTGGACCTTATCGCAAGGCTTTTTTAATGTCCTATTGAGTTGATATTTTAACCCAATATAAAACAAGACTTCTAGAAACTTCTGGTAAAATCTCATCTTGATCCAATGGTTAGATAAAAAATTATGTTTATTAGCATAAGACTACGCATTAGGAAAAATAAGATAAAAACCCGTTCTAATGTCCTTGAATCATAAGGAAACATTGCCAATAGAAAAATCCGCAAAACAAAAAGAAATACAAGTTGCTGACATGAAAAACCTTGCCAAAATAATCTTAATTGTTGCCACATATACTTTCCTAGTAGAAGAGAAATCCTTGCTAAATAATAAGTCCACAAATCATAAGAAAACAAATAGCAAAACCGGCACAAGAACTTCTGGCCTGACTTCAAACACATCATTCTTTCTCATCTGAAAGAATTACTGGACCTACCATAAATGGATGGAAAACTCGAGATGTTTAGTTTTTACCCAATTAACACACAACAAAATTCCATCTGTAACTTTAGATATAACCCAAACAGTATACAAAGGTCTAGTTTGACATATTCGCAACTTGTTAACCCAAATATCTTGAATTAGCCTAATCAAGAACTATTTTGACTTATCAAAGAATTAAGCAAGCTCCATGATATCTTTTATACTTCTCGTTTGCATCTCGATTATATATGTTGGGTGTGGATTGATTACTTATAGTTTTAGTGTCTTGATACAAGTTATTATTGTGTCAGTTCAATCACAAGCCTGAATTTAGCTTTACTTGAGAAGGATCAATTTGATTGTAGGTTTTAGATCTTTTTATCCATGAGAGTACTAGTTGTTATATAATTTGTATAAAAAAAAGAAGAAAAAATCAAAATCATAAAATCAGGTTAATATGTCTTTCAAAAGCAAGTTAACATCCAAATAAGATGATGGTTTAATGTTGAATTCTTTTTAAGGGGAAAGGTGTGATTCAGTAAGTATCAATAAAGGATCCATTAGAGGTATTAGTTAGACCTATTACAAGATCTAAAACTAAGTGGATCCAAAAGGAACTAATTGGGCTAATTCTGGATATTTGGGCTAACAAGTTGCAAATTTACCAAGTTAGACCTTTGTGTGTTGTTTGAGCCAAATCTAGAGCTATAAATGAGATTTTCTTGCGATTTTGGTTAAGATGGAAACTAAACATCTCAAAATATTCATTTATTTATGGTAGGCCGAGTAATTTACCCATACGAGAGAAAATGACGTGTTTCAACTCAGCCTAAAAGTTGTTGTACAAAAAAGAAGAAAGAAAAAGAAAAGAAAAGGAGAGAAAACCATACCCAAACACCGAAAAACCCAAATCATGAGAAACAAAAGAGTTGGGCTTTTAGATCACTAAACTAGTTCATTTTGAACTAGAAAGTTCCATAGAGGATAAAGGAACAAGAGAGGAAGAAAAGAAAGAAAAAAAAATATAGAAAAAGAAGTACAATCCATAGAAAAAGAAGAAAACCTAATCTAGAGAAAGAAATCACCAAAATTCTCTACACCACCATGACAACCACTAGGAGCCTCAACAACACCTCCCCACTCTACTGGAACCTCCCAACTTTTGATTTTTAAATGCATGAACAATGGCTTAGTTGAGTTTAATTTACATATTGAGTGTTTTTATAAAAAATACAAAAAACATATGGTGACTAAGTATGTGAAATTGCATGAAACTTTAAGTTTAAGTCTCCGAGTCTTATTTGTGTTTAATATAGATTTTGCATGCCTTTTTTAACAAAAATAACTTTAAGTTTAAGTCTCCGAGTCTTATTTGTGTTTAATATAGATTTTGCATGCCTTTTTTAACAAAAATAAAAACTAGAAGAATAAATATGATGATTTTGATTAAAAAAAAATGCACGAAAGAAAAAACCAAAACTTGTTTTTTTTTTATTGGTTTGTTTGTAACCTAGACTTTGAATGACAAAGTTAGAGTTTTGAAATGTACTTTGTTTTTTAGATGATGGTGCATGAAAAAAACTTTAATTCAAATGTTGCATGCTTCCTTCATTATGAATGAGAAAAACCATGACATGTGTTTTTGGTTGCTTGGATGATACATCAATGAATAAAGGGAGACTTGAGATCTTTTATTCTTGGGATTCAATTGTTATGTTGGGTTTTTGTTCTTATGATTATCGTGTTTATCCATGTCTTCATGATCATGCTAAAAAAAATGTGTTTCAAATCCCATGTACTTTGGCTAAACCTCTCGCGCACAAAAAAATTTATTTATTTGATGTTCATGCAAGTTCTGTAGTTAACATATTATTTTAATGTTCTCACTTTACATTTGCATTTCTCTATTTCAAAAAGAAAATGAATTTATTACATTGCATGTTTTGATATTGAATTTTATAACTTGTTTATAAAACCCATTAAAATTTGACCCACATTAAAAAGACCTTTATGAGTCGACATTCCAAAACCTTTTAAAAAATCTAAAATAAGTCTAATCTAGTATTTTAGGATAGTCTCATTCATTATCAAAATCTTTTTGAAAGAAATCAAAGTTCCTTTTTTTAAATGATAAAATCTTTTATTTTAAGGATTAACGTTAATTGTTTTTGTTAAAACTTCCATTTCAATGAAATCATCTATTCTTAGGAATTAACTTAGGCTCCGCTTGTGTGCTGGAAAATAGTTTTTTTTTGGAAAGTGGTTCCTTGAAAAGTAGATTCTTGAAAAGTGAATTATTTTCCTATGTTTAGTAGTGTCATGGAAAATAAATTGAAAAATATTTTCCAGTGTTTAGTTATGTCATGGAAAATGAGCTGGAAAATAACTTATTAATATTTTTTTTTCAAATTTATTAAAATAATGAGGAACAAATCTTACAAATTAAAAAGTTGAATGAGAATGAAATTGAAAAGAAAATTTAATTTCATAAATTATCTCAAATAAAATAAATAACAATTAAAATAATAGAGATCAAATCTAACAGATAAAAAAAATTGAAAGATGATGAAATTAAAATAATAATAATTACAAATAATTACAATTTCATAAATTATTTCAAATAAAATAAGTAACAATCTAAAGAATGATGATCAAATTTAATATATAAAAAATTTCAATTAAAAAAATAATAAGAAAAACAAATAACAATCATAAAAATAATAGCCAAAATTAATATAAAAAATAAATGAAATCAAATTCTAAGAGGTAAAATTAAAAAACAAAAAGATTCAAAACAAAATATATAACAATTAAAAGTTTGAGGACCAAATTTATTATAATCAACAAATAATATGATATTTCTAAATTTTTCACAAATTCTGAAAAGTATTTTTCGCCTAAAATAAAAAGAAAACACTTTTTTGAAAACCAAGCCAAATTTTCCTTTGACTGGAAAGTATTTTCTGTTGATTAATTTTTCTAATAGCAAACAAATACAGAAAATTTTAAAAAATAATTTTCAGAAAACTACTTTCCGTCAAACAAAAAAAGCCTTAATTTTTTTCAATGGAATCTTTTATTTTTAGAGTTAGTGTAATTTTCTATTTTTCTCACTTGCGCCTATTTGAGGGCTTTGAATCTTGTTTGGCTGGACTTCTTTATTTGTCGTTGGCCTGTTTGCCCTTGGGGTTTGCTTTGAGAGAGAGTAATAATTGAAACTTTATTCAAATAATAGCATTGAGAGAGGTTATTTTTTAATTAAATGATTATTTTATGAGTTTTTAATGCTTTAAGAAGTGTGGGATTGACACTTGAAAAGGTTTGCCTTAAGAGTGCGGCTGGGTAATAATTGAGTTCGCTTTCTGCATTTGACTTGCAAATGAGCGCGGCTGGGCATAGAGTAACCTTGAGCCGTTTAGGCCTGGACAGTGGAGTTCACGTATAAATGCATTGGCTTTGACTCTCCGTTTCGGATCCTTCAACCATTCATTACCTCACTATATTATGGTTTTCGATGCATGCAGAACTCATCATGCACCTTAGGAAACACCACAATTAAAGCAGAGTGGATACAGACCAACACTAATCTTATAAGGATCCTCAGAAAAGAACTTAATTTCCAAGAAGAGATGTTAAAAGTGCTAGAACAGCAATCACAATAATGATATTTAGAAAATAGTTAGACTGGAGAGGCTTATCTGGGCTCCCGCCAACTGCTTGATACTCTGCTCTAATCTTCTGTTTCATAGTCTCTGACAACTCTCTCTGCAATTCAAATAGGCAACACTAGTTGAATTTATTCCTTTCTTCTTCATTTAGACTTCCAAGTTTTATATGTGATTTCACAAAAATTGCAAATAGCTTCATCCTGTCTGTATTATTAAAAGAAACGGCACTAGAAAACAAGATGCTTGTTTTTTAGTCCTGCAGTGAATCATGAAAAGTGAAAAAATGAACATTTTGCATACGTATATTTCTGCCATATAAATCATCCATGCAACCCTAAAAACCAAGGAACTTTTATGATTAATAATTAACAGAACGTTTTGCAACAACTTGATTGTAATTACGACCTTTCCAGAGGAGTACTTGGCTGCCACAAACTTCTCTCCTGCAACACCATCTAGCATAATTCCCTGATCACCAAATCATCAATTAGTTTTTCAAGTTACAAACTTTCTTGCAACCATTGTACTTTACAATTGAATCTAATCGTGGGAGTTCCAATAAATTAAACATAGAAAAAGACTTTAAAAGACGGTGTATGTGTAGGTAAGCATGCATGGACAAGTTAACAAAGGGTTAGTTAGATCTAACCCCGGAGTTCATGGAAAGAATGTGTGCATGCGCAGTTGTGAGTGAAAGCACATTCACATGACATGTCATCAATCAGGAACTATTTTACAAGGCTTAGAAATCGTAAACATCAGCCATCATAAGCTCTCAAATTTATTTTTTTCTGAAAAAACTGAGTTGCATATATAAGATGAACATTTGACCAAGACCTTTCAAATATTTTCAAGGGCAGTTATGGTAATCATTAGAACGTGGGTACAGGCGAAAGACATGAATTGAGCATCTCGGGACAACACTTGGCTAACAAACCTCTGGAGGATCAAATTTTGCCCCAAGATTGCTGAGCTTCGCATGGGCTTCAGCATAATCCTTGAAGAATGCCTCCTTATCTTCAGCATATTTCTCTGCATACACCTGCAGTTTATGCAATGCTTAGCTGATTAAAAAGATTGTTATGTGCTTCTTGACCATCTTACTCTCAAACCTCAATCCATTTTACCTTGAATGAAGGATCTTCAAAAAGAGCAGCATCAGTTGGCAATACAAGTAGATCTTCATCCTTTCTTTCTTTAATATCCTGTGCAGGTAAATCATATTCAGCAAAGCATTGTAACACCCCCACTCCCCAACCCAAATTTTTATATCTTTCTTATGGTATAAGTAGCACGTTCTGATTGTCAAACCTTGAAGTAGGAATTGTCAAACTTCAGCCATTCTGCTGTCCAGGACTGCCCTCCTGGTGCTCCAGGCCCATTTTTCTGTCAAGCAGCAGATAAAATGTAAATATCCAACTGTCGATGCTTTCTATAGCTACTACTGTTTCTATTACTACCCTCTATACATGCTGCAAGATGAGACAAAAGGATCCTGATGGTGATATCAAAGATAAACCATCAATTACATATATTTGTAAACTGGAAAACATGCAATAATCCTATGTCAAATGCTCAGCTGTACGTTTTATCAAGGACAAAAAGAATACAGAGGAAACGGTAGTGGTTAATAAGGAAGTTGTAATAGAGATCTAACATCTCAACTGCATGTTTTAGCTTTAAGAATTGCCTGGCGCCTATAATCATATATCACTAGTTGCAATTCTCCAGAAAATAGAGAATATAGAGAGAGAAGGAAACGTTTGACCAGTAGTCAGTTTCTAGCATCTCATTCGAACAATTATTAGCCCATGACCAAAAGATATGCTCCCAGTTCACAGTGATGTCAAATGAGAAGGAAGATGTATAGAAATCAAAGTTACTGGTTGCGCATTCAGGATAAATGGTTATTGAGGATTACATAACCTAGAATTCCTCACTTGTGTAGTATACATAAAGCTATATCTACTGTTGCATATGGAATCAATTAGTTACTAGTAATTTAACCTTAATGAGACATAAAAGTCTATGGAATCTCCATATTGAAATGACACATTAATAACAGTAACAAATGATGATTGCGCAGTCTATGATTAAGCAACTCTAGAAATACTTATATTCTAAAAAATTGGACGAAGTCACTCTAATACCGTATACTTCGTCTCTGGTTTGCCCCAACCACTGCGTTCTGGTCTAGACCTTCCAAGTGTGTGTGCACCAGATAATGCAGCTATTTCCTGCAGTTTAAAGACTTAAACAGCAAACATAATATACACATTGAGATAGCATCAAGCAAAGCATGATATACAATTAAGATTACCTTGTCATCTAATCCCATTCTATAGAAAACTTCTCGTAAATGATCAGCAGGTTTAGGGGGGCCAGCATCTATGCACCAATTAGAATTTTAGATATCAATACTAAACTGTAGTTAACAAGCATTAAGTTTATGAAAAACATTTATTACAAGAAAGGATTCAAACTGAAAATACTTACCGGGAAGCCTCCCCTCTTCAGGGCATTCATCAGGGACTGAGACATCCACCCTGCCATACTTCATGGGAATTTTGGGGCCTCCGGCTTCCTAAAACCGCAACACATTTATCAATAAAATGTTTAAACAATGATTTCAAACAAATCACGTTAAATCCACAGAAGAGCAACCTAGACCTCTATAGCAGCTGCGCTGGCCATTTGGAACAAATCCGCATATGTCACACCAGAATACTTGTCTTTGATAGGCTGAATCAGTTTCAATGCATCAACAAGCCCTAAAATACCAGTTAATTAGGCAACAAATATTACAGAATCAAGCTAATTATTAGTTACACTAATTAAAATGTGAAACAATTACCTGCATTGGCTGCATGCTTAAGTTCAATTTCAAATCTAAGACTTCCATTGGCTCCACCCCTTTTTGGCCACTCCTCTATGTTCTTGTTGTATGTGCCTGCATCATGCCACCCCAACCGAACCTATAAAAGAAAACAACAGCATTATATCAGCACAGAAACTAGAAAGCGAAATTTTTACTTGGCTAGCAAATAATTATGCAATTTATTATGAGTTGATCATTGAAATTTAAAGAGAAAAAAAATGTTTATATCAAGTAAATTAAAATAAATAATAAAACAGTATTACCAGAATAGGATGGCAAAATTTAGATTTAAGAAGCTCCTTAATATCTTCTCTCGCACTCTTCAACTGAGCAGCATCCGACGCCGCAGCAACGGTGCTCATTGACGATCGCTTCTACACTCAAAAAACAAATCGGAAAAAAACAGCCAGCGCAATATAATTTATTTATATATAGAGTGGGAGAGGAAGTGAGACCTGATCCTTAAAAATGAGGGGTGAGAATCGGAGGCATTTGAGAGAGGAAGGAGAGTAAGAGGAGGAGGAGGCAAGAGAGAGTGAGGAGGAAGCTGAACAAATAGAGAGACGGACGCGAGAGGCGGAGGGGAGGAGGCGGGAAGTGGTGGCGGCACCACCACTGAGAGAAGCCATTGGTTGCGATTTTGGTGGAGATAGTGTTAGTTGGGAGAGGTACTGTGCCATCTGGGATTTTGCACCCGTTTTATCTGTTGGCTGGATGGCTCTCCTCGTGTTTTGGATGAAGTGAATGTGGTGCGCACACGCGCATTTATACAGGCTGTTTCGCAATAGAATCGGATTTCTTTGTGTCATTTCATTGTATGTTATTCATTATGCCATACATTATACATCATACATCATACATCATACATTGTTTACTATCTCCGCTGTGCATCAAATATTTTTATTCCTCATAAAAAAAATATATATATATATATATATATAAGTTTTTTAATATATTTTTATAGTTAAAAAAAATTAAGTACAAATAAAAAAATATATGAATACATGTAATCAAATAAACTGAAAACTATATGTACTAATAAATAAATAAAAAAATATTAATGATACCTGAAAATAAAACATGAAAAACCAAGAGACAAGTATAAATTAAAATATTTAATTTCGTTAGATGAGACATTTACACAATTATATTTACTAATTTATGTTAATTAAAATATTTTTTATTTGATCAAACGATAATGAAAACAGACAAACATATTAAATTGATTTAACAAAATAAAAGGAAAAAATAAATAATATGTAAGGTTACACATATTAGAAATATTATCTAAAAATAAATATTTTTATTTTCAAAAATATAGTTCAATTATATAAAAGATAAAAATAAAATCATAAATAAATCAGAAAAACATCTTCAAACATTAAACACAACCAAAAAATCATCATCATTTAAAAGAGGTTTTCTAAATAAAATAAAAGAGACAAGAGATATTAATATAAATATAATTAAGTTTTTCTTAAAAAATTTAATTGAAATAAAAAAAAAGGGTCAGGTGCTACTTGCCTTTTTTATAATTGTACCTGGAATGGAAGACATGTCGTCCGCCCTAATTTTTTTGAAAAAACAAATAGACGGCACATCGTCTGTTTTCCTAAAATTCTAGTCATTGTGGTGGTTGAAAAATTGGGGTTTATGTTCCTTTGACCCAAAAACATGTTTTTCAGCTTTTTTTTTTTAAAACCCAAAACATCTTCGAAACTATGATAAACCTATCTGTAACCTTAAAAAATCGCCTAAAAAATGAAGGTTTAAAAATACCTCAAAGAAAACTCTCTCATGGAATGGAACCCATTAATACCAAGATCAAACTTTTTTATTGTTGAATTATGGTGAAATGATAACTTTCTCTCTTCTTCACACTTTTCAGATGAATCTCTTTCAAATCCAAGGACTGAAATGTTAAAAAAATAAAATTTTTAATCAAAATTTAAATTAAAAAAACTAAATGGATTGTAGAGTAAGAAAAAAAAAGTATGTGGACTAAACATGACTTTTTTTGCAAATTTGAGACTGGTTACGAGATTTCTCATTATTTTACATTCTAGTTTTTTATTTTTTTTAACTTTATCTATTTTGAACAATTTTTTAAGAAGTGATCATAGATTGCTATGATTAAAAAAAAATTATAAAAAAAATTATAATTGCCGAGGATTGCTATAGTGAAATACCCAGCTATTTTTTATTTTTTATTTTATTTACGTGGGGTGTCCGGGCCAGCTTACGCGCACCACGACTATTCCTCACGGCCCGCTGGACATCCTGCAAGCCCAGGAGCAGGTAAGGCATCGCGGGGGTGACAGGCGTACACATAGAGGGTCGAACCTGGGACGGGGGCGGAACAAGTCACACGAATTGACCACAGCAGTTAAACCCTCAAGTGCTGGGTACACACGAGAGCTCGAACCAGGACACTCAGGCAGGCAAAGCCTGCCAAGGCCACTGAGCTACAAGCCCCGTGTGTAATACCCAGCTATTTTAATATATCCTGTAATTGTAATTGTAACGTATTGTACACATCAAATTTTCGTATAATAAGATTAGGTGATCAAAACAACATAAGCAAGGGCATAAAAAGAAGGTTTAATTTTAATCTTCTTTTGGGTGGATATCGGATAGGATCAGCACTAGAAAAAATAATAAACGTCTCTTGGATTGTTTAATTATAAAGCTTGATCAATCAAATAATTATGAACTTAGCTTACACAAGAGGCGACTCAACAAACACCACAACTCCTAACTTTTTTACCAAACTATTTGTCTCAAAATGAATGTAAACAAGGTTGAGGCTGGCAATTTGATTCTGCCATTTCTGTCCACCCCTGAAAAAAAAAAAAAAGGTCGAGAAATGCAATTCATCGAAACAATTTTTTATTATTATTAATGTAAGTATTTAGACTAGCTTACGTGTATCTCGACTAATCTCATGAACCTTAAAGTTAATAACTATATAAGCTTCTAGTAACCTTGAAAAGACTCGAACTCATAATTATTAAAAAATAAATTTAATATCTGATCAATTGAGCTATCCTGTAAAAAATCAAACAATTTTTTTTCTATTAACAGGATGTTCGAGCTAATTTATACGTAGCTCGACTAATCTCATGAATTCTAAAATTAACGATCATATAAATTAATAATTACCCTAAAAAAACTCGAACTCGTCGTTATTAAAAACCAAATTTAAAATTTGATAAATTTAGCTAGCACAGGGTTTGGAAAGAATTTCTTGCTTGGCCTTGTGGGATGCAGGAGCAATCATGCAGAATTGATTATAGACTGCCTCAGCTGTATTTATTTAGATCAGCCCAGCACATGTGCCCAAAATTAATAGTCCAAACCCAACTACCAAGAGCTCAGGAACCAGGCCTAAGAAAATAGAGCCGCATATTAATCTCGGCAGACAGAGCTTTAAGGTGGGCCGAAATACTACGGTGTGGTTAGGAATTGTCTTCAAATAATATTTTTTATAAAAATTATTTTTTTATTATTTTTTTAAACAAAATGCCTCATGGCTCAAGAGAAATGAAATGAGCTATATTTTATCTTGATGAAGCCAGGTGGCTGCATTTCCTGTCAATCCACGATTCATTCATTTTATTTATTTATTTATTTATGTCAAAGATACTAAGGATTCTTTAATCAATGATGTTATAATATGTGATAGGTGTATATGAATATAATAATGATAATACCAAATTAATTGTCAAACATATTCGTGGCGATTTTAAAAATCTATCTAATCAATATGCAGCAAAAAAATAAAATAAAAATCAAAGTATTCTAAAATTACTATTTATTTTTTATTTAAGGGATAATTGCAAAAATCTTTCTATAGTATAATTATTATTATTTTTTATTTTGTCTTAAAATTACAGTATACAATTAACTCAAAATTTAAAGTAAAATAAAACAATAAATTTACTCTCCTATACAATATAACACAAATAGACAAACAACATATCATTTTCCTTTTCTAATCTATCTCCCTTCCTTCCTCACCTCTCTCTCTGTGCATCTCTTTTTTGTTCCAATCAAAAGATAAAAATTACATACAAATTCAACACGATCATACAATTATTTGTCCATTAGTAAGACTTGTCATAGAAAAATTTTTAAATTTTTTTATAAAAAGCTTCACAAGATTTTTTTGCCTAGATTTTTTCACATTTATCCTTGGAGATCAAGAGTCGACGCTTTTTGATAGAATTGAGTTGTTGGATTCTGAGGAGGAGAAAATTATGAAGTAATGGTTTTTTTTTAATTCAATAACAAAGTTATAATATTTAATATAAAAACTTTTTAGTCAAATATAATAATAATTTTATAAATAGTCTAAATTTCCGGGAGGATGTATTCTCTTATACAACTTATAAACCATAAAATATAAATGGTAATTTATTCTCAAAAGCACTCTATTGGATCTGTTGCGGTTGCTTTTTAAAGTGTTTTTTATTTGGAGATGTATTAAAATAATATTTTTTTATTTTTTAAAAATTATTTTTGACATCATCACATTAAAATAATCTAAAAATACCAAAAAAATATTAATTTAAAGAACATAAAAAAATTAATAAAAATTAATTTTTTTAAAGATGTTTTTGGAACTTAAAAGCAAATAGGATAATAGTGAGAGTAATTTTTTGTTAAAATAAATCAAATTTCATAGGTGGCAGGTTCTCATTTCTTCGACCCATTGCATTAGGTGACACGTTGCTATCGAATGACGTCACAGATGAATCCTTTTTGGTTTCTTTTGGTTTGTCTAACATTGTAAGAAGTTGTTGATGATGACGATTATAGTTTGTGTTCTTTTACTTTGAAATTGTAATGCTATGCTACGATAACTCATAAAAAGTATAGAATATTATTAGGTGCCTACTACATCTACATTGTCGTTGGCTTATTGTCGGAAATATTAAAATATTTGAGGTGGAAAACAACATTTCAAGCTTATTTTTTTTCATTCAAGTCCTTCCTTTTTATTAGATTCTTTTTTTATTATTATTCAATTTCCTTTTTAAAATTAAAAAAATATCAAGTGTAAGGATAAAATTAAAAAAAAATAAAACATGAGCCACGGATATTGATTTGAATTGATGAATCAAATCATAATTTTTTTTAAATCATAAAGATTTAATAAAAAGACAAATAAATAGCATTGATCATTCGCGAGTACGAGGCACGATTATTGAAAGAAATAAATGAACATGTTTGTTTCTAAATAATAAGTCATAAGAAGCAATTCCATGGCCTAAAATATATATTATTTGATTGCGAAAAAAGAAAATTGATTAAGCATTAGATTAGAAAAGGGGGATTAGATTGATTAGTGACTATTGTGTATCAATAGTTTTTTTTATTAACGTGGATGTCCGGGTCAGTTTGCGCGCACCTCGACTAATCTCACAGGCCCTGAAGTTAACGACCATGTAAGCCTCCAATGGTCATCATATTAGCAACCACATGGCTCAAACCTAAAACAATAAGGAGAGCAAACCTCTTGATCCCAAGCTTTTATCAATGCACCACATATTAGATGGTTATATTAATAGTTATTATTATAAGATAATTGTAACAAATATATAATTATAAATATAAACTAAATGAGTTAATTTTGATACATGTATTTAGTAATACCCATGTGGTGGGATAAGATTTTGAAGGATTTCTGAAGGATATCATGGTGGAAAAGATAGAGATCATGAGGATGTATCATATTCGTGGAAAGAAAGAAGGATAACTTTGGAATAAATAAAGGAAAGTTAATGTAAACATTGTACAATGAAAATATCCTCAAAATGAATCACTAGTTATGGAGACTATCCCTTTTGGTTTGTTAAAGATATTATGATAATAAATATGTATATGCAAAGATTAGTATTGATGTGTTTGTTTATAAAATTGAGAGAAAGGCTATCGAAATCAATGAGTATAAATATGAGTGATTATTTTCGGTTCGGTTCTGTTTTTATAAAAAAAAAATAACCAAACCGGTTTTTTTAAAAAAATCTGGAACCGGTTCAAACCGACCAATTTCAGTTATTTTAGAACAAAAACTGGTTCAAACCAGTTTTGCTCGTTTTTTTCCGGTTTGACTTGGATTTTTACGGTTTGAGTTCGGTTTGGTTTTTTCAGTTTCAGACTTATAAAACCAAAACCGAACCGGTCGGTTTTCTTAAAATTCTATTCAGTTTTTTTCAAGGTTTGATTTTTTCAATTATTTTTATTTTATTTTATTAATTTAATCGATTTTTTGATTTTTTTACTTAAATATGCTTAATGTGTATGCTATCTCTTGTGAATTGTCTGTAGTTACTTTAACTGGCACCCTGTACATGATACCAGTCTTTTAGTTTATTTAATTTTTTTATTTGATAGACTTTTATATAAATGGAACGATTATGTGTAAATAAATTTAGAATGAGTGAACAAGGACCGTGTGATAAAAAATTCACCACCTTCATTAAACTCTCTCATCAAGATGAATATATTGACCAAGATTGATTTTTTTTTATTTTTTTTTAGTTTAATGTAAATATCCGGACTAGATTGCGCATACTTCGACTAATGTGATTTTTTTTTATCTTAATGTGATTGATTGAGAGCTTTCTCTCTCTTTTTATTTTTTTGATGAATTTTTCTTTTTTCTCTCAACTATTAGGAATTAAAACAAATAAAATTTTATGACTGAAATGTAAACTTTTTTAAAAAGGACCAAAATGTAGAAAGGCACGCCTCTTGAATAGTAAAAACATAGAAAATGACCCTTCTTGTTTTATGCTGTTAATTTTGATCCCTGCTATTTAATTATTTTTAAACTGAATTCTGTAATTTTATTCCATAATAGTAATCTTTATATAACATAGAAATACCTAAGAGCATGTAAAGCGAAACAAACTCCATTGCATAAAAACATTCAAACATAACATACGAGGATTAAAAAACAAAAACAAAAGTCTAATAACTAAAGTGCCCGAATTTCAAGGACCAAAAAGAAAAAGGAAAAAAGAAAAGGCCATCAACAATGGCATGCTAATGTATTATTATATTATAGCTATGTTTGTTTCTTGGAATTCATTTTCCGAAAAATTATTTTCCAAACTTTCCTGTGTTTGTTTGCCATTAAAAAATTGGTCAACAGAAAACACTTTTCAGTCAAAGAAAAATTTAACTTGGTTTTCAGGAAAGTGTTTTCCTGAAAAATTTGGGCGGAAAACACTTTTCGGAAATTGTGAAAAAAATTAGAAATGTCATATTATTTGCTGATTATATCAAATTTGGTCCTCAAACTTTTGATTGTTATATATATTTTGTTTTAAATATTTATTTTTCAATTTCATCTCTTAAAATTTAATTTTTATATTAACTTTGGTCCTCATTTTTATAATTGTTATTTGCTTTTTCCTTATCATT